>Ga0189278_10121_pt1 | contig 92203 bp, 83 predicted proteins | sample N26A9minimetaG_FD_130326 | JGI IMG/M metagenome (GOLD analysis project Ga0189278, IMG submission 130326) | Marine microbial communities from the Costa Rica Dome - N26 A9 mini metaG | ecosystem: Environmental > Aquatic > Marine > Oceanic > Photic zone | place: Costa Rica: the Eastern Pacific...
ATGCCCATTAGGAACTGGGGCATCATTTTAAACCAGTTCCTAACGATCTATGAAAAAAGGGTCAGACTCTAATAAAGTCAAACCCCCGTTATTTTTAAATTACACACTTATTGGGATAGTGTCGTTGAAAAATGGTTTTTCATTAAAAAAATGTGTAAATTACAAGCGTAAAGCATCTATAAGTTTTGCCATTGGATGTGCCGATTTGAACACAGTTCAGGGTTCGGTTAACTGGTTCAAGTTAACAATGTAAAATACTGAAAATAAACTATTTATGTTTAACGGGATGGGCCTGCCACCCCGACATAAAACCTGACAATCTTTAGATTGCCAGGTTTTTTTGTTTTAATATCTCTTGAATGATTGTTGACCCAAGTTGTTAAAAAAGTGCCTCCTACGCGGACCTCCGCAGTAGCAGTGTTGAAGCGATAATTGTAAAACCCTATCTCTTTTTTAGATCGAACAAATCCGTTCTTCTGTCCTTAAGATTCCGAACGCTACCGAATTGATGAAGCTCCCTCAATAAATCGATGTCGAGGTCCGCAATCAAGATCATTTCCGTATTCGGCGTAGCTTCTGCCTTGATCCCATTGGTAGGAAAAGCAAAATCACAAGGTGTAAAAACCATGGATTGGGCATATTGGATGTCCATATTGTGCACATTGGGTAGGTTGCCCACACTTCCTGCAATGGCAACGTAACATTCGTTTTCTATGGCCCTTGCCTGTGAACAGTTTCTTACCCTTGAGTACCCATTTTGTGTATCGGTTAGGAAAGGTACAAACAATATATCCATGCCCTGGTCTGCCAATAACCTGCTCAATTCTGGAAATTCGGAGTCATAGCAAATGAGTATGCCTATTTTTCCACAATCCGTATCAAAAACTTTGAGTTGTTCCCCCCTTGCATGCCCCACACTTTGGCTTCATCGGGGGTCACATGCAATTTTTCATATCGCTCCGTGGTCCCGTCCCTTTTGCAGAGATAGCCCACATTGTACAGTTTGTCATTTCTAATCTCGGGCATACTTCCCGCCACAATGTTGATGTTGTATGAAATGGCAAAATTCGAAAACCGTTGGACTATCTCGGAGGTGTGCATGGCCAACTTTCTAATGGCCTCGGATTCGCTCAAGTGATTATCCTTGGCCATCAATGGCGCATTGAAAAACTCTGGGAACAAGGCAAAATCCGACCGATATCCGGCTACAGCATCAATAAAGTATTCTGCTTGTTGCAGCAAAGCTTCAATATCCCGATAAGGTCTCATTTGCCATTGGATAAGTCCTAATCGAACCACCTTTTTCTTGATGGCCGCCTTTTTTGCAGGCTTTTCATAATAAATATTGTCCCATTCCAACAAGACGGCAAACTCTTTGGACAATACATCCCCTTCCAAATAACCTTTTAAGATACGTGCCGGGTGAAAATCATTGGACATCTGAAAGTTCAGAACGGGGTCATGAATCTCCTTGCGCCTCACTTTTTCAATATACTCCTTCGGCGACATCGTATCGGAATATTTGTGATAGTTAGGTATCCTACCGCCAAAGAGGATGCCCTTTAGGTTCAATTTTTCGCAGAGTTCCTTTCTGTAATCGTACAGACGCCTTCCAAGCCTCAATCCCCTGAACTCAGGTTTAATGAATACGTCGATGCCATAAAGCATATCGCCATCGTTATCATGGGAGTCGAAAGTATAGTTGGCCGTTATCTCCTTATAGGAATGGTTGTCGTCAAACTTGTCATAGTCTACAATAATGGACAGTGCGCAACCCGCTATCTGGCCATTGACCTTGATTACCACCTGTCCTTCGGGGAACTTGGTCAAAAGACTACCGATATGCGCCTCCCTCCAATAAGCATCCGGCATTGAGGTGTACGCTGTTTGCATCACATCTTTTATCTCCAAGTAATCCTCGATTTGGAGATACACTAGTTCAACCTTGTCTATGTCGCTTAATTTCATGTTATATGGGATGAAAAAATACAGCCCCGTTCTTATTGCCAAAGGCATTTTCTAAGGATTGTTCGTGGGTGCTGTATATTTTTTGAAAAATTTCAGGATTCTTGATCAACAATTGTTCTTGTTCACATCAGGCTGTGGTTTACGGATGATTGATTTTGTATGTGTTTAAAAATACATCCATCGCTGTTTCCAAGTCGTCTTTGTTTTCCATAAAAGGAATATGTCCCGATGAACTTTTCCACAATACCATATTGGGGAATAAAACTCCTTTATAATGTTCAGGCCCTATGGTCCAATCATTCTCACCATAAAAAAACAACACTGGGATTTTAATAGCTGGAGTGAACGTTTTAAAATTAATCAAATAATCGTTGTGAACCATCCCAACGGCGCTGAAATCGTGGTTCCAATTGGGAATTTCCTGATAGGTTGCATTCATTTTCGTTTCGTTCTCTTTGTCGGCATAGGCGAGTTTCCACATCACACCCTTGTCGTTCAATAATGGAAATAAACGGTTCAGTTTGTCTTGAACGGCTACGGTGGTATCCTGATAAAAATGGGAATCTGAGATGCCGAGGAACTCCACAGCTTTCGGGATCCAGCTTTCAGTGATACTTTCTTTTAAGTTTAGGGAACAGTTGAACATCATGATGCCTCTAATGGAGTTTTGATGTTCCATCGCATAGGCGGTAGTCATGGTGCCCGAAAAGGAATGTCCCATAATAATCCAGTCCTTGAATCCTGAGAATTTTCGAACTTCCTCAAAATCCAAAATCATTCGGTCCATACCATAATTGCCGTCCTTAGGACTGGTAGAACGTCCAACGCCCCTCAGATCCAGATAAACCATGGTAAATCGTTCTTCCAAGATATCACCTGCAAATTTTTCCATCCAATAACTTCCTGAACCTGGGCCACCATGTATGTAGAGACATGGAGCACCTTTGCCCTTCACATTTACGTAAAGGTCAACTTGGTCCGAAGTAGTTACTTTATATTCATTGGCGTTACACAAAGTGATTGCCATAACTGCTGATACTAGAAATAATAATTTTTTCATGGTGTAGGGTTGTATAAGCGATTTCACGCTTTTTTGTATTCAGGATTTGACGATGTACCTGATTTAATTGTTACAGATAAATAGGTAAAAATGTTATGGGAACACTGGGGGGCTTGCTTCAAAATTCTTGGAACAAGTTTCCTTTTGACAAGATATTCTAGAAGGAGTGTACAGGACTATTTGATGTCTTTGTCTGTGATGTGGTGTTTTCGCTGTTTGCAGGAAAGCGTAAAATAAAATTTGTACCCTTGCCCATTTCGCTTTCGCAAATGAGTTGGCCACCGTTCATTTCTACAAAATCCTTGGAAATTACGAGGCCAAAGCCGGTACCTTTTTCGCCTTTGGTACCTTTCCTGATTTCAGGGCGCTTGTCGTTTTGAAGCCGTTGGTACCAATCTTTTTCCATACCCATCCCAAAATCTTTAACCCCCAACTCAATATGTTCGCCTTGCTTTTGCGACCATAAAACGACCTTTTGTCCGTTATCGCTGAATTTGATGGCGTTTGAGGTAAGATTTCGCAACACGACCTGCAACATGGTAGGGTCGATAACAAGAGTGGGTTGCGAGACCTCCATTTCAATAGTGATGTTTTTATCCTGGGCCATTCTGGAAAATTCATCTTTGATGGATTCCAATACCTTCTTCAAATCGCATTGCTCTTTATCCATTCCGACCCCATCCAACTGCTGGTAGGACCATTTCAACAAATCGTTGACCATGGAGACCTTATCGGAAATTTCGTTTTTAAGGTTTTCTGTTATCGGTTTGAGTTCGCTGTCTTCAATATCTTGTTGGATCAATTCGATAATGGTGACCACATTGTTCAAAGGGGCCCTTACGTCGTGTGAGAGCAATGAGAAAAGTTTGTTCTTGAGCTGATTGATTTTTTCGAGCTCCGCATTTTGGTCTTCCAATGCCTTTTTTGCCATCTGAAGGTCTGCTGTCTGCTTCGCCACTTCTGCTTCCAACCTTTTATTGGCGTTTACCTGCATTTGCATGTGTTGCTCCTCAATGGCCTTGTACTTAAATCCTATGATCAGCGAAAAAAGAATGAGCTGAAAGGTGACTAAAATGGAGGTGGTAAGGAGGATGGGATTGACATCGAAATCATAATACCGTTTCGCGAACCATGTTCCGATGTACAATAGGGCGGCCATCAGAATGGGAGTATAGGAATACAAATAATAACGGTTCAGTTCATGGGACCGAAACAATCGGATACCGGAAAAAATGTTCAGAAGTATTGCATACATAGCCATAAAAGCTGCCATCAACACCAAAAAATCGTTCAACCAACCTATTTGGACTGTCAGGTGGTTGGCAATATGCAGTACAGGTAGACCAACCACAATTTGTAGGGTTACTTTGTAAATTTTTGATAAAAGCGGATGATTGTCAGCCGTTATGTTGAGGTAACTTTTGGTAAACAGCAAAAGGCCCGAGGTGGTGATCATGGCAGTGGTCAAGGATGCCTTGTCGGCAAGTACCGCAAACTCCCCTCCAAAAGCACCGTTCAAAAAGAAGTAAAGGCTCCAATGCAGAGTAAGCCCTAAAATCAAAATAAAATAGTACAGCAAGAGCCTGTGCTTCAATACAACGAATGAGAGCAGGTGGTATATCCCAAAAACGCTAAAAATCGATGTGAATACAACAGTGGTCAAGTACCTAAAATCAAATTGGTCCATCAGGTAAACGAAATTGGTTAAGTACTTATTTCATAAGGATATAAAAAAGCCCTTATTGGGCTAGCCTAAAATAACCAATTTTTTTAATTGGAAAGCTAGGCTTACGATTGCTGGTTATTCTATGGGCTGAACGACATTGTTGGCCTTAAAACTGTACAGATAGGGCGCCTTGTGTGCATTTCCAGAGAACCTTTTTTCATGCCGTACCAGCGTGTTTGAGCTCAACATCTTTCGCTGGAATCCGCTGCGATTAAGCGATGTACCATAAATGGCTTCGTAAACTTGCTGTAGCTCTTTCATGGTAAACTTTTCAGGAAGCAAGTTAGTTCCCAGTAATTTCTTTTCCAGATTTTCACGAAGGGTCTCCAAGGCTTTTTCAATAATGGTCTGATGGTCCATCATCAAGGGTGGAAGCTCATCTAGGGCATACCAATCGATTCCATCCGATAAAGGGTCTGGTTTGGGCACTACTTTTTCAAAGTTGATCAACGCATAATAGGCAACCGAAATAAACCTGCCCAAGAGCCACTGATGGGATGCCGGATCAAGACCGTTCATTTCCAAAATCCGTTTCATGGGTTCTGGGTCGGCACGGTTCGCTTCACCAAACGTCTGAAACTGCTCCAAATAAATATCTGTTAGGCCCGTTCGCTCCCTAACCCCATTTTTAACGGCTTCATCCAAGTTCTCATCGCGCCGGATAAAGCCTCCTGGCAGGGCAAAGAGACCGGTGTTTCTGTATTCCAATATCAGTATCTTGAGCTTTTTGCCGTTAAACCCAAAAATAACGGAGTCAAAAGCCAGATTTGGGATATAATCCTCTTGTTGTAGTGTTTGCTTTTTAAGGGTCAAATCGAAATTTTTCTAAATAAAGTACAATTTTACATAAAAACAAAGTATTATTGTAACACTATGTAACAATAGAAAATCAAGGAACAATGAAAAAACAACTATTTGCCATAATGGTAGTTCTTTTTGGAATATCGGAACTTACTGCACAACACGAAAATGCATTCCCCGTTCAGGTCACCCTCGAAAAAGGGATTATAGAAGGCTTGTATGATACCCACACCGGAATTCAAAAATATTTTGGGATTCCTTTTGCCAAACCACCGGTAGGGGAACTACGTTGGAAAGCTCCTCAGCCTTTGGATGCTTGGGAGGGCGTTAAGGAAACCAAGGCTTTTGGACCAAGGCCCGTCCAAGCTATGGTGTTCGGCGATATGAAATCACGATCCAACGGCGTAAGCGAGGACTGTCTCTACCTCAATGTTTGGACGCCAGCCAAACGAACCGATAAAAATCTTCCAGTGCTGGTTTACTTTTATGGCGGAGGCAATGTGGCCGGTGATGCATCGGAGTATAGATATGATGGAGAAAGCATGGCGAAAAAGGGCATTGTGGTGGTCACTACCAACTATCGTTTAAATATTTTTGGAAACCTCGCCCATCCAGAACTTTCCGCTGAGGCGCCCTATAAGGCTTCAGGAAACTACGGTCAATTAGATCAAAATATGGCACTTAAATGGGTGCGGGACAATATCGCTGCCTTCGGAGGCGACCCAAACCAGGTGACCATAGCAGGAGAGTCAGCCGGTTCCATTGGGGTAAGTGTTCAGATGGCCTCACCACTTTCCAAAGATTTGATCAACGGAGCGATAGGGGAGAGCGGTGCTGCCATCCCACCAACCATGGCTCCAGTACCATTGGCCGAGGCCGAAAAACAAGGAGTACAGTTTTTGGAAAGCGTCGGCATTCAAAGTATTGCCGAACTCCGGAAGCTGAGTACCCGTGACATCTATGAAATCTATACCGAATCCCAGCGATTTGGATTTCCTATGGTGATCGATGGCTATTTGCTTCCCAAGCCATTGACCGATATTTTTGCCTCAAAGGAACAGGCACAGGTACCGCTGTTGGTCGGATGGAATTCCGCGGAAATCCCGGGAATGGCCTTTACCCAAGGTCCCATAACCCAAGATGGATTTGTGGCCAAGGTAAAGGAGGCGTATCCAAAAGACTACCAAAAAGTATTGGAGCTATATCCCCATAGTACGGCAGAAGAGCTTCAATGGGCCGCCACCAACTTGGCGTCCGACCGTTTTATTGCATACAGTACCTGGAAATGGTTCGATTTGCACCGTGATTACAGCGACCAGCCCGTTTATCGTTATTTGTACAGCAAAATAAGACCACCGCTTAGAGATCAAAATTTGATGTCTGGATTGGCAGGGGGAACTGTAGAGCGAAATTCCGATGCGCCACCAATGCCCAAAGCTATTGGTGCTCCCCATGCTGCAGAAATCGAGTACGCTATGGGTAATCTGCACCTTGTGGACGATTATGCATGGACCGCAGAAGATTACAAAGCTTCCAAGACCATGCAGGAGTTCTTTGCCAATTTCATCAAAAATGGGAACCCCAATGGTGATGCTCTTCCTGACTGGGAAGCTGCGGAAAAAAACGACAACACCTCACCTGTAATGATCATCGATACGGAAAGTAAACTGACCGAGGCTACCGATGACGCACGATATGAGTTCTTGGATAAGAACTACAACAACTGATGTTGCTAGGATGTTTGACTCCCCCTAAAGTTGGGTCCCGGGTAAAACGGGACCCTAACTAAGGGCTTTTTAAGAAGATCGAACCCCGAAATATTTTTTATCGGTTCCCGATACAACCTACGCGATTTTTTACGTCCTTTGATTCGTAATTTAAGTGTCTTGCCTTAGGCAAAAGACCATGATTGCGAACACACTATCGGGGATTTTGGCTTACTTGGAGTCCATGTCCAAAATCATCTACGGCGTAGGTTCCCGACAAATGATGCTGACTCCCCAGAATAATGGAACCGAGACTTCTTTTCTTTTGGTTCACACATATTCATTTGATGTTTTGCCCTTCCCGCTCGGGAAGTTATATATCCCTTTTTTCACAAGGCATTATCTTATTTACGGTTCAATCAATTAAATTTTTATTGTGATGAAAAACATGATTATATTATTGACATTGGTGTTGTCATTATCGCCCATGGTACAAGAGCAGACCATAACTGCCACTTACAACGGTTTTGAGGATGACACCTATTATTTTTCGGGTGAAGATGGAAACCCGTATGAATTCCAAGATGTGGACGATTCCGTATGGGACAGTTTTGATTTGTTGGATGCGTCCACAGTAGACCGTTTATATAAAGTGAGCTATACCATAGACGAGGAATTGGACGACGAGACGGGCGACACGTACGAAAGTTATCGCATCACAAAATTGGTTTTGATTAAATAACCATAGCTATTTGAAGAGAGTTGCACATGTTGCAAGCATACATAAATGATAGAAAAAGAAAGTAAAGAAGACCCCTCGGCGAAACGCCGAAAAAAAAGTGCCCAAATCGGTAACAAAATGTTGTTTGTTTCTCGGTGGGGGGAAATTCTGGACATTGCCCTAGCCGTTAAAAATGAGGGCTATCAGGTTAAAATGTTCATTGAAGATAGGGCATCGCGTGAAATTGGCAATGGTTTTGTAGCCAAGGCCACCGACTGGAGAAAGCATGTAGAGTGGGCGGATTGTATTGTATTCGATTATACGGGCTACGGAAAGGAATGTGAAGAATTGCGGGCTGCTGGGAAATTGGTCTTTGGGGGTACCCCGTATACCGACCGATTGGAGCTTGATCGTAATTTTGGACAATCGGAACTTCGGCGGCACAAGATCAAAACTTTGGCATCCAAGGATTTTGATTCCTTTTCAGAAGCCATTGCCCACATCCAAGCACACCCAAATGCTTACGTTTTAAAACCTTCGGGGGAGACCCAGGAATTAAAGCAACTCTTATTTGTGGGCAACGACGATCGTGGTCTGGACGTGATCCGTATGTTGTACGCCTATGAAAAATCGTGGGGAGACCGCTTTGGTACTTTTCAATTGCAGCACAAGGTGAAAGGAATCGAGGTAGCCATCGGGGCCTATTTTAATGGAACCCGTTTTTTGACCCCGGTGAACATTACGTTTGAGCATAAAAAATTATTTCCAAAGGAATTGGGCGTATCCACAGGGGAGATGGGAACCAGTATGTTCTGGACAACCGATTCCCCTTTGTTCCAAAAAACACTAAAACCCTTTGAACGGACCCTAGCCGAGCAAGGCTTTCGTGGACATATCGACGTAAACTGCATCGTTAACGGGGTAGGTATCTATCCGTTGGAATTCACCTCACGTTTTGGATATCCGCAGGTCTTTATTCAGCGGTCGGGCATTTTGGAATCATTCGGAGGAATGCTCCAAGGGGTGGCAACGGGTACCCAAAATCAGATTCAGGTCAAAAAAGGGTTTCAAGTTGGGGCTTACATTGTGGTTCCACCTTTCCCTTATGATGATAAAAAGACCTTTGAGCTTTTTTCAAAGGATGCCGTAGTGGTATTCAAAAAGGACCAAATGGATGGAGTACATCCGATGCACGTTAAAAAAGTCAATGATCAATGGCTCATCACCGGGAATACGGGGATTGCTGTTTTGGTAACGGGGTCGGGTATTACCATGCGAGATGCACAGCGAAGCATGTACAATCGCATTCAAAACGTTATCGTTAACAATGGGTATTACCGCACCGATATCGGTGATCGTTGGCTGGAGGATTCTGATAAATTATGGTCATGGGGTCTGCTGTAGGTTCTGGTCAACATCAAAAACAGTTTTTAAAGTGGGAGGGTCCACTGGATAGCTTTACGGCAGCCATGCCAGAGGATTGGCCTCCTTATTTTCAACAATGTATTGCGGAATCCCGAGATGCCATGGAACTGTTTGTGATTACCGAAAAGGATTGTATCGTTGCGGGTGGCATGGTGTTCGAAGGTCTTCCCGCCGACATGCAGGTATTTGATGATGATGTAAGACCCTATATTGAAAAAGGATACCTCTACATAGGGTATCTATTTGTGGACCAGGCCCACAGAGGAAAACAGTTGGGAAGCCTTTGGTTGACCTGCATTAAGGGGCTTTATGGCAGTAAAGGATTTTGGCTGACCGTTGAGGAGCCCGGTCTCAGGGAGTTTTACGAAAAGAATGGGTTTACATGGGTGAAAAGCCTTAAGAAAGAAGGTGATTCCGAAGAGTTGTTGCTCAGGGAACCGGATTGATTTTACAGACCATGTAATCAAAAAAACTTCAGAACAACACCAGGTATAGATTTCAAAATTGATTATAATAGGCTTGATGGCATACTATTGGCTGGAGTGTAAATCACGCTTGCTGTATAAAGGCAATCTTCAATTGGAACATTTCCGCCATCTTTCTGGCCCTGAATTTCGCCTCTTCCGCCTTTTCACCTTCAAAAGAATCATCCAAAGTCTCAAAAAAAAGTGTTTTCCAGCGCTCAAAATGTTCGGCTCGCAAAGGAAGATGGGCATGCGGTGCAAAAGGACTGCCCTTGTAGGTGTGTTCATCCAACAGCACGGTTTGCCAAAAGCGGTACATCTTTTCCAAGTGTTCGGGCCATCGGTCCTGAATGATATGATTGAAAATGGGACCCAATAAGGTATCCTTGCGTATTTTACCATAAAAGTTATCCACTATCAACTGTATATCTTCAATCGTTGCTATTTTTTTCTTTTCCATCATGTTATTTTTGCTCAGATCAAATGTCCCAAGATGACCAATGTGCTAAAGCCCAGACTAAGTATCAATAGGTTAAAAGAGCTTATTGGTTTTAGCTGGGCCAGAACAGCGCCGTTGTAGGCCATACAGAAAATGGTGATAAGAAAAAGCAAGACCATTTTTAGGATCATTCCGGTACTTCCCATCAAAAGGGCCATGGCTGCCACCGAACCCAAACAGCTCTGGCCTATAATGGCAATGGCAGCGTAGCCCATTTGTCCTCTTCTATATTCCCGAAAAAGTTTGGAATATATATTTTTCGGTACAACCGTACGATTATTCATAATATGCCTATTGCATTAATCGAGCTTCCAATATCTCCGCCTTAGGAAATAATATGTTGTTTTCCAAATGGATATGGCGGTGCAAATCGTCTTCAAATTCCTTTAAAAGAGAGAATGTGACCCGATAGGTATTACAGGCATCCGATGGAGGCGTATAATCCTGGCTCAATTCTGCTATCTTTCGGAAACGCTCCCCTTCGTTATCGTGCTCCTGCATCATGACCTTAATAGGGGTTCGAACCGTTTCGGATGGTGTCTTGCCGTCACTTTTAAGATCAGATGGTCCATGGAGCATTTTCCGTATCCAAGGAAATAAAACGAGCTCCTCTTTTTTCATATGCATGGCCAATTCACCTGCCGAGGCATGGAAATGTTCCGAGATTTGATGCAGTTCGGGATGTTGTGCACCATGCACCTTGCAGAGTTTGGTGAGGTATTGCTTTAGGACGGGGATTTGCTGCTCTACATAGCGGTGGTGTTTTTTCTCTATATAATCGATAAGTAGATCCAAGGGCCATGTCTTAAAGTCCGGCTGGTCCGTTTTTTCAGAATTTTGCACAGCTTGAAGATCTTCCAGCAGGTTTTCCAGTGTAATTCCCTTCTTGGTTACCACCTCGGATAGCGTGCGGTTGCCTTTGCAGCAAAAATCAATTTTGTGGTTTTTGAATACTTGTGCGGTGCGGTAATCTTCCGCTACCAATTCTCCAATTGTTTTTTCGATTGTATTGTTCATAGTACTAGGGGGTTTTATAATTCGGATAAAATTGTCTTTTTTTAATTTAAATTTTTTTATCGTTTCAGATAGGTCAAGCCTTCTTCCAGACCAACGGCCAATTCGTAGAGACTGGTGGTTCTGAGCATGGTGCTAAGATTGTTGCGGATGTCCAAAAATCTATCATGAAGGGGACAGGGTTTATGTTCGTTGCATTCTTTGAGGCCAAGACCGCAGCCCATATAGATTTTGTCTCCATCAATGGCCTTTACGATCATGTTCAGTTTAACGGTATCCATATCTTCCCGTTCAATCTCAAAACCTCCGTGGGGTCCTTTTACCGAACGTACGATGTTGTTTCTAGTGAGCTGCTGCAAAATTTTGGCCGTAAAGGCGACGGGTGAATCTATTTCCTCCGCGATTTCACCGACGCTTACACGCCTGCCTTCCAATGATTGCAGGGCAATGTAAACCGCTGACCGAATACCATATTCACAGGCTTTTGAAAACATCATAGGAACCTTTTGTCAATACAAAGATAAACCAAAAAATTAAATCGGACAAAAATGTCCTTTATTATTTTCAGCATGTTTTACCATCTCAATGGATTCAAATATAAACTATTATGGGTATCGATGTAATAGGGCTCCATAAAAAAAATCAATGGTGAAATCGATTTTTGGATAACATCAAAATCAATCCTATGGGCATCAGCATACTCGCCAAGATCAGGATTAGCGCGTAATTACCGAGGGCTTCCCATTGCATCCATGCTGCTATTCCTTTATAAAAGATGAGCAGTTCGGAAAAAATGAAGCCCGAGAAATACCATACAAAGGGCCTTTGTGCAATTCTCATCAATCCATAATAATCCACAAAAAAGAACAGACCTATACTAACGACTCCCAAAAACGTCAAATGCAGATACCCTATGGTCAGGTCCATATAAATGGTGGCCAATCGGGCAAAATAGGGCAGGGCCGTAAGCAATTGAAGACTCATTTTCATGAGCCCGAGAATGACCACTATCCGCATCAGGAATATTTGAAGTTTCGATAAGGATAAAAGGTGGATTTTGTTCTTTACAAGGATTCCCAATCGTACAAAGGCATAGCACTGAACCAAAGCGCCCAGTCCTGCTGCCACATATAAACCCATTGGCGGTTCGGTCCAAAGCACGGATAATGCAAAAGTGAGTACAATACCCCAATTGACCATCCTGAAAAACTGAGTGAAGCCTTTTTGGGGCAATTCGATGCCCTTTTGTTCCAAGACGAATAAAAAAAGAGCTACCAAAGCGAGCAACATCCATCCATTGTATTGAAAGTGCAGGTAAAAGTAGATAGCCAATCGGTACCAAATGGATTGGGGTCCCAAGGTATTCATTATGGCCCCCAATGCCCATGGGCCTATACTGGAGATTACTAGGTAAAGCAATGCGGCCTTGGCACACCGGAGTGCTTTACTTTGATTGAATTTCGGTTCGATGTTTTTCCAGAAATGGTACACATACAGATAGGATACGATAAGAAATAGTGTGGAAAAGATGATGGAAAACAAGGCATATCCGGTAAACGGAAAGGTTAACAGCATTCCTATCAAAGTCCCTTGAGTACACCAGAAGATACGTTGGTATACAGAGGATGAACCTTTTTTTTTCACAAAACAATAGTGGAGCAAGGTGGTCAGCCCCACATAAACCCACCCCAAAAGTGCAATATGTGAGTGGGCATGGACCACGTATCGGTAATTGAATTGAAATCCGAATACGGGAAAGGAGCGAAGCAGCAGGCCCAATAGGGCCGCAAGGCAGAAGTATAGTAATCCAAGGCGTACCTGTTTTCCGTACCGTTTTTTATCCATCATACCTTATGAATCAACGAATGTATCGATTTTTAAAAATCCTTTCGTTTGGCCTTGTACCTCAAGATTCCAATAGGCAAAGCCGTCCAAAGCAATAGAATGGCCATTGAGGTGAGAAAGCCAAGGTCGGTACCAAAGAATTTTTTGAAAATGGCTCCCGTATACCCCAAGAGGGCAGAAATATCCAGTTTGAGCAGTATTAAAATCCTGGAAAGGTCAATGGGATTGAGCATGGTGGATACCAGCGAAAATGTATCCAAGGGATACTCCTCAAAGATGATCAATGACATCAAAAAGAGTCCATCGTACACTACGGCCAAAAACAGCCAGAGCAACACTGCATAACCAAAACCTTTGATTTTGTTCTCATTTGAGATGGCAATCACAAAGGAAAGCCCTACAAAAATAAAGGTGAGGAAGGCCCCGGTGACCAACAACAGTGAAAAATCGAAGATGGCATTGCTTCGCAACAACCCATATAGCAGAAATGGGATACCAAGGCCCAAGACCAAACTTAAGGTCAACGAGCCTGCGACCCCAAAATATTGTCCCATAAATATGGAGCTTCTTTTGATGGGTTGGGCCAACAGCAGTTCGGTAAATTCCCTTGAATTATAGTAGTACATCACTCCAAAAATGGTTCCGATCAACGGAATCAGAACAATAATTACGTTCATAAGGGTGATCACCGCCTTGGATACATCATTGTTCAGAAACAGCAGTACAAAACCTAGAGCTAGATAAAACAGAAAGTAGACATAGCTCCAACGGCTGCGTATCAGGTCGTAAAAACTGTATTTCAATATTTTGATCATGGCTTCTTGGTAGTTAAGGCCGCGATGGCGTGTTCAAAATTTATCTCGTTGGTCTGATCTAATAGTTTGCCAATACCTCCCTTGAAATAAATTTCACCTTCCAAGAGGTAGACGATTTCGTTGGCTATTTCTTCCACGAACTGCATAATATGGGAGGTGATCAAAATGGTCTTTCCGTTCGCCTTTTCTTTTTGGATCAGCTCCTTTAAACGGATGAGTGCCCATGGGTCGAGTCCAGTTGTGGGCTCGTCCAAAATAATCAATGGACTGTCGAACATAAAGGTGAGTACAATATTTACCTTTTGCTTGGTGCCCCCCGATAGGGTGGACAATTTTTTGTCCAAAAACGGTTCCAGGCCAAAAAGGTCGATCAGTTCCTCTTCGGCACTGGTACTGTTTCTGAGGTCCTTGATCATATCGATCAGTTCTTGGACCTTGATGTTAGGGGGAAAATTGGCAATTTGGGGCAGATAATCAATCTGTTTACGATACTTCCATCCATGTTTGATGGGCCGATCCAGCACGGATATTTCTCCTTGGTCGGGAATCACCATTCCCAAAATACTTTTGATCATGGTGGTTTTTCCAGAGCCATTGGGCCCAAGGATGGCATAAATGCGTCCTGGTTCAACGCTGAGGTTGACTCCTTTTAGGACGTGATTTTTTCCAAATCGTTTGTATAAATTCTCTATGGTTATGGTCATGGCCTCATCTGCATTAAGGGTTGGGCATCTTTTAAATTGTCGGGCGTAAATACGGGGGAGACCCTTTCCGAGAAATCGATGATATCCATAAAGAGGCTCCGCAGCAGTACAATGGTCTCGGGGGTTCGGTTTACCACATAGGAAAACAGTTTTACAGGACGGTAGGGTACATCCCCAATACCATCCTTGTCCAAATCGTAGCCGGTATAGCTGCTCCAAAAATTGCCTTCGAACACATTGTCGTTCAGTTTACTGTTATAGGAGATGTCAAAGGAATTGTACAAAAAATTATTGCCTTCAAAACGGTTGGTATAGCAGGCGCCTACTACGCGGATGGCCCAGCCGTTACCAATAAAATCGTTGTTGGAATAGGTGATTCGGTTAGAACCCTCAATATTGATACCAATGGTATTTTCTTCAAAGGTGTTTCCCGTGATTTCCGCATCATTGATTTCTTTAAGCAACATGCCGTAGGCCGCAGTCCCCCAGTTTTTTCGAAATATATTGTTTTCCATGGTAATGTGCTTGGAAAACATGACCGCCACCCCGGCACCATTGTTTTCAAAGGTATTTTTGGTATACACATCGTTGTTGGAGAACATAAAATGAAGACCATACCGCAAGTTGTCCATACTTATATTCTCACTGATGGTGATTCGGTCGGAGAATTCCAGATAGATGCCGTCCCTGGTACCTTGTACATGGTTTTTGGTCACTTCCACGTCGGTGGAGTACCAAAGTTGGATACCATTTCCTGAATTGTATTCGTCCACAGCCTCACCGATAATTCTATTGTGGTACACCTTACCGTGTGAGGATTTCTCCAAATAAATACCAAAGAACAGCTGTTCCAAAACCATGTTCCTTATCGTAAAATCTTTGCTTTGCACCACCCGTATGGCGGCGTTGTCCTTGGTGTAGCTTACCCCAACATTGATGACGAAAAGCCCATCCAAGGTAACATGGTCCGAAGTTACCCTGAAGATTTCCCCTTTCTGTTCCCCATCTACAATGGGATAATTGATTCCCTTGATCACCAAGGGTTTGTCCACCAAAATTTCGTATTCACGATACGTACCCTTTTGCACTAGCAGGGTGTCGTAGGGCTGGGCGAGGGCAATGGTCTCTTTAAGGGAACTGTGCTCGCAGTCGCCACATACATTCCATGTTTTTGCCCAAACCAAAGGCGTCCACAGCAGGAGTAGCAGGGATAGGATAAATTTATGATATGGATGGACTGTAGACATGAAGCAAGTGTCGTTTATGATGTTCTGTGTTGTGATCTCTGAGAGCTTTTTTTCAATTCTGAATTGCTGCTGATTAGGATTCTTCTACCGATTTCCCGGTTATTTCAGTGACGGCAATGCGATATACCACCGGCATTTCCGCTTCCTGCAATCTTCCGGAAAAATGACTCAAGAAATGGGGTCGTTCCGCATTTTTATGATCTATGGTACGCTGCACACCCTCCGCAAAAAGTTGTAAATAATGCTTGGCTTGGTTTCCCGTAAGTTCCTGAAAATTGCCATGTACCTGCACGGATTCCCAATGACGGAAGGATTCGATCTTGTCCACTTGAAACGATATCTTGTTGTGCTTTCGTAGGGAGTCCACCCTATGTCCGTTGGAGGCAAAACACAAAATGCTTTTTTCCTCCGGATCAAAATAATAGGTGGAGGGCACAACATAGGGTTGATTGTTGGCAATGTAGGCCAATCGTCCCACATAGTTATCCGCCAAAAGACGTTCACATTGTAAGGGTTTCAAATCTGTCATGGTTTTTTGGTTTACGGTTTAAATCGGTTTTTGATTTCTGACCAAGTATAAAGTGTACCACCTTGTTCGTTTTTGATATTGATAGCTGTCTGCTCATCGGCAAAAGCACTGAGATATTCGCCCATGGGGCTAGGAACATTTTCACTGATCAAATACGTGGCCTTGGTGGCATCCACCAACTCTCCTGGTTGTTCGTAGTCGTTCACCAAGAACAGCGCTATTTCGGATCGGTCTTCCTTTTTGAGCTGGTTCAGCATGCATTCAATGGCATCAAAATTAAAAACCTTGCCTTTTTGGGTGACCAATTGGGCCGCATGTTGTTGGTCCACAATGGTCATACTGCAAAAGTGGCATCCCACATGGCCGTAGTCGATGGATTTTGGGCCAATGGAACAACTGAGGCAAAGGACCAATAGTAGAATAAATGGTATTAGGTGTTTTTTCATGATAGTGATTTTAGGTTTTGTGAGTTCTTCCACCCCATAAAGGAAGCGATTAGGGTAAGCATCATGCCTACGAACATAAGCCATCCTCCGGCGGCTGGCATAGAGGTCACATCAAAATTGAGCATTTTTACATGGCCCAATAATGGTGGTTTATAGGTCATGGGCGTTCCATCGGGATTGGTCAACTTCATAATGGCATTGGGATCTAAGTTGGTACCATAGTCTATCAACCAAAGGTTGAAATCATACATGCCCAATATCCCAAGGACGGACATCAATAGGAACCAACCAATAAACCACTTATAACTTACTTTGTTAAAGTACCCCAGAATACCTACCAATACACCCAAAGCGATCATAATACCGATTACGACGGGAAAGGCACTGAACTCCCACATTTCCTCTGCTTTTGGGAGGGCATGCATTCCAATATAGTGGTTGAGGCCATCAATGTTTTGAATATCGAATTCGTTGACGCCTTGAAGACCATTGATGTGGATGTTCATGCCCAAAGGGTCAGGATACTGAGGAGCTCCCAATACAATGTTCCAAAGAGGAAAAACGTACAATCCCAATAATAATAGTGGGCCAATGATCATAAGTAAACTAGCCTTTTTCATGTGTAGTTGTATTAAGTAGTTGTATTAAGTTGTAAACTGAATTTGGCTTTTTGGTGGGTGGGTGTTGCTGGTCTTGAAAAATAAAGCGGGCCGAACCTTTTGGCGGCCCGCTTTGTACAATGGTCCTTCAATCTACATTATTCTCCTAGGGACCATTTTAGTTCTACATTCGAGTTGGCTGGGGATACGCGAACATATCCTTGCATCTCTTGGTGCAATGCCGAACAGAAATCCGTACAGTAGAAAGGCCATACGCCGACCTGCTTGGGTTCCCAGACCGAGGTTTTCGTCTGTCCGGGCATGATCAACAACTCGGAAGTATTCTGGCCGATCATGGCAAAACCATGGGGTACATCAAAATCCTGTTCGTGGTTGGTGATATGGAAATACACCTTATCGCCTACTTTGATCCCTTCGATATTATCCGGAGTAAAGTGACTTCGGATAGTGGACATGTAGATATGCACCTCGTTGCCATCCCGTACTACCTTTGAATCTACGGGTGATTTTACGGCGTAAGGGTGTTCGTTTTCATCCAATCGATAGATTTTCTTGGATTTTGGCGCCAAAAGCTCTGCAGGACAACCTGCTGCATAATGGGGCTCCCCATGAGTTGGAAAATCATAGATCAATTCCATTTTATCCCCAGAGATATCGTAAATCTGTGCCGAGTGCTCCATTTCTGGGCCAGTGGGCAGATATCGGTCTTTGGTGATCTTGTTCATGGCCACTACGTATTTGCCGAATGGCTTTCTGGAGTTACCACCGGGAATCATTAAGTGACCCACAGAGTAGTAGGTGGGCTTTCTGTCGATAACTTCCCAGGTACCCAATTTCCATTTTACAACTTCCGAAGAGATGAAGAACGTGGTGTACGCATTCCCCTTGCCATCAAACTCGGTATGCAATGGCCCAAGGCCACCACTCTTTACCTGTCCTGCCAAAACATCTTCAAAACTCAAGATGGGAATACCATAGGCCTCACCATCAAATTTTTCGCCTTCAATGGCCGCAATCATCTTATCAAAGGAGTGTACGGTTAAGTCTGCGGACAGTTTCCCGTTTCCGATAATATACTGGCCACTTGGGTCCACATCACAACCGTGTGGCGACTTAGGTGTGGGCAAAAAGTACACTGCTCCGGGCACTTTTAGGGGATCCACGGTCAAGACTTCTTTTTTCATGGTCGTTGTGGCCGTGTGACTGCCTTCGTCATACAAGTTGTGTGCATAATTGGCGGGCATTTTGGTGCCACCGCCATTGTTCACGTATTCCTCGATTTTCTTCCAATTGACCGCAGCAATAAAATCCTTGTCGTTTTGGGAGGCGTTCACCTCTTGCAAAGTGTGCGCTTCCTCGGTGTTGTAGGTAGTGAAAAAGAACCAACCATGGGATTTTCCCCTGCCAGGGTGGGAGAGGTCGTAGTTGAAACCGGGCATCAACAATTGGAATTTGAGGTCCATGTGACCATGCTCCGGATCTACACTGATAAAGGACAAAGACCCTTTAAAATTGCTCTTGTACTCATTAATGGGCATATCCCGTTGCGGAATGGGCACAGAAAAACGCGTTCCGGCCACCACATACTCTGTATTTTCCGTAATAAAGGAAGAACTATGGTTACCCGCACTATTGGGCACTTCGATGATTTCCTCAGTTTCAAAAGTGCTCAGATTGATACGGGCTATCCTTGGGGTGTTGTTACCGTTAATAAAGATCCATCGACCGTCCAATTCTCCATTGGTCTGGGAAATATCGGGGTGGTGGGCATCATCCCATGGTACAAATCCATGAGAGGTGTTGAGCATAGGTTTGGTTTCTTCTGAATATCCGTATCCGGATGTTGGGAATTGGGAAAAAACAGGAATTTCCTTGAACATTCGTCCAGAAGGCAACCCATACACGGTAAGGTTTCCGCTATATCCTCCGGATAGGAAGGCATAGTATTCGTCCTGCTCACCAGGAGCTACATATACTTTTTCGGCAGCACTCGAAGAGAGCGCCCCATTGGAACTTTGATTCTGTTGACCGCAAGACACCAGCATCAATGCCGCACCCAAGGTCAATATAAAAGGGTTTTTGATTTTCATTATATCTAGTTTTAAATGTTTTTGATTTATTATTGGGTAGGAGGCAGGATGACCTTGTCCACCACATGTACAATTCCGTTACCTGCGGAAACACTCGCAATAATCTTTGCGCCACCGACATAGACTTCATTGTCCTTGACTTCGACCGCTACGTTTTGATTATTGGCCTGACCCAGCTTTTTGAAATTCTTCAAAAAGTCTTTTGAGTAGTTCCCGGGGGTCACGTGATATTTCAGGATATTGGCCAAAGCATCTTTGTTTTCCGGTTTTAGGAGGTCTTCCACTGTCCCAGGGGGAAGCGCATCAAATGCGGCATTAGTAGGGGCAAAAACCATCAATGGTCCAGCATTCACCAATGCATTTTCCAGTTCGGCGGCCTGTACTGCGGCCACGAGCGTACTGTGGTCGGATGACTTCAAGGCAATTTGAAGGATATTCGGCGTAGATGCCTCATCTTCAATAAAGGCCTGTCCCTTGTTGCTTTCCAGAACAGCTTCGTCCTGGGTTGGATTCGTTACCTCTTTTTTCTCTTGAGATTCATTTTTGCAGCTTCCGAGGATTACGGACAGGGCTAATAATCCAAGCATGCTAAGTTTTAAGGTTGATTTCATAAGGTCTATTTTAAAGTTCTAAAGTATTCGAGGATTGCTCTTGCCTGAACTTCGGTAAGTCCTTGATTGGACATGGGCGATCCATTGAATTCCTTTAAAAGATCATTGGCCAAAGGGTCTTTTTGAACCATTTCTTGGGGATTCAAAATCATGTTCATTACCCATTCCGGGGTTCTTCTTTCCAAAATGCCATTGGGCGGTGGACCGATGAATTTTTTTCCGATCCTATGGCAGGCCAAGCACATTTGGTCATACACTTTTTGGCCCTCTGCCGCCATGGCTTGGTCGATTTCCGGGGCTAGGTCAACCGATTTAACGGGCCCTACACCTTTGGTGGACAGGTCGACCTTTTCGGAAGCTTTTACCACATCGGTTGAGGTCTGGGCGGGCTGTTCCGTGGGAGCCTTTTTTCGTGCTACGCTAAACCCTTCATCTTTTTTCGTTTCTTTTTTTCCTCCACATGCCATCATGATGAGGGCGAGTAGAAGTGTTATTCCTTTTATGGTTGCTTTCATGGTATAAATGATTATGAATTATGGTTCAAAAGTATAGTGGTCAAAACACCTATAACATGATTTAAGTCATAAAAAGGATAAAAATATCTTTTAATCTTTGATTTCTATTTAAAACAATGCTTTCCAACTCATCAAAATATACCATAAAAGGAGTGCTATATCTGGCGCTGAACTCCGATGAGGACCATAAGATCATGGTGAGGGATATTTTTGATGCCGTTCATGTGCCCGAAGCTTATTTGGCCAAATTATTACAAGAGCTTTCCAAGAAAGGGGTTATTTCTTCCATGCGAGGCCCCAAGGGAGGTTTTTATCTCAGCGAGGAAGACCGAAAGGGTACCTTGATGGATATCGTTCGCGTTATTGATGGTGAGAAGAGGGTACATTCCTGTATTATGGGCAGTCGCAGCTGTGATATGGACAATCCCTGCGTACTCCATAAACATGTTGGAAACACAACATCCAATTTTATCAGGGTGCTGGAACAGACCACTATCCTCGACCTTATCGAAGGAAAGCTCGATGTTGAAGAATTTTTCCCATCTTGATCAAAGTGGTGTGAAAACCATTGAAGCCTATATCTTTCTTTGGATTCTGTCTATTTGAACAACAATCATTGCGGGGGTTTTGGGTTGGCCTTTTTACCAAGAAACAAAACTGATGTAGGTCATTGGGTGCTAACCAAGAGATTTGGATTTTTATTAACGTGGTTTTGGTCAAAATCTTAGTATTTTGAAAAATTTAAAATTTAACCTGCGGGTTACGCCCGCAACAATTCCAATGTTTAATTTTGCATCCTAAATCTTCGAATGTATGATTGTATGGATTCTGTTCCTTTTGGGAATCCTCGTTTTTTTAGCCCTAGATCTTGGTGTATTTAATAAGAAGGCTCACGTTATCAGTGTTAAGGAAGCCTCCTTTTGGACCGCTGTTTGGGTAACGTTATCGCTTTTGTTCACCGGGGTCATTTACTGGCTCTATGGTACGGGAAAGGTGGACAATGTGGATGGGCTGACCCCAATGGACGCTAGCTTAAAATATATTACAGGCTACCTTATTGAATTATCCCTCAGTATCGACAACATCTTTGTCATCGCGGTTATTTTTACATCGTTTCAAATCCCCCAAAAATATCAGCATAGGGTTTTGTTTTGGGGTATTTTGGGGGCTATCATCTTTCGAGCGTTGATGATTTTCTTCGGAGTGGCCCTTATCAAAAAGTTCAGCTTTACCACCTATATTTTCGGAGCTTTTTTGATTTTTACCGCACTTCGTATGTTGTTTTCCAAAGAGGAACCCTTCAACCCTAAGCAGTCGTTTGTATATCGAAACCTTCGGAAAATAATGCCCATCACTTCGCAGATGCAAGGACAGAAGTTTTTCATCAAACTAAGACATATAACCGCAGCTACACCGTTGTTCATTGCCTTGGTGGTGATCGAGTTTACCGATATCCTGTTTGCTTTGGACAGCGTCCCGGCTATTTTGGCGATTACCTCCGACCCCTTTTTGGTCTTCAGCTCCAATATATTTGCCATCTTGGGTCTTAGGTCGATGTACTTCTTTTTGGCCCATATGATCGATAGATTCTACTATCTCAAATATAGTTTGGTGGCCATCTTAAGTTTTGTAGGGGTTAAGCTGATCCTGGCACACCATTATACCTTCCCTGAGTGGTTTTCGTTGAGCTTTATTGCCGTCGCGTTGCTGACCGGTATTCTTGCATCAAAAAAAGAGGAAAAAAAGACGGTTTGATGAGGTTTATGGGTTGCAATAATCGCAGTATTGTGGGTTTTCGTATTCCCTTTGGTTTGAACGCGTTTCTGTAAAGCCACACTTTTGGCAGGTGTACACTTGCGCTTTCACGGACTTGGTGGGCATCCCGCAGTATTCACAGGGCAATCCCCGTTGTACGCCTTGAATCGAAAAACTAGGGACTTGGCATTTGGGACAGCACGATTTGATGTTTTTGATTAAATCCAAGGTGGCCTGTTCAATGGCCTTCATGCGCGTAGGGTTGTTCATGGCCCGCATATCGGTTTCAGCTTGCAAGGATGCTCCTTTTTGAAGTAGCTGTTCCACAGTGTGCACGGTTTCTTCAAAGGATGAAAAATCCTTCCAAACCTGCTGCGCTCCATGTATTGTTTTAAGGATGATACCGTGCTCGGGTGCACCAATTTCTTTGGCAAAGGATTCGAATTCCGATAGACTTTTGATTTCTCTTTTATGGTAATTGGTTTTTTCGGTCAAATGTCGACCTACGATTTCGAGTTTGTTTACGGTATCGGTCAACATGACCATTTCCTCGTTTCCCGGGATAAAAAAATAGGAAGGGTGGGGGCCAAATGATCCTTCACTGGCCACCACCAAACTTCCCTCGACCAACTCAATTGCTTTTTTGGTCTTTGCCCTCAGTGCTTCCAGAGGAGTGCCTTTTCGCTGTATTTCTCCTGAGAAGCTTCCGAAAGCATCCGTGTTCAAATGTTCCGCTACCGTACAGCGAACCTGTAGTTCGCGCTCCAATAGGGGTGCCAAAACCTGCTCTTTCCCATGCATCGTAGCAATGGTCAAGGTTCTTCCTACAAATAGGTCATTTCCGTGGGCAGGGGTTTTCATGTGTTAGGCAATGGTCAATTCTTCGTGTACTTTTCGTTTTAAAAACCCATTAATAAACTGTTCCTCCTCTTTAAGTTCCAATTCTTGTTGGTCCAACCAGTGGATGCTGGTTCCTTTCTCTGGATCCATAATGATGAGGTGAATCCATTCGTTGGTCACTAACGACTTGAGTGCTTCGTACTTCGAAAGAATGGTATTGACCCTTTCCTTTGGCGCTTGGATTATTACAGTAAGTCGCAAAGGGGAGTGGTAGGGCTCGTTATCGGGATTATAGAGGGACTCCCATGGAAGCCCTGTCTGTAAATCGCCGCCATTACCTTGCACCACTCCAAACTTGCCGGTAATGTTGTGGGTAGTCTTGGTTCCCGCACCAAACTTTCCGTTGTCCACGGTAGAAAAGTAATAATGGTTGTTGATCCATTGGGTCACTACCATGGGCCCTTGCATAATGGCTTCCAAAGCGGTTCCATCCTTATCGTTTTTCCAATCGTAGGAATGCAGGAAACACCTTCCGTCCAGATCAATATGTTGGGTAGTTTTTCTAGGTGCGATCACAAAGCTTGCATTTTTGGCCAATCCCCATTCCGGACGGGTCTCGCCCCAGTTACTGGCATTGATTTGCGCCATGGCTACACTGTTGCCCATAGCGCCCAACCGTTCTTGGGTCGCTGTAATTTGGGCTTTTTCAAGATTTGATTTTAGATTGTCCAATAACTGTTGATGGGATGATGGAATATGTTTGTCAAACAGTTCGATTTCATCCGTGGTCGTATTGTGCTCCGCTCCCAAGAACCAGGTTGTGTCCGGAATCTTGAGACCATATTGATTCTCCAATAGCTTTCTAACATCGGTGTTGTTTGCCATTTTGGCCAGCATTCTTGCGTTGTGTCGCCCAGGGCTGGCCGCACAGGCACCACAATCCAAGCTGGAACCAAATGGGTTGTTGGCCGAATGGCTTCCGTGGCCAACAAAAACGACCAAGGGAGCAAAATTTTGCCATCCCATCAAATCAAAACCGGATTTTACGATAGCGGCTTGTTCCGCTATCGGCACATTTAGATCATGGGTGCTTTGGGCGTTTTGCAATTGTGGGTCGCAAACCGACTCGTGTCCTGTTTTTCTCTTATGGGAAAAACGGTAGAGCGAAGCTGGACTTATGGTACGCGCCATAAGATGAAGTCCGTAAAAGAACCCGGAGCCTTCCACAAAGCCAAAGGTGGAGGGCAACATGTTTTTCATTCGCTTCATGAAGTAGTTCCAGAATTGGGAAACCTCATTTTTCCTGTCCAGTTTTTGCTTTTCAACTTCCTTGTTTTCTTGAGCCACCTCTTTTACGGTGTAGCACGAATCCAAGATTGGGGGACAGGATTTTTGTGTAATACCGTTTTGGGAGTTCTCATAATCCATGGCAATCCCGAAAAAGCCTGCGTAACCAAAGGTTTCATAAAATCCTTTGGACTCCACGTGCCTTCGGATCAATTCCGAACGCGTGTCGATACAAAATACCAGTTGCGCATCGGGAACACTGCTTTTTTTCTTGTTCAGGTCGATTTCTTTGGGCGAGTTGCCAAGAGTGTGGACCAATTCCAATTGCCAGCTTTTTTCCCATGCCTTGAGCCATAAGTGTTGTAGCTCCGCGATTTCGGTATCTGGCTGAGTCTTTTTTTCATTGGACAATAACGCTATACCAAGTTGTTTGGCTGTCAACAATCGAACGGCAAGATACTGTTCCAAATCTATGGGATATTGTTTTTGCCACTCCGTTTGGTTCTGTGTCCTTAGCTTAATGTACCCTATCCACCCCGGCAAAGCGGCCAAGTGTTGGGTGAATAGCTCCTGAATCTCCCTTTCGGAAAAATTATTGGTAAGCTGTATCAATGCTTCCTGACTGGTTTTTGGAATATCGTTGGTTCCGATGTTCCCCAAAATCTCGTCGTAGGGAGCGAGCTTTCTCCATGCGTTGTAGAATCCGGAGGATTTGAATGGCATCTCCCATTCTGCCAATCCTTCGTCCATAAAAGCGGACAACCACTTTACCAAGGCCCTGTCCAATTCGGCAAATGGATTGATATTTTCTACCGTTTGCTCCGACTCCATCAACGGCAAATAGTGTTCTGGAAGCTTTTTATAGCCGTGTTTGTGCAATACATTTTGCAAGACCCCAGCGTTGATGTCGCCATTTTCCAGAGCTTTTCGGTAAACCGATGCCTTTGGGTAAACTGACGTTCCCAAAACTTCCTTCGCCCGCTGTACTGCCTCTGTGAAAGGCAATTTTTCGTAACCGCTCAACGGATTCGAGGTCACAAAGGAATAGAGTGGCCAAGTGCTGCCAATATGATCTGCAGCTTTTTCTATGAGTGTGCTAATGGTTGTCGGGTTCATTGCGTTTTGGTTTTATACATTAAAATGGTCTTTTTTGATGGTTGGGATAGGTTCATCAGTTTTACGTACAGCCATGGTATTTGGCGATACACCCCTAGTTTCATCAGAAAGAAACCGGTCAAAAACACTACTCCAAATGTAATCTGTAGCGGGGTTACCGGTGAAGGGACGGATATAATTTCCATACCTGTCATCAGCGCGGATACACCATTGTAAAAGAGGGCATAGGCACCAATCCCAGCCACAAAAAGAAAGGGGGGAACTATAAGTTTTTGTAGGCCGCTGAAGGTTCTTTGCTTCACGATATTGTAGGTGGCCTGTCCAACCGTAATTGATGCGATCAGGGTTAGGAAGATTCCGCTATCCCACTCCATACCTTTTCCGGTAAGTCTGGCAAAAATAAAGGCCCCAAGTAAGCTGAACAGCAATACGACCAAGGCTTCCAACCATTTGATCTTAATGACAGGGGGCTGTTTAGGGTTCAAGCGTTCGATTTCCTCCCCAGAAGATAGGAACAAGTACGCCTTGTAAAATCCGTGCAAGATCAAGTGGGCAATCGCAGCATTAAAGAAACCAAGTCCACATTGCATGATCATAAAGCCCATTTGTGCAATAGTGGAACAGGCCAGCCGCTGTTTTACATTGGTTTGGATAAGTTTGGTGAACTGTGCCAAGATGGCCGTAAGGCCTCCAATAATAAAGAGCACATCCATGGTGTGGGAGGCCACAATTACAGTGGCCAAAACAGTCAATACAATGCCCGAACCGTTCACGAATCCGGCATGCATCAAAGCGGAGGCAGGGGTAGGGGCGGTCATCGAGGACAATAACCATTTATGAAAGGGAAATATGGCCGATTGGATCAATGCCGCTACAATGATACATAGGGCCGCAATCACAATAATATGGTCAGGTGTTTTACCAATACCATTGATCACACCGCTCAAGGTGATGGTGTGGTTATACGATGCTAAAAGGAGCAAACCGATACTCAGAAAAACACTGCCGATCACAAAATACTGACGGGCAAAACGTTTCGCTTCCCTGGCCTCTCCCCATCGGGAATCCAGACCTATCAAATTGGACATCACGGCTCCCATCAATAGCCAGCTGAACATGAGCAACACAATGTGTTCGGATACCAAAAAGAGCATAACGACAATGGTAAAGCCCAAACACAGGAGCATGAACTTGGAGCGTTGCCCACGATCTTTAAAATAGGAGCTGGCGTAGGTGGTAATCACACCTCCAAAAAAGGAAACCGTGGTCCACAATAAGGCCGAAAAGCCATTGAATTTTACTAATTCGCCCCATTTCCATTCGGGTACATTGGGAAAGTGAAATGAGGTAAAGATCAGGTTACCGATAAACATCAGCCAAAATAAAACCGGGATGGCCCCGGTAAAGACTGTTTTTTCGGATGATTTCCTGATGATGGTTGTGAGTTGAGTCATTTTCGTGTTTTTTTGAGGAAATTCCTATTTGTCTTTTTCTTCTGGAACGACACGTTGAACACCGCTACGCACTTTGGCCAACAATACCACACCTACGATAAAACTGCACAGTAAGATGCGATCTAGGAACATGGATTGATTTAGGTATGACATAGCGATCATTAGGACCATGATAAGCAGTCCCAAAAGCACGGGGATAATATGTTTTGATTTTTGCATGTTGTCTTGATTTAGCATTTGCTGATGGTTTGGGCAGTATGTTGAATTAATCCACAAATTTGAATTCCAAAACGCCGTTGATTTGAACATTGCGACCTTCAGCTCGCGCCTGGTTGATGATCATTCGGGCTGTTTGTCTTTCTTCCTCCAATTCTCCGATGCGACTGTCCAATAGGTTGGTCTTGCTATGGTGATTCCCTTCCCAAATTTTGAGTCTTTGGATTTTGTGAAAGTTGATTTTTTCATCGATCAATGAGGAGATAACATCGCAGGCCTCACTTGGTGTGAATGTCCCGTCTACCAACTGAATCGTCTTTTGCTCAGTGGTCACTTTTGATAATTGCTTTGTTTCCATGGATGTGAGTTTAGATTTATTCTTTGCTGCAAAGGTTAGGTAAATAAGTCATTAAATTTTATTTATATTTATAATAACAAACATTAACTTCTTTTATGAACTACACTTTGCACCAACTACAGATATTCCTGAAAATAACTGAATTACAGAGCATTACGAAGGCTTCAGAGGAGCTTCACCTGACCCAGCCAGCAGTGTCCATTCAGTTGAAAAATTTTCAAGATCAGTTCCCAATTCCCCTCACGGAAGTGGTGGGCAGACGACTTTTTGTCACGGATTTTGGAAAGGAAATTGCCCAAGCTGCCGAAAAAATTTTGAATCAAGTTCAAGAAATCAACTACCGGACCATGGCGTATCAAGGAAAATTATCGGGTCGCCTTAAAATATCGGTCGTTTCCACCGGAAAGTATGTGATGCCTTATTTTATGTCGGATTTTATGGCAGAACATACCGGGGTAGATCTTATAATGGACGTGACGAACAAAACTAAGGTCGTCCGGAGTTTGGAACTCAATGAAGTTGATTTTGCCCTGGTTTCGGTGTTACCGGATAAATTGAAAGTAGATGGTGTGGAACTGATGCCCAATAAATTGTTTTATGTAAGCAATTATGATCGGGAATTACCAAAATCACCTTCAAAAAAGCATCTTTTTGAACGAACGCCCCTGATTTATAGGGAACCTGGGTCTGCAACGCGCAATGCGATGGAAGGCTTTATCGAAAAGAATAATTTTAAGGTCAACAAAACCATGGAGCTTACCTCAAACGAAGCTGTAAAACAGGCCGTAATTGCGGGATTGGGATGTTCCATCATGCCCTTGATCGGGAACAAGAACGCACTTCGTAACAAAGACCTGAAAATTGTGCCCGTGAAAGGATTGCCCATTATTACCAATTGGAACTTGATTTGGTTGCAATCCAAAAATCTTTCACCCGCTGCCGTGGCCTTTCTGGATTATCTGAGGGAGCGCAAGGAATTCATCATCAAGGATAAATTTGATTGGATTTCCGATTTTTCATAAAAAAAGCGCCGTACCCAAGGCATGGCGCTTTTTGATGTCTCTGTCTCAGAAAACCTTAAAGGTTTATTAGGGGTGCAACTACACCAATTTCATGTTTTTGGGTTCCCAGTGCATGATTTTTTTATCAAAATAGCTGGTGTTGCAGGCAAGTGCTGGAGCGGCTGCCCTAAATCCAAACTCTGCATCTTCCACAACCGTTTTACCATCTCGGATGGCGTCAAAAAAGTTGGTGAAGTGATCCAAATGTGAGCTGTATCCTTCAGGAGCTTTATAGATTATATCACCTTTTGGATGTCTTTTTTGTTGTGCCTCGGTCCATTTGGCATTATAAGCGGCAGTCATCCGCTTTTGCATTTCTTCGGGGAAGGTAAAAACAGAATCATAACCTCCAAATCCGGGAGCTTCGGGCATTTTGCTGTATCCCACCGTAATATCGTCCCCATTGATGGTAATGGTGCCTTCCGAACCAATTAGCTCGATGACCTCCTGACCTCCGGTACCGCTTATGAAATTCACCCGTAGGTTCAACTGGAAAGCAGGATGCTCTTCGCTATCGGGATATTGCATGACGCCGGACATCACATCGGGCATGTTCCTGCCGTCTTTCCAGTAACTGAACTGTCCAGTGCTATAAATGCTCTCTGGTCCTTTTGAATTGGTAATTAAATGTGTACCGCTCAATAAATGGATGTAAAGGTCGCCGGCAACACCTGTTCCAAATTCCTTAAAGGCCCTCCACCAAAAGAACTTTTTGGCATCAAATGGCATTTTATCAGTGATTTCGATAAAGGTTTCCCAATCCGTGGTCTCGGCACTGGCATCGTCTGGAATGGTGTATTCCCAAGCTCCGATGGAACTTTGACGGTCCCATGCAGCGGAAACCATGTTCAAGTCCCCGATTTCTCCGGCAGCCAAGAGCTCTTTTGCCTTTTCATAGCCCACACTGCTTACACGTTGACTGCCGATTTGGACCACCTTGCCCGATTTTTTTGCCGCTTGCATAACCGGGTAGCCTTCATCGATTTTATGAACCATCGGTTTTTCCAGATACACATGCTTGCCTTTGGCAAGCGCATCCAATGTCATCTGGGCATGCCACACATCGGTGGTACAGATAAGCACCGCATCAATATCGTCCCTGTCCAACAGGTCCTTGTAATTTCGGGTAACGTACAAGTCCTTGCCAAATTCTTCCTGTGCCCGAATCAGTCGGCCTTCATAAAGGTCACAAATACCGGCAAGCTCTACCCCGGGAACACGGAGGGCAGTGGATAGGTCAAAATGGCCTTGGACACCATAGCCGATCACACCGATACGGACGGTATCGTTGCTCCCAAACCCTTTTTGATAGCGAAGTATGCGCTCTTCGGCCTTTTCTTGGGCTGCAAATGAGATAAAGGGGGTACTTGCCGTAGCTAGCGTAGTGGCCCCAATTTGACGTAAAAACTTTCTTCTTTTGTTGGAATCGTTGTTTTTCATGTGTTTTGGTTTCTTATTTTCTTCTAGTTGACGGAATATCTCACAAAAGCGACCTTTTTGCTATCGGGACTCCATGAGGGCACATTGATGGTACCTTGGCCCCCAAAGAAAACGGGGGTAATGTCCTTAATGTCCCTTGTTTCCAGGTTCATCAATCTTAACTTCACTTGCTTACCGAATAGGTGATTCTGTTTTTGGTCCGAAGTGTAGGCGATATATACAATCCATTTGCCGTCTGGGCTAGGGTGGGGGAACCAATTGGAATTTTGGTCAAAAGTCAATTGTTCCTGGTTTTTGCCATTTGGGTCCATTCTCCACAATTGCATGTGCCCAGATTTATAGGAATTATAATAGATGTACTTACCATCTGGGGAATATTCAGGGCCATCATCCAGCCCTTCCGCATTGGTCAGTCTTTTTTCCTCACCACCTTCCACTGGGATAGTATAGATGTCATAATTTCCATTTCGCTCGGCGCAATAGGCCAATCTTTTGCCGTCTGGCGACCATCCGTGCCAATAGGAAGGCACTTTAGAGGTTACCTTTCGCGGTGTACCACCATCAATAGGAAGGACGTAAATAGCAGATTTATAGGGTTTGGTTGAGGGGTGTTCCCTGTCGTTATGGCTAATGGCCAGCCATTTGTGATCCGGAGAAATGCCATGGTCATTATTGCATTCGTCGGCAAAGCCGGTTTCCAATAGTTCCAGCTCTTTATGTTCAAGGTCCAAGGTATATAACTTCCCTTTACTGTTTACGATCAAATAATTGTCCGGGTGCCAATTGGGGGCTTCAAAATGCCCATTTATCGTTAGTACCGTTTCAATGCTCCCGGTCTCAATGTCTACGGTCTGTATGTAACTGGTAGTATCCATTTTTTGTTTTGTAGGGTTATTGTAGGAATGGATGGACTGTCCCACTAATTTCCATTGGTTGTTCCATTTTTCCAAAAAACGTATTTCATGGGATAGGGACACCTTTCCATTGGTGTCCACCGAAACTTCATCATGGTTCACCCATGCCATATCGCTGCCGATTTTCATACTGTAATCGGAATGAAAGGCAAATCCACCATTTCCCATCATGCCTGGTTGGGGGTCGATCATGGTTTTTGAAGGCAGGTTGAAGGTGTTTCCATCTGCCGTAGAAACCATAATGCGTCCATAAGGACGCTCCAGCCAGCATTCGGCATGTTCCTCTTTGTCCCCCATACGCCAAGTCCTTCCTTCTTTTTCCAATAATGTGATGATTTCCAGGGAATCTTTCGATTGCTGGGCGGATACGGATATACTGGATAAAATACTGAATAAAAATAGGCAGGACTTTGAAAGCGACAATTGAAATTGGCGCATGCGAAGCTGCTGAAGATGTAAAAAAACCTTCATGTTTGGCTGTTTAGTTTTGGTGTGCGCTCTAAATATACGGCTTTGCCATTATAATTGGGATAGGTTCTTTGCTCTCCGAAGATGTACAGATGAGCCCAAAAAAAGACAGCTTTTGGTTATAACTTATTGAATTGTAGCGCTTTGTGTTAAAGTCAATTTAAATAGGAGCAATTCAAAAAAAAGGGTAAAGGCTCAATCTTTCACAAAAGTCACGCAAAACGTTGTACCTTTTAAAGGGATGCTTTCCACAGAAATGCTGCCTCCCATCGACTCGATTTGGTTCTTGGTTATGAACAAACCTATACCTCGGGCATCCTTATTCCCGTGGAAAACTTTGTACATCCCAAATAGTTTTTGGCCATGTTTTTCCAAATCTATGCCCAAACCATTGTCAGCTACCTTCAACATAATGGTTTGTCCCTTCTCAAAAGCTGTAATGGATACGAAGTTATCTTTCTTTTTTGGATCACGATATTTGATGGCATTGGAAACAAGGTTGAGCACAACGCTCTCCAAATAAGCCAGCACCCCTTTGACCTGTAATTCTTTGGGTACATCCACCTCGATTCGGATATTGTCCTTATCTATAATGGCCTGTAGATCCATCAGCACTTTTTGGACGATGTAGTTGAGGTGTACGGACTTTAGATTTTCATCGGTCCTTAATTTTACCTGCACCACTTCGTTGAGATGCGAAATTGTTTCATTGAGCCCACTGGTCGCTCTGCCCAACATGGTCAAACTGTCCGATCGCTCACTTTCGCCCAAGGTTTCGTCGTTCAAAAAGCCATTGATCATCGTCAGGTTAGCGGCATGTGACCTTAGGTTATGTGACACGATATGTGCAAAGTTCAATAGGCTATTGTTCTGGTTGGACGAAAGTTCCAAAAGCCCCTTTAATTTATCTTCGGCCTTGATTCGTTCCGAAATATCAACGATTTGTGAGATGAAATGCGTGATGTCCCCATCAATGCCGCGTGCTGCGGTCACGGTAAGTATGGTATGGACGAAGTTTCCATTTTTATGGATATATCTCTTTTCAATTTGATAAGTACTGCGCTTTCCATGGATGAGTTCCTTTAGGAGGGAAAGGTCGTTCTCCAAATCATCGGGATGTGTTATATCTTGGAACCGCATGTTGAGGAGAGCGTCCTTGCGGTACCCGATACTTTTGCATAAGCTTTGATTGACGTTGATAAACTTACCGTTCGTCGCTACCAGTGCCATCCCAACAGAAGAGTTTTCCAAAGTGGACTGAAGGGATTCCTCGCTTTTAAGTAATTGTAGTTGGGTGACCTTTAAGGCGGTGATATCTTCATTAATTCCGATTATTTTCGAAGGATTTCCGTCCTTGTCCCGAATAACAGTGGCCTCTGCCCGGATCCAGCGGGCTTCTCCGTTGGGCCATCGAACCCTGAAAATCGTATCAAAGTTTCGGATACCTGCAATTGCATCATTGACCTCTGAGGCGGTAATTTCGGCATCATCCGGGTGAACACAAGCTTCCCATGCTTCATATACGCCTTTAAAATCATTTTTTTTGATGCCGTACAAACGGTACATATTATCATCCCAAAGTAGTTGGTTGTTGGAGATATCAAACTCCCAAATTCCAATACCCGCCGTTTTTGTGGCTATCGATAATCTATCGCTTAACTTTTTGAACTCAAGTTCGGTTTTTTTACGTCTGTCAATATCTTGAAAGGTGCCAACGATGCGTACGCATTTTCCGTCCAATAATTCAGGTTCCCCAATCGCTCTTACCCAAACTTCCTTTCCTTTTGCGGTCACAATTTGAAGCTCGGTATCCCAAGATTTACCCTTTTCCCGGCATTCTTGGACCAATTTACTGATTGTTTCACGGCTATGTCCTTCTTTATAAAAGGAGATGCCCTTCTCCAGGTCGGGGACGTAATCCTGGGGAACTTCGTGGATTTCCTTAGTGATTTTGGACCAATAAATCGTGTTCCTTACAAAGTCGACTTCCCATCCTCCTATTCTTGCCACCTCTTGGGACCGCATCATCAGGTCTTCTTCCCTTCGTCTATGGGTCACATCCTCCAAAATGATGAGAATGCAAGTGGAGGAGTCATTTTTGCACGAAATATTGTTGATTTTCCAATCGTACCACACATAATCCCCATTTTTCAGGACTTTACGCTTAGTGTCCGATCTCTTTTCGATTCCCTCCAAGCAGTAGTCAATATCCAATTCCAATTCGTCCGGAAGCTCGGGCATTAATGAAAAGAAACTTTTCCCTTCAATATCATCTGTTAGGCCAAATTGGTCCAGCCAGGTTTTGGAGAAGTCCAAGAAAGACTTGTTCTCATCCAAAATGGCAAAGGGAAGTGCAGCATTGTGAAGGATGGATTCAGTTGAGGTCATCTGGGGCTAGGTTAAATCCAAAATACTAAACCCCAAAAGTACGTTATTATTCCCTATTTCTACCTTAAAGCATGGGTTTTAGCACTTTCCAAACGTTTTCAGCGACCAGTTTTTGCCCTTTTTCGGTGGGATGTATGCCGTCAGCCTGATTCAGCTCGGGAATGCCCGCAACATCTTCCAATAAAAAGGGAATAAGTGCTATTTGCTCACGTGCTGCCAAATTTGGAAAAATATTCTCAAATTCAGCGGTATACTCTGGACCCATATTGGGAGGAATCTTCATACCGGCCAATATAATCTTGGCATTGGGCAGCTCTTTCTGTACTTGGTCCACCATTGCTTGAAGATTGGAAGCTGTTTCGGTCAATGGAATCCCTCTCAAACCGTCGTTGGCACCCAATTCGATGATGACGATATCAATGTCCTCCTCCAGCACCCAATCCAATCGATTTTTGCCACTAGCGGTGGTCTCGCCACTGAGCCCTGCATTGATCACGGAGTAATTCAGCCCCAAAGAATCAATTTTTTGTTGGATGACCGATGGAAAAGCCTCACCCATTTCAAGACCGTAACCTGCTGTTAAGCTATCGCCAAAAAAGAGAATTTTTTTATCCGCATCCGTTCCTTGGGTAACCGCGGTTTCTTCAGCCGGAGTCGATTCCTGTTTTTCTTTTTTGGAACTCTTTTCACCACAGCCAGAAACTAGTAAGATCAAAAAATAACAAAACATTAACGGACTGCGGAAGCTTCGGATTTTCTTGGTCATGGGCAATTTTAGTATTTTGAGAGTTTTAACCAAAAACATGGTATGTCAAAGATATTAAAAGTTCAAAACCTCTCTAAAACATATAAAAGTGGGGATCATGACTTAAATGTACTCAATAATGTTTCTTTTGAGGTGGATAAGGGCCAAAGTTTTGCCATTGTAGGTCCTTCAGGTAGTGGAAAAACCACATTGTTGGGCCTTTGTGCCGGACTGGACACTACAGATCAGGGCGAGGTTTGGCTCTGCGGTTCCAATTTGTTCGATTTGGATGAAGACGGAAGGGCATTGTTAAGAAACCAAAATGTGGGATTTGTTTTTCAGGACTTTCAATTGCTACCCACCCTCACCGCTCTTGAGAACGTTGTTGTTCCTTTGGAACTGCGTGGGGCAAAAAAAGCCAAGGAACAAGGAAAGGAACTATTGGCCAAAGTGGGACTTCAGGAGAGGGAAGGGCATTATCCGTCACAATTATCCGGAGGGGAGCAGCAAAGGGTCGCCCTGGCACGTGCTTTCGCCAACCGTCCATCCATTTTGTTCGCCGATGAGCCTACTGGAAATCTTGATGACGACACAGGAACTCGGATAGAGGACCTGCTTTTCGAGCTTAACAAGGAGCAGGGTACAGCACTCGTAATTGTGACCCATGACTTGGAGTTGGCCAAAAAAACGGATAAAAGTATTCGCCTTAGATCGGGCAAAATCGAGGAAACCGTAGGGTAGTATGGGAAAGAACAACGCTGGATTTTCTTGGTTGCTCAAAATGGCCTGGCGCGATGGTCGGGCGAGCTATGGTAAACTTTTGTTATTTGTTTTCTCCATTACCTTGGGCGTGGCCGCCGTGGTAAGTGTGCATTCATTTAGCCAAGTATTGCGGGAGAACATTGCCCTACAATCGAAATCCCTTTTGGGGGCGGATTTTGTTATTGAAAGTGATAAGCCCGTCAATGATAAGGTGATGGGAATCATGGATTCCCTTGGAGGTGCCGATGCAAAGGAAATCAACTTCCTTTCCATGGCTGCTTTCCCCGCTAGCAATGGCACCAAACTCATGGAAGTTAGGGGCGTAGAAGGAGGTTTCCCTTTTTACGGGGATTTGGAGACCGAACCATCTTCGGCAAGCAAGACTTTTAAAAACGGTGGTGCCCTGGTGGATGCCACTACCATGCTACAACTCCAACTACAGGAAGGGGATAGTATCAAATTGGGGGCCGTGACCCTGCCTATTTCCGGCGCGTTGGAGAATGTGCCCGGTAGCACTTCAGTTTTCGGCGCCATTGCTCCTCCTGTCCTCATTCCTTATCGATATATCGAAATGACCGGATTAGTGCAGACTGGAAGCCGAATCGAATACAAGTATTATTTTGAGGCTGATGAAGGTCAGGATATGGCCTTGTTGAGCAAGGAGGTGGAACCTGTCTTGGATTTGGAAGAAGCAGATTTGGATACGCATCTCTCCGAAGCGAGAAGATTGGGCAGACGGTATGAAAATTTCGCTAAATTCCTAAATCTTGTTGGGTTTATTGCGCTTTTGTTGGGCTGTGTGGGCATCGCCAGCGGAATGGGCATTTACGTCCGGATGAAAATAAGGTCCATTGCCGTGCTTAAATGTTTGGGGGCTTCCAAACGACAGAGTTATTTGATATTTTTTGTCCAGATAGCCTGCATGGGCATCATTGGTGGTTTGTTGGGAACCACATTGGGGTATCTCCTTCAGCAGCTTTTTCCTGTGCTGTTGGGTGACCTCTTGCCTGTGGATGTGGATATCACTTTCTCGATGCAAAGCATGTTGCTGGGTCTTTTACTTGGGGTGGCCATGTCCGTGTTATTTGCCCTTTACCCCCTTATGAAAACGCTCTACGTGTCACCATTGCAAGCGCTTCGGGTGGTACAGGAACCAAGGTCCAATTCCAAAAGGGCCACTGCCGCCGTAGGAATGGGCATTTTACTCTTTATCTGTGGTTTTTCCTATTGGTTGCTGGGCGATTTGGTGAGGTCTTTACTCTTTGTGGCCGGTCTGCTGGTCGTATTTTTGATTTTGACCGCTGTGGCCCGTTTTTTTATGGCCTTGTTAAAGCGATTTTTCCCCAATTCATGGAGTTTTATCGCCCGTCAAAGCCTAAAGAATCTATTTCGCCCACAAAATCAAACCTTGGTATTGGTTCTATCGATTGGGATAGGTACATTTTTGATCAGCACCCTTTATTTTACCAAGGATATGTTGTTGGAGAAAGCGGCCATTGAGGACAGTGCCAATAGTGCCAATATGATTCTAATGGACATTCAAAAGCAACAAGTGGAAGCCATTGCACAAACGGTGGAATCCGCAGGAATGCCGGTAATTGACAAGATTCCTATTGTTACCATGCGGGTGGAGATTTTGAACGGCCGACATGTGGAGGACATTCGAAAAGATTCCACCTCACAAGTGGGCAGGTGGATATTGAACCATGAATTCAGGGTGACCTATCGCGATAGTCTTATCGGCTCGGAAAGGATTATGGCAGGGGAATGGGTAAAACAAGCGGGATCCAATGCCGAAATCCCGATTTCCGTAAGCAGTGACTTTGCCAACATGGCAAAAGTAAACATTGAAGACCCGGTCGCTTTTAATGTACAGGGTCGGATTATGGAGACCACGGTGCAGAGCATACGCGAAGTGGATTGGAGTAGACTGCAGCCCAATTTTTCCGTTGTTTTTCCATCGGGAGTGCTTGAGAATGCCCCTCAATTTGGGGTCATGACACTGCGAACATCGGATGATGAAAGTTCGGCAAGCCTTCAACAACAATTGGTACGCGATTTTCCCAATGTTTCCATTTTAGACCTTAAACGGATTCTCGCCCTGCTGGAAGACATCTTGGGGAAAATCGGATGGATTATCAATTTTATGGCTTTCTTCAGCATTTTTGTCGGGGTTGCTGTATTGATGGGAGCTATTTATAGCAGTAAGCATCAAAGGGTAAAACAAGGAGCGTTGCTAAGGACTTTGGGCGCAAAAAGTGCACAAATCCTAAAAATGATCGCTATCGAGTATACCATTTTAGGCTTTTTGGGTGCCTTTATGGGGGTGGTATTGGCGGTTTTGGCCAGTTCACTGCTGGCATGGCTACTTTTTGAAACCGCTTTTGCACCTTCTGCGGTGCCGTTTTTCATAATTTTACCTGCGATAACACTCCTGGTTTTTACCTTGGGTGTGACCAATAGTATTGGGATTGTGAGAAATTCCCCATTGGCTGTACTGAAAAAGGAGAAAGAATAAAAAAGGACTGTCCAAAAATCAGTTTATCTGTCAGTTCGAGCGCAGTTGATAACTTAAAGCATGTTGATAATCAACGGGTTTAGACTGCACTCAACCTGACTAGGTTCAAATAGTACTGTTTTTTAGACAACCTTTTCCAATTTTCTTATTCTGAAAGTACGGTCCTGAACCCCAAATGTTCCATTCCCGAATCGGGGCTGGTGTTCATTCGTGCGGAAATGCGATAACTAGCACAGTAGGAAGCACTGCATAGAAACGACCCCCCTTTGATGACGCGTTCCCTTGCCCTTGGGTTCCCGGGATTGAAAGCCCTCTTCGCACCCTTTGGATTTTGGGCAACCTTGCCGCTCAAGGCCAATTGTTGATAGTAATTGGTGTTGTACCAGTCGCTGGTCCATTCCCACACATTGCCTGCCATATCGTAAAGGCCATAGCCATTTTTGGGATAGCTCATCACGGGAGCGCTACGCTCATATCCATCTTCCATCGTATTTTCTACGGGGAATTCCCCTTCCCATGAGTTGGCATGGGCGCTTAATTGTTCCATGTCATCCCCCCAGAAAAATAAACTTCCCATCTGGTTGCCACGAGCCGCAAATTCCCATTCTGCTTCGGTGGGAAGTCTGCGGCCCGCCCATTCACAATACGCTTGGGCATCCTCAAACGCGATATGCACCACGGGATGATCTTCCTTCCCTTCAATGCTGCTTCCAGGTCCGTGGGGATGTTTCCAATTGGCACCGATTCTCCATTCCCACCATTGGGAGTAGTCATACAGGTTGGGAACGCTGCTTTTTGCTTTTTTGAATACCAACGAGCCAGGTTGAAGAATGGAGTCATGGGGTTTTTCTGTACCGGCAGGCAATTGCTTTTTCAATGCTTCCCAATCCAACGCTCTTTCGGCTACGGTAACATAACCGGTTTCCTTCACAAATTTGGCAAACTGCGCATTGGTTACTTCGTGCTTGTCCATGTAAAAGCCATCTACATGTACTTTGTGCGCTGGTTTTTCATGAAACATGGCCATATTGTCGTTGGGGACCGCTCCCTGCAGAAATTCACCTCCTGGAATCCATACCATTCCTTCCGGGGCTTTTTCTGATTGCAGGGCGTTATGGGACTCAAGTCCATTTTCTGATGCTTCGGACTTGTTGGTCTTGGATTTACAACTGAAAAGTACAATTAGGAATAGAAAATAGACTATCGGTTTCAAAGCAAGGATTTTTATGAGATCATAAAATTAAAAAAAGTACAGCATCAATATCCCTGAGTGTTCATGATTATCCCGACTAGGTCAATCAGCGGACTATGACGGGATTTGTAAACCATTTGATACAGAACTGCCATTGGCAACTTTCATTTCAAATAATCCCTCCCGCTTTTTATTGGGACAAAAGTTGTTGTTCGAGGGGTGGCTTCTGTTGTTGACATATTTTTTTTTCAAAACTTATTGAAATTCATTTACTTATAAAAGTACTTGGTTGCTTATAACTGCAGTACGTTAACAGACGCTATGAAAAAGACTAGGATTTTGGGGAAATTTCCAAGGAAAGGTTATGTGCGAACTTTTTTCGTCCTATCACTCCTATCCTTTCTGGGTCTTATCACCACTCATTGTTCCCCAAGGTACTCCAATCTTGCCCCTCCTTTGGACGAATTTGAGGAATTCAGTGTAACGGGAAAGGATACCCTAATCAACGAAAAATGGTGGGAAACCTTTCAGGACGAGCAATTGAATGCGCTTATCGATAGTGCAATGCAGTCCAATTTGAACTTGGCAGCTACGTGGCAACAGTTTGTGGCATCAAGGGCGGTCATACGCACACAAGCTTCCAATAAGTGGCCGGCGATTGAAGCTTCTGCACAAACAGCCCGAACATTGCCCGAACCTGACTTCGTTGGTGGTGAGAATACGCAATTGGGTTTCTTATCCAGTTACGAGTTGGATGTGTGGGGAAGAATCGGAACAGCGGTCAACGCGGAAAAATTTAGATCGGAGGCCAGCTTTTTTGATTATCAGGCCATAGCCTTGTCCCTTTCCGCCGAAATAGCGATCACTTGGTACCAGTTGCTCGCCGCCAAGAAACAACTTCAAATTACCAAAGACCAGATCAAGACCAATGAGGCTATAATCAAATTGATTCGCTCACGTTTTGTGGGCGGACAGATTAGGGCTGTGGATATTTTAAGACAGGCCCAGCTCTTGGAAAGCACCAAGGAACAACAGATTATTTTTGAAACCAACGTCGCCCTTTTGGAGAATCAACTGGCAGTGCTGTTGGGCAAGCAGCCACAAGGTGTACTGCCTATGGAGGCAGCCAACTTACCCGAAATTCAGGAACTTCCAGACACCGGCCTACCATTGGATTTGGTGCGTCGCAGGCCCGATTTGCGACAATCCTTCGCACTGTTGTTGGCCGCCGATAGGGATATGGCGTCAGCAGTGCAAAGCAAATATCCACGGATTTCATTAAGTGGGCGGGGACAGTTTCGTTCCAATAATTTTGAAAACCTCTTCGACAATTGGGCCTATTCCTTAACTGGAAACATTCTGGCACCCCTTTTTTATGGCGGACGTCTAAAGGCCGAGGCAGATAGGGCCACAGCCATTAAACAACAACGATTGTATGAATACGGGCAAGCTACACTAGTGGCTTTTAGGGAGGTGGAAGATGCCTTGGTACAGGATGTGAAACAAACCGAACGATTGGAAAATATCGCACGCCAATTGGAACTGGCCGAAAAAAGTAACAAACAGCTACGGGTCGAGTTCTTGAACGGTTTCAGTCCCTATTTGGATGTGCTTTTGGGATTGGACCAAGAACAACAATTGCGAAGGGATTATGTAGCGGCCCGATTGCAGCACGTACAAACCAGAATAGCGCTTCACCGTGCCCTAGCTGGGGGATTTGAAACGGGAAGGACCTTGGATGACGGAAACAGTAAACTAAACGAATTCTATGAGCAGTAAAAAACTGATTTTGATATGTTTGGCCATTTTGGTCGGGGGAATCTTGATTACCGTACTCATTTTTTCCACCGAGCCTGAAGCACAAAGTGAAGGAGCCAGCATTGAAACTGCCATCTTGGTCGATGTCGTGGAAGCCGAAAAGGGGACCTATGCCCCGACCATAGTGGCCACGGGTACGGTTCAGCCTGTGGAAGATGTTACCCTAAGCCCCTTGGTATCCGGCCAGATTATCCGTAGGGACCCGGCATTCACACCGGGCGGATTTGTAAAAAAAGGCGAGGTTCTTCTACAAATAGACCCATCGGATTACCGAAATACTTTGGAACTCAGGAAAAGTGAACTATTGCAATCGGAAACCACCTTGGCCACCGAAATGGGGAGGCAGCAAATCGCTGAACAAGACCTACAGCTCATTACAAGGGACTCGCTATTTGGGAGTAATCCACTCTCGGAGGATGAAACCCAGTTGGTACTGCGCAAACCTCAATTAAATGCGGTAAAGGCTACTATCGAAGCTGCGAAAGCTTCGGTAAATCAAGCCCAATTGAATTTGGAAAGAACCACGATTCGCGCACCTTTTGATGCCCATATCCTAAGTCAAAATGTGACCATAGGTTCACAAGTGGCCCAGGGCGATGCTTTGGGAAGGATCGTAGGGACCGATAGTTACTGGGTTACGGCAACTGTGCCCATTTCCAGATTGCAATGGCTTCGATTTCCGGAATCCACCAATGACAAAGGCTCAATGGTTCATATCGAAAATCCTACCGCTTGGCCAAAGGATTCGCATAGGGAGGGGTATTTGGATAGGCAAATAGGTGCTTTGGATGCACAAACACGACTAGCTAGGGTTCTGGTCAGGGTAGACGACCCGTTGGCAACGTCTGAAGAACTTGAAGGTGCCCCAAAATTAATGATAGGAACCTTTGTGGAAGTGAACATTCAGGCAGATTCCATTCCCGATGTGGTGAGGCTCGACAGGGATCTGGTCCGAAGCAATCAAACAGCTTGGGTGATGAAGGACAGTCTTTTGGAGATACGCGAGTTGGATATCATCCTAACAGATAATCGCTATGCTTACGTGAGGTCAGGTTTGGAACAGGGGGACATGGTGGTAACCACCAATCTTAGCACGGTTTCCAATGGAATCGAACTTCGGACGAGGTCGGAAGAAAGCACTACGGGAAGCAATGATTAAAGAATTGATGTGATGGAAGAAGAAAAGAAAAAGAATCGAAAGGTGCGCAAGGAAGGCGCCATTGGTTATATGGCAAGGAATTCCATTGCCACCAATCTCTTGATGTTGATACTCCTTGGTGGCGGTATTTTCACCATGTACACCATTCAAAAGGAGGTGTTTCCCGAATTTCAACTGGATTTTGTGGATGTATCCGTTGCCTACCCCGGGGCTTCTCCCGCAGAAGTGGAGCAAGGGGTGCTGCAACCGGTGGAAGAGGCGGTACGAAGTGTTCAGGGTATCAAGGAAATTGTTTCGGAAGCAAGTGAAGGTTCAGGGCAGATCAGTATTGAATTGGTTGCTGGCTCCGAACGCATGAAGGCTTTTCAGGACATAGATCAAGCCATTAACCGAATCCGTACCTTTCCAGATGATATTGAACGTCCAGAGGTTAGTCTGAGGTCTAGACAAAGGGATGTCATCCAAATAGGGCTTTACGGTGATGCGGATATTTGGACACTTCGGGTATTGGCCGAACGGTTACGTACGCTATTGCTCAATAATCCGTCAATCACCCAAGTGGAACTCAATAACGTACCTGATTATGAGACCCGGATAGAAATCACACGGAACAACCTACAAAAATACAACCTTACCCTTGGCCAAGTGGCCGACATTATCCGTCAAAGTAGCAACGATGTTCCTGCCGGGGCCGTCCAGACCCAAAGTGGGGAAATTCTCCTGAGGATGAAGGAACGCAAACAATGGGCGGACGAATACGGAAATATCACTATAGTTTCGGCACCCTCTGGAGCCAAGGTAAGTTTAAAGGACATTGCAACCATTACCGATGGATTCGAAGAAACCGGCTTTCATGGTCAATTTAACCAACAGAACTACGTAGAACTCCAAATTTTTAGGATTGGCGATCAATCCCCTCTGGAAATCGAGGATGCCGTTCTGGGCATTTTGGAAGATTATCAATTGCCACCTGGCATAAAGTTCCGTACGGATAGCAACCGTGCCTCAGATTATCGGGAGCGATTATCCCTGCTCACCGAAAATGGGGTGCTGGCCATTATCATTGTTTTGCTGATTTTGACACTTTTCTTGGAATACCGATTGGCTTTTTGGGTGATGATGGGCATGACAGTTTCCTTTATAGGTGGAATGATATTCCTTCCCATGCTTGGAATAAGTGTCAATATGATATCCATGTTCGGCTTTTTGGTGGTTTTGGGAATAGTGGTGGATGATGCCATTGTAGTGGGAGAGAACGTTTATGAGTACCGTAAAAAAGGCTTAAGCCCAATGAAAGCGGCCATTGCAGGCACCAAAGACGTTTCCAAACCAGTGATTTTCAGTATCACTACAACCATAATAGCTTTTGTTCCCTTATTGTTTATGCCCGGAGAAACCGGGAAGTTTTGGCAACCACTACCTGTGGTCGTGATTGTAATTTTGGCCGTTTCATTACTGGAGGCACTCTTTATTTTACCTTCACACTTGGCCCACCTAAAAGAAGACACCAGTAAGAACAAATGGGTGCAAAAATTGGAAAAATGGCAAGGCTCGTTCGCTAACAGCTTCAACCAATTTATTGATAAACGTTATCGCCCTTTATTGGACAAATGCTTAAAGCATCGCTACATTACCCTTTGTAGTGCCATAGCCTTATTATTGATTGTGGGAGGATATGGTTATAGCGGACACATGGGGATGATTTTAATGCCCGAGGTGGCTGCCGACGAAATTGAGGCAGGAGTCCGTTTGCCCGTGGGAACAACGCCCGATCAAGCGGCAAAAGTGGCCCACGATATTTCCAATGCCACCCAGCGCATGTTCGAAGAACACAATTTGTATGAAGTTGCCGAAGGCATCAAGACCAACGTTCGCGGACAAAATTTTATCGATGTGGAAATTGTGATGTTGCCCCCAGACCAAAGGGATATCACCGCAGGAGAGGTTATTGCACTTTGGCGTGACAATATTGGGGACATTGAAGGGGTGGACCAGATTACGTTTGAAGCGGAAAGAGGTCCGGGAGGGGCAAGACAAGCTATTAGTGTCGACCTCAGTCATTCGGATATCAATGTACTGGAAAAGGCAAGTGAAGCCTTCGTGGAACGAATGGATGCTTTTGCCAACACCCGCGATGTTACTGATAATTACAACAAAGGAAAGCTCCAATACGATTTTAAGCTTTTACCCCAAGGACGTAACCTAGGCCTTACCTCAAACGAGGTGGGAAGACAGGTTAGGGATGGCTTTTTTGGAGCCTTGGCCATGAGGCAACTTCGCGGAATGGACGAAATCGAAGTCCGTGTGAAACTGCCCATGGAAGAACGCAAGGATATCCGAAATTTGGAAAACTTTTTGGTCCGGACACAGGATGGGGTAGAAGTTCCCTTAATGGACGTGGTTGAGGTAGAGCAACGGGAAGCCTTCACCAGTATCAATCGTAGGGATGGCCGTAGGGTGGTGAATGTGGGAATGGATACCGAGCCCGCTAATGCCGTGGGACGTGTGATTGCCAAAGTACAGGAAGAAACATTGCCCCAGCTCAGGGCCGATTTCCCAGGAATTACATGGACCTTTGAAGGGAGCCAAGCCGACATGCGGGAAAGTACAAGTACGCTCAAGGCGGGTTTTGCCATTGCCATGTTGTTGATTTATGCCTTGTTGGCCATTGCCTTTGGTAGTTATGTGCAACCCTTGATTGTGATGACAGCCATTCCCTTTGGGATTGTAGGGGCCGTTATCGGACATATTTTGTTGGGGTACGACCTTTCCTTGGTGAGTTTGATGGGAGTTATCGCCTTGTCCGGGGTTGTAGTAAACGACTCGTTGATTATGATCGATTACGCCAACAAGCGTCGTAAGGAAGGCGACCCGATTTATAAATCGATACATGAAGCGGGATTACGAAGGTTCCGACCCATCATTTTGACTACCATGACCACCTTTGGGGGACTGGCACCGATTATTTTGGAAACTTCCAGCCAAGCGTTTTACCTCATTCCCATGGCCATTTCCTTAGGATTCGGGATTGTTTTTGCCACGGCCATCATCTTGGTCATTGTACCATGTCTCTATTTGGTTTTGGAAGATGCCTGTTTGGCCATCCAAAAAGGAAAGACCGTTGAAAAAGTGGATGTTTCGGAAACGGCTGTATCCTGATTTTTCATTTTCAAAAAATCTCCGATTGGAAATAAAAAGGTTGCGTATTTTAGGGGTATGCCGACCAAGCAGTTTCATATCACCAAATCAACAGGGGAAAAGGTAGATTTTTCTATGGAGAAGCTGAAAAACTCATTGCAGTTCAGCGGTGCATCCAATGATATGGTGGAAGAAATTGTACAAAAAGTACAGGATGAACTCTATCACGGCATTACCACAAGGGAAATCTACAACCGTGCTTTTTCCCTATTGAAGAAAAAAGAGTCGGTTTACGCATCCAAATATAAACTGAAGAAAGCTATTTATGAACTTGGGCCCACGGGTTTTCCCTTTGAAAAATTCATCAGCGGGATTCTGCATTATTCCGGTTTTGAAACGAAGGTCGGGGAAATCGTTCAAGGCACCTGTGTGTCCCACGAAATCGATGTTCTGGCCACAAAAAATAACATCCTAAATGTAATCGAGTGCAAATTCCACAGTGATGACGGGCTCAAATGCAATGTAAAGGTTCCGCTCTATATCAACTCCAGATATAATGATGTAAAGACGCCCTTGGAAAGTAAAAGGGATAAAACATTTACCACAACCAAAGGTTGGGTGGTCACCAACACGCGGTTCAGCCAGGATGCTCTTGAATATGGAAAGTGTGCTGGACTGTATCTGTTGAGCTGGGACTATCCACTCGGTGATGGCCTTAAGGAACGGATAGATAGGCTACGGCTGTATCCCATTACCGTTTCCACCTTACTTTCCAATCGAGAGAAACACTTTTTGTTGGAACGGGATGTTGTACTTTGTCGTGAATTGGTCAAAAATGGATTCTTTCTGGATCACTTAGGTGTTTCCAACGGACGAAAGCAACGGATTATGAAAGAAATGAAATCCTTGTGTAATCTCTAGCCAATCGATGAAAACAGTACAAGTACATTTTTTGGGCGCATCAGGAACCGTTACCGGTTCCAAATTTTATCTGCACTCAGAGGATATCAAGGTTTTGGTGGATTGTGGTCTGTTCCAAGGCATAAAGGAACTGCGCCAGCAAAACTGGAGGCCCTTGCCCGTAGACCCCTCCGAAATGGATTATGTATTGTTAACTCACGGACATTTGGACCATTGCGGATATTTGCCCCTTTTGGTTCGTCAAGGATTTAGGGGAAAGATACTGGGAACAGCACCTACTTTGGAAATTGCACGGATTATATTGGAGGACAGTGCCAAAATTCAAGAGGAGGAAGCCAAAAAGGCAAATGAAGAAGCCTACAGCAAGCACGACCCTGCGCTTCCCTTGTATACCAAAACGGATGTTGGTCTCACCCTGAAACTTTTTGAACAGGTGGACGAAGGGGAAACCATCGACTTGTCAGATCAATGTTCCGTTAGGTTTTTGTACAATGGACATATCATTGGCTCTTGCTATTTGGAATTGAACCTACACGGAAAGTTGTTTGTGTTCTCCGGAGATGTGGGACGGCAACAAGATTTATTGCTCAACCCGCCCAAAAAACCCGAATGGGCAGATTACTTGTTCGTTGAAAGCACTTATGGGGATAGACTGCACCCCGAAGAGGATGTGGAGGGCATACTAACGGATTTGATCGAACAGACGCTTTACCAAAAAGGAACCCTCATCATACCTTCGTTTGCTGTGGAACGGCTGCAATCCCTCATGTATCAATTGTGGACATTGTACCAGAAAAACCGGATTCCCAACATTCCCATTTTTGTGGATAGTCCCATGGGAAACAATGTGTTGGAGGTGTTCAGACAATTTCCGGAGTGGCATAAACTTTCGTCTTCGGAGTACCGAAATATGTATCGTCATATAAATGTGGTGAGTTCTTACGCGGAAACCTGGGAAACCATTGACGACCCAAGACCCAAAATAGTAATTGCGGGCAGCGGTATGGTCACTGGTGGTCGGGTGCTCACCTACATCAAACAATTGGCAGATAAGGAGTCCACCACTATTTTACTGGTTGGTTTCCAAGCAGAGGAAACACGCGGGAGAAAGCTATTGGAAGGAGCGACCGAATTAAAAATCTACGGAAAATACATTCCAATCAAAGCCAAGGTCCACCATTTGGAAAGCTTGTCGGCCCACGCGGACCAATCGGAACTGTTGGCGTGGATGGGTAGCATAAAAAACGTTCCAGAAAAGGTGTTTTTGGTCCATGGCGAAGCTTCGGCCATGACCATTTATAAGGATAGGATTCACCAAGCATACGGCTGGGACTGTCATATTCCGAAACTCCACGAAATGGTTGAGATTATGCTTTAAAAGAAGCGTTACAGTTTCATGCCGTAGCTGAGGTCACCTGCATCCCCAAGGCCAGGGACAATGTATCCCTTGCTGGTCAATCCCTCATCCACCGCAGCGATCCAAAGGTGGGTATCCTCAGGGAAAACGTCCTGTACTTTGGCCAAGCCATCTTTGGATCCGATGACCGATATGATATGGATTTGTTTGGGCGTTCCATGGCTCTTTAAGGCATCGAGTACATTTTCCAAGGTCCTTCCCGTGGCCAACATGGGGTCGGTAAGTACCAATATTTTTCCATCCAAGGAAGGTGCAGCAAAATATTTTACAATCACTTCAAAGGCATCATCATTGTTCGGATGATGTCGATATGCGGAGATAAATGCGTTTTCGGCCCCATCAAAATAACTCAAAATGCCATGGTGCAAGGGCAGCCCGGCACGAAGCACGGAACAGAGCACCAATTGGTCCGAACACAAGAAAGACGATTTGGTGCCTAGGGGAGTGGTCACCTCTTTTTGTGAATAATCTAGGCTTTTACTCAGTTCATAGGCCAAAATCTCACCAATGCGTTCAATATTGCGGCGAAACCGCATAGGCTCTTTTTGTATGGTAATATCCCTGATTTCGGCGATGAAGGTATTGAGAATGGAATGGGCTTGGTCGAATTGGTGAACGATCATAGTACGGCAATTGAATCCACCTAAAGGTAAACCTTGTCCGTTACATATGAAAATGCGAGGGGAATGGATAGAGAACAGTGGGTTAACTGATAAAGATCATTGGCGAAAAAGTGAAATTTTGGCGAAATTTGATAGGATGACCTGTGACATCAACAGGCTTGAATCTAATAGCGTACTATGGACTTTATTGATTATTACAAGGTTTTGGGAGTAGATAAAAAGGCATCTACCGAAGAGATTAAAAAGGCATACCGCAAACTGGCCCGAAAGTACCATCCGGACTTGAACCCTAATGATGTAGAGGCCGAAATGAACTTTAAAAGGGTGAACGAAGCCAATGAGGTGCTATCAGACTCGGATAAGCGGAAAAAATATGATGAATACGGTAAGGACTGGCAGCATGCGGAGGAGTTTGAAAAAGCAAAACGTGCGAGGTCGCAGCAGGCGAACCAAGGGGATTATGAAGGATATACCTATAGTTCGGGCGGTTCGGCCCAGGATTTTTCCGATTTTTTTGAATCCATGTTCGGGGGCAGGTCGGCCGGTTTTGGTGGCAGGGGACAACGCGTCCGATTTAGGGGACAAGACTACAATGCAGAGCTGAAATTGTCCCTTATGGATGTGTATACGACGCAAAAGCAGACCCTTACCGTAAATGGGAAGCATATCCGCTTGACCATTCCAGCGGGAATCGAGGATGGCCAGACCATCAAAATAGCAGGTCATGGAGGCCCAGGAGTGGAGGGCGGTCCTGCAGGTGACCTTTACATTACTTTTTCGATTGTCAACAACACCGATTTTAGGAGAGACGGAGCCAACCTTTACAAGACAGTGGAAATTCCTTTGACAAAAGCTGTTTTGGGCGGTGAAATCCAAGTGGAGACCTTAACGGGCAAGGTAAAATTGAAAGTAGCGCCCGGAACAGACAATGGTACCCAAGTCAAACTGAAAGGAAAGGGTTTTCCCAAGTATAAAAAGGAGGGGCAATTCGGTGACCTGTATTTGACCTATCAAGTAAAAGTCCCCAAAAATTTGACCGCAGAGCAAAAGGAGCTTTTTGAGGCATTGGAGAAAACCAACCTAAAATAAAAAGACATGAAAAAAGAAAACTACATATCCATAGAGACCTTTTGTGAGCTTCACGGGGTAGGGGAATCTTTTGTGTACTCCATGTACGAGTATGAGATTTTACAAATGAAAGATAAACCCGACAAAAGAATGCTTCATGTGGAAGAGCTTCCCGTATTGGAAAAAATGGTGCGTTTGCACAACGAGCTCGATATTAATCCCGAAGGGATACAGGCCATACATCATCTTTTGGGACAAGTGGAAAGTCTGCAAGAAGAAGTCGCTGCCCTGAAACGTAAATTGGATGCATTAAAATGATGGGGAAGTCCGTATGACCGTCGTCATAGGAATCTGAATATATGAAAGTTACCTTTAAAGGAACAGAAAAGGACCCATTGCGATTTCCATGGAAACCACCAAATTAATAATAGATCAATGCGTTCCTAAAAATATCATACGATGAAAAAAATATTGGTACCCGTCGATTTTTCAGATTTTTCCAAATACGCCCTTGAGGTTGCTTCCAAATTGGCGAAGCAGCATGGGAGTGGCATTGTTTTGCTTCATATGATCGGTATGTCCGATTCCGTATTGGCCAATTCCGAACTTGCGGAAGAGGCGGAGGCTAAATATTTTTTGAAACTGGCCAAGGATAAGATCAAGGAGTTGACCGGACAGAAATACCTTAAAGGTATCGCTGTGAATGCCATTATCCAAAACTATAAGGATTTTGAGGAGGTGAATAAGGTGGCCCAGGAACAAGATTGTGACTTGATCGTTATGGGCTCACATGGCGCAAGTGGTATCCGGGAACTTTTTGTGGGCTCCAATACCGAAAAAGTGGTACGCTCTTCCGACCTACCTGTTATGGTCATCAAATCAAAACCAGAAACGTTCCAGTTGCAACGCATTGTGATGGCCTGTGACCTTGATTTGGAGAACATTTCCGTTTACAAGAAGGCGGAACAATTTGCCGAAAGTAACGGAGCTTCTTTGGAAATGGTCTATGTGCACAGCGCTGGCGCCAATTTTATGGGTCGTGACGATGTGACGCAACGCTTGGAGGCCTTTAAGCAGGAATTGGGAAAGGACGTTAACATTAACTTTTACGACCATAATTCGGTGGAGAAAGGCATACTTCAATATTGTTTTGAAAAAAATGCCGATCTATTGGTCATTCCTACCCATGGTCGAAAGGGATTGGCCCGTTTCATCGTAGGCAGCTTGGCCGAAACGGTCTCCAATCATGCAAAAATTCCTGTGATGACCATCAGGATATGATCAATTGTCAAAAAGCAATTGCAATCGTCCCAAAAGAATGAGCTCCGATTTGTTGCTTCCGGCAAAGGCTGAAGCGATGGCCCGTGAAGTGGACATGGCCAAATCCTTGATCTCTTTGGTAAACAGGATTTTATGGTCCGTATAAAAGGCCTCAAATTCCTCGTATATCTCTTCACTTTCCTTGGTGTATTCCAATAGCCAGTCAAACACGGAAACAATCTGGAAGGCGGCATCCGTGCCGTACTCATCCTCAGCGTCATCTACTTCCAACCAATGGTCGCGCACTACCTCATTGAGTTTTTCCATCTCTTTCATGTGAACACTGTGGTCCGCCATGGCAATGGCGTAGAACAATTTTCCTAAATTTTGATACAATTCGTTCTGTAGATTTTTATCAGATTCCAACATTTTCTTAATTTTTAGTCCAAGTTTAAATATACCGATCTATTCGGTAGGGAAGCATGACCAAAATCAGTATTTTTAATCTAAGTTTTGGAAAAGTTCGAAGAAAGTAACGTATTGGGCATGTTTTCGGAGGTCATCTCCGAGGGTATCCTTATTGTCAATGCCCAGCAACAGATAACGGCCAGTAACAAGGCGGCCAACAAAATGTTCAACTATAATGAAGGCGAGCTTTTGGGCCAGCCCTTGGACATCCTTATTCCCAAGCGCATCAAGCACAAACACGGTCAATTGGCCCATCGGTTTATGGGCGAGGGCAAGTCGAGGCAGATGGGAAAAGGACTGGATTTGGTGGGTATCCGTAAAGACGGGGAGGAATTTCCTTTGGAAATCAGCCTAAACCCTTTTAAGATGAAGGAACAGCACTATGTGCTGGCCTTGATCATGGATATCACCGAGAAAAAGAAAGCGGAGCAGACCATTGATTATTGGTTTCAGATTTTCGACGAGTCGCTGAACGAAATTTACGTTTTTGATGCTGAATCCTTCATTTTTATCAATGTAAACCAAGGGGCACAGCGCAATTTGGGCTATTCCATCCAAGAACTTACCAACATGTCGGTAATGGATATCAAACCGGAAGTATCTGCAGAAGTAATGCAGCGGTTACTGTCTCCACTTATCGCAAAACGAAGGGAGAAGGTCATTTTTGAGTCCGTTCATCGGCGAAAGGATGGGACCCACTATCCTGTGGAGGTGCACTTGCAATTGTCCTATATTGAAAAGCGAAGGGTGGGTGTAGCCATAGTATTGGATATCACCGAACGTAAAAACTATACCCAACAACTGGAAAACACCGTCGAGGAGCGTACGGAGCAATTGCGGGAAGCATTGAAGGCAGAAAAAAAGTTAAACGAGCTCAAGACAAAGTTCCTTTCCTTGGTCTCGCATGAGTTCAAGACACCCTTGTCCAGCATACTTACCTCTACCTCCCTATTGACCAAATATACCACCACGGAACAGCAGGACAAACGCGATAAGCATATCGCTACCATTAAGTCCAAGGTGCGGTACCTCGACAATATTTTGACCGATTTCTTGTCCATTGAGCGTTTGGATTCTGGCAAAGTAAATTACGCCTTGACTTCATTTCCGTTAAGCAAATTGATCAATGAGGTGGTTTACGATGCCAATACCCTGCTCAAGGAGGGTCAACGCATACAATATCCCCAGAATATCGATGGTATAGTTATCGAGTTTGATGAAAAGATTATGGGGTTGGCACTTTCCAATCTGGTCCATAATGCCATAAAATATTCTCCTGAGGACAGCGATATCGAGCTAAAGGTACACCAAGAACGGGAACAATTAAAAATTGATGTTGTGGATCAGGGTCTTGGGGTTCCAGAGGAGGACCAACCCTTTATATTTGATCGATATTTTAGGGCCACCAACGTGCTTACGGTACAGGGCACTGGTATCGGACTCAACACGGTCCGGCAACATATGCACAACCTCAATGCTAACGTAACTTTTAAGAGTGAACTTGGGCGAGGCTCGATCTTCACTCTCCACATACCAATAAATAACAAGGAAAATGAAAAAGATCTTACTGGTTGAAGATGACACCTCGCTACGCGAAAATGTGGCCGAACTGTTGGAATTGTCCGGTTTTGAAGTTTGTACGGCATCCAATGGGCTCATAGCTGTGGACATGGCCAAAAAGGAGGTTCCCGATTTGGTACTCTGTGATATTATGATGCCCGAACTGGATGGGTATGGCGTCCTTGAGGAACTGTCCTCCCATGAAAGTACACGGCAAATTCCGTTCATTTTTGTTTCCGCCAAAACAGAAAAACAGGATGTTCGCCGAGGAATGAACCTAGGTGCGGACGATTATTTGACCAAACCTTTTGAGGAAGAGGAACTGCTGTCTGCCATCGAATGTCGACTGGAGAAGGCCAAACAGATGAACACCGTGCTCCAGGAACACCCTAAACAGGCAAAAGAAGACGAAATCCGTTCCCTGAACGAATTGAAGAATTTTTTTGATGACCACGGGGAATTGTTGTCCTACAAAAAGGACGAGACCATCTACAATAAAGGTGACCACTCCAATATGGTATACCTTATCCTGAAAGGGGTGGTGAAAAGTTGCAGTTTGGATGAAGAGGGTAAGGAATTGATCACCTCAATTTATTCGGCAGATGATTTTTTGGGCTTTACCTCCTTGACCGATCACCTGCCTTATCAAGAATATACCATAGCCATGGAAGATGTGGAACTTGCAGGAATTTCCAAGGAAAAAGTAAAGGGCATTTTGGAAGACAACAGGAGCGTGACCTTGGAATTGATGGATGTAATAACCGGAAACCTTACCGACATCAAAAAGCAATTGTTGCAAATGGCCTACAGTTCTGTAAGGAAGAAAACGGCCCAGACCCTTTTGCTCTTTTCCAAGGCCATTAATAGGGATAAGGACGGTGCCCTTAAAATAGCCCGTAGCGACTTGGCGGGTGTGGCCGGGATTGCCACCGAAAGCCTTATCCGTACACTTTCCGATTTTAAGAACGAAGGACTCATCGCCATAGAAAACCGCACCATTTCAGTAATCGACAGGGAGGCATTGGCACGTGTAAATTGAAAAAATCGGTCATGATGGGGCGTAAGTGATATTTATCATTCCATTATTTTTTGTGAATGTCCATATTGCGCCATCAATTCATGACAGATGAAGAATATTCTGGTCCCAACCGATTTTTCGGAGAATTCCGTTCGGGCGCTAAAGTATGCCCAAATGCTGTTCGATTCCGAAGAATGTAACTTTTATATCCTATATGTCGGTACCCTTCTGGACACGAAGAACGATGCCGAAACCATGCAGTACGGTAATGGTGATTCCGATAATACCAAAAGAAAACTTACCGATTTGGTAAAAGATACCAGGGCACATAGTGCCGAGGCCAATCATTTCTTTTTTCCATTGCACGAGTACGGTTTTTTTATCCCAACGATCAAAAAACATTTGGACGAACAAAACATTGATCTAATTGTCATGGGTACCAAAGGGGCATCGGGTATCAAGGAAAAAGTGATCGGCACGAATACCGGGGATGTGATTACCAAGGTGCAGTGCAATACCCTTGTGGTTCCTGAGCAAGTTGAACTTTCCAAACCCCGCGAAATTGCCTTTCCAACCGATTTGAACATCTTCTACTCCTTGAAAATGCTTCGGCCCATGATTGAAATGGTGCAATTGGGCAAGTCAAAGTTTCGAATTATGCATGCACTGCAGGAAGGCGACCATCTGAACGAGGAACAAAAGAACAACAAGGAGTACCTTTTGGATTTTATGAAGGAAACCTTTCCAGAGAGCCACAGCTTTCATACCATAACCAACAAAAAGGTAAAGTCGGCCATTCAGTGTTTTGTGGAGAGCCGGGAAATCGACATGATGTTCATGGTGGCCAAGAACCTGAATTTTATCCAACAGATCCTGTTCGATTCCATTGTGGAGCAAATCAGTTTTCACACCAAGATTCCATTCTATGTAGTCCACGAATAGTACATTGGAAAAAAATCGTCCAATCTGATGTAAATCATAGATAATCAGCAACGGAACGGGTAGCTTTGATACTGTAGGAACCAAAAATCGAGAACCATGATCAAAGTACTTTTGCCCACTGATTTTTCGGAAAATGCTTTTCATGCCATTACCTATGCAGTAAAGCTATTGGAACACGCCACTTGTACCTTCTACTTGGTACATGCCTATACCCCTCCGGTGTATAGGGTAGACTATACCTTGGGCAGTCCAGGACAATTGGGCCTGCCCGATGACGAAAGGAACAAGGCAGAGGAAGCCTTGGAACGGACCAAAAAGAAGATAAAGTCACTATTGCCCGTATCCCGGCACAGCTTTGTTACCCATGCCGCCTTCAACTCCTTGGCGGAGGAACTGGAATCGGTTTCCCAAAAAGAGGATATCGATTTTATTGTGATGGGTACCCAAGGAGCCACAGGAGCCAAAGAAATTCTATTTGGTTCGAACACGGTACAAGTAATCCAGAAATCATCGGTTCCGGTATTGGCCGTTCCTGCTGAATTCGAATACCGTCCGCTCCAAAATATGTTGTTCCCTACCGATTACGAAGTAGAATTTAAAAAGGCCAATTTGGAAACGGTACTCCAGCTTTTGAAACTGTCCCGTGCCAAATTACACGTTTTGCACATAAGCTCTCCCGAAGGCCTTGATGAGAGCCAAATGGACAATAAGGGCTATCTGGAAGGTCGCCTTTTGGAACGGAACCATCAATTTTATGATATGCCCGACCAAGATTTGATTGCCGCCATCAACGACTTTCAGGATACGGTGTCTGTGGACATGTTGGCCATGGTAAGGAACAAGCATACGTTTTTGGAGCGCCTCTTTATAGCGCCTACCATCAGAAATATTGGTTTGCACAGCAAAGTGCCTTTTTTGGTATTACCGTTAAACCCTTAATCCGTTGCCATGTTACACATTTTAGCACCCACCGATTTTTCGAACAACTCCTATAATGCGATTTATTACGCAGCTCGGTTGTTTGCCGATACCGATAGCGAATTTCATATCGTACACGTCTGCGGGACTGAGGGAAGTTCCGATTTGGAAAGCTCAAAATTGGAATCCACCAAAAACTTGGATGCCCTGCAGCACCGGCTCATTCGTGATTTGGGCAAAAACAACAAGCATTCGTGGAAAAAGGTTTCCTTGTGCTCCGATATGGCCAAAGGCATTGCTGATTATGCCAAGGAAAACGATATGGATCTTACAGTCATCGGCAACAAGGCTAAGGAAGAAGTAAAGGACATTCTTTTTGGGAACAATGCCATGCAATTGGTGCGGGAGATTACTCATTGCCCAGTACTCATTATCCCCTTGGAAATTGATTTTAAAAGGGTCGATAAGATGGCCTTTGCATCAAATTATGTGAGGCCTATTCACGCAGAAAGCGTTAGTGCACTTCAGTTTTTTAGTGCGTTACTGGATAGTGTCATTGTTCCCATGAGTATCGAAGACGATAAAGGGAAAGACGCCTCAAAGCAAAATAGGGCGGATTTTTTGGAGGCCATTTCCGAGAGCGCATCCAAAGAGGTCAAACTCCCGGTGTTCGAGGGCAAGGTAAACACCATATTGGAATTTGTGGACCTATGGAGCATTGATATGCTTTGCATGGTGTACTATTCCCATCATTTCTTTTTGGAATTTATAGGAAAGGGAATCATCAAAGAGCTCAATACAAAATTGAAGATTCCGTTTTTGATCCTGCCCGATACATCCAACTGACGAAAATCATAGGGCAGTTTTCTGACCTTGCTTATTTTATAATGGGTTAAAAGGGATGGAAAGCGAACGAGCCATCCGAAAGAAAATGATAATTGAAAAATTGATGAAACTATGAAGCAAATAGGAATTTGGTTAGACAAGCAGGAAGCCAACGTTGTGGTATTGAACAATGGGAAGGAAAGTATGTTCACTATTCCTTCGGAATTGGATTTTTTCAACCCCAAAGGCGGGGCACGATCCAAGACCAAATGGGGCCCACAGGACGTGGTGCAGGACAGCAAGTATTTGGAAAGGGAAAAACATCAGTTAAAAAAGTATTTTGATACGCTTGCCAAAAAGGTTTCCGATGCCGATGAACTTGCCATTTTTGGCCCTGCCGAAACCCCTGATAAGTTTACGGATGCCTTAAGATCTAGACACTCGGCCCTAGCCAGCAAAATCAAATTGACGGAGACAGCCGATAGTATGACCGAAAACCAGTTTAAAGCATTGGTAAAACGCTCTTTTGGAATGGATGACCGATATCCCGAAGGCGATTAAGATTGCCCCGGAACATGATTTAGGTCATTTCATAGCTAGCTAGTTTGTACTACATTCAATCCAAATTTAATGTAACTGCCGTAACGATGAAGAGGGAGAGACAAATAGCGGTAATGCATGGAGAATTACAGACATGGAAATCCTATCTGCAGTTTATAGCGGATGAGATGGCTTTTATTCAAAGACTGCTCGATTCCTATGTATTTGAGCCACGGACTCCCAAATTGTTCGAACGTTTGGAAAACTTCAAACAACTCTTCGATAGTTCCAAGGCCGAACGCTGTTCGTTATCGGAATTCATCAAAAATCATGAAAATGGACTGGGCGGCATCTTTGAATGCACGCAAGATGAGTGCGATGGCCATTACTACGAAAAGCACTTAAGCCTCAAGAATAGAGTGGACCGGTATATTGAGACTTACATCAATTTGAAAAAAGAGGTGTACGATTATGCTGGGGCCATACTCAAGAAAAAGAAGCCCTTGTACTGATGTGGCGTTGACCATATCGGAGAGTCAAGCAATTATTTAATCTGTTAAATCAACTAGTTATGTCATTGGTAAAATTGGACGGAAAGCGATTTCCATGGAACGAAAGACTGATTGATTTTTTCAGTCGGGATGCATTTGTGGATGATGATTTTTTCAATTTGGAGAAAACCCATCCATCCATGAATGTCAAGGAACACAAAGATGATTTTGAAATTGAGTTTGCCGCACCGGGATTTGAAAAGAAAGATTTCAAGATCACTATGAAAGATGATGTATTGGAGGTTTCGGCCCAAAAGCGTAAAGAGAAGACCGAAGAGGAAGAGAACTTTACCCGAAGGGAGTTCAACTACAATGCATTTACCAGAAGTTTACAATTGCCACCCACCGTAGATCGCTCCAAAGATGTTAAGGCGGTATACCAAAACGGTATCCTTACCCTTAAGGTCCATAAAATGGAAGCGGCCAAAAACAACCAAAAAAAGGTGATTGAAGTGGCATAAAAAACCAGCGGCAGATGGTTTCCGTCTGCCGCAAAATGTAATTCAGTGATGGAAACAAAATCGAACAAACGACAATATAGGGAATGGTTCAGTGCAGATGAGCTGCACGAAGAGACCAGACAATGGTGTTCCGAGATGAAATTTGCCCGGGACGAGCAAAAATTCCTGAACAGCATGATCAAGGACTATACCTTGGACATCATCGACTCCGACATGTTCAAAACCATACAGCCCATTGTGGATGCGTTGAACATCTGCGAAAGGGATTTGGTGGAACTTTTCAAAAAGGTTCAGCTGCACGAAAACCAGCTTCAAATTATGGTGGATGAGGTCAACCAAGAAAAAATGGAGGCCGCTTATCTGGATACGCACAACGACCTTGCCAAGGAAGTATCGGATTACTTTGTACGATACCGTTATGCAAAAAACAAGATTTTCGATATCGTATCCCAGGTAATGAAGCGCAGAAGACAAAAACGATTATTGAATTAATATAGCTCTTAAAAGGATGAAAGTACTGGTGTACAGTGCCAAGGATTTTGAAATAAAGAACTTGGAGAAAGCGAACAATGGAAAACATAAAATAAGGTTTGTCCCAGAAGCCTTGGATACCACAACGGCGGTAATGGCGGCAGGATATGATGCCGTGTGTATCTTCTCCAACGATGATGCCAGCCTTGTGGTACTCGAAATTCTCCATGACCTTGGCGTAAAGTACATTACCCTACGATCCACGGGCTACAACAATGTCAGCGTAAAATCGGCCAAGCGCATCGGGTTGAAGGTGGCCTATGCCCCAGAGTATTCGCCACATGCCATTGCCGAACATGCCGTAGGCCTTTTGCTGGCTTTGGACCGCAAGTTGGTTCAGGCCAACACTCAGGTAAGGGTCTTTAATTTTACGTTGGACAATCTTATAGGCTCTGACCTCAACGGAAAGACAGTGGGTATCTTCGGAACGGGACGGATCGGTTCCATTTTGGTGAAAATATTCCATGCCTTCGGATGTAAGGTCGTGGCCCATGACCTGGAGCGCAATCACTACTTGGAAAATCATTACGAAGTGGAATACCTTCCTTTGGAAGAACTCTGCAGGAAGTCGGATATCGTAAGCATTAATACACCGTTAAATTACAATACCCATCATATTTTTAATACAACGCTTCTCATGGCCATGAAGCCAGGTGCCATATTGATCAATACAGCTCGTGGGGGCATTGTAAAAACAGAGGATGTACTGGCAGCACTCAAAAGCGGTAGGCTTGGTGGCTATGCAACCGATGTATATGAACACGAAAGGGGTATTTTCTTTAAGGACCATAGCAAGAATGGCATTACTGACGAACAGCTGAAAGAGCTGATTGCCCTGCCCAATGTGCTGCTGACCCCTCACCAAGCCTTTGCTACCAGGGAAGCCCTTGTTCGTATTGCTGAGACTACCATCCACAACTTGGATTGTTGGGAGGAAGGGAAAACCAATACCAACGAGCTTGGTTTTGAAACCATTATGTTATAGGAGTGGGCTCAATAGCTTGGCAAAGCCTTCAATCAACTTTTTGGTCCAAGGCCGGTCTTTATGTGCTTCGTAATCATCCAACAGCAAGGATCGTTCACAATCTTTTAAAAAATCCGATTTCATCTGTTGGCAAAGGGGTGCATCGTATACAAAGACCTGTGCCTCATAATTTTGTTGAAGGCTCCGATTATCCAGATTGGCCGTTCCAATGCTGGCAATCTCATCATCACAGAGCATTACCTTGCTGTGAAGAAAACCATCGGCGTAGAGAAAAATTTTGATCCCTGCTTTTAAATAGGATTCAAAATACGCCCTTACACACCAATCCACCAGTTTGATATCGGTACTGGTCGACATCAATATCCGAACATCCACACCGCTGAGCGCTGCGGTCATTAAGGCCTGTAAAATGGCATGGTTAGGGATAATATAGGGGTTAACGATGTAAAGATATTTCTCCGCACTGTTGATGATGGAAAAATACACCTGTTCCATCACATCAAAATCATCATCCGGACCGCTGGGCACAATTTGTAGGGAAGTATCGCGCTCCAAGGTTTTATGGATTTTGTAGGTAGAAACATCCACCTTTTTCTCGCTCGCCAGAAACCAGTCGGTCACAAACAATCGATTTAAAAAATCGACCGCCTCGCCCTCGATCTTCAAATGCGTATCGTGCCATTTGCCCAAGGCAGGGTCGCCCTTTAGGTATTTATCGGAAATGTTGATACCTCCTGTAAAGCCGATTTGGTTATCAATAATGATAATTTTTCGATGGTTCCTGTAATTCAATGAAGCCAAGAACCTACCAAATTTAAAAGGGAGGAACTGGGCCGTTTCTACACCTATTTCGTTTAATTTTTTCAGGTATTTTTTGCTTAGCGAATAACTGCCTATACCGTCATATAGTAATCGAACGGTCACATTTTCATTCACTTTACGTTCAAAGACATCCAAAAGCCTATCCGCCAACAGGCCGTCCTCAAAAATGTAATATTGCAAGTGGATGTGGTCTTGGGCTTCTTCGAGGGCATGGAAGATGTGCTCAAAAGTTTGTTGCCCATCCTTTAAAAGTTCCAATTCATTGTGGCAGGTAACTGGGCATTTGGCCGTTTTGGTAATCAAGGAAGTGATTTTGAGCTTGTTTATGGATAGTTTCGGGTCACAATGGATTTCTTCCGATTGTTCCAACGGGCCAAACTCATTTTTGAGGGAAAACATTTTACTCTTTCTCCGGTTCCTGCCGAATAAAAGATAAAGAAGAATCCCTGCCACCGGAATGGTAAAAATGGCCAGTAACCAAGCCAAGGTTTTGCTGGGCCTGACCCCGTTCAATAAAAGGCTTACCACCATGATCAGGGCAATCAATATATAGAGGCCGATAAGAATGGGAATGAGCATCCGTTGGTATTAAGCTGTTTGAAATACATTGACAAGGTAGTAAAAGTATTTTGCCAATAAAATTGGGCTGGTCAATCATAGGAATGTTAAAATATCACTGATTGATTCATGCCTTTCAAATTATGTGGACAAAAAGTGTAACAAATCTGTAAAAATTGATACCAAAAAATGCGGTCCAGCCACTCACAAAGATGAAAAAGGCCTCTGCTTTTGGATTTTAGGTTAAAATTAACATAAAGCTACAAGAGCACTCCTTAATTTTAAGACCCACGGATTTGAATGAATTATATTACATACATACCCACCTTTTATCAACTCAGAATAAATCAAATAACTAACATATGAAAAGAAGAGATTTTGTACAGTACGCTGGTATGGGTGCAGGGGCCATGATGATGCCCTCGCTTCTTATGGGAAACAATATTCCCGCGGAAGCACTGCTCGAACCAGGGATGGATACCGTACTCAAAAAGAAAATGGCCGATGTTGCCCTTAACACGGCAAAGTCCATGGGAGCCACCTATGCCGATGCAAGGATAGGAAGATACCTGAACCAATATGTCTTTACCAGGGAAGATAAAGTACAGAACGTAGTCAACACCGAATCCTTTGGAATCGGAATCCGTGTGATTGCCAATGGCACCTGGGGATTCGCTTCTACCAACGATGTGACCGAGGATGGGATCAAAAATGCAACCCAACAGGCCGTAGCGATTGCCAAGGCCAATTCTAAAATCCAAAAAGAACCCGTGGTTTTAGCGCCTGTGCAAGGGCATGGCGAGGTTTCGTGGAAAACACCTATCCAAAAGGACTTTAAAGAAGTACCTATTTCCGAAAAAGTGGACCTTTTGTTGAGTGCCAATGCTGCTGCTATGGAAAATGGGGCCAACTTTGTGAACTCTGCCCTATTTATGGTGAACGAGCAAAAATATTTTGCCTCTACCGATGGGTCGTACATTGACCAAGACGTACACCGTATCTGGCCAACCTTTAACGTAACGGCTATTGACCGACAGGCGGGTAAATTCAAGAGCCGTCAGGCCTTGAGCGCCCCTATGGGAATGGGTTATGAGTATATGGATGGATTGGAATCCGAAAAATTGTCCGGTCCTGAGGGAATCAAGCTTTACAATAGAAGCTACGATATTGTGGAAGATGCCACCATGGCCGCACAACAGGCCAAGCAAAAGCTTTCTGCAAAATCTGTTGAAGCTGGTAAATACGACCTGGTGTTGGAGCCCAACCACCTTGGCTTGACCATTCACGAATCCGTGGGACACCCCTTGGAACTAGATCGTGTACTTGGATACGAAGCCAATTACGCGGGAACCAGTTTTGCCACTTTGGACAAATGGGAATCCAAGGACTTTAACTACGGAAGCGATATCGTAAACATTGTGGCCGATAAGACCCAGGTAGGATCTTTAGGTGCCGTAGGTTATGATGATGAAGGCGTGAAGACCAAGAAATGGGATTTGATCCGTAATGGAACATTGGTGAACTACCAAGCCATCCGTGACCAAGTCCATATGATCGACCAAAACGAATCACACGGTTGTTGCTATGCGCAGAGTTGGGAAGATGTGCAGTTCCAGCGTATGCCCAATGTTTCCTTGGAACCCGGTACCGAAAAGTACTCGTTGCAGGACATGATCAAGGATGTGGACAAAGGAATCTACATTTTGGGCCGTGGTTCGTATTCCATCGATCAACAGCGATATAACTTCCAATTTGGAGGAACCTTGTTCTACGAAATCAAGAATGGTGAGATAGCCGGTATGCTGGAAGATGTGGCCTACCAATCCAATACCCAAGAATTTTGGAATTCCTGTGCAAAAATCTGTGATAAAGACGATTATCGATTGTTCGGTTCCTTCTTTGATGGTAAGGGGCAACCCTCCCAAGTCAGTGCCGTTTCGCACGGAAGCTCCACTTCCAGGTTTAACGGAATCAATGTAATCAATACAGGTAGGACCATTTAAGGTTTATTCAAATTAAATACTAAGACAATGGCTATATATACTAGAGAAGAAGCAAAAAAGATTTTGGAAAAGGCATTGAGCTTTTCCAAGGCCGATGCCTGCGAAATAAACCTGAGTGGAAGAAACAGCGGAAACATTCGTTACGCACGAAACACCGTGTCCACTGCAGGATATCAATCCAACCAAAGCTTGGTGGTACAGTCCAGCTTTGGCAAAAAGGTGGGAACGGCAACCATCGATGAATTTGACGATGCATCCTTGGAAAAGGTGGTCAGAAGGGCAGAGGAGCTCGCGCAATTATCCCCCGAGAACCCTGAATTTATGCCGCCCCTGGGACCACAAACATACGATGAGGCTATTACATACAAGGAATCGACTGCCAACATCACTCCGGAGTACCGAGCTGAGGTGGCTAATAGCAGTATTGTTCCCGCCGCTGCAAAAGATGTAACTGCAGCAGGCTTTTTGGATGATTCGGCCCAATTTTCGGCCATGATCAATTCCAATGGATTGTTTGCCTACAACCAATCCACCAACGTGGATTTTACGGTGACCATGCGTACCAACGACGGTACTGGTTCCGGTTGGGTGACCCGCGATTACAACGATATTGACAAGTTTGACGCTGCCGAAGCATCAAAAATAGCAATAGACAAGGCAGTGATGTCCCGAGAGGCGCGTGCCATAGAGCCCGGTAAGTATACTGTTATCTTGGAACCGGCTGCATCCGCAGATCTTTTGCGTAATATGTTTGGTTCGTTCAATGCAAGGTCTGCCGATGAAGGAAGAAGCTTTATGTCCGCTAAGGACGGAGGCAATAAATTGGGACAAAAGATTGTGGACGAAAGAGTGAATCTTTGGTCCGATCCCTTACATCCAGATGTGCCTACCTCCACATGGAACGGAGCGGGACAGCCTTTAAAGAAAACCAGTTGGATTGAGAACGGGGTGGTCAAAAACTTGGCCTATGACCGTTACTGGGCAGAGCAAAAGGGTGTTGAGCCCGTGCCCTTCCCAAGCAATGCAATTATGGAAGGCGGCGACGAAAGTTTGGAAGACATGATCAAAGGAACCAAAAAGGGTATTTTGGTGACACGCTTTTGGTATATCCGAAGTGTAGACCCACAAACCTTGCTATATACTGGTTTGACCCGGGACGGAACGTTCTATATTGAAAATGGACAGATCAAATTCCCTGTAAAAAACTTCAGGTTCAATGAGAGTCCGATCATTATGTTGAACAATTTGGAATCGCTCGGACAACAGGTTCGTGTAAACGGCAACCTAATACCTTACATGAAGATTCGTGACTTTACGTTCACCAGTCTTTCCGACGCGGTATAAGCATAATACACACAGCAAACTGGTGGTCGACTTGGTATCGACCGCCAGTTTTTTATTTTGGCAAAGATTTTAGCCTACGACCAAAATGGCATTGGATAACGAATTTTTTTTCACACGCTTGCAGTATGAATCAGGAGATTGGGATGTGGATCAGCGTATGCCCTCCAATTTGCTGAATTCCTTGGTAGAATATACTACACTTAAGGTAGATACACAGGAAAAAATCATCCCGTTGGCCAGTGACGATATCTTTAAAAGCCCGTTTTGTTATATCTCCGGCCATAAACTGGTGCAGTTCACCAAAAAGGAAAGGGAAAATTTTGAAAAGTACGTCCGCAACGGCGGTTTTGTCTTTGCAGATGACTGCAACCACGATATTGACGGTCTTTTTGCTAAATCCTTTGAACGCCAAATGGAAGAAATTTTTGGGGCTGGCGAATTGAAAAAAATTCCCAACGATCACGAAATCTACACTATTTTTTTTGAGTTTGATGATGGTCCACCTACCACTTCCCAAGAATTGAACGGATGGGGAGATGATTTGGTGCACGAATACCTCAAGGCCATCATCATCAACGGACGCATAGGCGTGCTCTACAGCAACAAGGATTATGGATGCGAATGGGATTACGATTTTAGAAACAAACGATGGTACAAAATCGACAACACCCGTTTTGGGGTCAACATCGTGCTGTACGCATTAACTTCTTAATACTATTGATTTGAACAAAGAACTACAACAAATTGCAAACGAAGTGGAGGGGCTTTCCGAAAAATTATCGGCCCTGAAGCAGGAGATTGGGAAGGTGATCATTGGTCAGGAAGAGACCGTTTCACAGCTGTTGATTACCTTTTTGGCAGGTGGACATGCCTTGCTGGAAGGTGTTCCGGGATTGGCAAAAACCTTGATGATACGAACGCTTTCGGATGCAATTGACCTAAAATTCAAACGGATTCAGTTTACCCCGGATTTGATGCCATCCGATATTATCGGTACCGAGATACTGGAGGAAGACCATAGTACGGGCAAAAAATTCTTCAAGTTTAATAAAGGCCCCATCTTTTCCAATATCATATTGGCGGATGAGATTAACAGGACCCCTCCCAAAACGCAGGCAGCACTTTTGGAGGCCATGCAGGAGTTTGAGGTGACCTACGGCGATAAAACCTATAAACTGGACAGGCCATTCTTCATTTTGGCCACCCAAAACCCGATTGAGCAATCAGGGACCTTTGTATTGCCAGAGGCACAACAAGATAGGTTTCTGTTATACATCAAAATTGGCTACCCGACGGATAAAGAAGAGACCGAGATTTTAAAGGCAACCACCGGAACCAAAAAGGCAAAATTGAACAAGGTGTTGTCAGGAGAGGACATCATCCGATTACAACAGTTGGTGCGGGAAATCTCCATCAGCGATGGTCTGATTCAATATGTGAGCGATGTGATACGCGCCACCCGGCCCAACACCACATCGGTCGACTACGTAAAAAAATGGGTGGATTGGGGTGCAGGTCCCCGTGCAGGTCAGGCCATGATCCTGACCGCAAAGGCCAATGCCCTCTTAAACGGTAAATTGGCCGTAACTCTGGAGGACCTACAAACCGTTGCCTTACCCGTGTTGAGACACAGGGTACTGGTCAATTTTAGGGCGGAGGCAGAAGGTATCACTTCGGACACAGTGACCCAGGAAATACTTAAAACCGTTCAAGTTAAGGATAACTAATGGCAACAAGGGATTACCACGACCTTTTAAAACCGGATGTAATCAATACGGTATCGGGCCTCAGCCTTATTTCCCGAATTGTGGTGGAAGGTTTTACCTCCGGTCTGCACCGTAGCAAGAGCGTGGGTCCTTGCATGGAGTTCAGTCAATATCGGGGTTATGAACCCGGTGATGACCTACGATTGCTCGATTGGAAAATGTTGGCCAGATCGGGACGATATTACATCAAACAATCCGAAGTGGACAGCCATGTAGCCGTTAAGTTTATCGTGGATGCCAGTGATTCCATGGCACACGAGGAGAACGGCATTTCCAAACTGGAATTTGCGCGCGTCATGATTGCCTGTCTTTCCCATTTGGCACAAAAGCAAGGTGATTCCGTGGGACTTTTTGCCCTTAACGAAGATGATTTTGTAAGCATTTATCCCAAAGCGGACAGAAAACACTTTAACAGATTATTGTTGGAGCTGTTGAAGATTTCAACCAAAGGAAAATGGCCCGAATTTTCGGTAGCCTCAAGAAAAATTCATAATCGGGGCGAAAAGGAACTCATTTTTTTCTTGACCGATATGTATGAGGATGTTTCCGAGCTCTCGGATTTTGTGAAGAACCTAAAAACCGCACATAACGAGGTCGTGGTAATTCAAATTATGACAGGTGCGGAAATGGATTTCGATTACAAAAAATCCGTCACTTTTGAGGATTTGGAAACCGGAACCAAGGTCAAGGTAGATGTCAACAAAGCCAAGGCAGGGTATTTGAAGGCATTGGACAACAAAATAGGACAGACCAAGGAGCAATTGCTCTCACAGGGAGTCCATTACCACCTGTTTCGGATGGATAATGATTTGGCCGATGCCCTGCAATTATTTTTAAAGGAACGAATTCGATTGGTGTAAATGGTTTTTGCGAATCCAACATATCTCTGGGCACTATTGGGACTTTTGGTCCCCTTGGCCATTCATTTGTGGAGCAAAAAAGAGGCAAAGACCGTCAAAATCGGGAGTGTTCAGTTGTTGGACGAATCAAATTCACGCCAATCCAGCAGCATTCAATTGAACGAATGGTTGCTCCTGCTGTTACGTATGCTGATTTTGGCACTTATCGTATTGTTGATGGCGGGCCCACAATGGCGTACCAAGGGCAATCAACAACAGGTTACCTATTTGGTGGAGCCTTCGCTGGCCAACGAGCCCACTTTGACCGCAATTTTGGATAGTTTACAAGAAGATGCCTCCGTAAGGTTGTTTGCCAACGGATTTCCGGAATGGGATTTGGATACGGATTATCGAGCGGAACAGGAGACTCCCAACTATTGGCAATTGGCACAACGATTAGATTCCTTGCGTTCGGATAGTTTGGTCGTGTTCACTAAAGCATTCGCCAGGGGCATCAAATCCAAACGACCGAACACCCAAAAGAACATCCACTGGGTAGTCACCGAAGGTGAGGAAATTCTTGAACGTCCCCTCATTGCCCTCAAAAACACCGAGGCTGTTCAACTGGTTTCGATTTCCAGCAATAGCATGAGAACCCGCATCAATAAGGAAGTGATTAAAGATGGATACCAACTGACAAGGGCAGGAGATAGTTTGCAACTTGGAGAAGGAGCAAATACCATCGTTCCGCTACATAAAATGGATACCCTTCTAATCAATCTGCAAGCGGACGAGGGTTTTGAAAGGGAAGAAAAGTATCTTGAAGCCTCTTTTCGTGCTTTGTCCGCCTATTTGGGGCAGCCTATCAAAGTTAAGAAGGACAGCTCAAGCGAAAGTACCGATTTACAGGTATGGTTGAGTGAAGAGCCCTTGACACCAAGCGAAGGGAAATGGTTGGTTCTGAAACCGGACGTGATGGCAAAACAGTTGATCGAGCCCGGACCTACAAAAAACATTTTCCATTTAACCTCCCGTTTAAATCCCAAGAATACGGTGGAGCAGCGATTCACGGAACAATTGTTGGGTATTTTGGGCGTGAATAAGGAGGTTGAAAGTCTTGCCAAAAATATGGACAGACGTCAGATGGGCGAAGCCTCTTTAAAGCCCAATTATGTAGCGCCCAAACGAAAAAGGGAACGCGCCACTTTAGTGGATATTTCACTTTGGGTATTTGGTCTAGTGGCGGGATTGATGCTGGTAGAACGATTGATATCAAAGTACAGAAAACAGTGAACGGAGCAGCCCACATAAAACAGTTTCAGAAACGTTGGCAACAATTGCTGTATGCCGAGGCACTGTTATATGCCGTTGGTTTTGGAGGGATGATGTATCTATTTACCCACAACATGGGATATGGTATCCTAAGCCTTTTGGTGGCCCTGGTTGTTTCCGTTTGGATCAAAAGACCTTGGAAAATAAATGAAGCAAGGGCTGTCAACTATATTGATGCCCACTTGCCACAGGCTGGATATAGCAGTGGACTCTTATTGGTGCCTGCGCGCGAGCTTTCAGACCTATCAAAATTACAGCAGTACCGCGTTGCCGCCCAGTTAGAACCTGTTTTACCAAAGACACGACCACCTCAAAAACTATTCAAGGCGGCATTGGTTATGTTCGGACTGGTGCTTATCGGACTGATGGCGAATTATATGTTGACTTCCTTAAATCCATTTCCAAGTGATGGTTCGTCCAATAAGGACGCTATTATTTTCGTTCCGAAGGATAGTTTAGCATCGACCATTAAAATTCCCGAGTTGACGGATACACAAGTGACCGTGCAATTTCCGGCGTATACCCAAAAACCAACCTTGCAGACTTCGTTGCCCAACATCAAAGCAGTACAAGGCTCCAGAATTACTTGGCATCTCGCGTTTGATGGTGAAGTCCAAAAGGTTCAAATGGACCTGATGGGCGAGCATTTTGATTTTGTCAAAGTGCAAAACCAATACCGATTGACCAAGCCCTTGGAAGCTTCGGGCTTTTATAGCTTCACTTTTACCGATGGTGACGGAAACGATTATGTAAGCGACCTGTATTCCATGGAAATGGTCAGCGACGAACCACCCTTGGTACAGCTGGAGGGATTGGACAATTACAGCTATTTTGAGTTTGAGGACGATAAACGGTTGATGTTCAATGCTAATATTTCGGATGATTTTGGAGTTGAGGATGCCTACATCATCGCCACGGTCAGTAAGGGTTCGGGAGAGTCCGTAAAGTTTAGGGAGGAGTCCGTTCGCTTTGATCAAACCATCCCAAAAGGAGGTAAGTTGGTGCAATTGCGACAACAACTGGATTTGGACGCCCTCAACATGGACCCGGGGGATGAACTCTATTTTTATGTGGAGGCCCTGGACCAAAAATCACCAACACCCAATGTGGCGCGTAGCGAAACCTACTTTGCGGTGATTCGGGATACGGTCACGGATATATTTGCGGTGGAAGGAAACTTGGGAGTGGACTTGATGCCCGATTATTTTAGGAGTCAGCGCCAATTGATTATTGATACGGAAAAACTGATTTCCGAACGAGGTAAAATTTCCGAAAAAGATTTCAAGTTCAGGAGCAACGAACTTGGTTTTGATCAAAAACAATTGCGCTTAAAGTACGGACAATTTATGGGCGATGAGACCGAAATGCAATCCGCCCCGGGGCAAGTATCGCCTGAAGCCGGTGAGGCAGACCATGACCACGACCACGAGGGTGGGGAAGAGGACCTGCTGGATGAATATAGCCACAAACATGACAGCGATAATGAGCACAACCTGGTGGTGGAAGATGATCACGATCATGGCACCGAGGATGAGAAAGAAGACCCCTTGCACGAATACGTGCACGACCATGGTGACCCGGAAGCGTCTACACTTTTTGAAAAATCCTTGAAAGCAAAACTTCGGGATGCTTTGACCATAATGTGGGATGCGGAGCTTTATCTCAGATTGTACGAGCCGGAAAAATCCTTGCCGTACCAATACGATGCCTTAGAAATCATACAGGATATAAAGAACAGTGCCCTAATTTACGTGCACCGAATCGGTTTTGACCCTCCGCCTATCAAAGAGGAGAACCGACTAAGCGGTGATATTGAGGAAATCACCAACGTCAATAAAGAGCAAGAGTTCGATTACCAAATGTCCTTCGCTTCCACCCGAGAAGCTATTTACCGTTTGGAACTTCTGATTGAAGGAAAGAAACAATTTGACGACGCCGATAGTGCACTATTTGAGGATGCTGGAAATGAGTTGGCCCAGAAAGCTATTGCCGAACCCTTAAAATTTGTCAAAGTGCTGCAGGGGCTTCGGGATTTGCAGAAAGCTTCGGACAGAACCAAGGAAGCCTACATGGAAGTGCAGCGAAATCTATTGTCCGTGTTGCCCAAAGTGGAGGATAACCCGATCAAAAGAACAACATATCAGGATGAAATCAATCAACTGTACCTAAAGGAATTGGAAGCTTATGATTGATGGAGTGCAGTTGTTGAACCAAAATCTCTTATGGCCAGTGGTGCTGGTCGCGCTATTGTTGTTGACGGTATTCGTTTGGAAAGAATGGGAACAACGAAGGGAGAAACGCTTTTGGATTAAATCGGTGTTGGCACTATTGGCCATAGTCTCCCTTACAATGATTGTATTGCAACCTGCACGTTTTCAAGAAGAAACCAAAGGCAAAGCCATTATTCTGACCAAAGGATACCGTACCGCCCAATTGGACAGTTTACGATCTATCTACAAGCGGATTCCGATGGAAAATTATTCCCCTGGAAAAACCTTATCCATTTTGGAGGAAGCTGATTCCTTATTCTTGTTGGGACAGGGATTGGAGACCTACGACCTTTGGCAGCTCGACGATGCCACCGTATCCTTTTTGGGAGCGGAACCCCTTATGGGATGGACTAAAATTTCTCATGATACCAACATTATCCTTGGCGAACGGTTGTCATTGTTCGCTCAATATGCCCAACCAACCGAAGGACATTGGGCCATTTTAGCGGATAACGGAGGTAATCCATTGGATTCCGTAGTTTTTGGAAAAGCGGAGCAGCAAACGGTGCGATTGTCTGCAACTACAAAGGCAAGCGGAACATTTGTGTACCAACTGTGGGAGAAAGATGGTGATGGCAAAGTACTTTCAAAAGAGCCAATTCCCTTACATGTGGAAAAGGGTACATCATTGCGTATTTTGATGGTCAATACCTTTCCAACTTTTGAAACGAAGTACCTCAAAAACTTTTTGGCGGAGAACGGCCATGAACTACAGGCCAGGACCCAGCTCACCAAGGACAAATACAAATTTGAATACTTTAACGGAGCATCCGAAGCAGTATATGGATTTACCATGGACCAGCTAGAGAAATACGATCTTTTGATTCTGGATACCGATAGCTACACAGGTCTTTCCAATGCTTCAAAAAGAGCCATTGAAGCATCTGCACGAGTAAATGGTCTCGGGATTTTTGTCCAGCCCAATGAGCGTATGTTCCGATTGTCCAAGAATCGTTTTCCATTGGGATTTGAACGCGAAGGGAGGACTGAAATCTCCTTGGGACAATCAGGTGAAACACTGGCAACATATCCTTATCAATTTGAAACAGGTGTCAGACAACAGCCAATAGCAATCGATTCTACCATAATTGCCGGCTACGTGCCCATGGAAAAAGGGAAATTGGGCAGTACGGTGCTGCAAAACACCTATCAATTGGTGTTGGATGGCAAGGATGAGGTATACGCCAATATATGGACCCAAATACTCAATGGAATTGCCAAACCGCAAGAATCAGAAATGGCTTTTGAGGCATTGACCCCCATCCCAAAGGTAGATGAACCATTTTTGTTTGAAATTCGAACCCTTGAGGAAAACCCTCAATTGGAGAATTCGGATGGAAGCCCAATTGCGTTACTGCAAGATGCGAGTCTTCCGTCAAAATGGTCAGCCACCCAATACCCTAGAAAAATAGGTTGGAATCAAGTTCGGTCCGTAAAGGATAGTACGGTCATATTTTCGTATTACGTTTTTGGTGAAGATCAATGGACGTCTGTTGCTACAGCACATACCATCCAAGCCAACAAGCGCAAATTTGGAACGGACAACCGTTTTAGGGGCAAGTCAGCTTCCTCCAATGGGAGCTTGCAACCTATTTCTCCGCTATGGTTTTACGTTTTACTTCTTTTGTGTTTGGGTTGGCTATGGTTGGAGCCCAAATTGGTGTCATAAAGCGACACATTTTTATAAATTATTTTTCCAACTCGGCAGATAACCTGTTCAAAATCTCATCAATGGATTGAATTACCTGTGAAATACGTGTGGTTCCCCCCGAATAATTATCCTTGTTCAGGATTAGATTGTTTCTTGCCACCGATGACCTATCAAATATGTGCGGATCATTTACAATGACGTATTGTCTGAACTTGAAATCCTCAATGGAAAGTTCTTTCAACAAAGGTTTCCAATCATTTAGAAATGCATACTCTACATCAATTATGGCTCGGCTTACCTGTTCTACTTCATTTTCGTAGTAGTTGCTCAATAACCTACGGAGTTTATCATCGGATACCTTATCCAGACCATTCGATTTTAAGGTTTCGTACGAATTTGTTATGGCTGCGAACCGTTCAAACTGTAGAATATCGCCTAACCAAAATTTCAAACTGTCAGGATACTGTTCCTGTTCATGTTCCAAGATTTTAGTAATCGACGAAATGGCTTTTTCAAAGTTTTTGTGGACCTTTTTCAAATCCATTTTATCTACTTCCAGGTTTTCGCGAATTTGTGCTAGCATTTCCTGTTCAAATGAACGGCTCTTTCTATTTTCGTTCCAATTGTTTACCTGTAGGGCAATCACTATGCCTATTACTACCAGAATGATTTCGCCAATAGCGTACTTTAGGTATTTTCCGAAGTTTCCTTCTGAAACCAACTGTTTTCTGATTCTTCTAAAGAGGGCAAACATACTTCTATCGGTATCTCCAACTGGTTAAATCGGCACCTTGTGGTGCGCTTTCCGCAATACGCTTCATGATTTTGGGCACGTACATGGAATTGTACCGCAAGCGGCTGATGGCGTTCGGCAGTTCTGGGTCGCCGTTCCAGCAATGTTCGGCACGGTCGCCGTACAACACTTCGCCTTCATAATAGGGCTCTGTGGTACTTTCCAAAAAGTCTTCCATCAAGTAAACGGCATTGTTCAAATAGTAGTTGTCCATATCTCCGCAGTATATATGGATTTTGCCCCTTAACTTTGGGCCCAATTTGTCCCAATCCCGTTCCAGAATGTGCCGCAGATCGTAGTTTTCTTTCCAGTATTCGGCGACCTCGTGGTCAATGTCTCCCGTCATTTTGTCCCAAATGCGCACAGGATAGCCATCATCACCCTGTGGGGAATAGGTCGCTTCCCAAATATCCCACTGTTGACCCGATCGGGATTTATCGCCCAAAACCAATTCCAGATGGTTTCCCTGTCGTAAAGTGGATTGGATATCGCCCAAATAATTTCTGTGGGAGGGAACTTCCAATTGCTTGTGTTCGGAATCGTAATAATATGCATTATCGTCTTCGTAAATATTGGTAAGGCAGTATGCCCTAAAATCGATGGGGTCTGGACAGGCAGCAAAGCAGCCATTGTACTCATCCGGATATTTCACTTGCACGGCCAAGGCTTCCCAGCCTCCGGTGGAGCCCCCGTAGAGAAAACGAGACCAACCCTCGCCCATGCCCCGAAACTCTTTTTCGATATATGGGATAAGTTCATAGGTAATGGCATCACCATAGGGGCCTTGGCTGGCTGAATTAACGGCATACGAATCGTCGTAATAGGGGGTAGGGTGCTGAATTTCAATGATGAGGAATCGCGGGAAATCGGGTTCGTTCCATCTTTTGTAAAAATCGTAGGCTTCTTGTTGCTGGATGATGTTGTACCCCTCCAAGTCAAACCGTTCTGAATATTCAGGTTCCAAATTGGGGTCGGGCGGAGTAGTTCGGAAGCCTCCAAAATCGCTCGGAAAATGCCCGTGAAAGACCATCAACGGATATTTGGCCTCGGGATGTTCTTCAAACCCTTTTGGCAACAATACATGGGCCCCCAAATACATGTCCCTCCCATAGAATTCGGAGAGCTTTTCCGATTTAATCTTAATATGCTTGATCCATTCGGTATCCTCGGGCTCGGGTATAGGAGGGATGACTTGATTCATGGTTACGGAAACATTGTCGATGCCGTTTTCCCCAACAGTGATTTTAAAAGGGGTGCTGAACAAGTTTCCGGGAGAAGTGTTCCAATGTTGTCCCTCGCCATTGTCCATAGGAAGTTTCACGGTATGGCCCGTGGACAGATTGAAGGTTTCATACACATGGAGCAAGGCCTGTACATTGTATTCACCAGGGGGAACATCCTTTAAACTGGGGTAGGGATATCCAAAACTGGATTCATCAAAAGTAATGGATGTCCCGGGTGCCATATTATCCACGTTCATCCCAAAAATGAGCTGGGTATTCAATCCATCATTGATTTGAAATCGGGGCTCCTTGCTGTCATCAGTTGAAAGCATGAGCAATAATCGTCCATCTTTGTTCTCTGGACTAACGTTTTCATCGAAACTGACGGCAATATCAAATTTTGATTTTTCGGTCTGCGCGCAGGAAAACAACAAAATGGTGCAGCAACAGATAAAAAGGGAAAGCTTGGTCATAACGGTTGGATTTTAGATAGTTAAGATAGTCCATTCCAACCGTAAAGAAAAAATCCCCGACATTTAAAATTTTAAACATCGGGGATCAAAACAAAATGGTTGGTTACATACGCTTACATAAGGGCGGCTTGAGCTGCAGCTACCCGTGCAATGGGTACCCTAAATGGGGAACAACTTACGTAGTTCATGCCCACTTTTTGGCAGAACGCAACCGAGCTAGGTTCACCACCATGTTCGCCACAGATACCTACTTTAAGATTGGATTTGGTCTTACGTCCCAATTGGGTCCCCATTTCCACTAATTGTCCCACACCTTCTTGGTCCAATACTTCAAAAGGATCATGTTTTAAAATCCCTTTTTCAAGATAGATCGGGAGGAACTTTCCTGAGTCGTCCCTGGAGTATCCAAAAGTCATCTGGGTCAAATCGTTGGTTCCGAAGGAAAAGAAATCCGCATCTTCGGCGATCTTGTCGGCAATCAAGGTGGCCCTTGGGGTTTCCATCATGGTACCTACGGAATACTCCACAGTATCCTTACGTTTTTTAAACACCTCCTCAGCGGTGGCATCAATTATGGCTTTTTGTTGTTTGAACTCTTCCACAGTTCCTACCAACGGAACCATAATTTCAGGTTTTACAATGATACCGTCTTTTTTCACTTTGAGCGCTGCCTCTAAGATGGCTTGGGTCTGCATTTCGGTGATTTCCGGATATGAAGTGCCCAATCGACAACCACGGTGTCCCATCATGGGGTTGAATTCTTCCAACTCGGCCACTTTACTTTTTACGGCTGATAGCGAAATATGTAAATCTTCAGCCAATTCTTTTTGGGTAGCCAGTTGATGAGGTACAAACTCGTGCAATGGGGGATCTAACAATCGAACGGTTACTGGATATCCCTCCATGGCCCTAAAGATACCTTCAAAGTCGCTGCGTTGCATGGGCAATAGTTCTTTTAAGGCCTGTCTGCGTCCTTTAACGGTGTCTGCCAAAATCATTTCGCGCATGGCCTTGATGCGGTCTACCTCAAAGAACATGTGCTCGGTACGGGTCAACCCAATACCTTTGGCACCGAAGTTCCTGGCAACCAAAGCATCTTTGGGAGTATCTGCATTGGTTCTAACATCCAAAGTGGCGTAGGTATCGGATAGATTCATTAAGTCAGCGAACTCACCACTAAGTTCTGGTTCTTTGGTGGCTACTTTTCCTTCCAAAATATTACCAGTGGAACCATTGATGGAAATCCAATCTCCTTCGTGATATTCATGGTCGCCCACTTTTAGAGTTCTGTTCTTATAGTTGATTTTTAACGCTCCTGCTCCGGATACACAACATTTGCCCATTCCACGCGCTACAACGGCAGCGTGGGAGGTCATCCCACCGCGAGCGGTCACGATACCTTTGGCAATATGCATCCCTTCCACATCCTCTGGGGAGGTTTCAACCCGAACTAGAATACTGTTCTTGAACTTGGATGCTTCATCTGCAAAGAATATGATTTGACCCGTTGCAGCACCGGGAGAGGCCGGTAGCCCTTGTGCGATGACATCGGCCTCATTCAAAGCCTCCGGGTCAAAGACTGGGTGTAGCAGTTCGTTGAGCTTATTGGGTTCAATGCGCTTGAGCGCTGTTTTTTCATCGATCAATCCCTCTTTGAGCAGATCCATGGCAATCTTTACCATGGCTGCACCAGTTCGTTTACCATTTCGGGTCTGAAGAATCCAAAGTTTACCCTGCTGGATGGTAAATTCCATGTCCTGCATGTCTTGGTAATGGGTCTCCAATTTATTTTGATATTCGAAGAGTTCCTTATAGATGTCAGGCATCAATTCTTCCAATGATGGATATTTTTCCTTGCGTTCCTCTTCGTCGATTTGCGCAAGTCTCGCCCAGCGTTGGGAACCAAGCAGGGTAATTTGCTGCGGTGTACGTACTCCGGCCACCACGTCTTCGCCTTGGGCATTAATCAGGTATTCGCCATTGAACATATTTTCGCCGGTCCCGGCATCCCTCGTAAAGCAAACCCCTGTTCCGGAATCTTCGCCCATATTACCAAATACCATGGCCTGTACGTTTACTGCGGTACCCCAATCTTCGGGATACCCGTTCATTTTACGGTAATATATCGCACGGTCCCCGTTCCAGCTATCAAAAACGGCCAAAATGGCTCCCCAAAGCTGGTCCCATGGATTGGTAGGGAAGGGTTTACCGGTTCTTTTTTTAACAATGTCCTTAAAATCATATACGAGGTCTTGCAGGTCTTGAACCGTAAACTGGGTGTCCTGCTCGATTCTTCTTTTATCCTTTAGATGGTCGATAATCTCTTCAAATGGGTCCAAATCGTCCTTGGATTCTGGTTTAAGGCCCATGACCACACTGCTGTACATTTGGATGAATCGACGATAGGAGTCCCATGCAAAACGCTCGTTGCCTGTCATTTTAATGACTCCTTTAATGGATTCATCGTTGAGTCCCAAGTTCAGCACGGTGTCCATCATGCCCGGCATGGAAACCCTAGCACCAGAGCGTACCGAAATCAACAAGGGATTTTCATCATCTCCAAAAATGGCACCCATAGTTTGCTCAATATTGGTAATGGCATCCCTTACCTCGGGTTCAATGCGCTTGATGACCGCTTCTTTTCCTTCCTCGTTGTATTGGGTGCATACTTCTGTGGTTATGGTAAAGCCAGGTGGCACGGGTATTCCTAATCGACTCATTTCGGCAAGGTTGGCTCCCTTTCCTCCGAGCAGGTTCTTCATTTCGCGTCCACCATCGGCCTTTTTGTTGCCGAAGGAATAGACGCTGAGTTGATTTGCTGTGAGTGTTTCCATCTTTTTATCTATTAAGAGATTGATACATGCTAATTGTTCCTGTAAAATTACTGGCTAACCTATCCGCAGAATATGATATAAATCAGGATTTTGATCAAGAAGGGTTTGATAATGTGGTCTTTAAGGGACCAAATAAAAAATACGTCAAATTTCCGCAGAAATTTTATCCAAATCTGGTAGAAATGCCATCAAAAATTATTGTGAAACCAAAAAAATAAAAAAATATTCGGTGTTTGTCCCTTTTAAAATCAGGCGTTTAGGAAATAACTGACATATATCATCTTTTAAAAATATTTCGCAATAGATCTTTGTCCCATCAAAAACCAAAAACTATGCAATATCATATCACACATCGACCTTCGCTTTTAAAAGCAGTCATTTTTTGGCTATCGTTCGCCCTTGTTCCGATGGCACTTTTTGCACAAGATTTTACCCTCAATAATTCGGAAGGAGAAGTACTGGTTACAGGAACTTCCACCTTGCACGATTGGGAAGAAGTGGCAGAGCAAAAATCAGGTTTCATCAATTTGGACAAGACGGGAGAACTGCCCCAAATCACATCCTTAAAGTTTGTGGTGGAAGCGGAAAGCTTAAAAAGTGGTAAAGGAGCCATGGATAAAAACACCTATAAGGCCTTGGATACCAAAACCCACAAACAAATTGTGTTTGTGATGAAGAACGTGAAGAGCATTTCGCCCATCACAGCCACTTCCAACAAATACAAAGTAGTGGCAACAGGTAACCTGACCATTTCGGGAAGTACCAAGACCATTGACCTACCTTTTAACCTAAGTATCAACGGTGACAAGGTGGTCCTGGAAGGCAAAAAGGCCCTGAAAATGACCGATTACAACATTGAACCTCCCAAAGCTCTTTTGGGAACGATTACCACTGGAGATGACATCGAGGTTCATTTCAATACCGTTTGGAAATAATTTAATCTTAAAACTCAACTAATAAATCTACAATCATGAAAAAATACACAAAATTTGGATTGTTGGCTGCTGCTTTCCTAGTTAGCCTATCGGGATTTTCCCAAAACCGTCAACTCGACAACTTCCGTAACCCGGACAAAACAGGCATCAATGTATTTGAGGCCCCTAAGGATTCCGTTTCCACTTTCGATGGGATCAAGGTACGTGTAGGAGGATCTTCTACATTGCAATTTCAGGCTATCGACCATGAAAACTCTGGAGCTGTGGAGCTGATCGAGATCGGGGACAACTTTAACCTGGCAACGGCCAACTTGGATTTGGACGTGGCCTTGGCCAAAGGGGTGCGTATGCACTTAAGGACCTATTTGTCTTCCCGTCACCACCCAGAACCTTATGTAAAAGGCGGGTATTTTCAGGTAGATAATTTGGATTTCATCAGCCCTGGATTCTTGGAGAATGCCATGAAGTACCTTACCATTAAGGTGGGTCACATGGAAAACAACTATGGTGATGCCCACTTCAGAAGAACGGACAACGCACAGGCCATGCACAACCCTTTTGTTGGAAACTTGATCATGGATGCCTTTACCACAGAGGTAGGTGGGGAAGTATACTTTAGAAAGAATGGTTTCATCGGGATGTTTGGGCTTTCCAATGGAAAATTGAACCAAGCTGTTACCAACCCAGAGACTACAGGAGCTTCCATTTTGGCCAAATTGGGTTACGATGGACAGATCAATGAAGATTTGCGATTGAGACTTACAGGTTCCATGTACAGCACCAACAAATCTGGCAGGGTTTGGCTTTATAATGCAGACCGTGCAGGTTCTAGATACTATTTGGTGATGGAAGATACCGAAGCATCTCCCGTCAGCAACTTTAGGTCAGGTAGGTACAACCCAGGATTCAATAATGAAATTACTGCCTTTATGATCAACCCATTTGTAAAATACAAAGGATTGGAATTCTTTGGTACCATTGAAACTGCTTCGGGAAGAAGCAATGGGGAAACCGAAGATAGAAAGGCTACTCAGTTGGCCGGTGAATTGATCTACAGATTTGGAAACAATGAAAACTTCTATTTGGCTACCCGTTACAATACAGTAACTTCCGATGACCCTTCCGGTTCCGAAGTGACTATTGACAGGTTCCAATTGGGCGGTGGCGTATTCTTGACCAAGAACATTTTGGCAAAAATAGAATACGTAAACCAACAGTATGATGGATTCGATACCACTAGTATCTTCAATGAAGGTCAGTTTAAAGGGCTTTTGTTGGAAGCGGTGATCAGCTTCTAGAAATTATAAATGTTCAAAAGGACCTAGGGCAATAATGTCCTAGGTCTTGGACATTAAAATTGTTATATTTAAGTATCATGATAACCTCTATTCCACAAATAACGAAAACACTTTTCATTGGCCTCGTGCTTGTGTCTTGGTTTTCCTTTAGCGACCCTGAACGGGAGACTAAGGTAAGGGTGGAGCCACAAAGCGAGGTAGTGATCGCTGGTACTACCAATGTCAATAACTTTACCTGCAAATACAATTTACAGGAATTGGAGGTACCCATTCGTTTGATCTACGACGAAAAATCTGAGCATATTCTTTTTAGGAATGCTGAGCTAAAGCTGGTCAATGATTGTTTTGATTGCGGAGGAAAGGCCATCAACAGGGATTTTCAAGAGTTGCTCAAAACGGAGAAGCATCCGCAAGTCGGGTTAAGATTATTGTATGTAGAGCCCCCATCTGTCAATCAAAATATGGTGAGTGTTGGCTTGGAGATCAAAATCGCCGGGGTTACCCGCAAGTACCAGACCCTATTGCAATGTGAGCAGGCCAAGGATATTTGCGTAAAGGGTACTTTAGACTTGAAATTGAGTGATTTTGAGTTGAAAGCTCCCAAAAAAATGCTGGGCATGATCAAGGTAGACGACGAAATCAAAGTGCATGTTACCCTTCAAATGAGCGAAATCTAAGCATTGTATGCTGTTAGGGTAAAGAAATCCGTTTTGATAAAATTATCTAACGGATTTTTTGTTTGAGCACATATTTCATAAAACCAATAATCAGTATCTTGTGTGCTACATAAATAACTGAAACTAAACAAATACTTCAAATGAAACGATTACCATTGACAAAGGGTATACTTGCGTTGGCCTTTGTGCTATTGACAACCACTTTTTATGCTCAGGACAACTTTGGTGGACTTGCACTTTATACCGTTAGGGACAACATGGGAGAAGATGCCAAAGGCACTCTTCAAAAAGTTGCCGACGCGGGCTATGCTTACATAGAGGCAGCAGGCTACAATGAAGGAAAATTTTACGGAATGGACCCAAAGGAGTTCAAATCCTATCTAGAAAGTATTGGATTGACTCCTGTTAGTACCCACATGGGAATGGTTACTTTGGACAATGCTGATCAATTGATCGCCGATACCAAAGCGGCTGGCTTTACCTATTTTACCATTCCTGTACCACCTATGGGTATGTTCACTTTTGATCGCGAGAACAGGACAATGGGGATGAAAGGTACCATGGAAGATTTTGCCAACGTACTGACAACCTTGGGGAAAAAATGTGAGGCCGCAGGATTAAAGCTATTGTACCACAACCATGATTTTGAATACAAGGACAATGAAGATGGCATAAAGCCTATTGACTATCTATTGGAAAACACAGACCCGGAATATGTCAATTTTCAGATGGACCTCTATTGGGTGACGAAAGCCGGTGCTGATCCAGTGGCCTATTTTGAGAAATATCCCGGCAGGTTCAAACTATGGCATGTTAAGGATATGGACGACGAAGGGCGATTCGCCCCTGTTGGTGAGGGAAACATTGATTTTGGTAGAATTTTGAACGAGAAAGAGGCTTCGGGAATGCAAATGTATTTTGTGGAGCAGGACAGAACTTGGGACAAGGAACCATTGGAAGTGATCAAAATCAGCCATAAAGCGTTGAAAGCGATAGGGTTTCAATAAAAACCAATGTAAGCGGTTATGATAGCATTGCAATAAAAGGGCAAGAAATCAAAAAAATATTTTTTACAACCGCTTACATTAGTATCTTTGCACCCGCAAAGTTTGGTCGCGTAGCTCAGCTGGATAGAGCATCTGCCTTCTAAGCAGACGGTCGAAGGTTCGAATCCTTCCGCGATCACTTATAGAGTTAAAACAAAAACAAAGCCTTGCATATCTTATTGATTTGCAAGGCTTTAATATTTTAAGACCTATGTTTAAATTGGTTTGATTTAGTATGTTTTGGTTTGCAATTCGGTTAGTAAATTTTTTTCTTCGAAGTGTTAACTGAATAAGATTGTAAATAGCTATATTACAGCAACTTAGTATTTGACTTTCGTAGGTGATTTTAGTTCAATTTAACACAAAACCTATGAGAACTCGGTCTACATTTTCAATCAGTTTCTGGATAAGTACTGCCCGGCGGAATGACGGTACTGCTAAGATTTATGCCCGTATAACCGTTGATTCACAACGAGTTAACATGAGCCTTAAATACACGATTCCAATAGAAATATGGGGTCGAAAGGGGTCGAGGGTTCTGGGTCGAACAAAAGAAGCACAGGAAATCAACACCTATTTAATGGAGGTGGAAACCGAACTTTTTCAGTGCTATCGGGAGCTTCGATCTCGAACGTCACATATAACTCCACAGATGGTTAAGGCCCACTATTTTGGAGAAGACATAAATGAATTTACTTTGAAGAATTTATTTGAGTATCACAATACGCACAATGCGCATAGTCTTTGTAAAGCTACTCTGAGCCACTACAAGACTTGTCAGAATTACCTATTAAAGTATATCCAGAAGCAATATAAATGCGATGATTACAGATTATCTCAGCTTAATCATCAATTCATCGTTGGGTTTGAAACTTATCTACGTAAACTGTATCCGATAAATCATCATAGTAATCTTTCAAATAACAGTGCAATGAAGCATATTCAGCGCCTACGCAAGATGATTAGAATGGCAGTTGATAACGAGTGGATCGATAGGGATCCATTTCAAAAGTTTAAGATCAGAATGGAAAGAAAGGAAAGGGAATTCTTGAGTTTAAATGAACTTCAAAAAATTCAAACCTATCACACTGTGATTGAACGGTTGCGTATTGTTAAAGACTTATTTGTTTTTAGCTGCTACACAGGTATCGCCTATTCTGATATAATGAACCTTAACGAGGACAATCTCGTATTGGGTATAGATGGGAAGCATTGGATAAGTACAAAAAGACAAAAGACCAAGAACAGCTTCAAGCTTCCTTTAATGGGACCAGCATTGTCAATAATAAAACGATACCAGTATCATCCAAAAAGACAACCGGAAAAATTATTCCCTAAAATTTCCAACCAAAAGTTGAATAGTTATTTAAAGGAAATCGCAGACGCAAGTGACATCACAAAAAATATAACCTTCCATGTGGCCAGACATACGTTCGCTACTACCATTACATTAAGCAACGGAGTTCCTATTGAAACTGTTTCCAAAATTTTAGGTCATACAAAATTGACCACGACCCAAATTTATGCGCGGGTCTTGGATAAAAAAATCAGTGAAGATATGAGTGGTTTGGAATCAATTCTTGAATCTAAACTGTCGGATTCAATTGATGATAACGAGAAGTTTGGTAACTCTGTATTTTAATCTAGAGAATTCGTTGCGAATAAGAAGGTTCCAAAACTATTGAATATTTTTAGTCTCAATCTTACCAAGACTTTTGCACTTGGTCCCTGTTGCAATTTTATTGTGTTCGGAAAGATAAGCGTAAAGTAAAATTGGAATAGGGTGCAATGACCTACTTCAAATCCTAGATTGAACCAATCTATTTCTAACATCAAAGGGCTTTTCAGGTTTTCTTTGCGAGCAAAGAAAATAGGAAGAGCAAGAGGATAGCACGCTGGCGCGGTGCTATTGATTCATTTTCCTTCGGAAAAGCCCATAATCAGGGTGTTTTCAAAAATATAGAACAAAAAGGTTTATGGCATTTTTGACTAAAAAAGGGCGTCAGACTAGTAAAATCAATGGACTTTTGACTAAAAAATGAATTTTTGGACTCTAACTTAGTTGAAAAACTGAGGCTTTTGTTGTTGAATTAACTTAAATGCCCATACTTTCATTTTTCACGGAAAAGAGCGTTCAACCCAGTAAAATCAAGACATTTTTCACGGAAAATGGAAAAATACAATTGCGATTTGGATAAAAATTGCCTCGCTCAGTAGTATTAGTATTCTATGAGTTATCCAAATTAAATTCGATGATTTTGGGCATTATTTTTCCCTATCAATACACCCCGTCCATTTGCGGGGGGCGATATTGAAGGAAAAAATAATGGTTAGGAGGCGTGTGCGTAGACGTTAACGTACGGTGTGCCCCGATTCACGGCAGCGAACATCCGGGAGATCAGCTTGTTCCTGATAATGTTCAAGGTGCTCATCTTGTTCTTTCCCTCTTCAGTCCTTCTTTCATAATAACGCTTCATTTCAGGGTTGTACTGAATTGCCGCAATGGCGCACATATTCAGGATGCCCTTGAGCTCCTTATTGGCAAAATGCGAGACCTTGGACCGTCCCCTTATGCTGGTCCCTGATTGGTATGGGAAAGGTGCCACTCCACAATAGGAGGCGAACTTCCTCCATGTACGGAACTTTGTGAACCTGTTGGTGTGGGCAATGACCAAAAGGGCGGTGATGGGTCCGACACCTTTAACGCTGGTCACCAACCTGAACAGATCCCTCAGTTCCCGATCATTTTTGACAACTTCCATCATTTTCTCCTCAAGCTTCGCAATCTTACCTGAAAGGATATCCACCATTCCTCTTTGCACCTCGAAGAGGACTTTATAGTCCTTGCTTCCCAAAACACTTTTCTGTTCCTTCAGAGTGGTCCTGTATCCGGCCCTTTGTCTGGCCAACTTTGCCCGTAACGAGAACATTGCCCTCAGTTGTCGGATCTTCAGGTCCGAGACATTGGACGGCCGTATCTCCTCCCTCAATCGATAGGCATAGATGGCTATCCGTTTTGCATCCACTTGGTCATTCTTGCCCCTGGCAATCCCCAGGGAGCGTTTCACCTCCAACCCCGACACCATACGGCAAAAAAGGTTCTCCGCTGCCAAATATGCGGAGAGGTTGTGGGAATAAAGCCCTGTGTGCTCGAATACGAACAGTGTCTGTTCCTGAGGGAAAGGACTCTTTAGAGATGTCCAGTCCGTCAGACTTCTAAATCCCTTTTGATTGTTGTCAAATTTGCCCTTGTCACCAGTGGAGTGAATGTGTACATCCAATGTGGCCTTGCTCACATCGATGCCGATGGTCTCTTTGATTTCCATAACTTTATAGCGTTTAAATGGTTACTTTGACTAAAACCTTTAACAGGTAGTTCCTAAAATTCTATATGGTCCTTGTAACCGGGTTATAAAGAACGGAGACTAATACTAATCATGGTCCGAATGGACTATTTTGGTAAAAAGTTCACTCCGTTCTTTTCTTTTCAACTAAAGTTATTGACAAAAGAGGAAGTTATGAGTCTCCCCCGGACCCCCTCTTTTCAACATCATAAACAATGGTTTTTAATTTAGGATCTAATCTAAAGGTTAAGGGTAAGATCTGGGGCTTGCAGCGCGAAACTTGGTTTCGCTCGCCTGTGTTCAGATTTTCAATCCATGCATGGTTTTTTGAAGCCGCGTTTAATCAATCTCTCCTGTTTTTAGGGAAAGCTACAAAAGGGCTGAGGCTACAAAACCTCCAGATATTTGGAAGAGAAAATAATAATTAGAAATTATTAATAGTTGTTCAATTGATCTCTCGGGTCCCTCCATGTCCACCAGCGACTACAATCATTATTTTGATGCTTAAATAGATGAACTTAAAGAACTGTATTATTGGGTTCATCATTAGAAATTGTTTGTATTTGGATATTCTTCGTGTCATAACTTTTTTATTCTGGAATCAACCACCAAAAGGGTTTCATTTTTGCTTTATATATGAAGGCATGGTGCAGGGCCAACTTAAGCCAGTGACCTGCAAGACCTATGGTACCAAAAGTCTTGCCTAGTTTCCTGCCCTGGGTATCTGGATACTTATTGTAATCGGGCACAATGGGATATGTGGTGATGCTCACGCCGCTTCCCTTGGTCATACCAAAACCTGCTGAAGCGATACATGCAGCACCCATGTTGCCCATTGATCCTTTGTGACGAAGTTCATTATTAGAGTGTTTGATCATCTCGATGATGTTATCTGCCACCAATTTGGCCGTAATACCCGATGGCATTCCGGTTCTTGGAGGAGCAGGTGTAATATCTGTTCCATTTTTGCTCTTCAGTGGTTTGGAAATGCTGTGAGGCGGTGCAAAGGCAATGCCTGGAGCAAAAATATTAGGATACGATGGATTTTGATAGGTTTCTGGCCAATCCTGTACACTCCATTCCTCGTAGGGTTTGGGTGTATAATCCGCATCCACGATCATGAACCCTTTAAAAAGTTTGTTCGTAATCTCTTCGCCATCCTTATTGTAGGCCTTAAAACCATGAACTGAAAATGAAGGGATGAGCATGGCAAAATCATAACTTTCCGTTTTATAATCGCCTTCCAAGGTTTCGTATTGGGCTGCACCATCTTCTATTTTATTGACCCCGGCACCTAAAATCCAAGAAATTCCCCTGTCTTCAAAAATCATTTCTACCATCTCACTGGATTTCATGATATTGCTGCCATAACTCATCAACATGCCATCCATCCCAAAATCTCCTAAATGATATTCATTGGAAATCCAAGTAATCTGGGCCATATCCCTCACTTTGTGCCTTCTCAATTCTTGCTCTACATTTAAAATATATTCAAATGCCGCGCCTTGACAGGTGGCTTTTGCATGACCTGTTCCAATAAGTATTTTGGCTTTTTTCCCCTGTTTCATTTGTTGAATCAGATCATTCAATGCGTTCCAGGCCTCATCGGCATGGGTATAGGTACAAACGGAATGTGTTTTATTCTTTCCAGGAGAAAGTCCTTCGGTGGCCTCGAAGTTTAGTTTTGGACCGGTGGCATTGATCAGATAGTCATACGTCACTTTTTCCGTGGTTCCTTTATTTGCACCTGCCACGTATTCTGCCAACACGTAAGGTTTTAGCTCCTCTGCATCTCCTTCCGGGTAAAAACTTATGGCTTTGGCCTGTTTATAATCGATATGCTTTTTTGCATACAAAGGTGCCAATGGGAACAAGATGTCCTTTGGTTTCATTCTACCGATTCCTACCCAAATATTGGATGGGATCCATTGGTAATTACTGTTTGGTGAAACAACGACAACATCATGCTCTTTGGGTAGTTTTCTACGTAAGTGGGAAGCGGCTACATGACCTGCAATACCTGCTCCTAAGATTATAATTCTAGACACTGCTATATTATTTTCAATAAATATAGATGAAGCGTCCTGTGTGCACAGTAACCTATGTTACCCATGAACAAACTGTTCACAGGGGTTGCTTTGCGGACCAACTATGCATAATGGAAAACAACAATGGATGTTGTTTATCTTAAGACATACGAGGTGTTGAATTTTGAGCTGGATCAATAGCTTGTATCGTCCAATTTGACCTTACCATGGAAAGTCTTATATAAAAAAAGAAAATAACCAGCCAAAAGCGGCGCTCCAATAAGGACTATGGTCAACATTATACCAAGGGATTTCTGTGAAGAGGCAGCATTGTAAATGGTAACACTATGTACTGGGTCTATTGTGGAGGGCAGTAAAACCGGGTATAGCTGAAAAGCAACCAACATCAACAAAAAAGCCATGGTCAATGAGGAAAATACCAAGGCGGGTGCATATTTCTTTTTGGATACGAGTCTAGGTACATTGGCAACGGCCAAAAAAGCCAAGATTGGCAATATGAAAAAAACTGGGTTTGCTTTAAAATTATCGGTTACACCAGGAAGATAGATAAGGGTGTAAAATGATGTAAACGCAAAACTAAGTATAAAGAAAATCATGCCTTTTTTAAGTAGAAATGTTAATCTGGCGTGCAAACGTCCTTCGGTTTTCAACAACAAAAAAATAGCGCCTTGCGTCATGAATATTGATAGTGTTGTTAAGCCGACCATAATTGCATAGGGGTTTAGGAAAGAGAAGAATATACCACCTTGGTAGCTAAAATTTTCGCCGATTTCAAAACCCTGTAATATATTTCCCAGTACCACACCTAATAAAAAGGCAATGAGTATGTTGGAGATAAAGTAAATGACATCCCAAGTTTTTCGCCACCATTTCATTTCTTCCGCACTTCGGAACTTTATAGCGGCAGAACGTAACACCAGCAACATTAGGAAGAGCATAAAGGGAATGTACATGGCTGATAGCATAGTGGCATACATTACGGGAAATCCGGCGAACAACGCACCACCACCAATAATGAGCCATACCTGATTGGCGTCCCATAAAGGTCCAATGGCGTTAATGGCGATACGACGGCTTAAGTCTTTTTTAAAGAACAGGTGCCACGCTCCGGCACCATAATCAAATCCCTCCAAAATGGCGTATCCTGAAAATAACAACCCTACAACTAAGTACCAAAGCGTTGGATAATCTATACCTAAAAAAGTTTCCATTTGATTCTCTTATTAAATGATTTCTAATGCATTTTTAGCTTCATCGTAGGGCCCTTGTTTTATTTTTTTGTTCAAAGAATACATAAACAATAGAAAGAGTAAGGTATAGACCACGAGGAACAGTATCAGCGAAAATAGTATTTGATTGGAAGAGACTTCTTGGGAAAAGCCCTCGTTTGTTCTTAAATGACCGTAGACAATCCATGGCTGTCTGCCCATCTCTGCGGCGAACCATCCCACCTGATTTGCTATTTGGGGCAAAAGCACGGAAAATGCAAAAATTCGCAACAGCCATTTTTTATCAAATAGTGTTCCTTTCCACCAGAGATAGCTTGCATATAGGGTGAGGCCTATCAAAAACATACCAATTGAAATCATGATGTGATAAAATTGAAAAACGGCATTTACCTGACTCGGCCTATCTTCCTCAGGGAATGCATTTAAACCCGTCACAGGCTCCTCAAAATCCTGATGCACTAAAAAAGACAGACCGCCAGGCACCTTAATACCTGTCACTTCCTGAGTTTGATTATCCACCCACCCAAAGAGGTATAGGTCTGCTGGAGCAGAGGGTTCGTAGTGTCCTTCCATTGCAGCCAATTTTGCTGGCTGGTTCTCGGCAACGCCATCCGCGGAACTATGGCCTGATACCAATTGTGTCAACGAGATTACGGTTGCCACCCCCAATGCTATTTTAAATGCCTTCTTGGAGATTTCTATATATCTGCCTTTCAAAAGGTAATACGCATGAACACTTAGGACTAAAAACGCACCTGCCAAAAAGGCTCCTTGCCACACATGAATAATTCTATCAACACTTGAGGGGTTAAAAACCATGGCCCAAAAATCAGTGACCTCTGCTCTTGCATTAAACCCCTCACCAACGATATGATAGCCTGCCGGTGTCTGTTGCCAACTATTGGCCACTATGATCCAAACCGCTGAGAACATAGATCCCAAAAACACCCCAATTGCCGATATAAAATGCACTTTGGGAGACACCCGATTCCATCCAAATATCAAAACTCCTAAAAATGCACTTTCCAAACCAAAGGCAAATAACCCCTCAGCAGCTAAGGCACTACCAAAAATATCACCTACATACCTAGAGTATACTGCCCAGTTGGTACCAAATTCAAATTCCATGATAATTCCGGTAGCCACACCGATACCAAAGGTTATGGCAAATATTTTTAGCCAAAAACGTGTGAGAACTTCATAATGTTTGTTTCCAGTTTTAAGGTAAAGTCCCTCCATAATCACCATAATGAGGCCAATACCAATACTAAGAGGTGGATAGATATAATGAAAAGCTACCGTGAAGGCAAATTGTATCCGAGCGAGAATTTCAGTTTCCATAGTTAGTATTGAAAATTTGATTCAAAGTTATTTGGCATGGCGTATATATCAAGTAACCCCAGTTACATAAAACAGGTAAAAATGAATGTTTTAAATGAAATCCTTAATGTTTTCACTAAGGTCAAAAATGGTTGTATTCCTAAGTCCACTTTCTAGAATACTGCTTCCCGCCGCACTCCTGTAGCCACCTGCGCAATGTACCACAACAGGCTTGTTTGTGGGTATTTCATTCATAGTATCCCTTAATTCGTTCAAAGGATGTGCAATTGACTGTTCAAAAAACTTTCCATCACTTAACTCACTTTGGTTTCTAATGTCAACAATAGTATAATTAGATGGGTTGTTCTGAAAATCCTCCAGATTCAAAATGGTGCTTTTTACCAAATGTTCCTTGCCCAATGTAATGATGGATTGTAATTGTGTTTCGTAACCAATCTTGGATACTCTTTCCAAGATATTAGGTAAATCCCGTGGATTTCCGATAACCAAATGAAACGGCTCTTTTGGTGCCACGATTGAGCCTAACCAGGTTTCGAATTTATCATCCTCAGAAACAGCCATGATGTTTATGCTTCCTTGTAGGTGACCTTTTTTAAATTCGGATTCATGCCTGACATCCACAATTAAGCCATCCGTATCTGAATTTAATCGAAGGGGTATCTTGGCTAGGGATGTTCTCAGATTTTCAGGGCCTTGTCTGTTGGTGTCTACATTAAACCCAAAATAGGATGGGATAAAGGGCTGACTATCCAAAATGGTATGTACAAATTCTTCTTTCGATTGTGGTTGAAACGCCCAGTTGCCCATTCTTTCATTGCCTAGGGTGCTGCTGTTGTCGGAGCTAAGGCTTTTTCCGCACAAGGATCCTGCACCATGGGCAGGATAAACCAAGGCTTCATCAGGTAAGTCCTTGAATTTATTTTGGATGGTATCATACATCATTTCGGCCAGTTCTTGTCGCTTTGCAGTCATATTTCCTGCTTTTTCCCGTAAATCTGGTCTTCCCACATCCCCAATAAAAAGGGTATCACCAGTAAAGAGCGCGGTTTTTCCATCTTTTTCTGCAACAATGGTAATGCTATCGGGGGAGTGGCCAGGGGTATTCAGGGCCGAGACCTTGATATTACCTACCTTAATGCTTTGGCCTTCATCAAAAGGTTCATATTCATAGTCGGCACCCAAATCTTTACTGTGATAAATAGGGGCTCCTGTTTCGTTGTGTATTTGCAAATGGGAACTCACAAAATCAGCATGTGGGTGGGTTTCTATAATTGCGGTTATTTTGGCATCATGATCCTTCGCAAAAGCATAATACTGCATCGGATTTCTTTCAGGATCTATAACGGCCATTTCACCATTGTCCACGATGGCATAAGAATAGTGGGCCAAGGGTTTGTATTCAAACTGTTTTATTTCCATAGAATAATGTTTTAAAGGGCACCTTAAAAGCAAGATGCCCATGGTGAAAGTTATTAAATTGTTTTTTTAGCCAAGTACCAATCCACTTTTTCCAAGGAATCATCTGCCAAACGCGCATTCAGTTCATCCAAGGTTTTTGGGGCGCCTACAATTACCTTGTCTCCTTTTTTCCAATCCAATGGCATAGCCACCTTATGCTCATCAGAAGTTTGAAGGGCTTCCAAAGCTCTGAGAATCTCGTCCATGTTACGCCCAACGTTCAATGGATAGTACATGATCAACCTAATCTTTTTGGAAGGGTCGATAAAAAATACCGCTCTAACTGCGGCAGTTTCGCTCTCGTTGGGCTGAAGCATTCCATATAATTTGGAAACTTTCATATCCAAATCGGCAATAATCGGAAAATCGAAGTAAACACCTGTGTTTTCCCTAACACTATGCACCCAACCCAAATGGGCGTGGATACTGTCGATGCTTAAACCAAGAAGTTCGGTATTCAAAGCGTCGAACTCAGGTTTTCTTTGCGCAAATCCACTCATTTCGGTAGTGCATACAGGTGTAAAATCTGCAGGGTGGGAGAACATCACGGTCCATTTATCCTTGGCAAATTCCGAGAACTTGATTTTACCTTTTGTGGTCACAGCTTCAAAATCAGGTGCAAAATCCCCGATTCGTGGCATCTGATTTACTTTTTCCTTTTCTACATAAGAGTTTTCCATAATAATATAAGTATAATTTATCGTGATTATTTTACATGATAAAATTAATCTATTGTTATGGTGGTGGCAGTAACGTATGTTACACAAACTTTTTTCTGATTGTTAATCAATCAGTAAGCAGGGTAGAATCGGAGCTTAAAAAATTAAGGGGTAACAGCGCATTTGAGGAAAAGGTTGACATTTCATGATAACGATACAGTTTTTAAACGGTAACTTATGTACTTGAAAGTATCTTGTTATGCAACTCTGAGTTCAGTTGCTCGAGTAATTTATTGGATTTGTTTTCTTTCAATCATAATTAGCATGAGTACAATACTGTGTAGCCTTACCCCTAGAAGGATAACTCTAAATTCAATAATTTTTGAAAAAAGAGGGAAGTCAGAAATCTCGAAAATTATTCCCAACCAAATAATGATTTGATTTTTTTGTGGTCCGATTTGTCACTTACTTCAAGTATTTCGTTCACTAAATCTGTCGCAACCGGGTTTATTTTTGGATATCTGTTATGGTTTAGAAAATTCCTCAAGGCCTTGTTCAATTGGTTTTCACCAATCAATTCACTCAACTCCACAAATACAATGGCACCCTTTGAGTGTACGTCTTCAAACGAATTAGGACTGTCCCGATCCAAAGTTAAGTCATAGTTTCAACTTTTGAATTAGGTGCTCTTTCCTTCTTTTGAGCATCGTTCTTTTCTTTATCGATTTACGTTTTTC
>Ga0189278_10124_pt1 | contig 91049 bp, 91 predicted proteins | sample N26A9minimetaG_FD_130326 | JGI IMG/M metagenome (GOLD analysis project Ga0189278, IMG submission 130326) | Marine microbial communities from the Costa Rica Dome - N26 A9 mini metaG | ecosystem: Environmental > Aquatic > Marine > Oceanic > Photic zone | place: Costa Rica: the Eastern Pacific...
ATTGCCCATTTCTGCGTTAAGAGAGCTTGAAATAGCTGGCTATTCCTGCGCTCTCTTGCCTGGAACTGAGCAATTTTGGACTGAAACGGGTGGGCGACAATGAATGTCAACACGACCTAGGACACGGCCCATGCCGTCGCCCAGGAACCATGCGGCGGCGATGAGGATGGCGATCAGCCAATGCAGCGTGATCTGAAAGCCGGAGTAGGCGGATCTGGTGGCCATGACCGTGGTTCCGATGTTTTCCGACAGGTGGTCCTGTGTCACAGGCCCGTCCGCCGCTTTTCCCTGCACGTGCAGCAGTTACTTTTGCCCGTCGGCTCAGGCCTTGGGCGGCGGGGGTGGCGGCAGAACCGTGAACAATTGCGCCAGTTCGGTCACATCCTCGGCCCGCCGCCAGCCGTCCTGACCGGGGGTCCAGACATGGGTTTCGCGGGTCAGCTTGCCTTCGGTCACCATGCGCCCCAGGCGCGCCTTGGAGTAGGGGCCGCTGGTCTCGCCGCCTTCGGCGATGTGCCAGACATGTTCCACCGGTGGCGGCGGGGGCGGGGCCATGCCTGCCGGTGCCGCCGTGCCGGCGGGGCGGGTGCCCCATGGTCCTGCGCTGGCTGCGGCCTGCTGGCCGATCTGCATGCCCAGACCCGCGCCCAGACCCGCCTGCATTGCATCGCTTGCGCCGCCCTCGCGGCCCAATGCCTCGGCCGCCTGGAACTGCGTATAGCGGTTCAGATCGCCGATCACGCCCATCGAGGAGCGCTTGTCCATGACCTCTTCCACGGCGGGGGGGAGGGAGATGTTTTCGATGTAGAGTTCGGGGATGGTCAGCCCGTATTCGGCGACGGTGGCCGAGATTTCGGTGCTGACCAGCTTGCCCAGCTCGCGGGTATTGGCGGCCATGTCCAGCACGGGGATCTTGGACTGGGCAATGGTGCGGGAGAATTCCTGCACGATGATGTTGCGGATCTGGAAGCTGATCTCGTCCATGGTGAACTCACCATCGGTGCCGACAATCTCGGTCAGGAACCTGGCCGGGTCGCTGACCCGCACCGAATAGGTGCCGAAGGCGCGCAGGCGGACCGGGCCGAATTCGGGATCGCGCAGGATGATCGGGTTCTTGGTGCCCCATTTCAGGTCGTTGAAACGGGTGGTGTTGACGAAATAAATCTCTGATTTGAATGGGCTTTTGAAGCCGTGATCCCAATGTTGAAGGCTCGTCATGATCGGCATGTTGTTGGTTTCGAGCATATAGAGACCGGGGGTGAACACATCGGCCAATTGCCCCTCGTGGACGAAGACAGCGGCCTGTCCCTCGCGCACGGTTAGCTTGGCGCCATACTTGATCTCATGGCCCTCCCGCTCGAACCGCCAGACCATGGTGTCGCGGGTGTCATCGGTCCAGTGGATGACGTCGATGAATTGCCCTGAGAGAAAGTCGAGAATGCCCATGATGTCAGTCCTTGGAGTGGATGTCAGGTCGAGGATATGGCGCGGGGCGGGGGTTATCAAGGTGCGGGGTGGTCCCGCCCCCTGGCAGAAAGGCCAACTGCCCTGTTTTGTTGGGCGAATCGGGGCACACCCCCTGCACGGGGTGTACAGGATGCGTGCACCGGCAGATGCGCAATCGCCTGTTGCGTGCAGGTGTGGATGCGCCGGAAGGCCTGTTGCGTTAAGAAAGTGTTCCGTCCGACCGCAAAAAGATCCCCTTGGACAAGGAAAATGGACGAGGCGTGTCAGTGACGGCCGACCGTCGCCCGCAGGCGCGCTGGCAGGGCGGAAATAGCTGCCGGGCATGTTTATGCTTGCCCTCAAGTTGGCTTGAACTTTTAGGGTGACAACAATCGAACCCGCAGATGCGTGAACAAGGTGAAAAACATGAACCTCTCAAATCGGAAATTTGCCATCACCGGTGCAAGTCGCGGGCTGGGTGCTGCATTGGCAATTGAAATGGCCCGGTCCGGGGCGCGGCTTGTCCTGCTGGCGCGCAGCAGCGCGGCCCTTGAGGATGTTGCCAACGCCATCCTTGAGGAGACAGGCCAACAGGTCGTCACGATGGGTTGTGACCTGGCAAGCAGCGCAAGCGCGACAGAGGCCGGGGCGCGACTGGCGGCAGAGCACAAGGATCTGGACGGGCTCATTCACAACGGTGCCATGTGGCTGTCAGGGTCGATGGGGGAGGTCTCGGACATCGACATTCAGGCCTGCATCGCCTCAGCCGCGATCGGGGCGCTGATCCTGACGCGTCACCTGTTGCCGCTGCTGAGGGCAAGAGAACATGCAGATATCCATACCGTGGTGTCGACCAATGGCCTGCCCAATCGGCCGCTTGACGGGGCATCGGTTCCTTTTGCGGCTGCAAAATCAGCGCAGGCAGGGTTTGTTCACGGTCTGGCGCAGGAGCTTGAGCATACCAACGTCCGGGTGACGTCGGTCTTTCCGGGAGACTTTGACGACAAGTCGCCCCTGGACCCGGATTGGGACGCATTGGCACCGGACCACACCCTGTGCAGTCGCGAGGTCGTCAAGGCGATCCTCTTCATACTGAACCAGCCGCGCAAGGTCGCCATACGTTCATTGGTGATCCAATAACCCGGTATCACGTCTGAGCGGCATTGGTCAGAAGAACTTTCTGATTTGATCGACAACCGCTTCCGGCGCTTCGAGTTGTGGCAGGTGGCCAATGCCCGGCATCGTGGCAAATGCCGCCCCGGGCATCAGCCTGTGCAGGGCCATGCCGCGCGCCAGGGGAATCCAGGGGTCTGCGTCACCCCAAATGATCTTTGCCGGGCATCGGAGCTTGCCGAAATGCGGTTCGACCTCTGCGGTGTATTTTTCATCGGCCTGGGCGAACTGGCGATAAAAGCTGGATGACCCGTCTTCGGTCAACCAGGGGGCAACAAGATTCTCAAGGTCTTCTGCGGCAATCCCGGTGACAAGGGCGCCCTCGATATAGGCCTGCACGATTGCGCGATGGATATGGGCGGGCAGTCCCTGGAAGGCATCGGCATGTTGGCCCATGTGATCGAAAAACGCCGATCCCCAGGGGCGCATCGCAACGACGTTCATCAGCATGTATTTTTCAAAGTCGCATCCCTGCAGCAGATGCGCCCGCAGCGTTGTCGCACCGCCGAAATCATGTGCGACCACGCGGGGGCGGGACAGCCCCCAATGATCCATCATTTCGACAAAGACCTCGCCCTGCACGTCGAGCGTTGTGCGCTGATCCGCGCTTTTCGCGGATTTCCCATAGCCCGGCATGTCATACCAATGCAGGCGAAAGTCCTGTGCCAGCGCCGGGATCACACGATGCCAGGCAAAGGAGGACCAGGGCCAGCCGTGGGCAAGAACCAGGTCCGGTCCGTCGCCGGTTCGGCCCGCTGCGACCGTACCGGCCGAGGTTTCGTAACGTTCATCCAGGTGCCAGCCAGCCATCGCGCCCTCCAATCTTACCTTCTAATTTACTTTGTAGGTGAGATATCAAAGCTATTCACACCGTCAAGTTTATATTTTATGGTGAGGAATGAGCGAATGGGATCAGAACGCGTGGACAAAGGACGATTTGGTCGGAGGTCATCCGGTTCTTGATTTCGTCAACACGGTGGCTGGCCGAAGCAAGGAACGCAGTGTCGAGCGGCTGAGGGATTATGGCGCGTTTCTGAACTGGGCGGTTGCTGCGAAAGTGCTTTTCCCGGGCGAGGCGGCAGGTTTGCGGCACCTCGGCCTGAATGATCCGGCTGGGGCCGGTGCCGCCTTGGCAGCGGTGGTGGCGTTTCGTGAAGCCCTGCATGCCTGCCTGATGGCGGAACAGGCGGGGGAGATATGGCCGGAACCAGAGCGCCGCCAGGTGATGCTGGTCCTTCGCGACGCGCTGCTTGACGCGCGGCTCGAAAAGGGAACCCAGAGCTATGCCTGGAGTGCGCCCGTCATCGAGACCGACATGGCGCTTCCGGTGAAACGGATCGCCCTTGCAACCGAGGATCTGCTGCGAAGCGATGATCTGCCCCGGATGAGAAACTGTGATCGGTGTTCCTGGCTGTTCATTGATCGCGGACGTGGACGCGCGCGCCGGTGGTGCAGCATGGCAGCATGCGGGAGCCGCGCGAAGTCGGCGCGATACTACAAGCGGCAGAAAGCGCGCCACGCCTAGCTGTCATTGGCGCGCCAGATTTTCTGTGGCGCACCTTTGGTGCGACTGATGAAGTGTATTGGGCGCGGGCCCGCTTCAAGGGAAGGGCAGTGTCCCTGGCCGGAATGTCCCTAGAAATGTCCCTAGACCGGCCCGCCTGCCAGTTCCTCGGCGATTTCGCGCACGATGGGTTGCGCCTCTGCCGCGTTCATGCCGATCTGCAGGCGCGGATCGTAGAGCATCTTCAGCAGCAACTCGTCATGACGGGTCAGCAGGGCAAATTCATCGTCATCGTTGAAGATCGATGGGCGCGCGGCGGGGCTGTCGTTGGCCAGCCCCATGCCCTGGGCCAGTTCCTCGTGAATGCAGCTGAGCCGCAGCAGATCGGGGTTTTCCGAGCGGATCACCGCGACCGCCGCCGTATAGGTATTGGCCGAGGGGCCAGCGGCATAGGCGGCGACAGCGCAATAGGTGTCGCGGCGCATGTCGCGCAGGGCGCGCAGGCTGTTGGCCGAAATGCCGGGCAAAAGCCTGGAGATCGAGGCCAGGGTCGCGGCGCGGTCGTCTTCCGACGCGATGACAACCAGAAAGTTGGGCCGCCCGCCGGTGGAGACCGGATGGCCGGTGACCTGCGCCAGACGCCGGGCGTAGCTGCGGACATCTTCCGTGTCGGTCTTGCGCTGGGAGGGTGGCACGCTGTCGCCAAAGATCACTTCCATCCGCACGGGGCCCGCCCAGCGGCGCAGGGGGCTGGCCCCGCCACGGCCGGTAAAGGCGCCGTCATATTCGTTGAAAAACGCGATCTGTTCAAAGTTCCGCGCCAGCACGGAGGCGGTATAGGGCGTGTCGAGGCCGCCGCCATCCTGGCGCAGCAACCCCTGGCTGAGCTGTGCCACCTGCACCTGGTTGAGATAGCTGCGCAGCGCCGCACTTTTCTGTGAGGTCGGCTGCGCGACCTGGGGCGGGACGGCGGCGGCAGCCTGCGCGGGGCGCGACTGTGGTTTCAGCGAGGGTTCGACCGGGGCGGCGACATCGCAAGCCAACAGGCTGGCGGACAATACGCCCGCCAGACCCCATTTCAGCATTTCGGTTCGCCGCCGCACCGTGGTTCTATCCCGGCACGCTGGTGGAGGCGCTGTCGCCGACGCCGGTCTTGGTCGCCTTGGCAGAGGCCAGCGTGTCGCGCAGCCTGGCTTCCATTTCCTTTAGCTCGACCTCTGCGGCGGCGCGTCTGGCCTTGCCCTCGTCGGCGATTTGCAGCGATTCCTCGATGGTGCCGATCAGGTCGGCGTTGGCCTGTTTGACCGCTTCGATGTCGAAGACGCCGCGTTCCATTTCCTCGCGGATGACCTTGTTGGATTCGCGCAGGTTCCTGGCGTTGGAGGTCAGCAGTTCATTGGTCAGGTCGTTGGCCTCGCGGACCGCCTCTGCGGCCTCGGCAGAGCGCTGGATGGTCACCGCCTGCGCCAGCTGGGTTTCCCACAGCGGCACGGTGTTGACGAGGGTCGAGTTGATCTTGGTCACCAGGCTTTTGTCGTTCTCCTGCACCAGCCGGATGGAGGGCAGCGACTGCATGGTCACCTGGCGGGTCAGTTTCAGGTCGTGGACCCGGCGCTCAAGGTCGTCGCGGGCGGCGCGCATGTCGCGCAGCTCCTGGGCGACCATCACCTGATCATCCTCGGCGGCGGCTTTCACCTCCGCTTCCTTGGCCGGGATCACGGTGCTGTCGAGCTCGGCCAGCTTTGCCTCGCCCGCGGCGATGTAAAGCGCCAGTTCGTCATAGAACTGGAGCGTCTTTTCATAAAGCATGTCCAGCGATTTGATGTCCTTGAGCAGGGTGTGCTCATGGCTCAGCAGATTGTCGGTGATGCGGTCGATCTGGCTCTGCACCTTTTCGAACTGGGCGGTGAATTTGGCAAAGGGGGCGGCGCGGCCAAGCAGTTTTTCCCACCAGCTGCGGTCGCGGCGTACATCCAGTTCAGAGACCGAAAAGCCCCGGATCGTGCTGACGATGCTGCGCAGGCTGTCGCCTGCGGGGCCCACGTCCTTGTTGCGCACATCGGCCAGCATCGCCTGGCTGATCTCCTGCAGTTCCGCCTGCGCGGCGGAGCCGAAGGAGACGATCGACTGGGTGTCGCTCATGTCGATTTCCGCCATGCGGGATCTGATCTCGTCGCCCAGGGGTTTGTCTGCCTTTTCCAGCGGGACAACCGCGTTGGCATCGGCGGGTTCGGGCAGGACGAGGGCGGTTACCTCTTCGACCATGCTGCGGGATTGAGTTGCTTTTTCACGAACGGAATCAGACATATACAGGGCTTCCTTGAAAGGTTGGATGAAGGGCGCAGGTCATTTGAGCCGGACCCCTTCACGCGACAGCCGCTCACGCAGCACATCAATTTCGACAGTCAGGTCGCTGCGGTCGTCGAGCAGCGATTTCTCGGTCCGGGCGGCGAAGTTCTGTTCCAGGTCGGTGAGCAGCGCGAGGTAGTCGTCGCGTGCCTGGCTGTCCCGGGTCCGGGCGTAGATATCGGCGAATTTCACGGTCGCATCCCGGGCACCGTGCAGATAGACGCTGAGGTACTTGCGCGCCGCGGTCAGGTCGCGCGGGTCTTCCTCGACGGTGCGGATCAGGGTGCGCGCGGCGTCCTGGAACTGGGTCAGCTGCGCCTCTGCCCGGCGGTCGCCGGCGCGGGCGATGGCGTCGGTCATCTGTGCCAGCGTCTTTTCGGCCTCGTCCACCACCCGGGCCACGCGGTCCTGCTGGAAGGTGTCGATGCCTTCCATCCCCTTGGATTTCAGCGGGTCGATGCCGAAGGCGGCCAGGTGCAGCGCGGTGGCGCAAAGGCCAAAGAGCAAGGGCGCCAGTATCTCCGACAGGCCGTTCTGGTGCGCGGCAACGGCCAGCGCGGTGCCCAGGCCGGCGGCGGCCGCGGCAAAGATCTTGCGCGGCAGGGCCGGACGGCGCGCGACCTTGCGTTCGGCAAAGGCGGCCTCGGCGCGCAGCCCTTCGCGCAGCAGCCAGGCCCCCAGCGCCAGCACGCCCGCGCCGATCATGCCCAGGGTCAGGCCACTTGCCCCGCCGCCAAAGCTGGTGGCCAGCAGCACCACGGGAGGCACGAACAGGATGTTGGCACGCCCGCCCACGGGATCAACGGTGACCCTTGCACGCGGTGTCGGGGCCGCGGCATTGCCCGGCGCATCGTCGGGGCTGTATTTGCCGCCAAAGCGTTTTGCCATGGTCAGAGCCCCCCCAGCAGCCCGGAGGCGGTGCCGAGCAGCAGGGCGATCAGCGCGACATAGGCGACTTTCTGCAAACCGTTGGGGGCCATCATACCATCCTCTGTCGGGCCAAAGAAAGGCCGGAGGGCGCGGCGGCCCTGATCCACTGTATTGCTCCAGATTGATGCCAGAATGACAACAATGGCAATGATAACGCCCACAGCGAGCGCGAAAAGAAACAATCTGCCCATACCGACCTCACTGCGACGAACATAGGCTGTTTCCCCTGACCTTGCTAGTGCCGCGCCGCGGTGCGGCGTTCGGCGTTGAGCTTGCGGGTATAGCCGGACTGGATCACTTCGACCGCCACCAGGACCATGACCGAGAAATAGAAGGTCGTTTTCGACATCGGCACGACCTCATATCCGAAGAAGCGCAGGGCGAGGTCGGGGTCATGCATGGCATGGGCGGCGGCCTGGCCGGATTCACCCAGCAGGACAATGCCCACGATCAGCAGGATGAACAGGCCCAGGACCTCGTACATGCGGTTGGTTTCCAGAAAGGCGGTGACCCGGTCGGCCAGCAGCAGCATGGCCAGGCCGGACAGGATGATCGCGGTGGCCAGAACGATGAAGACATCGGTGATCGCCAGTGCCGAAAGCACGGAATCAAAAGAGAAAATCAGGTTCATGAAGACGATCAGCATCACGACCTGCACCGCCGATTTGCCGGATTTCGCATCCAGGTCCGTGCCCAGATGTTCGATCGCCAGCATATGGCTGATTTCCTTGACGGCAGTATAGATGATGAAGACACCGCCGATGACAAAGACCAGCGTGGCAAAATTGACCCCGCCGGTCAGCACGCCCTCCCAGTTCAGCACGAAGAAGGGTTCGGCCATGGCGTCGATCAGGCGTATCATGGCAAAGAGCAGCACGATGCGCAGGGCCACGGCGATCACGATGCCCCATTTGCGGACGGCCGCCTGCTGGGCGACGGGGGCGCGCTGGCTTTCGATGGAGATGTAGAGAAGGTTGTCAAAGCCAAGAACGGCCTGCAGGAAGCACAGTACCAGCAGATTGCCCAGGTTCTCGATGGTCAAAAGATCGGTCATGGTGTCCCCCGCTTTGGTTTCGATGCTGTCTTAGGGATTTAGCGGCGGGATGTGAATTGCCTGTGACGGGGAATTTTCGCCGTCGGGTTGCAGGACGCGGGCAGACTTTTCAAAAAGTCTGGTCCGATTTTTTCAAAAAAATCGGTCAGCGCTTTTGTGGACGGTTCGGTTTCTTCCGCTGCGGGCGCTGCAGGGTTCTTGGCTTTTTCGCCGCCGTGCCGCTGTCATCCGCCAGTTCCAGCCCCAGTTGATCGCGCACGATCTTGCGGCGGATCTCCTCGACCTCTCCGGCTTTCAGCTCGCCCAGCTGAAACGGGCCATAGCTGACCCGGATCAGGCGGTTCACTGCCAGGCCCACTGCCTCCATCGCGCGGCGGATTTCGCGGTTCCTGCCTTCGCGCAGGCCCACGGTCAGCCAGGCATTGGCGCCTTGCTGCCGGTCAATGGTCACCGTCATCGGTTGAAAGCGTTCGCCGTCGATGGTCAGCCCGCGGCGCAGCGGTTCCAGCGTCTTGTCTTCCGGGCGTCCGTTCACCCGGACCCGGTACTTGCGCAGCCAGCCGGTGCTGGGCAGCTCCAGCTTGCGCTTGATGCCGCCGTCATTGGTCAACAGCAGCAGCCCTTCGGAGTTGATGTCGAGCCGGCCCACCGACATCACCCGCGGCATGTCCTCGGGCAGGGCGTCATAGATGGTCTGGCGGTCTTTCTCGTCCCGGTCGGTGCTGACCAGCCCGACGGGCTTGTGATAGAGCCACATGCGCGGCGGTTCGGGGGCCGAGACATCCTTGCCATCCACCGTGATCTGGTCGCTGGCGGTGACGTTCAGGGCGGGGGACATGATCTGCGCGCCGTTCACGCTGACCCGGCCCGCCTCGATCATGCGTTCGGCTTCACGGCGCGAGGCGACGCCTGCGCGGGCAAGCACCTTGGCGATGCGGTCGCCCTTGGGCGGTTCGGATGGCGTTGACGTGTTCATCGCTTCCGCTTAGCGGGTTTGCGTCGCTTGCGAAAGAGCGGCTTTTGCAGCCAAGGTGGGTCATGACGTTTCGCTCTTTCATGGATCTGGCATTGACGGAGGCGCGCGCCGCCGCTGCGCGGGGCGAGGTGCCTGTGGGTGCCGTGGTCGTGGATCGGGCGGGGCAGGTCGTGGCGCAGGCCGGCAACCGCACCCGCGAATTGCATGATCCGACCGCCCATGCCGAGGTTCTGGCGATCCGTGCGGCCTGTGCGCAGCTCGGGTCGGAGCGGCTGGTGGGTCATGACCTCTATGTCACGCTGGAACCCTGCGCGATGTGTGCCGCGGCCCTTGCATCGGCACGGATTGCGCGGTTGTACTATGGTGCATCCGACCCCAAGTCGGGCGGTGTCGCGCAGGGCGCGCGGGTCTTTGCCCATGCGCAGTGCCATCACGTGCCGGAGGTCTATGACGGCATTGATGCCACTGCCGCCGAAGCATTGCTCAAGGCGTTTTTCGCGCAAAAAAGGGAAGGGAACTGAATGGCCGTGAACAAGCAATTGTCGCGTTTCGTGCGCGATGCGCTGTCATCGGGCAAGACCCGGGCGGAGATTTCGCAGGCGCTGACCGACAGCGGGTGGAGCCCTTCGGAAGTGGCGGATGCGCTGGATGCCTGGGCCGAGACCCGGTTTTCCCCGCCGGTGCCGCGCCCGCAGGCGACGGTCTCGGCGCGCGATTTCTTCATCTATGCGCTGACCTTCGGGGTGATGATCTTTGGCGCGGTCTATCTTGTGCAATTGTTCCATGCGCTGATCGACCTCTGGCTTGATACCGACAGCTACCGCTGGCCCGGCCGCATTCGCTGGTCGATGGCGGTGCTGATCGTGACAACACCGGTCTATCTTTGGCTGACGCTGCGCGAGCGGGGCAAGCTGGCCGATGATCCGGCGCTTTACCGTTCCGCGATCCGGCGCTGGCTGATGTATCTGACGCTGCTCTTGTCGGCGGCGGCCCTGCTGGGTGATGGCGTGGCGGTGATCTATGCCTTTCTCAGCGGTGATTTCACCTTGCAGTTCTTCCTCAAGGCGCTGGTTGTCGCTGTCATCGCCGGGCTGATCTTTCTGTTCTACCTTGCCGACATCCGCAAAGGGGATGCGGCGTGAACCGGCTGTTGCTTGTTGTCCTGCTGGCGATTGTCGGTGGCGGGCTGATCGCGGGGTTCATGGTAGCCGGCGGTCCGGGTTATGCCCGGATGGAGCGTTACGACAACGAACGCGCCGCCGACCTGCGGACGCTGGGGGATTATCATCGCTGTCTGCTGGAACGGGAAGAGGACAGCGAGGGCAGCAACGCGCCGCGCTATTGCTCGGGCTTTGAGCAGGCACCCGAACTGACCGACCCGGCCAGCGGCGCGCCCTACCGCTTTACCCGCCTTGGGCCGCAGGCGTTCAAGGTCTGCGCGACCTTCCAGACGGAGGCCCTGCGGGAGGCATCCGACCGGCGCTATTCCCAATTGGTGTTTGAGGGGGACGAGGGCTGTGTCATCTATGGGCAGGGCACCGGCGCCGAAGCGCCGGATGCCACGCTGAAGTGGACTACAGAGTAATCGCCTGCATCACCTGCGGCTCGATCACATCGACACCGGGCAGGCCTTTGGCCAGCGCCGCTGCGTCCTGCTCCAGCAGGGGGAAGGTGCGGTAGTGGCAGGGGATGACCGTCCTGAAATCGAAGTAGCGTTTGGCGGCATAGGCGGTTTCGGCCATGCCCATGGTGAAATGGCCCCCCGCCGACAGGATGCCGATGTCGGGTTTGTAGTAATCCCCGATCCAGTCCATGTCCGCCATGATGCCGGTATCGCCCGAGAAATAGATGACATGGCCTTCGCCCTTGAGGATGAAGCCGGTTTCGGACCCCATGTAGACCGGGCCGCTGTCGGTCGCGACCGAGGATGAATGGGATGCAGGCACCATGCTGACGGCAACCTTGCCGCAGCTGATGGTTCCGCCCTTGCCGAAGCCGGTGGTATTTTCGATGCCTTTTTCCGCGAACCAGCCCATCAGCTCGTAAATCCCGGCCATCGGCGCCTGTGTCCGCTTGCTCACCATGTCGAGGTTGCCGGTATGGTCGCCGTGCCCGTGGGTGACCAGGATCTGGGTCACACCGGCAAGCGCCGCGTCATACTGCGCTTCTTCGATCATGGGATTGCCGGTCAGCCAGGGGTCGATCAGGATCACCTGATCTTCGATCTCGATGCGAAAGGACCCGTGGCCCAGCCATAGGATGTTCATGCAATTCTCCTTTTGTCTTCATGTCTGCTTTGTCAGCAAGACTAGCGCGCCAAATGGATTTGGGGAGGTATTTTTGACCCGATGCCGCAGATGGGCGGGCCGCGCCCTTGCGAGGGAAGGGCAGCAAGGGTACATGAGCCGCAAAGAGATGGAGAGCGTTCATGTCAATTGACGAGAGCACCGCCGCACGTGTGGCGAAACTGGCCCGGATCAAGGTCGATCCCGAAGCGCTGCCCGCGCTGGCGCAGGACTTCAACGGCATCCTCGGCTTTATCGAACAATTGAGCGAAGTTGATGTGGAAGGGGTCGAGCCGATGACCTCCGTCACCCCGCAGCGCCTGACACGGCGCGCCGATGTGGTCACCGACGGCGATCTGCAGGACGACGTGCTGAAAAACGCGCCCGATGCGCGCGAAGGGTTCTTTGCCGTGCCGAAGGTGGTGGAGTGAGCGGCGTCCGGGAAACACTCCGGGGGAGCGTTTCAGCCACGAACGGGCGGAGCCCATTTTTGAGATCAGGACAGACATATGAGTAATCTGAACAAACTGGGACTGGCCGGGGCACGCGATGCCCTGCGCGCGGGTGAAACCACGTCGAAGGCCCTGACAGAGGCCTGTCTGACGGCGATTGAAGGGGCAGGGGCGCTGAATGCCTTTGTCCATCACACGCCCGAAATTGCCATGGCGCAGGCCGAAGCTGCGGATGCGCGCCTGAAAGCGGGCGATGCCCCCGCCATGTGTGGCCTGCCCATCGGGATCAAGGATCTGTTCTGCACCAAGGGCGTGCCGTCGCAGGCGGGTTCGCGCATCCTGCAGGGGTTCCTGCCGCAATACGAAAGCACGGTCAGCCAGAACCTGTTTGACGCGGGCGCCGTCATGCTGGGCAAGCTCAACATGGATGAATTCGCCATGGGCTCGTCCAATGAGACCTCTGTATACGGCAATGCGGTCAACCCCTGGCGGCGCGGCAATGACGATACGGCGCTGACACCGGGCGGCTCCTCCGGCGGGTCGGCGGCGGCTGTTGCGGCGGACCTCTGTCTTGCGGCCACCGGCACCGACACCGGCGGGTCGATCCGCCAGCCTGCGGCCTTTACCGGCACGGTGGGGATCAAGCCGACCTACGGGCGCTGCTCGCGCTGGGGCATCGTGGCCTTTGCCTCCAGCCTCGATCAGGCTGGTCCGATGACAAAATCCGTGCGCGACGCGGCCATCATGCTTGAGGCGATGTGTGGCCATGATCCCAAGGATTCCACCTCTGCCGATCTGCCGGTGCCCGACTTCGAGGCGGCGCTGACCGGCGACATCCGCGGCAAGAAGATCGGCATCCCGCGGGAATACCGCATGGATGGCATGCCCGAAGAGATCGAAAACCTCTGGTCCGACGGCATTGCGATGATGAAGGACGCAGGTGCCGAGATCGTCGATATCTCGCTGCCGCATACGAAATACGCGCTGCCCGCCTATTACGTGATTGCACCCGCCGAAGCCTCCAGCAACCTCGCGCGTTACGATGGTGTCCGCTATGGCCACCGCGCCGGGCTGGACCAGGGCGACGGCATCACCGAGATGTATGAAAAGACCCGCGCCGAAGGCTTCGGGCCGGAAGTGCAGCGCCGGGTGATGATCGGCACCTATGTGCTGTCGGCCGGATTCTATGACGCCTATTACAACCGTGCCCGCAAGGTGCGCACCCTGATCAAGCGCGACTTCGAGCAGGTTTTCGCGGATGGCATCGACTGTATCCTGACACCTGCGACGCCTTCTGCCGCCTTTGGTCTGGGCGAGATGACGGATGCGGATCCGGTGGCGATGTATCTCAACGACGTCTTCACGGTGACGGTGAACCTGGCCGGTCTGCCGGGGATCGCGGTGCCCACGGGGCAGGACCGCAAGGGTCTGCCGCTGGGCCTGCAGCTGATCGGGCGGCCCTGGGAAGAGGCCGATTTGCTGTCTTCCGCCTATGCGCTTGAGCGCAGCGCCGGGTTTGTGGCCAAGCCGGACAAATGGTGGTAGAAGCCTTGCCAACAAGTCTGAAAGACAAAGCAGGACCCATGATTTCAAGATCTTTTATCACTCTCGCCGCAGGCGTGATGCTGGCTGCATGTCAGCCGGCGGTCCCTGATTCCGGTCGCGGTGTCGGCTTTGATGACAGTGCCCGCGCCCAGAGGCAGGCCCGCGACGCGGCACTTGCCGCCGAAAGCACCTCCGCCGTGCCGGCCCCCGCCTCGGTGACCGAGGCCCCGCTTTCGGCCCCTGCCGAAGGTTCCGCCGAAGCGACGGCGGCCGAAACCTCCCGCGTGCTGGCGGCAACCCGCCCCGGTGCCAGCAACGGTCTGGGCAATGATGCCGCGACCAATTCCGGCGTGGAACCTGTGAATGCCAGCCCGTCCAACCCGGCGCCCGCTGTCATCAACAGCGCAGGCATCTCGAACGAGAACAATTTCGACGCGGTTTCCGGCCAGCGCAGCATCGGTGACGACGCCGCGCGCATCGCTGCGAACCGCGCGCAATACCAGGTCGTCCAGCCCGAAGCGCTGCCGGACCGGGCCGAATCCGGGCCGAACATCGTGGCCTATGCGCTGCAGTCGGACCACGAGCGCGGCACCCAGGTCTATCGCCGCATCGGCCTGAACAAGGCCGCCAAATACGCCCGCGCCTGTGGCGAGTATTCGCATCCCGACCGGGCGCAGATCGCCTTTCTTGAGGCGGGAGGGCCGGAAAAGGACCGCAAGGGCATGGACCCCGATGGCGACGGCTTTGCCTGTGACTGGGACCCGACCCCGTTCCGCCGGGCCGCAAAGGCCGGCTAGGGCTGCAGCCGGGTGGACAGCCTGTCCTCACCGAACTTCGGCCCGCGCCGCAACGGGCTGACGCCCCGGCTGATCGTGATCCACTATACCGCGATGGAAAATGCCGAGGCGGCATTGACGCGCCTCTGCGACCCGCAGGCCGAAGTTTCCGCCCATTACCTGATTTCGAACCACGGCCGGACCCTGCAATTGGTGGCCGACGAGATGCGCGCCTGGCATGCCGGGGCGAGTGAATGGGCCGGGCAGGCCGACATCAACTCGCGCTCCATCGGGATCGAGCTGGACAATCGCGGATGCCATCCGTTTTCAGAACCGCAGATGGGGGCGCTTGAGACCCTGCTGAAAAGGCTGATGGCCCGCTGGGACATCCCCGCCGCCGGAGTTCTGGGCCATTCCGACATTGCGCCGGGGCGCAAATCCGACCCCGGCCCGCATTTCGACTGGGCGCGGCTGGCGCGGCAGGGGCTGGCGCTGGCCACACCGGCGACTGCGGCACAAACCGTGACCGAATCCGGGTTCCGTGCCGCGGCGCGGGCGGCGGGCTTTACCGCGGATGTGCCCATTGAGACCCTTCTGGCTGCAACCCGCCTGCGCCACGGACCCTGGCGGCGCGGGCCGCTTTGCCCTGCCGATCTGGCGCTGCCGCCGCTCTGATCCTTCAGGCTGCACGTCTTTATGCCCGAAATGCTTCCGCGCCACGCTCTGCCCATTGACGCGGTCCGCGTTCAGCGCCTATGCCAAAGCTCGCGCGGAAGGCTGGATGGCCGCTTCGTGATCCGCTTGCCGGATCCACGGGGAGGAAAGTCCGGACTCCAAAAAGAGACGGTGCCGGGTAACACCCGGGCGGGGCAACCCGACGGAAAGCGCCACAGAAATGATACCGCCACGCCACAGGTCGGGAAACCGAAACCACGGCGGGGTAAGGGTGAAAAGGTGGGGTAAGGGCCCACCGCGCCGCTGGCAACAGGGGCGGCATGGCAAGCCCCACCGGGAGCAATGCCAAATAGGGACCGCGCGCCACCGGCCTTCGGGCCGGGGCGGGGCCGCTTTTGCCCCAGCAGGTCCGGGTTGGCAGCTGTAGCCCTGCGGGCAATCGCAGGGTCAGAGGAATGGTCATCCACGGGGGATAGCCCCCGTGACAAAATCCGGCTTACAGGCCTTCCGCGCGTTTTCGTCTGCTGTCCGGATTTTTGGAAAAATCCGGACCGGAAAATTGCAATTTTCCGGCCGCTTGAAAACGCGGCCCCCGGATTGAAATTCTTGCGTCTTTTGCTGTTGACTCGGAGGCGCATCCGGGTAAAAGCCGGGGTTCAGAATTCACGCCAGACCCCCGGTGCGGTCGGCAGCAGGAGAAGCAAGATGGCGAAGCCAACCACGATCAAGATCCGTCTGAACTCGTCCGCGGGCACAGGCCACTTCTATGTCACCAAGAAGAACGCGCGTACCATGACCGAAAAGATGGTCATCAAGAAGTACGACCCCGTTGCGCGCAAGCACGTCGATTACAAAGAAGGCAAGATCAAGTAAGATCGGGCTGACTGACTTTGCAAGGCCGCGCGTTTCGCGCGGCTTTTTGCGTTTCAGGGCGCGGTTTTCCATGCCCGGCATCCCCCCCGGGCGGCGCTGCCAGCCTGCGCATTGCGGCGGCTGACGCCTGCCGGATGATACCTTCCTGATGACACAGGCCCCGTTAATCTCATCGAAAGATTGCCGCCCTATGGCTGAGGCAAGCCAGCATAGAGGCAACGGGTTAGCCCGCATCTGGGATGGCCCGCCCGTCAGGTGCGGGACGGGGGAGGGCAGAGATGGCGACAATTCACGATCTTCTCGAAGTGACCGGCATCGCGTCGGGCACGACATATTCCCTTGAAAACGGCAATCTGCTTGGCGTCGTGGACGATATGACATCGACCGATCTTGACGATGGGGAGTTCGACGTCGGGGATCTGGTCACCATTGGCGGGGTCGCCTACACCATCGACCTGATCGAAGAGCCGGACAGCGCGGGGTCGGTCCTGCTGGGTGACGGATCATCCGAGAGTTTCGGGCCGGGCAGCGAAAGCAACCTCAGCTTCGTTTTCCTGACCCTGTCGAACGGCCCCGATATCCGTTACTTCGCGATCCCGAACGACAGCTATGGCGACATGAACGTCCAGGCCATCACCACCGGGGTGATACAATCGGTGGCGGGCCATGATGCGGCGGTCATTTCCACCGTGGATAACGACATCGAGGTGGTATGTTTCACCGCCGGGACGCTGATCGAGGCCGAGGATGGCCGGCAGACCCCGGTGGAGGAGTTGCAGGTGGGCGACCGGGTTCGCGCGCTGGATTGCGGCGTGCAGGAAATCCGCTGGATCGGTGCCAGACGGCTGCCCGCGCAGCTGCTCAGGGCTTGTCCCAGGCTCCGGCCCGTTCAGATTGCTGCCGGCACATTGGGGCCCGGCTGCCCGCAGCGGGACCTGCTGGTATCGCCCCAGCACAGCATCCTTGTGCGCTCGAAGATCGCGGCGCGCATGTTTGGTGCGCCGGAAGTTCTGGTTGCGGCCAAGCAGCTGGTTGGCCTGACTGGCGTCGCCCCGGCCGTGGCGGCGGGCGCTGTGACCTATTATCATGTGCTGCTGGACCGGCATGATATCCTCATGGCCAACGGAGCCCCCTGCGAGAGCCTATATGCCGGGCCGCAGGCGCTGCGGTCGATGTCGGAGGCGGAAAGGGCGGAACTGTCCGCGATCCTGCCGGAGGTCATCCGGCAGCAAAGCGATCTTCCCGCCTGCCGTCCCATGGTGCCCGGGCGGCGCGCGCGCAGGCTGGCCTACCGGCACAGGAAGAACAACATGCCGCTGACGGGGGAGATCCCGCTTGATGCGGTGCGGCCCTGTCTTTGATTCGGGAGGCGGGTGGCGCGCGGAACAGGGGCAGGGCAGGCCGCCCTTGCGCCGGATCGGCCAAGCGGCAATAGTCGGCAGGTCCCAAGCTGCCAAGGAACACGACATGCCCAAGATGATTGCTGCCCTGACCCTCGTGGGTCTGCTCTCTGCCTGTACCGGCAAACTTGGCGGCCCGCCGCCTGCGCCGGTCTTTGGCGGCACCTATTCCGACAGTGTGGGCTTTACCAGCGTCGGCTACGAGCCTTTTTGAGCGCGCCTTACCTGTCTTCGGGCGGAATGCCCCGCGTCGCGGCAACAATGGCGGCGATGTCTTCCGGCCCGAACTTCAGGCCGCGCCGTTCTGTGCCGGGCGGCTGGTGGGTCAGGCTGACACCCGGTCGCCGCGCCTGTCGGGGCCGGATCGGGCGCGGCACAAAACCGCCCGTACAATTCGGGCAGACATTGCCCAGCACGGTCTCGACGCAGTCCGCGCAGAAGGTGCATTCATAGCTGCAGATCCGCGCCTCTGCCGCATCCGGGGGCAGGTCGCGGTCGCACATCTCGCAATTGGGTCTGATTTCAAGCAAGGGTCGCTCCAACGAAAAAGGGCCAATCCCTTGCAGGATTGGCCCATGTCACATCAAGGATGCACGGCTTATTCGCGGTTGCCGAACAATTGCAGCAGCATCATGAACATGTTGATGAAGTCGAGGTAGAGGCTCAGCGCGCCCATGATGGCGGCCTTGCCCAGCCATTCGGTGTCACCGTGATGCGCATGTGCCAGATACTCGGTCTTGATCTTCTGGGTGTCATAGGCGGTCAAGCCCGCAAAGATCAGGACGCCGATCGCAGAGATGGCGAACATCAGCGCCGAGGAGGCGAGGAAGATGTTCACGATGGAGGCCACGATCAGGCCGATCACACCCATGATCAGGAAGCTGCCCCAACCGGAGATGTCCTTCTTGGTGGTGTAGCCCCAGAGCGACAGCCCGGCAAAGGCGATGGCGGTGATCAGGAACACCTGCGCGATGGAATAGCCGGTGAAGACCAGGAAGATCGAGCTGATCGAGATGCCCATCACGGCCGCGAAAGCATAGAAAACCGTCTGCGCCGTGGCGGCGGACATCTTGTTGATCATCGCGCTGAAGCCAAAGACAAAGGCCAGGGGTGCGAACATCACAACCCATTTCAGCGGCGAGGCATAAAGCGCATAGCCGATGTCCGTCAGGTATTTATCCGTCCCGATCTGCGCGGCCGCACCCGAGGGGTCGGTGGTGACCGCCAGGCCCGAAATCGCCCATGCGGCGGCAAAGGTGATCAGCATGCCCACGGACATTGTGCCGTAGACCTTGTTCATATGGGCGCGCAGCCCCTCGTCGATTGCGGCGGCGCGGGTTCCGGCAGCTGTCCGGATTGTATTCACGTCGGCCATGAATGGACCTCCAATTGGCTAAGTGTTGCTTACCACGCGGGATGCGGACGGTATCCCGGTGAATATCGGGACTGCGCCTTTGTTTTTCAAGAGGTAATAGCGCGCGCCGGGGCGGTCTTTTTCATGTGATCGGCGGCCCTTAGCGACCGGACATCCAATGGCCCGGCGCGTCCCAGGGCAACCGCCGCGCCTCCCTTTCGGCCTCGGTGGCACTCAAGCCGATGTCCTGCAGCTGGTGGCTGTCAAGCTGACGCAGGCTCTGTCTGCTGCGGGCAATGGCCCTGAGGTGCTGGAACCGGGCCCAGAGTGAAATCCGCCGGGTCTTGAGTGCGCGGCCCCGGCCCGAGGCGCTGTCGAAAAGCTGTGCCATTTCATTTATCCTTCGAAATTTGTGATGAAACTCCGGGTTCCATCGGGATGCTTGATATCTAGGGTGGCATGACGTATGATGAAAACGATTGTTTGTTAGGCAATGCATCAAGATTGGTGATATATGAGAAATCTGGACATCACGACCCTGCGGTCGTTCATGGCGGTGGCTGACAGTGGCGGGGTGACCCGCGCGGCGGGTTTTCTGCATCTGACGCAATCGGCCGTCTCAATGCAGCTCAAGCGGCTGGAGGAAATGCTGGGCCTGTCCCTGCTGGACCGGAGCGGGCGGACCATTGCCCTGACAGCCTCTGGTGAGCAGCTGCTGGTCTATGCGCGCCGCATGGTGGCCCTGAACGACGAGGTCATCGAACGGCTGACGGATCAGGCTTTCGAGGGAGAGATCACGCTGGGCGTGCCGCATGACATCGTGTACCCGATGGTGCCCCAGGTGCTGAAGCAGTTTCACGCCGATTTCCCAAGGGTGCGCGTGCAGCTTGAAGCCTCCCACACCAGAACGCTCAAGGCCCAGTTTGCCAAGGGCGAATGCGATTTGATCCTGACCACGGAGACCGAAATCGACAGGGGCGGCGAGACCCTGGTGACCAAGAGCCTGGAGTGGATCGGGGCTGCGGGCGGGGCGGCATGGCGGCAACGGCCCTTGCGGCTGGCCTTCTGCCGGTACTGCACCTTCCGTCCCAGTGTGCTGAGCGCGCTGGATGCGGCGCAGATTCCCTGGGAGATGGCCGTGGACACGGAAAGCGATCGCGCGGTCGAGGCGGCGGTCAGTGCCGATCTGGCCATTCATGCCATGATCGACGGCACCAAGCCGCCCCACCTGGAGGTGTTGGATCATGGCGGGGTGCTGCCGAAACTGCCGACACAGCACATCAACCTCTACGGGGCGGAGCAGAACAGGTCCGAGTCGCATCAGACATTGGTCGCGCTGTTGCGCAGCGCCTTCAGCCAGGGGCAGAACAAGCGGTCAATCGCGGCCTGACTGCGGGGCGGCGGGGGGGGCATTTCCCGCCTGCTTTACGTGGCGTAAGCCTTGTGAAGACCGAAAATGTGTCAGAAACACCACATTTATGTTATCTTTTCTTTGTTGAATTCATGATGTTAGCTGCCAAGCTGTCAATAATGTGGTGAATATCTTTGCTGTGAAGAGAAGATTTCGTAAAGTGCTTGGGGTGGACCGCTGTCGGAACGCCCAGGTAACGCGCGGCCGGCGCCGTAGCCGCAAGCGCGTATTTCAGTGTTGTTAAGTGTGTAAGTTAGGATCTAATCTGCATGGCACATAGAGTAGACGTGCACGTCGGCAAACGAATTCGTCAGCGACGCTGGCTGACGGGGATGACCCAACAGAAGCTGGCAGCTATGGTTGGGATCAAGTTTCAGCAAATTCAAAAGTACGAGACCGGCGCGAACCGCGTCAGCGCATCCCGATTGTGGGAAATTGCCGATGCGCTGGAGGTTCAGGTGGCCTTTTTCTTCGAGGGTCTCGAACAGCCGGAAACCTCCGGGTCCGCTCCGATAGGTGACGTTCCATATGATCTGCTGGGCGACAAGGAGGCGATGGACCTGATCCGATCCTACTATGCCATTCCGGCAAACCAGCGGCGCCGCCTTTTCGATCTTGCCCGTGTGCTGAGCGACGTCGCCTGAAGGGTCGGCCTTGCCGCGACCGCAGGCTTGCGCGGGCGGGCACAAGCTGGCACTGACGCGGTATGACAACGAAGATTTCATTCGATCCCGATGTGCGGCGCGTTGCGCATCTGCTTGCAGATGCGGCGCGTGATGTGATCCTGCCCCATTTCCGGGGCATGGCCCTGGTTGCGGAAAACAAACTTGATGCCGGGTATGACCCGGTGACGGTGGCGGACAAGGCTGCCGAACGCGCCATGCGTGAGATCCTGGCGCGGGAACGGCCCGATGACGGTATCCTGGGCGAGGAATACGGGGTGCAGCAAGGGCGGTCCGGCCTGACCTGGGTGCTGGATCCGATCGACGGCACACGCGGCTTTATCAGCGGCACCCCGACATGGGGGGTGCTGATTGCGGTCAGCGACGGGCAGGGCCCGTTCTATGGCATCATCGACCAGCCCTATATCGGCGAGCGGTTCGAGGGCGCGCCGGACGGGGCCGCGATGACGGGGCCGCGGGGGCGGCAAGTGCTGGCCACCCGGGCGGCGCGGGACCTGTCGCAGGCGATCGTTTTCACGACCTTTCCCGAAGTGGGCGAGGAGACCGACCGCGCGGGGTTTCATGCGGTGGCCTCCGGGGCGATGCTGACCCGCTACGGGATGGATTGCTATGCCTATGCCTTGCTGGCGGCAGGTCAGGTCGATCTGGTGATCGAGGCGGGGCTTGCCGCCTATGATATCCAGGCGCCGATTGCCGTTGTGCAGGCCGCAGGCGGCATCGTCACCGACTGGCGCGGCGGGCCTGTCCATGAGGGGGGGCGCGCGGTTGCGGCGGCGAATGCCCGGATCCATGCCCAGGCGCTGGCGATCCTGCAGGGGTATTGAGCGGCATTCTTGACCGCCCGTGCCGGCACCTGCTAACGGGAGCCTGTCGGTTCTGGGCCCGTTTTCCACCGGCAGGTGAATGCATTCTGAGACGGGCGTGGAGAAACACAGACCATGCCCGAAATCCTGATCCGCAATGCCGCCCATATTCTGACGATGGATGACAGCCGCCGCGAGCTGTCGGGGGCCGACCTGCGCCTGCGGGATGGTGCGATTGTGGAAATCGGCAGCGGCCTGCAGAGCGCAGGCGAGGTGATCGAGGCCGCGGGATGTGTTGTAACCCCGGGGCTGGTGAACACGCATCACCATCTGTTCCAGAGCCTGACGCGGGCCGTGCCGTGGGCGCAGGACGCGTTGCTGTTCGGCTGGCTGAAGACACTCTACCCGATCTGGGCGCGGTTCACGCCGGATCACATGTTCACCTCGGCGCAGGTGGGGCTGGCGGAACTGGCGCTGTCGGGCTGCACGCTGAGCGCCGATCACCTCTATCTTTACCCCAACGGCGCGCGGCTGGAAGACACCATTGAAGCCGCGCGCGTCGTGGGCCTGCGGTTTCAGCCGACCCGGGGGTCGATGAGCATTGGCGAAAGCGCGGGCGGCCTGCCGCCGGATATGCTGGTCGAGCGGGAGGTGGCGATCCTGGAGGATTGCATCCGGGTGGTCGATGCCTTCCATGATGCTTCCGAGGCGTCGATGTGCCGGGTGGGGCTTGCCCCCTGTTCTCCCTTCTCCGTCAGCCGGGACCTGATGCGGCAGACCGCACTTCTGGCGCGCGACAAGGGGGTGATGCTGCACACGCATCTGGCGGAAAATGAAGAAGACATTGCCTATTCGCAGGAGATGTTCGGCTGCCGTCCGGGACAATATGCGCAGGATCTGGGCTGGGTCGGGCCCGATGTCTGGCATGCGCATTGCGTGAAGCTCGACGCGGCGGAGATTGCGCTTTTTGCCGAGACCGGGACCGGTGTGGCCCATTGCCCCTGTTCCAACTGCCGGCTGGGATCGGGTGTGGCACCGGTGCGTGCGATGCGCGATGGCGGTCTGCGCGTGGGGCTGGGTGTGGATGGATCGGCCAGCAACGATGCGGGCAATCTGGTGGCCGAGGCGCGCCAATGCATGTTGTTGCAACGGGTGGTCTCGGGGGCCGATGCCATGTCGGCGCGCGAGGCGCTGGAGATTGCGACGCGAGGCGGGGCCGATGTGCTGGGCCGCCCGGAATGCGGGCGGCTGGCGGTGGGCAAACGCGCCGATGTGGCGATCTGGGACGTCAGTGGGATCGAGGCGGCGGGCAGCTGGGATCCGGCGGCGCTGCTGCTGGCGGGGCCGACAACCGTGCGGGACCTGTTGGTGGAGGGTCAGCCAGTGGTACGGGACGGGCAGATGGTGCGGTTTGACCTGGCGGAAGCGATTGTCCGGCAGAACGCATTGGCGCGCGGGTTGCAGGCGGAGATGTGATCCGGCGGCGCGGCTGCGCCGCATGCGATTATGGGTGCCTGTTGCGGGCCCGAGCCCGGTATTTCAGCCGCCGCGCGGGTTTCGGGCTTTGGTGTGTATTTTGGGAACAATGAAGCTCAGTCGGGTTTGCGCCATTGCCGGCCCGCCACCCAGACATCGGCAATGGCGCGGTCGTCGCCCATCATGATCGTGGCAAAGAGGCTTTCCCAGATGTCCTCGGCCATGGCCGCGCGCTGGGCGATGGCCGGGGTCGAGGCCAGGTCGAGCACGGTGAGGTCGGCCTCGTTTCCGGGCTGGAGGCTGCCGATCCGGTCCTGCAGGTGCAGGCTGCGGGCGGAACCTGCGGTGGCCAGCCAGATCAGCTGGGCCGCGTGCAGGGGGGTGCCGCGCAGTTGGCCGATCTCATAGGCGGCGGCCATGGTGCGCAGCATCGAGAAGGAGGAGCCGCCGCCGGTATCGGTGGCCAGCCCCACCGGGATGGCCTGGCGGGTGAGCCCTGCCATGTCGAAGAGCCCCGATCCGATGAAGGTGTTCGACGTGGGGCAATGGACCAGCGCGGCACCGGATTCCGCGATCCGGTCGATTTCGCGCGGTTTGAGGTGGATGGCATGGCCAAAGACCGCGCGTTCGCCGATCAGCCCCTGGGTTTCATAGGTATCCAGGTAGTCGCGGGCCTGGGGGTGCAGGTCTTCCACCCAGGCGATTTCGTCGGTCTGTTCGCTGAGGTGGGTCTGCATCAGGCAATCGGGGTAGGCGCGCCAGAGCGCGCCCAGGGCGGCGAGCTGTTCCGGCGTGGAGGTCGGGGAAAACCGGGGCGTGATGGCATAGGTCGCGCGGCCCCGGCCGTGCCAGCGGTCGATCAGGGCCTTGCTGTCGTCATAGGCCGATTGCGCGGTGTCGCGCAGCCCTTCGGGGGCGTTGCGGTCCATGCAGGTCTTGCCCGCGACAATGCGCTGCCCCCGCGTGGCGGCGGCGTCGAACAGGGCGTCGACGCTGTGGGGGTGGATGGTGCAATAGCTGGCCAGGGTGGTGGTGCCATGGGCCAGGGTCAGATCGAGGTAACGGGCCGCGATCCGGGCAGCATAGGCGGGATCGGAAAGGCGCATTTCCTCGGGGAAGGTGTAATCGTTCAGCCAGTCGATCAGCCGTTTGCCCCAGGATGCGATGATCGCGGTCTGCGGGTAATGGACATGGGCATCGACAAAGCCGGGGCAGATCAGGTGGCTGTCGCTGTAGCGGACGTGTTTTGCCTGCGGGTGGGCGGCGATCAGCGCCGCGCGGGTGCCGAGCGATGCGATATGGCCGTCCTGCAGCAGGACAGCGCCATCGGTGTCGATCCCGATCACCTCATGCCAGGGCGCGCGAAAGGGGTCGCCGGCATAGCGCAGCAGGGGACCGGTCAGGAGCGTTTTGCTTGTCATGTCGGCACATTACAGCGTTTCGGGACAGGTTTGAAACATCCCGTATCACTTTTCGCCTTCGACCGAAGGGAGCGGCCACGAACATGTGATTCAGGCATATCCCGAAACGCCAGGCGCGTGGTGCGCGCGGCACGACGGCCAAGCATTGTGTCCCATGTGCGGCTTGCATATGGTCGCCCGAGACAAGGGGAGTCACAGCGATGTCTGATCAGGTCGAATTGGAAGAAGACGCCCCCGAAGAGGAGGCGGAACGCTCGGATTACGCGCTGGAGCCCAAGACGGTTGCCGCGGTTCTCTATGCGGTGGACATCGACGACCGCGAGAAGCTGATCGAGCTGATGGAGCCGCTGCACGCGGCGGATATTGCTGACCTTCTGGAGCAGATCAACGCCTTTGACCGGAGCCGGCTGATCCGGCTTTACGGGATGGAATTCGACGGGGACATCCTGTCGGAGCTGGACGAGAGCATCCGCGAGGATGTGATTGCGGTGCTGACGCCGCAGGTCCTGACCCAGGCGGTGCGTGATCTGGACAGCGACGATGTGGTCGACCTGATCGAAGACCTGGAGGATGCGCAGCAGGAGGCGATCCTGGGCGCGCTGGAGGACACGGAGCGTGCGGCGGTCCAGCAATCGCTGAGCTATCCGGAATATTCCGCGGGCCGGTTGATGCAGCGCGAGGTCGTGATGGCGCCCGAGCACTGGACCGTGGGCGAGGCGATCGACCATTTGCGCAACACGCCGGAGGAAGACCTGCCGGACCAGTTCTATCACATCATCATGGTGGACCCGCGCCTGCACCCGGTGGGCAATATCACGCTGGGCAAACTGATGCGGTCGAAGCGGGTCACGCCGCTGACCGACCTGCTGGAAGAGACCTTTCAGGTGATCCCGGCGATGCGCGACGAAGGCGATGTGGCCTATGCCTTCAACCAGTATCACCTGATTTCGGCCCCGGTGGTGGATGACGAGGGGCGGCTGATCGGGGTGATCACGATTGATGACGCCATGGCGGTGCTGGACGAGGAGCACGAGGAGGACATCCTGCGCCTTGCCGGTGTCGGCGAGGGGTCGCTGAGCGACAGGGTCGTGGAGACCACAAAGCAGCGGCTGCCCTGGCTGGCGGTCAACCTGGTGACGGCGATTGCGGCCTCCATGGTGATTTCGCAGTTCGAGGCGGCGATTGCCCAGATCGTGGCGCTGGCGGTGCTGATGCCCATTGTCGCCTCCATGGGGGGCAATGCGGGCACCCAAAGCCTGACGGTGGCGGTGCGGGCCATCGCGACCAAGGATTTGACCGGGTCGAACGTCTGGCGGGTGATCCGGCGCGAGTGTCTGGTGGGGCTGGTCAACGGCGTGATCTTTGCCGCTGTCATGGGCGTGGTGGGCATTGTCTGGTTCGGCTCGCCCGCGCTGGGCTATGTGATTGCCATAGCGATGGTGATCAATATGGTGATTGCGGGGCTGGCGGGCACGGGCATTCCGATCCTGCTTGAAAAGGTCGGGGTGGACCCGGCGCTGGCATCGGGGGCCTTTGTGACGACAGTGACGGATGTGGTGGGTTTCTTTGCCTTTCTGGGGCTGGCGGCGGCGGTATTGCTATGAGCGATCTGGCTGAAATCAAGACGGCAGCGCGCAAGGCGGCCTTTGCCCGGCGCAAGCCGCTGTTCGACGCGGCGACTGCCGCGCAGGCGGGATACCTCAGTGAAGTGCTGGCGGGCTATCGCGGTGTGCCGGTGTCGGGGTTCATGCCGATCCGCACCGAGATTGATCCGACACCGGCGATGGCGGAAGCGGCCGCACATGGGCCGGTCGGCGTGCCGGTGATCAGGGCGGCGGGAACACCGTTGCAATTCGCGCGCTGGCAGCCGGGGGCGGAGATGGTGCCGGGGGCCTTTGGTGCGCTGATCCCGGCAGAGCCTGAGTTTTTCGAACCGGAGCTGCTGATCGTGCCGCTTCTGGCCTTCAACCGCAGGGGTGGGCGTCTGGGCTATGGCGGTGGTTTCTATGACCGCACGCTTGAAATGCTGCGCGGCAAGCGTCCGACGCTGGCCATCGGCTTTGCCTTTGCGGGGCAGGAGGTGGATGACCTGCCGCTGGAGCCGACGGACCAGCCGCTGGACCTGATTGTGACAGAGGCCGGGGTGATCGAGGTTGCTGACTGAAGTGGAACGGCACGGCGCGGACCGGGTCGGACATGTGATTTTTGTGATCACCCTGTTGGGCAAGGGCGTGCTGGGTGCGGTCCAGATCGCGGCAGGCATCGCCATTGTCCTGGGTTTGGCGCGCCATCTGCCTGAGGTTGCGCAATGGCTTGTGGGGGCCGAGCTGGCGGCGGACCCCAACGACTGGCTGGCGCGGCATGTGATTGCGCTGGCGCATGGTTTTCCGCCCGGCGAGATGACATTTTATGCGATCTATTTCCTGATGCATGGGGCGTTGCACCTGAGCGTCGTGGTGGCGCTTCTGGCCGGGGTGATCTGGGCCTATCCGGCGGCGATTGCCACGCTGGTCGGGTTCATCCTGTATCAGGGCGCCGAATGGGTTCACGTGGGCGGCATCGTGCTGCCGGTGCTCACGCTGATCGACGTGGTGGTGATTTATCTGACCCTGCGGGAATGGCGGGCCCGTCAGGCGGGTTGACGCTGTGCCCTGCGGCACAGGCGGGGCGGGGGCGTTTCGGGGTCAGGGCGCGCCGCGACGTGACGGCAGCCTTCTGCGTTAGACGGACGTTCCGTGCAGGCTTGCAACACCCTGGCCATCGTTCTAGGCCAAACCGGCAGCCTCGCCCGCCAAGGCTGCGGCTTTCCTTGATGAATGGCCCCGCGACATGATCCTGAACCTTGCCATCCTTGCCGCCGTCGCGATCTTCGGGGTTGTCCTGTGGTGGCCCGGCCTGCGGGCTTCTGCCACCTGGCGGGCGATGACCACGCCGCTGGCCTCCATCATCGGCAGCGGTTTTCTTGTCCTGGGCCCGATCCTGGACAATCAATACGGAGCCCTTGCCCCTGCGGTGATGCTGGCGCTTTGCCTTGGCAGTTACCTTCTGGGCGGTGCGATCCGGTATAACATGCGCGCGATCGAGGCCGGTGCGGTATCCTGGCCCCAGGGGGTCGAGACATTGGCGTCCTGGGCGCTCAGCTTTGCCTATATCGTGTCGGTGGCCTATTACCTCAACCTTTTCGGGGCCTTCGCGGTCAGCCTGACGCCTTTTGATGACGTGATCTTTGCCCGGATCGTGACCAGCGCCATCTACCTTGTCATTGCCGGGGTGGGGTGGACGCGCGGGTTCAAATCGCTTGAGGCAATGGAATACCTTTCTGTCAGCGTCAAACTGGCCATCATTGCGGGGTTGCTGGTCGGGCTGGGGTTCTTCTTTGCCGAAAAGTCCGGGCAGGGCGCGCTGGTGTTTCTTGATCCGCAGATCTCCGGCTGGGCGGCGCTGACGCTGGGCTTCGGGCTGATCGTGACTGTGCAGGGGTTCGAGACCTCGCGCTATCTGGGGGCGACCTATGATACCGACACGCGGGTGCGGTCGATGAAATGGGCGCAATGGCTGTCGGCGGCGATCTACATGACCTATATTGTCCTGATCACCTACACTTTCGCACGCGATGACCTGCAGTTCAGCGAGACCGCGATTGTGGAGATGATGGGGGTCATCACGCCGGTTTTGCCATTGTTGCTGGTTGCCGCGGCACTGGCCGCGCAGTTCAGCGCAGCGGTGGCCGATACCAGCGGGTCAGGGGGGCTGATGGCGGAACTCTCGGGCCAGCGCATCCGGCCGCGCATGGGATATGTGATCCTGACCGTGGTGGGGCTGGGGCTGACTTGGGTGTCGGATGTGTTCCAGATCATCAGCTATGCCTCGCGCGCCTTTGCCGTCTATTACGCGCTTCAGGCGGCCATTGCGGCGATGGCAGCGCAGCGGCAGGGCGCGCGGGGCAGGGCGATCTGGTTTGCCGCCCTGGCGCTGCTGGCATTTGCTGTTGCCGTCTTTGGGCAGGCGGTCGAGGTTTAGGCACCGCGCGGCAAGGCCCCTCTTGCCCTCATCCGCGCGGGGGCCTATCGCTGAGCATATGAAAATACTCTTTCTCGGCGATGTGATGGGCCGCGCGGGGCGCCGTGCCATCACTGAAAACCTTGCCCGTCTGCGGCGCGAATGGAAGCTCGATTTCATCGTGGTGAACGGCGAAAACGCCACCTCCGGCATGGGGCTGTCCGCCCCGCATGCCAAAACCCTGCTGGAGGCGGGGGCGGATTGCCTGACGCTGGGCGATCATGCCTTTGACCAGAAGGACATGCTCAGCTTTATCGAGCAGGAGCCGCGCATCATCCGGCCGCTGAACTTTTCCAAATCCGCGCCGGGCAGGGGCGCGCGGCTGTTTACGGCGCAGAACGGCAAGAAGGTTCTGGTGACGCAGGCGCTGGGCCAGGTCTTTATGAAACGTCCCTATGACGATCCGTTCTCGGCGCTGGAGCCGGTGCTGAAGACCCATCCGCTGGGCGGGCTGGCACAGGCGATCATCGTGGACATGCATTGCGAGGCGACCAGCGAGAAGATGGCGATGGGCCATTGGTGCGACGGGCGGGCATCGCTGGTGGTGGGCACCCATACCCATGTGCCGACCTCGGATGCGATGATCCTGCCGGGGGGCACGGGTTATCTGACCGATGCGGGCATGTGCGGCGATTATCATTCCGTGATCGGCATGGAAAAGGCCGAACCCCTGCGCCGTTTCATAACCGGCATGCCGAAGGAGCGTTTCACCCCGGCGAATGGCGAGGCCAGCCTCTCCGGCGTCTATCTGGAGACCGACGACCGCAGCGGCCGGGCGACCCGTATCGTTCCGGTGCGCACGGGCGGCGTGTTGCAGGAGAACACGCCCTGACATCAGGCGACATGCTGTTTTTGCCGCCCCGGCGGCGGCCTGCGGCACCCGTGCCGCTTGCAGGGCGCGGCCGGATGGATCAATGTGTGCGCTGACCTAAGAAGAAGTTGAAACACCTTGCTGAACTTCCTGAGTTTTTCCCAGACCGAAAGCGCGGTTCTGACGCTTGTCGTCGTTGCCATCATGTTCGTGCTGTTCCTGCGCGAATCCTTCCCGACAGAGGTGGTGGCCATTGCCGGTGCCGCAACCCTGCTGGCCATCGGCGTCCTGCCCTATGAAGAGGCGCAGGCCGTGCTGTCCAACGCCGCGCCCTGGACCATTGCCGGGATGTTCATCGTGATGGGCGCGCTGGTGCGTACCGGGGCGCTGGACGTGCTGACGCAGACCGCCGAACGCTATGCCCGGAGCCATCCCAAGACGGCGGTGATCGGGGTGATCCTGTCGGTGATGGGGGCCTCGGCGATCATGAACAACACGCCCGTGGTGGTGGTGATGATCCCGGTTGTGGTGCAGCTCAGCAAGACTCTGGGCACCAAGGCATCAAAGCTGCTGATCCCGCTCAGCTATGCGGCGATCATGGGCGGGTCGCTGACCCTGATCGGGACATCGACCAACCTGCTGGTGGATGGTGTGGCGCGGTCGCAGGGGCTTGAACCCTTCGGCATCTTCGAGATCCTGCCGATCGGGCTGGTGGTCTGTTTCACCGGGCTGGTCTACATGGGCCTGCTGGGGCGCAGGCTGCTGCCGGAGCGCGACAGCATGGCCACCATGCTGAGCGACCGGTCCAGGATGAAGTTCTTTACTGAGGCCGTGATCCCGCCCGAAAGCAACCTGATCGGCCGCGAGGTTCTGGACGTGAACCTGTTCAAACGCGAAGGCGTGCGCCTGATCGACGTGATCCGGGGCGACCAGTCGCTGCGCCGCGCGTTGCAGGGGGTTGAACTGCAGGTGGGTGACCGGGTGGTGCTGCGCACCGAGATGACCGAACTGCTGAGCCTGCAGAACAACAAGGAACTCAAGCGCGTCGATCAGCTGTCGGCGGTGGAGACCCGCACTGTGGAAGTGCTGATCACGCCGGGCTGCCGGATGGTGGGGCGTTCGCTGGGCTCCATGCGTCTGCGCCGCCGCTACGGGGTCTATCCGCTGGCGGTACACCGGCGGAACCAGAACATCGGACGGCAGCTGGACGATCTGATCGTCAAGGTGGGCGATACCCTGCTGCTGGAAGGCGCGCCTGCGGACATCCAGCGTCTGGCCGCCGACATGGAGATGGTCGACGTCAGCCATCCCTCTGCCCGGGCGTTCCGGCGCGGCCATGCGCCGATTGCAATCGGCGCGCTGGTCGGGATCGTGGTGCTGGCGGCGCTGAACGTTGCCCCCATCCTGTTGCTGGCGGTGATCGCCGTGGCGCTTGTGCTTGTCACCGGCTGCATCGACGCGGAAGAGGCGTTTTCCTTTATCGACGGGCGGCTGCTGGCGCTGATTTTCGCCATGCTTGCGGTGGGTGCCGGGTTGCAGAACTCCGGCGCCATCGCCCTGCTGGTGGATGCCATTGCGCCGACGCTGGGAACCCTGCCGCCCGGCGCCGTGCTCTTTGCCGTTTTCCTGCTGACCACCATCCTGACCGAGGTGGTCTCGAACAATGCGGTGGCGGTGATCATGACACCGATTGCGATTTCACTGGCAACGGCGCTGGGGATGGACCCGCGCCCATTGGTGGTCGCGGTGATGATCGCGGCATCCTGTGCCTTTGCCACGCCCATCGGGTATCAGACCAACACGCTGGTCTATGGTCCCGGCGGCTATCGCTTTACCGACTTCCTGCGCATCGGTGTTCCGCTCAACCTGCTGATGTCGGTCATGGCGAGCCTGGCGATCCCGGTCTTTTTCTGACCGGGCGCGCCGGACGTCCTGGGGTCAGGCGCTGCGCTTTTCCAACCGCTCGGCCAGGATTTCGGCAAAGCCGTCGCGCGCGGTGATGAAATTCTGTGTCAGCGGCGCGGTCAGGGTGGTCTGATCCGAGAAATAGGCCCCGACCTCGGCGATATGCACGGCAAAGGCGGGGTTGCGGCCTGCGTCGTCATATTTGCGGATGTGATGCTTGCTGGCCCAGCCGCGCCTGCCGGCCTCGCGCGTGACAAGGTTCAGCCGCTGGATGGCATGGAACGTCGTGTAGATCGCCAGGTAATGCATGTAGTCTTCCAGCGGGATGCCACAGGAGGCGTCGAAGCTGTCGATCATCACATCGACCATCTGGTCCGGCGCGATGGGCCAGGCTTCATCTCCGATCAGCCAGGCGAAATCCTCGGCGCCGTGGCGCATCCCGGCATATTCGAAATCGAACCAGCGCAGGCGGTCGTCATCGCCCATGGCCGCATTGCCGGACCGGCAGTCCCATTTGACGAACTGATGGCCGGTGATGGCAACCGCCGCGCAGGCGGCATTGCGGTCAAAGCTGTCGGGGATGCCGCCGGTCAGCTCTTGCAACTGGTCGATCCCGCCGATGAAGTTCTCGACCCAGGCATCCGTCGCGCCCAGATGCGGCATGATCTCGTGCAGGTCGGTCTTGCGGGCCGCGGCGTGGATGCGGAACAGGGCCGCGACCGCCTCTGCGGCGAGGTCGAGCTGGCGGGTGCTGTCAAGCGTCGGGATCAGGGTGTTCAGGCGGCGCGCGCCCACGTCGGACTGGAACATCACCTCGCCCACGACCCCAAGGCAGACCGGCAGGTCGTCGCAATGTGCGTTCAGCGACTGCAGGACATGAGCCTCAAGGTGGGTGCGGCGGAAGTTGGGGCGTAATGTGGCAATCACGCTGCGCCCGCCGATCCGCAAACGGAAGCTGGACCGGCTTTCACCGCCCGGTGCCGTCACATCCTCGACCGGGCGGCCAAAGAAGGTCTCGGCGGTGCTGACAATATGCTCGCGCGTGGTGGTCTTGGCGTCTTCGGTCATCGGGTCTTCCTGTGCATCTGCGCTTTGTCACAGCGGTTAGACCAGCTTCATGGCGGCAATATGGCCTTTCCCGGGCCGGGGATGCAGATGATTCGCGGAAGGATGAATCCCATTGGCCGGGTTCACAAAACAATGTTGGACGATGCGTCTGAACTGTTTCTGATTGAGGCGGCAAAACCATATAAATAAGGCAAAATTCGTCAAAATGTTTGTTCGATTCAAGTGCCCTGAGGTAACCAAGACCATCGCTTGACGATCAGGACTCCATCCGCGCGCCAGACCCTTCTGGCACGCCCTTGAGCGTTGACCAGTTGTTCTTAAGAGGGAAGTAGATATGACATTCAGATTTTCGAGCTTTGGCTCGTGGGGGAAAACGCCGGTAAAGGCGTCGTGGAACACGCATAGCCATACCAACAAGTTCTTTGGCCATACCTGGGGCCATGGGTCCGACGGGACCGGAAAAGGCTCCGATGGGACCGGCAAGGGCTCTGACGGCTCCGGCAAAGGTTTCGACTGGTTCAACGGCAGCGGCAAAGGCTCCGACGGCACGGGCAAGGGCTCTGACGGCACCGGCAAGGCATCTGGTGGCACCGGCAAGGGTTCCGACGGCACCGGCAAGGCATCTGGCGGCACCGGCAAAGGCTCCGGCGGCGAGGCCTGCGGTGGCCATTCCTATCACAATGGCGGCATCGAGGGTTCGAAATTCGCCCAATGGTACGACAACCACCTGTCCGACCATTTCGACAAATCGCATTTTGGCGGCAAATTCGGCAAATGGTTCGATCATCACGATGGCACCGGCAAGGGTTCCGACGGCACCGGCAAGGGGTCGGACGGCACCGGCAAGGGGTCGGACGGCACCGGCAAGGGCTCGGATGGTTCCGGCAAGTGGTGGTCCTGGGGCTCAGACGGCACCGGCAAATGTTCCGATGGCAGCGGCAAGGGCTCTGACGGCACGGGCAAAGGGTCTGACGGTTCCGGCAAAGGCTGGCCCTGGGGTTCCGATGGCACCGGCAAAGGCTCTGACGGTACCGGCAAGGGTTCCGATGGAACGGGCAAAGGTTCCGATGGCACCGGTAAGGGTTCCGATGGAACCGGTAAGGGTTCTGACGGTACCGGTAAGGGTTCCGATGGAACCGGCAAAGGTTCTGACGGCACCGGCAAAGGGTCCTGTGGCACCAAGGGTACGGAAGAGCCGGATGACGGCAAGATCACCCATCACTACACTATGGGCGATGAGGGCGAGATCGACATCGAGGTCACGCAGGACCTGCAAGGCCAGTTGTTCGTCAAAATCAGCCAGGCCAATTATGACGGCGAGCCGCTGGACATCGACGGTCTGTTCTTCAACCTGACCGACGACAGCGAACTCGACTCGCTGAACTTCTTCCCGGACGAGAACGCGCCAGGCTACGAACTGACCGATGTTCAGGCCGAAGCGGACAGCGTCACCACCCTGCCGAACGGTGCCGGTGTGGAGCAGCCCTATGATGTGGGTCTGCAGTTCGGCCAGGTTGCGGACAGCACGCAGGGTGTCGTCACTCAGACTAACTTTACCCTGTGGTCGGATGACGGTCCCGTCACCTTCGATGACATCGACCTGTCGGGCATGCGCCTGGTGGTCAATTCCGATACCGGCGATGGCGAAGTCCTGGGTGTCAGCGCCAGCGACGATCCTGACTTTGATCCCGCAGACGGGGCCGATGACAGCGAAATCACGGTTGCGGATGTGATGGGCCTGATGACGGTCGAGCTGGACGACGAGGAAGAGATCGAAGAGATCGAGGAAGAAGAGGACCTGATGGAGGTCTGATCCTCCATCACCCTTCTGAACCAGAGGCGCGCGGGCAACCGCGCGCCTTTTGCGTTGTGGCAATCAGGTTGAATGTGGCGCGGGGTGCCGGTTGGTCCCGGCGTTCAGAGCGGCCAGAAGAACAGGATCGCGGGGATCGACACGGTAACCACGATGATCTCCAGCGGCAGCCCCATGCGCCAGTAATCACCAAAGGAATAGCCGCCGGGACCAAGGATCAGCGTGTTGTTCTTGTGGCCGATCGGGGTCAGGAAAGCGGAAGATGCCGCGACCGCCACCGCCATCAGGAAAGGATCGGGGGAGACATTCAGCGATTGTGCCATCTGGATGCCCACCGGGGCCGCCACAATGGTGGTGGCGGTGTTGTTCAGCACGTCCGACAGCGACATCGTGACCACCATCAGAACGGTCAGCACGATCCAGGGGGCCAGGCCTTCGGTCAGGCTGACCAGCGCATTCGCGATCAGCTCTGTCCCGCCGGAGGTTTCCAGCGCCGCGCCGAGCGGGATCATCGACCCCAGCAGCACAACCACGGGCCATTCGATATGGGTATAGAGCTCTGCCAGGGGCACGATCCGGGTCAGCACATAGGCGACCACCACGATCCCCAGCGCGATGGGCAGATAGATCAGCCCGACGCTGGCCGCCGCCACCGCCCCGCCGAACAAGCCGATGGCCAGCCAGACCTTGGCGTTGTCGGTGACGGTCAGACCCCGGTCCGCCAGCGGCAGGACCCCCAGCCAGTCGGTGACATGGGCTGCCGTCTCGCGCGGGACCAGCAGCAACAGGATGTCGCCGGGCTGGATTTCCGTGGTGCGCAGTGACGAGGTAATCTTGCGTCCCTTGCGCGATATGCCCAGCAGGATCGTGCGCTGCCGCCAGGCCAGACCCACCGCCTGTGCGGTGCGCCCGGTCAGACGGGAGTTTTCCGGCACCACGACCTCGATCACCTCGACCCCTTCGCCGCCCGCTTTCAGCCGTTCCTCACGGCTTTCGTCGGCAAGGGCGAGGTCAAGGGTGGTGCGGAATTCGTCCAGCGCATCCGGCGCAGCCTCCAGCACCAGCGCATCGCCAGCCATCAGCGCGACATTGCGCGACTGGCCATAGCGGCGCTTGCCGTCGCGGATGAGGCCGAGGATGGCAACATCGGATTTCTCTGCCGTCTCGAAGAGTTCGGACAGCCGCTTGCCGATCTGCTTGTTGTTCTCGGGGATGGTCAGTTCGGCGATGTATTGCGAGATGTCTTCGGCATCCAGCGTCGCATCCTCGCGGGTGGGGATCAGCCGCCAGCCGATCAGCGCGACAAAGATCAGCCCGGCAATGGCCGCGATCCCGCCAACCGGGGCAAAGTCGAACATCTTGAACGGGGCACCCAGCGATTCCTGCCGGATGCTGGCGATGATGATGTTGGGCGGTGTGCCGATCAGCGTGGCCATGCCGCCCAGGATGGTGGCGAAACTCAGCGGCATCAGGCTGAGCCCCGGCTGCCGGCCCGCCTTGCGCGCGGTCTGGATATCCACCGGCATCAGCAGGGCCAGGGCCGCGACATTGTTCATGAAGGCCGACAGCACGCCGCCGATGGCCCCCATCAGCGTGATATGTGCACCCAGGCTGCGCGAGGCATCCACCAGCGTGCGGGTGATCAGAAAAACCGCACCCGACCGCACCAGCCCCGCAGAGACCACCAGCACCAGTGCCACCACGAGCGTGGCGGGGTGGCCAAAGCCGTCAAAGGCGTTTTCGCTCGGCACCACCCCCAGCACGACCCCCGCCATCAGGGCGGCAAAGGCCACGAGGTCATAGCGGAACCGTCCCCACAGCAGCAGCCCGAAAACCACGCCGAAGAGGGTGAAGAGAATGATCTGATCTGTGCTCATGACACAGGTGTAGCTTGGATGGATCAGGGGGGGAAGCGTACATTGTGACGCTCCGGCTGGCCCACGGATGTGCAGAGGCGCTTGATATGATTGCCTTTTGTCGCTGCCGCGCAGCACCGCGTGCTGCGGGCGCCGCCACCGCGCAAAGGCGCCCGGCGCGAAAGGCAACCTCAAGCGGCGCTGTGGCTTGTTTGGTCCCAAGCGCTCATTTATAGAGGCGCAACACCAGCTATCACTGAACAAGAGGTTTCCATGGCAGGCCATTCCAAATGGGCAAACATTCAGCACCGCAAGAACCGGCAGGACTCGGTGCGCGCCAAGGTGTTTTCCAAGATGTCCAAGGAAATCACGGTCGCGGCCAAGATGGGCGACCCGGACCCCGACAAGAACCCGCGCCTGCGTCTGGCGGTCAAGGAGGCCAAGGCGGTTTCCGTGCCCAAGGATGTGATCGACCGCGCGATCAAGAAATCCACGGTGCAGGATGGCGAGGATTACGAAGAGATCCGCTATGAGGGCTATGGCCCCAATGGTGTGGCGGTGATTGTCGAGGCGATGACCGACAACCGCAACCGGACAGCTTCCAACGTGCGTTCAACCTTCACCAAGAACGGCGGCAACCTGGGCGAGACCGGATCGGTCGGCTTCATGTTCGACCGCAAGGGCGCGGTGACTTACCCCGCGTCCGTGGGCGATGCGGATACTGTCATGATGGCCGCGATCGAGGCCGGGGCGGAAGATGTGGAAAGCTCGGAGGAGGGCCACACCATCTGGTGCGCGGATACGGACCTGAACGAGGTGGCCACCGCGCTTGAGGCGGAACTGGGCGAATCTGAATCGACCAAACTGGTCTGGCGGCCGACCACCACCACCGAGATGGATCTGGAGAACATGGAAAAGCTGATGAAGCTGGTGGACGCGCTGGAGGACGATGACGACGTGCAGCGGGTCACCACGAATTTCGAGGCCTCCGACGAGGTCATGGAAGCGCTGAACGGCTGAGCGGCTTTCGCAGCGCTGACACCTCTTGACGCCAACAAAAAACCGCCCCCGGCCAGGGGCGGTTTTTTCATGCGATCAGGGCGCAGGTTACCCGAGGCTGCGCGTCCTCAGCCAGCCGAGCGCACCGCGCGTGCAGCGTTTTGGCGCTTCGGTAGGCTTTTGCTGAGACAGAAGTGCCAGCAGCCTTTTGACCTCGTTCAAGCGCTGCCGGGCGGCGCTGCCACCTGCTTCGGCCTGTACGTTCAGGATCTTGGATTGCGTGTGCAGCGCGGATTCGATCACTTCAAGTTGCTCGGCGCTGACTGCTATTTTTTGTTGGTTATCCAGCATGGCGTGTCCTTTGGTGCTGCGTGTTATCTAGAGGCACGGGTGGGATGCGCCAGAAGTTTCATAGCCGGATCACTCACTTGTGTACTTTTCATGACATGGGCTTTTAGGCCCGAAGGTTCAAGCGGTCTTGTGCAGTTTTTCGGACCGCTGTGGTCAACCGCTTCAGCGCCGGGGCCAGCGCCCGCGTGACCTGCCAGTAGAGCGGGACATCCAGCGGCGCATCCGGCACCAATGTGACAAGCCTGCCGCGCCGCAGATGCTCCTGCACCAGGCTGAGCGGATTCATGCCCCAGCCCAGGCCGCAAAGCGCCGCATCGACAAATCCGTGGCTGGAGGGCAGGTGGTGGATCGGCGGATGAAACCGCGCGGCCCCTCGCGCTTCGGCCCAGCGGTGTTGCAGCCGGTCCTTGGCGTTGAACACCAGCATCGGTGCCTGCGCCAGAGCAGGCAGGGAGAAAATCCCGTCAAAATGGCGCTCCATAAAGGCCGGGCTGGCGGTCGCGACATAGCGCAGATGACCCAGGTCGTGAACATCGCATCCCGGTGCCGCGCGGGCATGCCCGGTGACGGCGGCGCTGACTTCCCCCCGGCGCAGCCAGTCGTCAGAGGTGTCCTGATCGTCCAGAACCAGGTCGAAACACATGTCCCCGACCTGCGCCAGCGCCGGGATCAGCCAGGTTGCCAGGCTGTCCGCAGGCACCGCAAGCGATACCCGGGGCGCGGCGGCCTGCCGATCCGTCAGCCCCGCCAATGCATTCGCCTCAAGCAGGGCCACGTCTTCGGCATGTTTGGCCAGCCGTTTGCCCAAAGGCGTGCCGGTGCAGGGCTGGGCGCGGTGGACAAGGGTGGTTCCGATACGTTCCTCCAGCGCCTTGATCCGTTGCGACACCGCAGAGGGGGTGACCCGCAGTGCCGCGGCCGCCGCGTCGAAACTGCCCAGCCGCAGCACGGCGGCAAGTGCGGCAAGCTGGTGCGTATCGAGTGACATTAGCTGTCCTTAACTCATCTGATCCGGATTAAATTGCGTAATCACCACCCGTCCCATAGTCAAGCGGCGCAACAAGTGCTGGAGTACCGATGCTCACCTCCTTCCTGCCCGGCTTTGCCCTGAGCCTGACGCTGATTCTGGCAATCGGGGCGCAGAATGCCTTTGTCCTGCGGCAGGGATTGCGGCGTGCCCATGTGTTCTGGGTCTGCCTGACCTGTGCGCTGTCCGATGCGGCGCTGATCGCCGCCGGAGTCGCGGGCTTTGGCGCATTGGCGGAACAGGTCCCATGGTTCGAGCCGCTGATGCGCTATGGTGGTGCTGCCTTTCTGATCTGGTACGGCGCGCGCAACGCAGTGTCGGCCTGGCGGGGCGGGGCCGCGCTGGCGGTCGCGGGCGGCGCGCAGGCAAGCCTGCGCAACACGCTGCTGACGCTGCTGGCGCTGACCTGGCTGAACCCGCATGTCTATCTTGATACCGTGGTCCTGCTTGGCTCGATCTCGGCGCAATATCCCGACCGGCTGGCCTTTGGCAGCGGCGCAGTGGTTGCCAGCTTCTGTTTCTTCTTCAGCCTGGGCCATGGCGCGCGGCTGCTGAGCCCGCTTTTTGCCAGCCCCTACAGCTGGCAGGTTCTGGATGCGGTGATTGCCGTGACGATGTGTGCGATTGCCGCAAAGTTGCTGCTGATGTGATCTTGCCCTTGCCTGGCGGCGCGGTCATGGTCGCGCCATGACAGATCCTTCCTCCCATCGCCCGCTGGTCGGCATCTTCTGGATGCTTGTCACCGGCTTCTGTTTTCTCGCCGTGACGGCGCTGGTCAAATACATGGGGCCGCGCCTGCCCTCGGCAGAGGCGGCCTTCATCCGCTATGGCTTCGGGCTGGTGTTCCTGCTGCCCGCGATCGGGGCGCTGCAGCGTGCGCGCCTGACCAGACGGCAGTGGTCCTTGTTCGGCCTGCGTGGCCTGTGCCACGCGCTGGGGGTGATCCTGTGGTTCTTTGCCATGCCCCGGATCTCCATCGCCGAGCTGACGGCGCTCAACTATCTCGCACCGATCTATGTGACCGTCGGCGCGGCCATATTCCTGGGCGAAAAGCTGGCCGCGAGACGAATCATCGCGGTCATGATGGGCCTTGCAGGCGCGGCCATCATCCTGCGCCCCGGCTTTCGCGAGGTCAGCCCCGGCCATCTGGCCATGCTGGCGGCGGCGGTGGTCTTTGCCGGGTCTTATCTGCTGGCCAAGGTGCTGGCGGACGAGGTGCGTCCGGCGGTTGTGGTCGGGATGATGTCGATCTTCGTGACCATCGGTCTGGCCCCCTTTGCCCTGCCTGTCTGGATCGCACCCACGGGCAAGGAGCTGATGCTGCTGGCCACTGTCGCGGTTTTTGCAACCGCGGGGCATTACACGATGACACTGGCCTTTGCCGCGGCCCCGGTCATGGTCACGCAGCCGGTCACCTTCCTGCAACTGGTCTGGGCCACGGCACTTGGTGCCGTGGCTTTTGCCGAGCCGGTGGACATCTGGGTCGTGCTGGGCGGTTTCGTCATCCTTGCATCCGTCACGTTCATCACCTGGCGCGAAGCGATGCTGAACCGCCCGGTCACCCCGGCCAACTTCCAGACCAAGGTCTGATCGCCGCCTGCCGCAGGTTATTGATTGACGGATCAATAAACATTTCATTAGGAAGGAGCAGTAGCAACCGAAAGGTCGAATCCGCATGCCCAAAGTCGGAATGGAGCCCATCCGCCGCTCTGCCCTGGTCGAGGCCACCATCGCCGAGATCGGTGCCGCGCATTCGCTGGATGTCACCGTGGGCCAGATCGCCCGCCGCGCAGGCATGTCCACGGCGCTGGCGCATCACTATTTTGGCGGCAAGGACCAGATTTTCCTCGCGGCAATGCGCCATATCCTGACGGAATATAAGTCAGAGGTGCACAAGCGGCTGTCCAGGGCCCAAAGCGGCAAGGACCGCGCAGTGGCCATCATCGAGGCCAGCTTCGACGAGACCTGCTTTGCCCCCGATACGGTCTCTGCCTGGATGACCCTTTACGCCGCATCGCGCACCCATCCCGAAACCCGGCGCCTGCTGCGCATCTATCAGCGGCGGTTGCGCTCGAACCTGAGCCATGCGCTGCGCGGGATCAGCGCGCAGCCGCAGGCAGATGCCGACACGATCGCGGCGCTGATCGACGGGCTCTACCTGCGCGCCGCCCTGTCCCGGCGCGGGCACCCCGACATTGCACGCAACAGTGCACTTTCCACACTTGAACTGCTTTTGGGGGCGCAATGATGACCAGACCGAATATCCTCATCCTGATGGTCGACCAGCTGAACGGTACGCTGTTTCCCGACGGTCCGGCCGACTGGCTCCATGCGCCCAACCTCAAGCGGCTCGCGGCGCGCGCCACCCGGTTCCGCAATGCCTATACCGCGTCACCGCTCTGCGCGCCGGGGCGGGCAGCCTTCATGTCGGGGCAATTGCCAAGCGCCACGGGCATCTATGACAATGCCGCCGAATTCGCCTCCTCGATCCCGACCTATGCGCACCACCTGCGCCGCGCGGGCTACCAGACCTGCCTGTCGGGCAAGATGCACTTTGTCGGGCCCGACCAGCTGCACGGGTTCGAGCGGCGCCTGACCACCGACATCTACCCCGCCGATTTCGGCTGGACGCCGGATTATCGCAAACCCGGCGAGCGGATCGACTGGTGGTATCACAACATGGGATCGGTCACCGGGGCAGGGGTGGCGGAAACCTCCAACCAGATGGAATACGACGACGAGGTCGCCTATAACGCCGTGCGCCAGATCTATGAATACGCGCGCGGCGGCGATGACCGTCCCTGGTGCCTGACGGCGAGTTTCACCCACCCGCATGACCCCTATGTGGCGCGGCGCAAATACTGGGACCTCTACGAGGATTGCGAACATCTGCAACCGCGGGTCCCGGCCATGGATTACGCAGACCACGACCCGCATTCGCAGCGCATTTTCGATGCCAACAACTGGCGCGAATTCGACATCACCGAAGAGGACATCCGCCGCTCGCGCCGCGCCTATTTCGCCAATATCAGCTATCTCGACGACAAGATCGGCGAGATCCTGCAAACGCTGGAAGACACCCGGCAAGAGGCCATCGTGGTCTTCGTCTCCGACCACGGCGACATGCTGGGCGAACGCGGATTGTGGTTCAAGATGTCCTTCTTCGAAGGCTCGTCGCGGGTGCCCCTGATGATCGCGGCACCGCAGATGGCGCCCGGCCTGCAGACCACACCGGTCAGCAACATCGACATCTGCCCGACGCTCTGCGATCTTGCCGGCGTCAGCATGGAAGAGGTCATGCCCTGGACCACCGGCACCTCGCTGGTGCCGATGGGGCAGGGGGTCGCACGCACCGACCCGGTCGCGATGGAATATGCCGCCGAGGCGACGCAATCGCCCATGGTGGCCCTGCGGCAGGGGCGCTGGAAATACACCAATTGCGCCATCGACCCCGAGCAGCTGTTCGATCTGGATGCCGACCCGCATGAGCTTGCCAACCTCGCCGAAGACCCGGCCCACGCCGAAACGCTGGAGAATTTCCGCATCGAGGCCGCGGGCCGCTGGGATCTCGAAGCCTTCGACGCCGATGTCCGCAAGAGCCAGGCCCGCCGCTGGGTGGTCTACGAGGCGCTGCGCGAGGGCGGCTATTACCCCTGGGACTACCAGCCGCTGCGCAATGCCTCGGAGCAATACATGCGCAACCATATGGACCTGAACATCCTTGAGGAAAGCAAACGGTTCCCGCGCGGCGAATGACCGCCAATGGTTTCATTGTTCCTCAAATACACCTGCACTCCGTTTCCGAAAGACGCGCCATGCCCTATGATACGCAACCTCCCGCCAGCCATTTCATCAATGGCGCCTATGTCGAAGACACCGCGGGCACGATCATCGACGTGATCTATCCCGCCACCGGCAAAAAGATCGCGACGTTCCATGCGGCAACGCCGGCGATCATCGAACAGGCGATCGGGGCCGCGCGCGCAGCACAGGTTGGCTGGGCGGCGATGACGGGCACGGAGCGGGGCCGAATCCTGCGCCGCGCCGCCGACATGATGCGCGCGCGGAACCACGATCTGAGCGTTCTGGAAACCTGGGACACCGGCAAACCCTATCAGGAAACATCGGTCGCCGATGCGACCTCGGGCGCGGATGCGCTGGAATATTTCGGCGGCATGGCCGCAACCCTGACCGGCGAGCATATCCAGCTGGGCGGGAACTGGGCCTATACCCGGCGCGAGCCGCTCGGGCTCTGCGTCGGGATCGGCGCCTGGAACTATCCCACGCAGATCGCCTGCTGGAAGGGCGCGCCGGCGCTGGCCTGCGGCAATGCGATGATCTTCAAACCCTCCGAGACAACACCGCTCTGCGCGCTGAAGGTGGCCGAGATCCTGCATGAGGCCGGCCTGCCCGCAGGTCTTTACAACGTGGTGCAGGGCATGGGCGAGGTCGGCGGCGCGCTGGTGACCGACCCGCGCGTCGACAAGGTGTCGCTGACCGGATCGGTGCCCACGGGGCGCAAGGTCTATGCGGCTGCGGCGGCGGGGATCAAACATGTCACCATGGAGCTGGGCGGCAAGTCGCCGCTGATCATCTTCGAGGATGCGGATATCGAGAACGCCGTGGGCGGGGCCATCCTGGGCAATTTCTACAGCTCCGGCCAGGTCTGCTCCAACGGCACAAGGGTCTTTGTGCACCGCGCCATCAAGGAGAAATTCCTGGCCCGCCTGTCTGAGCGGCTGGGCAATGCGGTGATCGGCGATCCGATGGACCCTGCGACCAGCTTTGGCCCGATGGTGTCGGAGCGACAGATGAACATCGTGCTGGGCTATATCGAGAAAGGTCAGGCCGAGGGCGCGCGCCTTGTCACCGGCGGCAAGCGGATCGACCGAGAGGGGTTCTATCTGCAGCCCACGGTCTTTGCCGATGTGCGTGACGATATGGCCATTGCCCGCGAGGAGATTTTCGGCCCGGTCATGGCGGTGCTGGATTTCGAGGATGAGGACGACGTGATGGCGCGGGCCAATGACACGGAGTTCGGCCTGGCCGCCGGTGTCTTTACCCGGGACCTGGCGCGTGCGCACCGGGTGGCCGCCGGGTTCCAGGCGGGCACCTGTTTCATCAACAGCTATAACGATGCGCCGGTGGAAGCGCCCTTTGGCGGGTCGAAGAATTCCGGTGTGGGGCGCGAGAATTCAAAGGCGGCGATTGAATATTACAGTCAGCTCAAGTCGGTCTTTGTGCGCATGGACGATGTGGAAGCGCCCTTCTGAGGGGGCGTGATCCAATTGCGCGCTGACGCGCATGACATTGTGGGATGCGCTGACGCGCATGACATTCCTGGTGCCTGTTGCGGGCTGAGCCCATTGGATCAGCCGCGCGCGTGCCGGGAGGGATTTGAAATCTGCTGAGAGGTGCTTGAGGGATCAATCTGATCCTCAAGTCACCTGCACAATTTTGACGATGCGATTCCCCGCAGCGTCAAGGACAAGCCGGGCAAGCCCGGTCGCGTACCGCGATCCTTGACCCTGCGCGGAATCACGAAAGGTGGGACAAATGCGGGCTGAATTTGTGATTGTGGGGGCCGGGTCGGCGGGATGCGCGATGGCCTATCGCCTGGCAGAGGCCGGGCGCAAGGTGATCGTGATCGAACATGGCGGTTCGGACGCGGGGCCGTTCATCCAGATGCCTGCGGCGCTGAGCTATCCGATGAACATGAAGACCTATGACTGGGGCTACACCTCCGAGCCGGAGCCGCATCTGGGCGGGCGGCGGCTGGCCTGCCCGCGGGGCAAGGTGATCGGCGGGTCGTCGTCGATCAACGGCATGGTCTATGTGCGCGGGCATGCGATGGATTTCGACCATTGGGAAGAGGCAGGCGCGCGCGGCTGGTCCTATGCGGATGTGCTGCCTTATTACAAGCGCATGGAAAGCTGGCATGACAATGGTCATGGCGGCGACCCCGCCTGGCGCGGCACCGACGGGCCGTTGCATGTCAGCCGCGGCCCGCGCAAGAACCCGCTGTTCGAAGCCTTTGTGCGGGCGGGCGAGCAGGCCGGTTACGAGGTGACCGACGATTACAACGGGGAAAAGCAGGAAGGCTTTGGCCCGATGGAGCAGACCGTCTGGGGCGGGCGGCGCTGGTCGGCGGCGAATGCCTATCTGCGGCCCGCGCAGAAGACCGGGAATGTGCAGCTGATCCGTGCCCTGGCGCAGCGCGTGGTGATCGAGGACGGGCGCGCCACGGGGGTCGAGGTTGTGCGCCGGGGCCGGGTGGAGGTGATCGGGGCCGAGCGCGAGGTGGTGCTGGCCGCTTCCTCGCTGAATTCGCCCAAGCTGTTGATGCTGTCGGGGATCGGCCCTGCCGCGCATCTGGCCGGGCATGGGATCGCGGTGGTCGCCGACCGCCCCGGCGTGGGGCAGAACCTGCAGGATCACCTGGAGCTTTACATCCAGATGGCGTCGAGCCAGCCGATCACCTTGTACAAGCATTGGAATCTGGTTTCCAAGGGGCTGATCGGGGCGCAGTGGCTGTTTACCAAGACCGGCATGGGCGCGTCGAACCAGTTTGAAAGCGCGGCTTTTGTGCGGTCCCGCGCAGGTGTGCCCTATCCGGACATCCAGTATCATTTCCTGCCCATTGCGGTGCGCTATGACGGTCAGGCGGCGGCGGAAGGGCATGGTTTTCAGGCCCATACCGGCCCGATGCGGTCGAAATCACGCGGCTCGGTCAGCCTGCGGTCGGCCGATCCGGCGGCTGATCCGGTGATCCGCTTCAACTACATGTCCCATCCCGAGGATTGGGAGGATTTCCGGACCTGCATCCGCCTGACGCGGGAAATATTTGCGCAGGAGGCCTTCAGGCCTTACGTCAAGCACGAGATCCAGCCCGGTGCTGCGCTGCAATCGGATGCGGAACTGGACGGGTTCATCCGCGACCATGCGGAGAGCGCCTATCACCCCTGCGGCACCTGCCGGATGGGAAGCGCCGATGATCCGCTGGCTGTGGTGGACCCGGAAGCCCGGGTGATCGGGGTGGAGGGGCTGCGCGTGGCGGACAGTTCGGTGTTTCCCCGGATCACCAATGGCAATCTCAACGGGCCGTCGATCATGGTGGGGGAAAAGGTCTCTGACCTGTTGCTGGGCCGGGAACCGCTGGCACGGGCGAATGATGTGCCCTGGATCCATCCGGATTGGGAAACTGCGCAGCGTTAATCATTCTTAACAACAGCCGTTGCCGGGGCGGGGAAATCCTGCCACGTTAACCAGATGTTAAGACTTTGTTCATGGTTTGTGCTGGCGATGGGCCTGGCGACAGCGGTGCTGGCGGCTGAGGTCAGCGGAACACTGCGCGTCATTGATGGCGATACGGTTGATGTGGGGGGCACGCGCATCCGGATTTTCGGCATTGATGCGCCTGAGCGTGATCAACCCTGCACCACATTGTCGGGCCAGAACTGGGGCTGCGGCGATTGGGTCACGCAGCAGGTGCGCGACCTTTTCGAGGGCCAGGCGGCGCGCTGCACGCCGCTGGACCGGGACCGCTATGGCCGCATCGTGGCGCGCTGTTTCGTGGCGGGTGAGGATATGGGAAAAACCCTGGTCAGCGCCGGGTTGGCCTATGCCTATCGCAGATATTCATACGATTACGATCTGGACGAGAAGGCGGCGTTTGTTGCGGAGCGGGGGATTCACGGCTTTGCCCTGGATTCGCCCGCGCGCTACCGGCTGACCCGGATCAGAGGGCGGGTGGCCAGCGATCCGGACTGCCGCATCAAGGGCAACATCAATGCGGCGGGCGACAGGATCTATCATATGCCGGGGCAGGCGTTCTACGACAGAACCGGGATCAGGCCGGAGCAGGGCGAGCGCTGGTTCTGTTCCGAAGCGCAGGCGCGCGCCTCCGGATGGCGGCCCGCGCGGCGCTGATCATTCGATCCGGTAGGGCAGCAGGTCGCGCCGGTCAGGGTCCACCACCAGATGCCGTTCCAGCGGGGGCACGGCGCGCTGGTGGCAATTCTTGCGCTCGCAGATGCGGCAGGAAATGCCGATCGGCTCAAAGGCGGAATGCCGGGTGACATCCAGCCCGTCGGCATAGACCAGCGCATCCGCATGGCGCACCTCGCACCCCAGCGCGATGGCATAGCGCCGCACCGGCGCGCCAAAGCGGCCCGCCGGTTTCGAGATGTCCCGCGCAAGGGAGATATAGCGCACGCCATCGGGGGTCTCGGCCAGCTGCCGCAGGAAGCGGCCCGGGGTTTCAAAGGCGCGATGCACATTCCACAGCGGGCAGGCCCCGCCGAACCGCGCAAATTGCAACCGCGTGGCGGAGTGGCGTTTGGTGATCGTGCCGGCCTGATCGACCCGGACAAAGAAAAAGGGAATGCCCTTGGCGCCCGGCCGCTGCAGCGTGGACAGCCGGTGGGCGACCTGTTCGATGGAGGCCCCGAAATGGCTGGCCAGGATTTCCAGATCGTGACGGCATTCCTGCGCCTTGGTCAGAAAGGCGTTGTAGGGCATCAGCACCGCACCGGCAAAATAATTGGCCAGCCCGATCTTGGCGATGTCGCGGGCGGCGCCGGGCTGGAACCGGGCGAGATCAAGGGTGGCTTCCAGCAGCTTGTTCTGACGGGTCAGGGCGACCTGCAGCAGCAGTTGAAAGGTCTGGGTTTCGGGCGCACTGCGGTCAGACAGGGTCAGCACCCGTTCCGCCGGGTCAAAGTGGCGCAGCGCGTCGGTGTCGGCAAAGATGACGCTGGCGCCCGCGTTGGACAGGGCAGAGACCGCTGCGACGCGGGTGTTGCGCGGCCCGCCGGGCTGCGATGCGAAATGTTCGGCGGCACGGTCCACAGCATCGATGTAATTATCGCAGTAGTGAAAGAAATCGCGCACTTCCTCCCAGGGCGAGGGGGCGGCGCGGGCGTCTTCGCGGCCCAGGGCCTCGTCCAGCGAGGCGAGCCTTTCATGGGCCTGCCGGTAATGCTGGTGCAGTTCCAGAAAGGCGCGCGCCAGGGCCGGGGCGTTCGAAGCGGTCAGCCGCAGGTCTGCCACCGGTGGCGTGTTGCCGCCAAAGACCGGATCGCTCAGCGCCTCGCGCATGTCGGTGACCAGCCGCTCGCCATCGCCTGCGCTGAGTTCGGTCACATCCAGCCCGAATTCCGCCGCTAAAGCCAGGACAACCGTCGTGCTTAGCGGACGGTTGTTGTTTTCCATCTGGTTGAGATAGGGCAGCGAAATGCCCAGCCGCGCGGAAAAATCCTTTTGCGTCAGGCTCATCTTGGTGCGCAGTTCGCGCAGCTTGGCCCCGGCATAGAGTTTCTTGACCGCCATCATCCGCCCTTTGCAAATTTGCAATTCTGTCCAGGGTAGCTTTGCAAACTTAATTTCGCAAGAACGGTAGTTGAGCGTTATGGCACCCCAAGGGGGGGGGCTCAGAGGCGCTGAGCCTGAGGGAACTTATCAACTTCGACCGCGGCGCAGCTGCTGATCGCAGATTTGAACAGCGCCACATGCGGCGTCTGGCCATGGGCCTTCAGATCGGCCGCAGACCGCCAGATTTCATGGATCAGAATGTCCTGCCCCGAGGCGGCGGACAGGTAGACTTCGTACCGGTCGCACCCTGTTTCGCGGCGGCTCTCTTCGGCCAGCTTTTCGACTGCGGCAAGGATGTGGTCGAACTGACCGTGTCGCGGCAGAATGCGGGCAATGACGACAATCGCGGTCATCGCCTGGCCTCCATTTGTATCATGTCGGCGGCTTTCTCCGCGATCATGACGACCGGTGATGCGGTGTTGCCCGAGGTGATTTTCGGCATGATCGACGCATCCACCACACGCAGCCCGCTCAGGCCACGGACCTTCAACTCGCAATCCACGACAGCCCTGTCATCTGATCCCATCTTACAGGTGCCGACGGGGTGGAAGATGGTGGTCGCAATATCGCCCGCGCCCTTGATCAGATCGTCGTCGGACCGGACGCCGGGGCCGGGCAGGATCTCATTGGGGTGAAAGGGGGCCAATGCCTTGGCGCTCATCAGCTGGCGCACCTGTTTCACGGATTTTACCGCGATCTGCCGGTCCTTCTCGGCGGACAGATAGTTGAGCCGGATGTCCGGCTGCACGCCCGCGCCGCCCGCCGTGACATGACAGGAGCCCGTGCTTTCCGGGCGCAGGTTGCACACCGATACGGTGATGGCCGGAAACGGATGCAGCGGGTCGCCCAGCCTGTCGGTGGACAGGGGCTGGACATGATATTCCAGGTCCGGGGTTTCGAGCGACGGGTCCGATTTGGTAAACATGCCGAACTGGCTGGGTGCCATCGACATCGGGCCGGACCGGAGCGCCGCATATTGCGCCGCCATCCTGATCTTGCCAAACACATTGTTTGCCATCGTGTTGAGGGTACTGGCATTCTCGACGCCAAAGACCGTCCGGATCTGAAGGTGGTCCTGCAGGTTTTCACCCACCCCCCTGCTTTCATGCCGCACCTCGATGCCGAGGTCCGCCAGCAGCGCGCCGCGCCCGATCCCCGACAATTCAAGGATCTTTGGCGAATTGATGGCACCCGCGGTCAGCAGGACTTCGGCCCTGGCATTTGCCTCGAAAACCGCCCCCCTGTGGCGGAAGCGCACGCCGGTAACCTGTTTTCCGTCCAGGACCAGCCGTTCGGTTTCTGCCTGCGTCAACACCCGCAGATTGGGGCGTTTCATCGCCGGGCGCAGAAAGCCGCGCGCGGTGTTCCAGCGCCGCCCGTTTTTCTGGTTCACCTCGAAGAAACCGCTGCCCTCGTTGTTGCCGTCGTTGAAATCATCGCGGGGCATGATCCCGAATTCCTGCGCGCCGGTCTGCACGGCCTTCAGGATGTCCCATTTCAGCCGCTGCCGTGAGACCTTCCATTCGCCGCCCGCGCCATGCAGGGCTGTCTTGCCGCCATGATGGTCTTCGGATTTCAGGAAATAGGGCAGGACATCGTCCCAGCCCCAGCCGGTATTGCCCAACTGCCGCCAGTGATCATAATCGGCCGCCTGGCCCCGCATGTAGATCATGCCGTTGATCGAGGTGCAGCCGCCCAGGACCTTGCCGCGCGGATAGACCAGCGCGCGGCCGTTCAGGCCCGGTTCGGGGGCTGTCTTCATCATCCAGTCGGTGCGCGGGTTGCCGATGCAATAGAGGTAACCAACCGGTATCTGCACCCAATGATACCGGTCCGATCCACCCGCTTCCAGCAAGAGCACCCTTACCTTCGGGTTCGCGCTCAGGCGGTTGGCCAGCACACAACCCGCCGTGCCTGCACCGACAATGATATAGTCATAGTCACCATCGAGGGTTTCGGATTTGCGCATGGGGGTGGACCTTTCCTGTCTGTGTTCGGTTCCTGGCGTGTTGATCGTTCAGCCCGTCGCAATGTCTGGCGGCTGCCCGCGACATTCGCGTCGAAGAACCGCCGGTTGCTGTCAGCTTATACTTGAGGTTCGCCAAATGGCACGCTCTCCCAGAAGCCGCGCATCGCGTCGATCAAAGACAGATAGCGCGCATATCTCTGGTCGTAGTGATCATGCATATCCGCATCCGGCTCAAAGGTGGTCCGGGCGCGTACCATGCGGGCCAGACCCTCTTCGTAGGAATCTACTTCGCCCAGGGCGAGGGCCGCCCCGATCGCCGCTCCCAGCGCGCCGGTCTCCTGGGTTTCCGCTACCGTGATCGGCACGCCCAGGCAATCGGCGAACATCTGCGGCCAATGCGGGCTGCGTGATCCGCCGCCGGAGAGGACGGCACTGTCGAAGGAGACCCCGGCCATCTTCAACACCGATATGTGTCGGCGATGTTCGAACATGATCCCCTCGAACAGGGCGCGCAGCATGTGCCCCTCGCCATGCCACCCGGCCAGCCCGTAGAACCCGGCGCGGCAGGTGGCGCCCTGCGCGGAACCATAAAGAAACGGGTGGAAAAACGGATCATCGGCGCGGGGCTGCACCTGGCCCATCCGGTCATTGCAAAAGCCGAACGGATCGTCGTGATGTTTGCCGCGCTCGACGAATTCGCGCACGTACCATTCCAGGTTGGCCGCCGAGGTGGCACTGGATTCGATATTGGCAAAGCGCCCCTTGCCAAAGCCCGAGACCATGAAGACCTTCGGGTCCTTGACCGGTATGTCAGAGAAAACCTGGTTGATGCCCCATGTTCCGGCGATGATCGAGGCTTGCCCGGCGCCCACAACACCCGATCCCATGGCGCTGGAGATCACGTCGAAATAGCCCCCGATGACCGGGGTGCCGGGCGCAAGCCCGGTTGCCGCGGCGGCCTCGGGGGTGATGTGCCCCGCGATCTCCGCCGGGTCGATCAGCCGGGGCAGTTTCGCGCGGGCATCTGCCAGACCGTAAAGCTGCAACAACCTGTCATCATAGGTGCACCCCGGCATGGCGGTCAGGCCGCATCCGGACATGTCCGACACCTCGCTGACCCGCTCACCTGTCAGTTTGTAGGTGATGAAATCCTTGCACAGAAGCACCGTATCGCATGCATCGTAAAGCGCCGGGCGGTGGCGTTTGATCCAGGCCAGCAAGGTGGGGGTCTGTGACGGCCATGGCTTTTGCAGGCAAATCGCGTGCAGCGCATTGCCGTTTTCCGCATCCAGTTCGGCGGCCAGCCCGGCGGCCCGCGTATCCAGCGACTGGATGCCGACAAGCGGCGCGCCCGCGCGGTCAAGCATGTAAAGCCCGTTGCCATGCCCGGCACAGCCGACGGCCAGCACCTGGCGCGCATCGACACCCGCCTTTTGCAGGCAGCCTGCAATCGCCTGCCGCGCGTTTGCCCAAAGCTCGGTCAGGTCACGTTCGACATGCCCCGGTTCCGGGGTTGCGGATCTGCCATCCAATGCACAGCGCGCCACCTGCCGCCCGTCAAGGTCGAACAACACGGCCTTGATCACCGTATTGCCCGCATCCAGACCCAGAAGATATCTTTCGGTATCAGCCACGGTTGTAGATATCCCAAGCTTCTTCGCCGCCGGCCTTGTTGTGGATCATCGCCATCAGCGCCGACACCACGGCTTTTGGATTGTCATGCTGATAGATGTTGCGCCCATAGACCATGCCCTGCGCGCCCTGCGCCATCAAGGCGGCTGATTTTGTCAGGACGGTCTTGAGGTCTTCCTTGCCACCGCCACGCACCAGCACGGGGACGCGCGCCGCTTCGATCACCCGATGGAAATCCTGCGGATTGGCGGTCGGGTCCGCCTTGATGATATCGGCCCCCATTTCCGAGGCCAGCCGCACCAGCGTCACGATCTTTTCCGCATCGCCGTCGACCTGATAGCCACCGCGCAGATCATTGGGCAGCATCACCAGCGGTTCAATCATCAGGGGCATGCCGTAGCGCTGGCAGGCATCGCGCACCCGGGCGATATTGGCGACGCATTGGCGGAAGAGTTCCGGCTCGTCCGGCAACATGAACAGGTTCACGACAACCGCCGCAGCATCCATTTCCAGCGCGCCGAGGATCGGCTCATCGGCGTTTTGCAGGATCGACCACATCACGCGGTGGCGCTGATCGTTATAGGGGTTGCCCATGTCGATCCGCATCACCAGCGCCGGCTTGTCCTTTTCGGGGCGCGACTGCAGCAGGTCGGCCTGACCATAGGCGCATTGGATCGCATCGGGCCGCGCCGCGATCAGCGTGTTCATCACGCTTGCCATATCTTCCAGACCATCGAGGAAGCTCGGCTCGTTACACACGCCGTGATCGACGGCGACATCCAGACATCCCCCATTGGTAAACATCCGGTTCATTCGGGCTTTGGTGCTTATGCGCATTACATTCTCCTGCTTTCATTTCTTGCAACCAACATGGCGCTGTTCACGCCGTGATAGCTGTCCAGCTCGGCAATCAGCGCGTCGCTTTGCCGTTTTATTTCACGCTCCGGCAACACCCGCTCGCGCCCGAAAAGCGCGGCAAGCGCTGCGATGATCTCCATCGAAATCTGCCCGGTGATGGCCAGTGCCGTCCGCCGCAGCACGATGTCTGACAGGGTTTCGACAAATTCGTTGCGGCAGATCCAGAGGATCTCTGCCGTGCCATAGGTGCAACCGGCGACAAGCGGCCTGTCCTGCTCTGCCTGGCAGAAGCCGGCCAGTTCTGCGGCCCGGGTCCCGTAGCGGTCGATCAATTGTTCGGCCCGGTTCGGGGGCAGGGCATATTGCGCCCGCAGTTGTCTGCACAGATCGGATGGATCATCCGGGAACTGCCTGCCGCCGCCGATGGCCATGTCACGCGTGGAGACGCGCCGGTTGCGGACAAGAGACGACAGGACGGCATCGGCGGTCTGTTCGGCGAAAGCCCGGAAGGTTGTCCACTTGCCGCCCACCATGCAGAATTGCGGCACCGCCCCGGGCAGCCGCCGGATGTCATGCCCGCGCGAAATCCGCCCGGTGAAATCCTGATCGCTGTGGGGCAGGGGACGAATGCCGCTGTAGCTGAACACCACCTCATCCGCCGATATCGCCACCTTCGGAAACACCAGCCGCAGCGCACCGAGGATATAGTCGCGTTCATCATCTTCGCAGCGCACGCGCCGGGCTTTCTCCACCCGGATGTCCGTCGATCCGGCCAGAACCTTGCCCTGATAGGGGAACACGATGCAGACACGGCCATCGGTGTTTTCGAAATAGGCCATGTGGCCGTTCAGCGCGTCGTAAAGTCTGGCATTGTCGATGATCAGATGAGAACCCTTGGTGCCTGATACCAGGCGTTCGGTCTTGCCCTGCACAAGTGCGGCGATGGTGTCATCCAGCCAGGCACCGGTGGCATTGACCACCACTTTGGGCGAAATCTCGAACGTCGCGCCGCTCAGGCCGTCGCGCAGGCGAAAGATATTCCCGTTCAGTTCGATCTCGGCATAATTCAGGGCAACCGAACCGGGGGCGGCCTCTGCAACGTCGCGCAACAACTCGACGCAAAGACGTTCGGGATGGCTGATCCAGGCGTCGTAATAGACGGCGGAGCGTCGCGATTTATCGGTCAGCGCAGGCCACAACCGCCGTGTCTGCGCGCCGGAATAAAACCTGTGTTTCGGCAGCACCCGCCGTTTGCGCGTGACCCAGTCATAAAGCGCCAGGCCCAGTTTGATTGGCACCGCCCCGCGCGCCGCCGGTTTTCCGCCACGGCCCAGGAACTGGGCGGCCGCGTTCAAGGTCCCCGAAAACCACGAGGCGATGGGAATGACCGTGGGCAGGGGGCGCACCATATGCGGCGCGTTGCGCAGCAGGGCATCGCGCTCAAAAAGCGACTCCCGCACAAGGTCGAATTCGCCGTTCTCCAGATACCTCAGGCCGCCGTGGATCATCCGGGACGGTGCCGCGCTGCAGCCAGAGCAAAAATCGTTCCGTTCGATCAACAGAACCCGCAGCCCCTGCAAGGACAGATCCCGGTAGACGCCAATCCCGTTCACTCCGCCGCCGACCACAACCGCGTCAAAGGCCGCGTTGCGCGTCAGCTGTGCCAGGTTTTGCTTCCGTTGCTCGGACATTATTTCTCCGTTCGCCGAAATCGACGTTCCTGCGGTGCAGTGGTTCTGGTTTGAAGGCCGGCCTATGCGTCCAGACCGCTCAGGTGGGTTTTTGCGTTTCGATCAATCAGGGATACCTCCTCTGCCGAGAGCCGAATGCGACCGGCTTTGGCATTCTCTGACGCCTGTTGCGCATCACGCGCGCCGCACAGTGAAAAGGTGATCCCGGGTTGTTGCAAGGTCCAGGCGATCACGATCTGCGCCGGTGTCGCACCATGCGCCGCGCCGATGGGCCTGATGGTTTCCATCAAGGCGGCGACCTTCTTGCGGTTGGCCATGGAAAAGCGCGGGTTGTCCTTGCGCTGGTCATCGCCGGAGAAAACCCGCTCCGGCGTCATTTTTCCCGAAAGCAGCCCAAGCGCCAGCGAGGAATAGCTGAGCGCCGCCACGCCAGCCTTCTGGCAAACAGGCAAGAGGGTGTTTTCGATGTCGCGCCTGACCATCGAATATTCCTCCTGGATCGCATCCAGCTGACCTGCGGCGATATAGGCCTCGACATCCGCGACCGAGGTATTGCTGGCCCCGATCGAGCGGATCTTGCCCTGGGTCTTGAGCGCCTCCAGCGCCTCCATCGTCTCTTCGATGGGGGTGGTCGGATCCTGCCAATGGGTGATGTAGTGATCAATGCAATCCACCTGCAGGCGTTTCAGGCTTTGCTCGACCTCGTAGATAATCGCGTCTTTGCCAAGGTAGCGGTGAACTGGTTTCCCCTCGTAATCGAAGAAATGATTGCCCTGCTGACTGTGCCAGACAAGGCCGCATTTGGTGGCCAGCACAACCTTGTCCCGGCGGCCTTTCAGCGCCTTGCCGACGATCTCTTCGGCCACGCCCTGCCCATAGGCCGGGGCGGTGTCGATCAGCGAAATGCCTTCGTCGATTGAGGCGTGAATTGCGGCGATGGAGCGGTCAACGTCGGTGCCGCCCCACATCCAGCCGCCAATCGCCCAGGTCCCCAGTCCAACGGCGGATGCCGAAATTCCGGAGGCTCCTATCTCCCGCGTTAGCATCTCATGCGACATTCTGTTTCCCTTCAAGTTCCTTCAGGACCGATCCGGCGGTTTCTTCGTCAAGGATCAGTGAGTTCAAAAAATTGCCGTTCAGCGCGGCCGTGATCGGCTGGGCCTTTTCATGGCCGGAGGCCACCCCGATGACGCGGGCGCATTTGGGCAGTTCCCTGGGTGCAAGTGCGACGAGGCGCGAGTTCAGCGCATAGTTCGACACCGCCCCGTCGCTGTGGATGAGATGGGCCAGAAACTCGCCCACGACCCCCATGCCGACCAGCATCTTGCGGTCCGCATCCGGCACCGGGTGGAGGTCGTAATAGCTTGACCCTTCCGCCTGGATCGAGCCCACGCCGACAAGCGCCACATTGGCCCGGCGGGCGAGGTCAAAGACCTCGCGGATCGAGGCGACCTCCATCAGCATGTCCCGCTGTTCCCGGCTTTCGGCGAACAGCGGCGCATGCAACAGCATCGTCTTGCCGCCCAGCCGTTCGGCCATGCGTGTCGCGAGATGGTTCACATCGGTGTAATACTTGCCCTGCACGCCGCCCGTCAGCGGCACCACGGTGACATCGACCCGGTGATCGGGGGCGAGGTTTTCGACAACCGCGCTGACCGCCTTGCCGCCGGTAATTGCGATGACATCGCCGTCGCGCAGCGTTTCGAGCACCTGGCTGGCGGCGGCGCGGCCAACCTGCTGCAACGTGGCCTTCGGGCTGCCCTGCACGAAGGGGGCGACCATGGCGTCATCCAGGCTGGTGGCATCGGTCAGCGCGCGTTCGATATCCATGAGCGCCTGAAACGGGCTTTCGATGTCGATCTTGACCATCCCCATCTGGCGGCCCTGGGTGATCAGCCGGTTCACCTTGGAGGTGGACAGGTTGAGCGCCGCCGCGATCTCGGCCTGTTTCTGCCCTTCGAGGAAATGCAGGGTCAGGACCGTGTGGATCTGTCGCACATGTTCAAAGTCATTTGATTTGTCCGTCATGACCTACCTCCGGCGCTTGTTGAGATAATGGTCAATCGTCACCGCGCTGAGCAGGATCGAGCCGCGGATGATGTCCTGCCAGTAGACCGACACGTCAAGCAGGGCCAGGGAACTGGACACCAGTGACAAGAGGATAACCCCCAGAATGGCCCCCAGGATCGACCCCGAGCCGCCGTTCAGGCTGGCCCCGCCGATCACCGCCGCCGCGATGACCGTCAGTTCAAGGCCGATCCCGAAGGTGGGTTGCGCCGACCCGAACCGCGCCATGTAGATGATCCCGGCAACCCCGCAGAGGGTCGAACACAGGGTTGTCGTCAGAAAGATGACCTTCTTGGTGCGGATGCCGGAATAGGCTGCCGCCTTTTCGTTGCTGCCGGTATAAAAGACCTTCCTGAACATCGTCGTGCGCCGCAGCAGGAAATCGAAGGCGATCACAAACACCAGGAAGATGATGATCACGATGGGGATCGGGCCGATGGAACCCTGACCGATGAACTTGAACTCCGGCGGCAGGGTGAAGAGCCCGATGGGACGCCCGCCGGTGAACAGCAGGCAGGCCCCGCGTGCAATCACCATGACCGCAAGTGACACGATGAAATGATGCAGCCCGACCTTGGTGACGAAAAAGCCCTGAAAGGCACCGATCCCGGCACAGAGGGCGATGGCGATCCCCGAGGCGAGCCAGGGGTTGATGCCGTTCAGGAACAACCACCCCGCGATCACCATGGCAAAGGCGGTCACGGAGCCGACCGACAGGTCGATACCGCCGGAGATCAGCAGTATGGTCATGCCGATGACCAGAATGCCATCAACCGCAAAGGCCATCGACATGGCCCGCATATTGGCCCAGCTCAAAAAGTAGGGCGATGCAAATGACATGACGACAAAGAGGCCAAGGATGATCACGATCAACCCGGTCTCGCGCATCTTCAACAGCTTGCGCCAGAACGGCACCCCCTGCGGATTGTTCATATTCGGTTCAGCCAAGGTCACGGCACTTTCCATTTCATTCTCACCTGTCAAAACGCTGCCGCCTGTGCATCCATGACCGAAGCCAGGCGCATGATGTTTTCTTCTGTCATTTCTTGGCCCGCGACCTCGCCGCTGATCCGGCCTTCGCGCACGACCATGACGCGGTCACACAGGCCGATCAGCTCGGGCAGTTCGGACGAGATCACGATGATCCCGACACCGTTGCGCGCCAGATCGCGCAGGATGCGGTGAATTTCCGATTTTGCGCCCACGTCGACGCCGCGGGTTGGCTCATCCAGAAAGATCAGGCGCGGATTGACCGACAGCATCTTTGCCAGCGCCACCTTTTGCTGGTTGCCGCCAGAGAGCGACGAGACCGGATCGGTGAGGGAGCCGCATTTCAGGTTCAGCTTGCGCCCCAGATCGCCGGCCTGCCTGATTTCGGATGACGCCTTGATCAGGCCAAGGGGGTTGGCGACCTGATCGAGGTTCAGCGCCGAGATGTTTTCGGAGATGGGCAGTTCGAGGAAGACACCATCGCCCTTTCTGTCTTCGGACAGATAGACCATGCCCTTGGCGATGCTGTCCTGATAATTGCGCAATGCGAGTGTTTCACCCAGCAGCCGGACCTCCCCGGTCGACGCCCCTTCGAGGCGGCAGATGCCCCTGGCGATTTCGCTCCGTCCGGCCCCGATCAGCCCGGCGATGCCAAGGATTTCTCCGCGTTTCAGGGCAAAGGAGACATCTCGGATCCGGGGGGCTTCATTGAGGTTCTTCACCTCCAGAATGATCTCGTCCGACATTTCCCCGGCGGATTGTTTTTCCGGGTAGAGCTTGTCGACAACCCGCCCCACCATGGCATTGACCACATCGCCGGACGTTATGTCGGCCACATCGTTGGTCACGATATGCTTGCCGTCCCGGAACACTGTCACGCGGTCGCAATTGTCGAAAATCTCGACCATGCGGTGCGAAATATAGATGATCGAAATCCCCTGATCCGCCAGTTGCCGCATGATCCGGAACAGCGTCTGCGCCTCGTTTTCGGTCAGGGCGGCCGTGGGTTCGTCAAGGATCAGAATGCGGCAATCCAGCGTCAGGGCCTTGGCGATCTCCACCAATTGCTGGTTCGAGATCGACAAGTCGCGCAGCAGCACCGATGCGTCGATATCGCTGAGCTGACGGAACACTTCGGCCGCCTCCTGCTCCAGCTTTTCATAATTCATCAACCAGGACCTGCTGACATTGGTCCGCGACATGAAGATGTTTTCAGCCACGGAGACATCGGGGCAGAGCGCGATTTCCTGATGGACAAAACCGATGCCCAGCCGTTGCGCTTCGGTCGGGGACGCGATGGTGACCGGCACACCATCCAGAAGGATTTCGCCGCTGTCAGGTTGCAAGATCCCGTCAATCACGTTCATCAAGGTGGATTTTCCGGCACCGTTTTCACCCGCCACCGCGTGGATCTCGCCCTTGCGGAGATCAAAATCGACGCCACGCAGGGCTTTGACAGCGCCAAAGGACTTGCTGAGGTTCGAGATTTTGAGGATCACATCGTCTTGCATGGCAGTTCTCGGTTGACCGAAAGGTGTTTGAAACTGCGCAGCCCGGCTGGCCTTGTTGCCGGGCTGCGCGTAAGCGCCTGGTCCGGGCAGATCAGGAGGGGTCGCGCCCTTCCATATAGACGTTCAGATCAAAGCTGTCGGCGTTCTCCTGCGTGATCACGGCAAAGCCATTGTCCATGAAGGGGATTTGCACCGGGTTGAAGCCCGAGGTCTTCCAGTCGTTGAACGGATCAAAGAGCTCCGCCCGGTTGGCCAGATGCACCGCCATGAAACCCATGAAACCCTGCACACCCTGGTTCGGGTTCAGCGCCATATGGATGTTGCCGGCACGGATGTGTTCCAGCGTTGTCGGTGTCACATCCGCATGCATGATCAGGATGTCGGATTTGGCCTCCAGTTTCGCCGCAACAGCGCCTTCCGCCGATCCGGCCTCAGGTATCCAGATCGCCGCGATGTTCGGATTTGCCTGGATGATCGAGGCCGTTGCACGATAGGCCGCGTTGCTGTCCTGGTTGGTGGCCTGACGCCCGACCAGCTTCATGTTGGGATAATTGGCCTCCATATAGTCGATCAGCGCGGTGACACGCAGGTCGTGGTTGGACTGCCCCGGATTTTCCAGCACGGCATATTCGGCACCGTCGCCCACCTGTGCCACGATCTCTTCGGCGGCAAATTTGGCTTCGGCCAGGTTGTCCGAGGTGATGTAGGCCGTGCGGTTCGAATTCGGCGAATCCGCGGCAAAGGTCACGACCTCGGTGCCATCGGCGATCGCCCGGTTGATCGGCTCGATGAAGGGATCGGACTGCATCGGGTGCAGCAGGATACCGGCAGGCGATTTGATCAGGTCCTGTTCGAATGAGGCGATCTGCTTGGTGATGTCGTAATCGGGCGTGCCCGAAAACACGGTGTCACATCCAAAGGCCGCAGCCGCTTGTTTGAAGCCCTGATAGACTGGCACCCAGTAAGGGTGGCCCGATACCATGACATTCATGATGTATGTTTCCCCGGGCTCACACATGATCCCTTCGGCGGTGGCCGTGGTCGCGCCCGCAATGCTGGTCGCCATCACGGTTGAGGCGATAAACCCTCTTAGAGTCGTAATTTTCATGAGCATCCTCCCTAGCTCTATCGCGTGGCCCTCCGGCCGCTATCCTCCATGATCACAGCCGAACTGACAGAAATTTCACGCAATGGTTTTTTGTGCGCCTCCGAACATCAGGGCGAATCTGCCGCCGGTCAACATGGTATCAAATTTTTTCCACCTACTGAAATAAATCCCATGAGCGCGATCATTTCAGCGCGCAGGGCGCCGTGGCAGGTGTGCCCGGCAAGTCAGGATATCAAAGGGGAAATGTGCTGATTTCCGCGAGGAACGCGGCATGGCAAGGCCCGAACCGCTCCGCGATCCGTGGCGGTCTTTTCAGTCGGGCGCGTTGGTCAGCGTGGTTTTATGCCCAGGGCCTTTTCGCGGCGGATGACGACCATGATCGCCAACAGGCCCGCGATGGCCGTTCCCAGCATCAGCAGCAGCAGCGGGTAGGCGCCGGTTTCGGGTGTCAGCAAGACACCCGCCAGCACCGCAAGCGCCGATCCGCCGCCAATCATGATCGCGCCGCCCAGGCCCGATGCGGTGCCGGCCAGATGGGGCCGGACCGACAGCATGCCAGCGGTGGCATTGGGGATGCACAGCCCGTTGCCGAGGCCGACCAGGGTCATCATCCCGAAAAAGGTCAGCGCGCTGCCATTGCCGGACAGGAAGATCAGAAGCGAGACGGAGCCGCCGATGGCATTGGCCATACATCCCCAGAGCACCATGGCATTCACCCCGAAGCGGGTGGCGAAAAGGCCGGTCAGGAAGTTGCCCAGGAAATAGCCGACAGCCGGAGAGCCGAAATAGATCCCCAGCCAGAACGGGTCCAGCCCGAAGACGGTGGAGCCGACAAAGGGCGCGCCGCCAAGGTAGGCAAAGAAGGCGCCCGAACAGAAGCCGGCCGCCAGCGCATAACCCCAGAAGCGGGGAGAGCGGAGCAATTCGGGGTATTCGCGGAACTGTGCCAGCATGGACTTGCCGGAGGCCTGCACGGTTTCGCCCATGTCGGCAATCACCAGTGCAAGCGCCGCGCCACCGATGGCGAACATCACCCAGAATGTCATATGCCAGTCGAAATACTGCTGGATCGCGCCGCCGACGGCGGGGGCAACCATCGGGACCAGCGCCATGCCCATGGTCACATAGCCGATCATCGACGCCGATTGATCCTGTGTGTAAAGGTCACGGATCACCGCCCGGCTCAGGACCATGGCTGTTGCGATCACCGCCTGTGCGATGCGAAACAGCAGGAAAATCAGGGCGTTGGGGGCGAAAATGCAGCCAAGGGTGGCCAGCATGAACAGCACCAGGCCCCAGATCATCACCCGTCTGCGGCCCAGGTTGTCCGAAATCGGGCCGATGAACAGCTGCAAGACCGCCGAAAACAGCAGGTAAAGCGGTACCGAAAGCTGCATCACCGCATAGGTGGTGCCGAAATGCTCGGCCATCTGGGGCAGGCTGGGCAGGAAAATATTCATGGCCAGCGCGGACAGGCCGGACAGCACGATCAGGGTCAGGACATTTGGTGGTGTGCTACGGTCCAGAAATCGGATCGTGGGTGTAGCGGGCTGAGCGTCTTTCATGCAAATGCAATTAGTCCGGGTGCGGTAAATTGTCCATGCCTCATCGTTGGTTTGCTGATTTGCAATTTGCAATCAGGGTAATGCATAGACTTTGCAAATATTCAGAAAGATGCTTTCCTCTTCCCCTGCCACAAGAATACTATGGCGCAAACCAGCATTGGGAGACCTTCCATGAAAGATATTCTCGAACAGCTCGAAGAGCGCCGCGCCGATGCCCGTCTGGGTGGCGGTCAGGCCCGGATCGACGCCCAGCACGGACGTGGCAAGCTGACCGCGCGCGAGCGGATTGATCTGCTTCTGGACGAGGGGTCTTTCGAGGAATTCGACATGTTTGTCGCGCACCGCTGCACCGATTTCGGGATGGAGAAACAACGCCCGGCAGGCGACGGCGTGGTCACCGGCTGGGGCACGATCAACGGCCGTCTGGTCTATGTCTTCAGTCAGGATTTCACCGTCTTCGGCGGCTCGCTGTCCGAGACCCATGCGCAGAAGATCTGCAAGATCATGGACATGGCGGTGCAGAACGGCGCGCCGGTCATCGGCATCAACGATTCCGGCGGCGCGCGGATCCAGGAAGGTGTCGCCAGCCTTGCCGGTTACGCCGAAGTGTTCCAGCGCAACATCGAGGCCTCGGGCGTGATCCCGCAGATCAGCGTCATCATGGGCCCCTGCGCGGGCGGGGCGGTCTATTCCCCGGCGATGACCGACTTCATCTTCATGGTCAAGGACACCTCCTATATGTTTGTGACCGGCCCGGACGTGGTGAAGACGGTGACCAACGAACAGGTCACGGCAGAGGAGCTGGGGGGCGCCGTCACCCATACGCGCAAATCCTCCGTCGCCGATGCGGCATTCGACAATGATGTGGAGGCGCTGGCAGAGGTGCGCCGCCTGGTGGATTTCCTGCCCGCCAACAACCGCGAAAAACCGCCTGTCCGCCCGTTCTTTGACGATCCGAACCGGATCGAGGCATCGCTTGACACGCTGGTGCCAGCCAATGCCAACACCCCCTATGACATGAAGGAATTGATCCACAAGCTGGGGGACGAGGGCGATTTCTATGAGATTCAGGAAGATTTCGCCAAGAACATCATCACCGGATTCATGCGCATCGAGGGGCGCACGGTGGGCGTTGTCGCCAACCAGCCGATGGTGCTGGCGGGGTGTCTGGACATCGACAGCTCGCGCAAGGCCGCACGTTTTGTGCGGTTCTGCGACTGCTTCGAAATTCCGATCCTGACGCTGGTGGATGTGCCCGGCTTCCTGCCCGGCACTTCACAGGAATTCGGCGGGGTGATCAAACACGGGGCCAAGCTGCTCTTTGCCTATGGGCAGGCCACGGTGCCGATGGTGACCGTGATCACCCGCAAGGCCTATGGCGGGGCCTATGACGTGATGGCGTCGAAACACCTGCGGTCCGATTTCAACTATGCCTGGCCCACGGCCGAGGTTGCGGTGATGGGGGCGAAAGGCGCTACCGAGATCATCCACCGCGCCGACCTGAAGGATCCCGAAAAGATCGCCCAGCATACGAAGGATTACGAAGACCGCTTTGCCAACCCCTTTGTCGCTGCCGAACGGGGCTTCATCGACGAGGTGATCATGCCGCATTCCACCCGCAAACGGGTGGCACGCGCCTTTGCGAGCCTTCGCAACAAGAAGGTCGTGACGCCCTGGAAGAAGCACGACAACATTCCGTTGTGAGGGGCGATCCGGTGAAGGATGAAACAGACACAGGGTTTTCGCCGGGCTGCGTGGAAATTTCTGCAGTTGATGTTTTCGACCTCTACGCAATTGCGCCCGCTTCGCTCGGAAGTGACTATTTCGTTTCGATTTCAGGTGAAAGATGACCGCCCCCCTCAAAAACCAGTCCTTTACCGTCGCCCTCGTCGTAGCCGCAATTTTCGAGTGGTTTGATTTTTGCGCCCGGGGCACGGAACAAGGCCGCTTGCGGCCGCCGTGCCCATCGTCTGCCCACCCCTTGGGCAGGCGATTGGTCGATGTTCGTCCGAAACATAGCCGTTGCGTTACCGCGGCAACCATAAACTGCCAGGAAACTAACGTCGGATCGCCTCCCCTGGGCAGTCGATGGGCAGGGCGCGCGTTGCATTGGGCTGAGGGCCGTGTGCTATGACACTGTGGAAAAACCAGTCCTTCACCATTACCCGCGCTGTTTCCTGCGACATGGAACTGATCGAAATCATTGCGCCCGCCGATTTCGGCACGGCGGAGGAGACGGCACCATGAGGACCGCTGCTCTGGCCCTGTTGCTGGCCGCCACGCCTGCGCTGGCGCTCGACGTGCCCTCGGGCCAGCCGGTGAGCCTGCAGGAGGTGCTGGTCGATTCGGTGGGGCCGCAGACCTGGCTGCGCTTTCGCCTGATCGCACCTGCGATTGCCCGTGAAACCGGTGAAATCGACTATCAGACCGCCGCCCGGGACATGATGCACCTGTGCCAGGAACTGGCGCTGCCCTACATTGGCGAACACGATCTGACCGGCGATGTCATCGTCATCTCACTGGCCGACCGCGAGACTGAATTCGGCGTTGCCGACCCCGAAGTGACCCAGTTTTTCGAGGCATTTCACATAGAGAACGACCTCTGCATTTGGGAGAGTTTGTGATGCAGCCACCATATCTAGCGGCTCAGGGCGGGCGCTTGCCGCATTCTGATGCTTTGGAGTCACATACCTGCCGATTGACGCGGCCCCCGTATCATTGGACATTCCTTTGCCGTAATCTGCGGCCAAGGAATACCCAGGTATCCCTTACCTCTGAACCGGGGCGTGCGAGGCATGTAGCAGTGCCGCGCCCCATCAACAATGACAGGAGACTTAGATGTCCAAGAGCATCAAACTCATCGCAGCCTTCGGCTTCATCGCCGCAATTTCTGCCTGCACAAGCGGCCAGACCGACGAAGAATACGTTGTCGTCGAGCCCGAGCCCATCTCGGTTGAGCCGACATACACAGGCAAATACAAGTAAGCCTTCCTCAGGGCAGGCGTTTGCGCCTGCCCTGAACACAGCCCTCGTCATCGGGAGGGGTGTGTAATGCCCGCATATATGTTGAAACATCGCGGGTTTCCGGGCCGTTTGCCCGGCACCGATTTCCAGTTCACCATCCGCCGCCCGAATCCGAAGGGGGTCACACCGCTGACCCGCCGGGAACGGCGGCCGGACCGCAAGGCGCCCGACCGGCGCGCCGATGCCGCTTTCATGAAAGCGCTGTGGGAGTGTTTCGGCCCGGAGCCCTTCGAGCGGGGCAATCTGGATGCGGGGCGGCTTTCCTGGCTCTTCGGGCGCGAGGTGCTGCCCGCCACCGACCCTTTCGATCCGGCGGATTACGAGGCGATGCTGGTCATTGACGAGAGAATCGCCCGTGCGTCCTTTCCCGAAGCCTTCGACGGGTGATCGGCGTGAATTTGCCAGTGGTATGCGAATTTCAGCGGGGCTTGGCCGATGTTGCGGCAACAGGCGGTATGGGCTTTTCGGCGCCGCGCGCTTGGGCCAACGTCCGGCCTGAGGATGGCGCAGATCAAACCAGCTGCCCCGCCTCGCATCTAGACCATACCCCTTCCCCCTCTGGGCAGCAGCGGGTCACATCCCTGCTGCCCGTTTTTTCCAAAGACGGGTTTCTACCAGACGGGGGGCAGGGGGCGAAAATAATCGAAGCCCGGCGGGAACCGGCAGGCAATCGCCGCGTTGACGCTTCGGAAACAAGAAAAGAAGGAACGGGCAAGTGTTCGAGCAAATTCACATTACATCAAAATCGGCCCGCAAGGTCGTGCTGGCGTTTGCCGCCTGCGGTGCGCTTGCGGCCTGCGGCGACAACATCGGCGAGCAGGCGCTTGCAGGCGGTGCAGTTGGTGCCGGTGCCGCAGCCATCACCAGCGGCAGCCTGTTGCAGGGCGCTGCCATCGGTGCAGGCGCGAACCTGGCCTATTGCCAGCTCAACCCCGGCAAGTGCAAATCCTACTGATCTGACACGCCATCAGCGCCCTTGCGGCGCTGAACCCCGCTTAACCGACCCCGCGCAGCACCCGCTGCAGCGGGGTTTCCGCGTTTTCACCAAGACCAAGAAGGACAGTGCATGTTCAAGAAAATCCTGATCGCCAACCGGGGCGAGATCGCCTGCCGCGTCATCAAGACCGCGCGCCGGATGGGCATCACCACCGTTGCCATCTATTCCGATGCCGATGCGAACGCGCTGCATGTGCAGATGGCCGATGAGGCGGTGCATATCGGTCCGGCGCCGGCGAACCAGTCCTATATCGTGATCGACAAGGTGATGGCGGCGGTGAAGTCCAGCGGCGCGGAGGCGGTGCATCCCGGCTATGGCTTCCTGTCCGAGAACAGCAAGTTCGCCGAGGCGCTGAGTGCTGCCGGTGTCGCCTTTGTCGGCCCGCCGGTGGGGGCCATCGAAAAGATGGGGGACAAGATCACCTCAAAGAAGATCGCGCAGGAAGCCGGGGTCAGCACGGTGCCGGGCTATATGGGCCTGATTGCGGATGCGGATGAGGCGGTGAAAATCTCGAACGAGATCGGCTATCCGGTGATGCTCAAGGCCTCTGCCGGGGGCGGCGGCAAGGGGATGCGCATCGCCTGGAACGATGAAGAGGCGCGCGAGGGCTTCCAGTCTTCGAAGAACGAGGCGGCCAGTTCCTTTGGCGATGACCGTATCTTTATCGAGAAATTCGTGACCCAGCCGCGGCACATCGAAATCCAGGTGCTCTGCGACGCCCATGGCAATGGCATCTACCTGGCAGAGCGTGAATGTTCGATCCAGCGCCGGAACCAGAAAGTGGTCGAAGAGGCCCCAAGCCCGTTTCTGGACGAGGCGACCCGCAAGGCGATGGGCGAACAGGCCGTCGCCCTGGCACAGGCCGTGGGCTATACCAGCGCCGGCACGGTGGAATTCATCGTGGACGGCGACAAGAATTTCTACTTCCTCGAAATGAACACCCGCCTGCAGGTGGAACACCCGGTGACCGAGCTGATCACCGGGGTCGATCTGGTGGAACAGATGATCCGCGTGGCAGATGGCCAGAAACTTGAGATGTCGCAGGACGAGGTGAAGATCAACGGCTGGGCCATCGAGAACCGGCTTTACGCCGAGGACCCCTATCGCGGCTTCCTGCCCTCCATCGGGCGGCTGACCCGCTACCGCCCCCCGGCGGAGGTGGTCGAAGGCGACCATATCGTGCGCAATGACACCGGCGTTTACGAAGGTGGCGAGATCAGCATGTATTATGACCCGATGATCGCCAAGCTCTGCACCTGGGCACCGACCCGGGCAGAGGCGATCGAGCGGATGCGCGTGGCGCTGGACAGTTTCGAGGTCGAGGGGATCGGGCATAACCTGCCGTTCCTCTCCGCCGTGATGGACCATCCCAAATTCGTGTCGGGCGACATGACCACCGCTTTCATCGCCGAGGAATATCCCGATGGCTTCGAGGGGGTGGACCTGCCCGAGGCGGATCTGCGGCGGATTGCGGCGGCCACCGCCGCGATGCACCGGGTGGCCGAGATCCGGCGCGCAAGGGTGTCGGGCCGCATGGACAACCATGAACGCAAGGTGGGCAGCGACTGGAACGTGGCGGTGCAGGGGCAATCCTTTGACCTCACGGTCCAGGCCGATCAGGCCGGATCGACGGTACGCTTCGAGGATGGCCAGGAGCTGCGCGTCAGCGGCAACTGGACGCCGGGCGATCAACTGGCCAAGATGAAGGTTGGTGACACGCCGCTGGTGCTGAAGGTCGGCAAGATTTCGGGCGGCTTCCGCATCCGCACGCGCGGGGCCGACCTGAAGGTGCATGTGCGCAGCCCGCGCCAGGCCGAACTGGCCCGCCTGATGCCTGAGAAGGTGGCCGCCGATACCTCGAAGCTGCTGCTGTGCCCGATGCCCGGTCTGGTGGTCAAACTGTCCGTGGCCGTGGGCGACGAGGTGCAGGAAGGTCAGGCGCTGTGCACCATCGAGGCGATGAAAATGGAGAACATCCTGCGTGCCGAACGCAAGGGCACCGTGTCCAAGGTCAATGCGGGCGAAGGCGACAGCCTCGCCGTGGATGACGTGATCATGGAGTTCGAATAACTCCCCATGCTGGCTGCCCCGACCCTTCCCCTGATCCTGCTTGCCGGTGTCGCGCTTTGCGCGCTGCTGCTGGCGGTGTGGAAGGAGGCGCGGGTGGCCGGGCGGATCATTGCACAGTTCTTTCTGACCATCGGCCTGCCGGTGGTGCTGATCCTGGGGGCGCTGATCTGGCTGGCCCTGCCGCTGATGGGGCAGATCGACCCGCGTGTGGGGCAGGCGATGATTGCCGGTCTGGTGATCGCTACCGGCTGGCTGACCACCGCGATCTTTGCCGAGGGCGGCAAGGCCCGCGCGCGGGCCGAAAAGACGCGCGACTATCACAAGGCGCTTTATGCAGAGATCGGCAATACGCTGGAATCGCTCTGGGAGGCCGACAGTTCAGAGCAATATGTGACCGCGCTGATCGACCGGATGCGCAAGGACGAGGGGTATATCCCCTTCCTGCCGCGCGAGCAGCATGACCATGTCTATGACGCCGTTATCGCGGAAATCGACGTGCTGCCGCGCCAGACCATCGACGCCATCGTGGCCTATTACAGCCTGATCAAATCGCTCTCGGGCCTGGCCGAGGACATGCGCGGCGATACCTTCCGCACGCTGGATGCGGAACGGCGGATCGCGATCTATTCGGATTATGTGGGCATGCGGAAACAGGCCTTCGTTTTCGGCAAATATGCCCTCAAACTGATACTGGCCTATTCGGACGGCGGCAGTGCTGCCGCCGATCGTGTGATCAATAGCCCGGACGCGGGCCGGTCCGCCAAGTCACGGGGATCGGTGTGAACGGGATGTCTGGGTCTTTTTCCATAAACGTGCTCCCTTCCTCTTGCCCCCTCAATATAGGGCAGAGGGGCGCATCCCACAAGGTTCACCGCAGGATGAGGCCCTCGGATTCCTTGTGCTCGCGGATTTCGCGCTGGCGCATCGGCATCTTGTCGATGCTGCGGGTGATCTCGCGCACGTCCCAGGGAAAGGGTTTGCGCAGCTTGATCCCGCCATCCTTGCCCACCAGCACCAGCATGAAGCCGCGTGGCCGCATTTTCAGCCGCAAAGGCGCGCGCGCCTCCGGGTCGGTGTCGGTCAGAACCATGACGTCGCGCACCGCCAGTTCTTCGGGCTGGGCGCGCAGCAATTCCATCTGTTCGATGAAAGCAGGGTCGTCCGCACTGTCGGCAAAGACCACCACGGGGCGCTTTTTCCATCTAAATTCACTTAAATCCGCCATGTCAGCGGGTGCAAACAACAGGCTGTCATCATCGGCAGCAGGCGATTGCGCGATGGCTGAAGTTGCGAAAATTCCAGCAAAAACAAGCGTCAACAGGCGTTTCATAAGTTCTCCCCTGACCCTGTATATAGGGATTGGGCGGGCAAATGCGATGCACATTCTTGGGACTGCGCGCATTAAGCACACTGCAAGGGTTTTGAGGTCATGACCGGGTGTATACCCGTGATGTGGCCGGACCGGGCGGCCTTTTTGCAAAAGATAGGCCAGAGCATCATGGATGTCATCCTGCACCTCGGCGCGCACCGTACCGGCACCACCACTTTTCAGCATTTCGTGCGCGGACACGCCCGGACGCTGGAAGAGAACGGCATCGGCTTCTGGGGGCCGGGACGGACCCGGAAATCGGTGTTTCCGGGCATGTTCCACAACATTCCGCCCCGCGCACCGCAGCGGGCTGATGGCAGGGTCCGCCTGCTGACCGCCAGGGCTGAGGCGCGGGGCATCGCAAAGCTGCTGGTCAGCGATGAGAACATGCTGGGCAGCTGCACCTACGGATTTCGCCATGCCACGCTTTACCCCGCTGTCGGAGAGCGGATGGCGCGGATTGCCGCGGCCTTTGGCGGGCGGGTGTCGCGGGTGGTTCTGTCGATCCGCGCGCAGGACCTGTGGTGGGCCTCCGCCTCGGCTCTGACGGCGGCGCGGGGGCACAAGATCCACGATGCGGCGAAATATGCCCGGATCGCGCAAAGCACCCGCAGCTGGCGCGACGTGATCACCGATCTGGCCCGCGCGGTGCCGGGGGCGGATATCCGGATCATGCCGTTCGAGAATTTCGCGGGCCGCCCGGAACGGATGCTGCAGGAAGCGGTCGATCTGCGCCTGCCCGGCAAGCCGCAGATGCTCTGGCTGAACCGGTCGCTGCCGCTGAACGATCTGCGCGGCGTGCTGGCCGATCAGGGCAGTGATCCCACGCTTCTGCCGCGCGGGCAGGGGCGCTGGCAGCCCTTCACAACGGCGCAGGCAGCGGTCCTGCGCGAACATTATTCGGACGATCTGCACTGGCTGACCGCCGGTGCGGATGGTCTGGCGACACTGACAGAGGATGAAATCCGGAAAAGAGCGGGCCCAAGCCTGCCGCCGGCACAAGAGACAAAAGGACATGGACATGAGCAAAGACAAGTGGCGCGCTTTAGCTGAAAAGGAACTGCGTGGGCGCAGCCTGGAAGACCTGACATGGCGCACGCTGGAAGGGATCGACGTTGAGCCGCTTTATACGGCGGAAGACACCAAGGGGCTTGATCACCTGGGGTCCGTCCCCGGTGAAGCGCCATTCACGCGCGGGGTAAAGGCCACGATGTATGCGGGCCGTCCCTGGACGATCCGCCAATACGCCGGGTTCTCCACCGCGGAGGAATCCAACGCCTTCTACCGGCGCAACCTGGCAGCGGGGCAGCAGGGTGTCTCTGTCGCCTTCGATCTGGCGACGCACCGGGGCTATGACAGCGACCACCCCCGTGTTGAGGGCGATGTGGGCAAGGCCGGTGTGGCCATCGACAGCGTCGAGGACATGAAGATCCTGTTTGACGGCATCCCGCTGGACAAGGTCAGCGTCAGCATGACGATGAACGGTGCGGTGATCCCGATCCTGGCCAGTTTCATTGTCGCGGGCGAGGAACAGGGCGTGGACCGCGCGGCACTGTCCGGGACCATCCAGAACGACATCCTCAAGGAGTTCATGGTCCGCAACACCTATATCTACCCGCCTGAACCCTCGATGCGGATCATCGCGGATATCATCGAATACACCGCCAACGAGATGCCGAAATTCAACTCCATCTCGATTTCCGGCTACCACATGCAGGAGGCGGGCGCGAACCTGGTGCAGGAGCTTGCCTTTACCCTCGCCGACGGGCGCGAATATGTGCGCACCGCCATCGCTGCCGGTATGGACGTGGACCGTTTTGCGCCGCGACTGTCGTTCTTCTTTGCCATCGGCATGAATTTCTTCATGGAGGCCGCCAAGCTGCGCGCGGCGCGGCTGTTGTGGAGCCGGATCATGGCGGAATTCTCGCCCAGGGATGCCAAATCCTCCATGCTGCGCACCCATTGCCAGACCAGCGGTGTCAGCCTGGCCGAACAGGACCCCTACAACAACGTGGTGCGCACCGCCTATGAGGCGATGTCGGCGGTGCTGGGCGGCACCCAGTCGCTGCACACCAACTCGCTGGACGAGGCCATCGGCCTGCCCACCGACCATTCCGCCCGCATTGCGCGCAACACGCAGCTGATCCTGCAGGAAGAAACCGGGGTGACCAATGTCGTGGACCCGCTGGCGGGCTCCTACTACGTCGAAAAACTGACCGCCGATCTGGCGGAAGCCGCCTGGAAGCTGATCGAAGAGGTCGAGGAAATGGGCGGCATGACCAAGGCTGTCGCCTCCGGCATGCCCAAGCTCAGGATCGAAGAGGCCGCAGCACGGCGGCAGGCCAATATCGACCGGGGCGACGAGGTGATCGTCGGCGTCAACAAGTACCGCCGCGACAAGGAAGATCCGATCGACATTCTGGATGTGGACAATGTCGCAGTGCGGGACAGTCAGATCAGGCGTCTGGAAAGCATCCGGGCCAGCCGTGACGAGGCCGCCTGCACCGCCGCATTGGATGAATTGAGCCGCCGCGCGGCAGAGGGCGGCAATCTGTTGGAGGGCGCGGTCGAGGCCGCGCGCGCACGTGCCACGGTGGGGGAAATCAGCATGGCGATGGAAAAACAATTCGGCCGGCACCGCGCCGAGGTCAAGACCCTGGCCGGTGTCTACGGTGCCGCCTATGAGGGCGACGAAGGCTTTGCCGCGATCCAGAAATCGGTCGAGGATTTTGCCCAGGCCGAAGGCCGCCGCCCGCGCATGCTGGTGGTCAAGATGGGCCAGGACGGCCACGACCGGGGGGCCAAGGTGATTGCCACGGCCTTTGCGGATATCGGTTTCGACGTGGATGTGGGCCCCTTGTTCCAGACCCCGGCAGAGGCGGCGCAGGATGCCGTGGACAACGACGTGCATGTGATCGGCATCAGCAGCCAGGCCGCCGGTCACAAGACATTGGCCCCGCAGCTGGTCAAGGCGCTGAAGGAGGCCGGGGCGGAGGATATTCTGGTGATCTGCGGCGGCGTGATCCCGCAGCAGGATTATCAGTTCCTTTATGACGCGGGGGTCAAGGCAATCTTTGGACCCGGCACCAATATCCCCGCAGCGGCGCAGGACATCCTGAAGCTCATCCAGGCAGCGCGCGGCTGAAACGCAAAGGGCCGCCCGCGGATGTGGACGGCCCCATAAAACCCTGGATTGCGGTCAGATCAGTTCCGGGACGGATAGAGGCCCTGAAGCACGACACAATAGCGGATGACCTGCACCGGCTGAATGTTCGGATGGGCCTGGTTCCCGCCCGCGTTTGTGATCGCGTCGGTCTCAAGCGTCTTGGGTGTGCTATCCAAAAGCTCATCCGCAAAAATCTTGAGGGGTTCTCCGGATGGCGTCATACCGCCAAAATTCGGGAAAGAGATGTAGTCATTTGCGGGGCGTTGCTTGTTCCCGGTCAGATTGCTGACACGCATCAAATGATTGTGCGACGGCATCTGTGCCTCGGTCAGGGTCACCGTTTCCGTACCGAATTTCTGCCCTTGCGAGCGTGGGGTCAGGCCAGGGCCGTTCCCGGTGTGCATCGGCACCCGACCACGCAGGTCAGGCAGGGCGAATGTCGTGCGCCCGTCGCCGCCATACATAGTGCCGAAAAGTGAAAAAAGGGCCGCGTTCGGAGAGATCGGTAGCAGTTGGCCATCTGCCTCGGTTGTGGTCCGCGGGCAAAAGTTCCAGCCGCCCATGACGATCTGGCCGATCCAGTATTCCTGGGCCGCAGCGGGCAAAGCCGGGGCGCTTATACCGGCAGCAAGGGCAACAGGTGCCAGCGCCGAAATCATACGTTTGAAAGTGAACATGTCTAGGATCCTCCTAATGGGGTTTAATCAGCGAGCTTGAATAATGAACGTTCTAAAATGATAATTCTCGCGGCCTCAGTTTGACCTGTGCTGCGTCTTACGTCAAATTCAATTAACGATCATACGTATTTAACATTGGCTTCAGCAGGCGGGCATCGCATGGAACTGGATCACATCGCGGTTGCCGGTGCATTGTTGCAACAGGCGACAGACCATGTCACCCGCAGCCTGGGCCAGACCCCGCAGCCGGGGGGCGAACATGCTGTTTTCCATACGCATAACACGCTTCTCGGCCTTGAGGACGGGCTTTACCTTGAGGCGATTGCGGTCAATCCCGACGCCCCGGTGCCGGACCGGCCGCGCTGGTTCGATCTTGACCGCTTTGCCGGGCAGCCCAGGCTGACCAACTGGATTTGCCGTTGCGAGGATCTGGAGGCGACCCTTGCCGCGCTGCCAGCAGGGTTTGGCGCGCCCGTCAGCCTGCAACGGGGCGATCTGCGCTGGCGCATGGCGGTTCCGGCCTCCGGTATCCTGCCTTTCGACAATTGCGCGCCCGCGCTCATGCAATGGGAGGGGGGCAACCATCCGGCGGCGCGCCTGGCCCCCTCTGGCTGCCGGTTGGAAAGGCTGACCGTCACCCATCCCGACGCCACCGCCCTGGCCGACATGCTGGCGCCCGTGCTGACCGACGCGCGCATTGTCTTTGCCGCCGGTCCTGCCGGATTGACGGCCGCCTTTGATACCGCTTCCGGCGCGAGAATACTGGCGTGATCATCCGGGCGGCGGTTGAGACGGATGCGGCACAGGTGGCAGAGCTGTGGAACGGCATGATCCGCGATACGCTGGCCACGTTCACCACGGAGGAATGGGCCGAAGCCGCCATGGCCGCGCGGATCGCGCAGCGTCAGGGCGCTTTCTGGCTGGCCGAGGATGCGCAGGGGCTCGCAGGGGTGGTGACCTTCGGCCCGTTCCGGCCCGGTCCGGGCTATGCGATGACGGTCGAGCACAGCGTGATCCTGCGGGCCTCTGCCCAGGGCAGGGGTGTTGCCGACAGGCTGATGGACAGGGCAGAAGCCGGGGCCGCAACACTGGGCCATCGCGTGATGGTGGCCGCGATCAGCGGTGCCAATCCGCGCGCAATCGCCTTTCATGCGCGGCGGGGGTTCCGCCAGACCGGCCACATGCCGCAGGTGGGCTTCAAGGCCGGGCAATGGCTTGACCTCATTTTGATGCAGAAATCCGTTTCCGCATCCTGACTTCCCCCTTTGGCAGCCCTATGATGGGGCCATGTCGATCTGGACCCGCATCACCGAAGCATTATCTGCCCTGACCTCCGGCGAGGGGTTGGCGGCGGTATTCGACCGCCTGCGCAGCCCGCCCGAGCGCTCTGTGGCCTTTACCATCGCGGTGATCGCGCTGGGAGCCAAGATGGCCAAGGCCGACGGGCTGGTGACGCGCGAAGAGGTCATGGCCTTTCGCGAGGTCTTCCAGATCGCCGAAGGGGATACCGCGGGCGCGGCCAGGGTCTTTAACCTGGCGCGGCAGGACGTGGCGGGATTTGACGATTACGCCCGGCGCATCGCCGACATGTTCAGCGACCAGCCGGACATGCTGCGCGACCTCATGGAGGGGTTGTTTCACATTGCCATGGCGGATGGCACCTATCACCCCAACGAGGATGCCTTCCTGGACGAGGTGGCCCGGATCTTTGGCCTGTCGGAGGACGATTTCGCGGCGCTGAAGGCGCGGTTCGTGCCCGATACATCGCCGCTGCCGCATACGGTGCTGGGCATTTCGCCCAATGCCACGCAGGAAGAGGCCCGGGCGGCCTGGCGCAGGCTGGTGCGCGAGAATCACCCCGACGCGCTGGTCGCACGGGGCCTGCCCGAAGAGGCGGTGCGCATGGCCGAGAAGCGGCTGATCGACATCAATCGCGCCTGGGAAACCCTGTCGCGCCGCGCTGCCTGATGCGGATCGCGACCTATAACGTCGAATGGTTTTCGGCGCTTTTTGATCCATCAGACCGGCTTTACGACGATGAGGGCTGGTCCGCGCGCCATGACGTCACCCGCGCCAGCCAGACGGCGGCGCTGGGCCGGGTGTTCCGCGCGATGGATGCGGATGCGGTCATGGTCATCGAAGCACCCGATCAGGGCAAATCGCATTCGACCATTGCCGCGCTGGAGCATTTTGCCGACCGGTTCGGTTTGCGCACGACCGATGCGATCATGGGGTTCTCCAACGACACCCAACAGGAAATCGCGCTGCTTTACGACCCTGAGATGCTGACGCCCCGGCACGACCCCAGGGGCGAATTCGCCGGGCCGGAAGGGGCGGGCGGGGCGCCGCGGTTTGACACCGCCCTGCGGATCGACCTGGATATCGATGCGCATGAGGACCTGGTGGTCTTTTCCAAGCCGCCGCTGGAACTGGCGATAGAGACGCGGGGCGGTTTCTCCTTCCAGATGATCGGGGCCCATCTGAAATCGAAAGCGCCGCATGGGGCAAAGACCGAACAGCAGGTGCTGAGCGTTGGCGTGGCCAACCGGCGCAAGCAATTGGCGCAGGCGGTCTGGCTGCGGCGGCGGATCGACATGCATCTGGCCGAAGGCACGCCGCTGATGCTGCTGGGCGATCTCAACGACGGACCGGGGTTGGATTCCTTCGAAAACCTCTTTGGCAGATCCTCGGTCGAAATTCTGATGGGGGAGGAAGGGGCGGCAGGCGCGCTCTTTGATCCGCATGCCCGGCAGGCGCTGCTGCGCAAGCTTGGCGTGGCCCCGACCACGGCGCGGTTCTGGATCAGGCAGGAAAAGCGGTTCCTGCAGGCCCTTTTGGATTACGTGATGGTCACGCCGGTGTTTCGGGCGCGGGGGGCGCGCTGGCGCATTTGGCATCCGCTGGACGACCCGGAATGCTGGCGCGATCACGCGCTGCGCGACGCCCTTGTGACCGCCTCCGATCATTTTCCCGTGACGCTGGATTTCGAGGATGGGCCGCAGGGGGTGTAATGGCGCGCATTCGTGCTAAATTATCTGTCATGAAACATCTTGCCGGTCTTGCCCTGTTGATCTGCCTTCCCCTGTCCGCTCAGGCGCAGGAGGAAGAGGAGCGTGGCCTGTCCCTGATGGAACGGGGCGCGCAGATGTTCATGGAAGGCATCATGAAGGAAATGGCCCCCGCAATCGACGGGCTGGAAGACCTTGCCGACCAGATGGGACCCGCCTTGCGCAGCTTCGCCAAGGAGATGGGGCCGAAACTGGGCGAGATTCTGGACGAGGTTGAGGATTGGAGCGTCTATGAGGCGCCGGAGATCCTGCCGAACGGGGATATCATCATCCGGCGCAAGCCAGAGCCGCCGCTGGAAGAGCCGGAGGCGCCGATGGAGCCTGCACCGCAGATTGATCTTTGAGGCGGGGCTTTCGCTGCCATGGCAATGCGCCTGGTCAGGCGGGCGCAAAGCCGAACGATGCCTGACGATTTCAGCGCGACATTCCATAAAGGACGACATGTCATGCATGACATGTCAAAAATGACATGTCTTGATTTACAGCGTTTCGGGATCAACTTGAAACATCCAACATCACTTTTCGCGTTCGACCGCAGGGAGAGGCAGCGAACAAGTGATTCAGGTATATCCCGAAGCGCTATAGGCTGCCCTCTTTCGCGACAGCTTGGGATATGGGGAGGTGCCGCCCCTTCGCCCACCGGGATTCGCGGGATGCGCGCCCGACCGGTCGAGGCAGCAGATCACACAGGATATGTCATACAAGACCTGTCTAAAATGACATGTCATACATGACATGTCTGCCGGTGCAGGGTGCAGGGTGCAGGCGGCAAATGCCGACAGCGTAAAACGCAAAGCCTGGACAGGCGCGACAACCGGATGCAGGGCGCGGCGGCAAGCCGGGGCGACCCGTGCTAGCCCTTGACCGTCTTCAACTCCACCGAGGCTTCCAGCGATCCGGCGAGCGAATTCAGACGCGCTTCGGCCACTTCGCCGAACAGCGGCATCATGTCTTCGGTGATCCAGAGCTGCAGCAGCTTTTTCTTGGGAAACCAACGCAGTTCGCCGCGATCTTCATCCTTGTTCATCCACAGCATCGCCCCGAACCGCATGGCCTTGCCCAATATCTCGGCCTCCTTGCGGGCCCGCTCGTCGATCATCTGGTAGAGATCTTCAAAACGGGTGTTCTCGCGCTTGTTGGAATAGCGGTGCAGCAGGGCAAGGCCCAGAAACACCCGTTCGGAATGCTTCAGACCCCCCAGGTTGGCCCGCGTCGCATTGTCAAAACAGACCTCGGCCCGGTAATCGGGATGCGCGCGCCAGCTGACGTCATGCAGCAGGCAGGCGGCCTTGACCAGCCGCCTGCGCTGCGGCGAACTGGATTTGTAGAGCGGCAGAATGAAGTTGAAGAGGACCTTGCCGAAACCCGGTGTGCGGGCATCCTTGGCCTCGGCAAAGCGGCAGGCCTCGATCAGCGGATCCCGGTCGCGCAGGCGCTGCGGCATCTGTTCATAGAGCATACCCTCGCGGATCCCATAGCTGGAAATCGCGATATCCTTGGGCTTGAAGGTCTTGACCAAGCGGCTCAGCACCTCTGCCGCATAGGGCACCAGCGCCATCCGGGTCGATGATACGCCTGCCTCGTTGCGCAGCTCCTCCAGGTTCGATTGCTTGATGAATTTGACTGTGGCGCTGACCGCGCGGGGCGTCATCCGGTATTCGTGCAGCACATGCAGCGGATAGCCCCGGCGCACCATGTCGATGCGCGCGATGGCCCGCCAGGACCCGCCCACCAGGAACAGCCGGTCCCGCTGGACGCCCATACGTTCCTGCAGGCCCTCCATCACCTCCTTGATCTGTGCATTCCGCGCCTTTGCGCCGCCCTTGATGTCGCGCAGCTTCAACGGTCCCAGTTGCGAGGAGACCCGCCGGCCCACGCGGCCCCCGGAAATCTCGGCCAGTTCCATGGAGGAACCGCCGATGTCGCAGACCAGGCCATAGGCACCGGGCCAGCCCAGCAGAACCCCCTGCGCCGAAAGCCGCGCTTCTTCCTCGCCGTCGATGACCCAGATCCGCAAGCCGGTGTCGCGCAGCACCTCTTCGCAGAATGCCGCGCCGTCGCTGGCGTCGCGTACCGCTGCCGTGGCGACAACCGTCAACTCGCTCAGGCCCATGCTGTCTGCCAGCTTGCGAAAGCGGTGCATGGCCGACAGGGCGCGCACCCGGCCCTCCGGCGACAGATGCCCGGTCTCGGCCATGCCTGCGCCCAGGGCGCACATGATCTTTTCGTTGTAGAAATAGGCGGGCGATCGCGCCGCGCCGTCAAAAACCACCAGCCGGACGGAGTTTGACCCCACATCGACAACCCCCACCCGCGACAGTTTGCGCGCGCTGGGGTCTTCGAACAGTGGTTTTGCAAACAGGCCCAGATCAGCAACGCCGGTTTCCGGCACCGGCGTGTTGGTCTCCGTAAGGTTAGCCATGAGGTCTCCTGGCGGTCGGCTCAACTGTCCGTAAGATGGTGCAGGTGGCACCGGGGGTCAATGTCCGATCCCGCCGAACATCGGGGCGGGCGGGCCGGCATCCGCCCTCAGTCTTCCGTATGTGTCAACTTTGGCACGTCCGAAGCCCCCGCCGAGCCGCGCCCCGAGAGCGAGGGATTTTCCATGAAGAACCGGTGGCAGTTGAAGCTGAACTGCCCCTCCACAATCGGTGGGCGGGTAAATTTGCCATCGGGTGCCATCACCCAGCTTTGCGCCACATCGGCCAGGTTCGCGGCCAGGATCTGGCTGGTGATCTGCGCCTTGACCGTCGGGTTCTCGATCTCCACCAGGGTTTCGACCCGGCGGTTCAGGTTGCGCCCCATCCAGTCGGCGGAGGAGATAAAGACCCGCGCCCTCTTGTGGGGCAGGCCGTGACCATTGCCAAAGCAGACGATGCGCGAATGCTCCAGGAACCGTCCGACGATGGATTTGACGCGGATGTTCTCGGACAGCCCCTTGATCCCCGGGCGCAATCCGCAAATGCCCCTGATCACCAGGCTGATCTTCACCCCGGCCTGGCTGGCGGCGTAAAGCGCGTCAATCACTTCCGCATCAATGATGGAGTTCATCTTGGCCCAGATCGCTGCAGGCTTGCCCGCCTCGGCATGGGCCGCCTCCGCCGCAATCAGTTCCAGCAGGCGGGGCTTCAGCGTGGTGGGGGAAATCGCCAGATTGTCCAGCTTCTCCGGTTGTGCGTAGCCCGACAGGAAGTTGAAAACCTTGGTGGCGTCGCGGCCAAGTTTCTGGTCGCAGGTGAACAGCGACAGATCGGTATAGATGCGCGCGGTGATGGGGTGATAATTGCCGGTGCCGTAATGGGTATAGGTCACCAGCTGGTTGCCCTCGCGCCGCACCACGGTGGAAATCTTCGCATGTGTCTTGAGGTCAAGAAAGCCATAGACCACATGCGCGCCCGCGCGTTCCAGCCGCCGGGACTGGCGGATGTTGGCGGCCTCGTCGAACCGCGCCTTCAGTTCGACCAGCGCGGTCACGGATTTCCCGTCTTCCGCCGCCTCGCAAAGCGCCTCGACAATCGGGCTGTCGCGCGAAGTCCGGTAGAGCGTCTGCTTGATCGCCACGACATTCGGATCGCGCGCCGCCTGCGCGAGGAACCGGATCACCATGTCGAAGGTCTCATAGGGGTGGTGCAGCAGCATGTCCTTCTGGCGGATCGCCTCGAACATGTCGCCGTCATGGTCGCTGACCCGTTCCGGCACCCGCGGGGTAAAGGAGGGCCAGAGCAGGTCGGGCCTTGCGTCGGTGACCAGCTTGCTCAGGTCATCGAGCCCGATCATGCCGTCGATCTCGATCACGTCACGCTCATGAACGCCAAGCTCGGCCATCACCACGGCTTTCAGCTTTTCCGGCGCGCCGGCCGAATGGGTCAGGCGGACAACCTCACCCCGGCGGCGGCGTTTCAGCGCCACCTCGAATTCGCGCACCAGGTCCTCGGCCTCGTCCTCGACTTCCAGGTCGCTGTCCCGCAGGACCCTGAATTCAAAGTGGCTTTTCAGCTTGTAGCCCGGAAACAGGTCGGGGATCTTGAGCACCAGAAGGTCCTCAAGCGGCAGGTAACGCAGGGTGCCTTCGGGGGCGGGCAGCGGCACAAACCGGTCGATCTGCGCCGGGATCGGCAGCAGCGCCTGCAGCGGGCGCTTGTCGCGGGTCCGTTCCAGCTGCAGCGCCAGCGCATAGCCGGTGTTGGGGATGAAGGGAAAGGGATGCGCAGGGTCGATGGCCAGCGGCGACAGCACCGCAAAGACCTGCGTCAGGAACATCTCCTTGAGGTATTCGTGATCGGCCTCGGTCAGGTCCGACTGATGTTCCAGAAAGATGTTCTGCGCATCCATTTCCGCCATCAGTTCGACCAGCACCCGCTGCTGGTTCATCATCAGGTTGCGCGCGTCCTCGTTGATCAGGACCAGTTGTTCGGCGGGGGACAGGCCGTCGGCGGCAGGCGTCGTATTGCCGGCCTGGGCCAGTTCGCGCAGGCCCGCCACGCGCACGGTATAGAATTCATCGAGGTTGCCCGCGGAAATCGACAGGAACCGCAGCCGCTCCAACAGCGGCACACGCGGGTTTTCCGCCTCTTCCAGCACACGCCAGTTGAATCCCAGCCAGCTGAGTTCGCGGTTGAAAAAACGGCCCGGCCCCGTGATGTCGAGGTCGGCCAGTTCGATGGCGGGCGCGAAAGGCCCTTCTAGGAAATCTGCGTGAGTCATGGCGGCCTTATGGCGCTGGTGTGTAACGATGTTGCGACAATGCGGGCAGTATCAGCCCGCTGCGGGGGGCTTGTCCAGCACCTGCGCCGCCAACTGCCGGGTAAGCGGGCGTTTTTGCGCCAGGCTGGCGGCATCAAGGCGCTGCACCAGGGCGATTGCGGCGGCAAAGGACCGGTCCATGCGGGACAGCAGGTAGGGCACCAGATCGGGCTTGGGGGTCAATTGCCGGTCGGCCAGCAGTTTGACCAGCACGGCGGTCAGCAGCATGTCGTCCGGCGCCTCCAGCGCCACGGCCGTGGCGCCGCGCATCCGGCTGACGAGGTCGGGCAGGGTCAGCCCCCATTGCGCAACCGGGGGCGTGCCGGTCAGCAGCAGCGTATGGCCCTCGGCCAGGATCAGGTTGTGCAGGTGGAACAGCGCTGTCTGGGCCGCGTCGTTCCCGGCGATATCCGGCACATCCTCTACGGCAAGCGGCCCCGTGGCCAGCTCAGGCACCTCCACATCCACAAGGCTGCGCGCCGGGACGATCCGGGCCTGCGCCTGATCGGCCCAGACATGGGTCAGATGGGTCTTGCCCGCCCCCTCCGGGCCGGTGAGAGCCAGCTTGCCGCCGGGCCAGCCGGGCCATTGGTCGATCATCGACAGGGCCATGGCATTGGACGGTGCCGCGAAAAAGGCGTCACGCCCCAGTGCGGTGCGGCTGGGCAGGTCGAACCCCAATTGTCGGGCCATGTCAGTCGTCCATCGTCGTTGGGTCGGTGCCGAGATAGAGCAGGCTGTGCTTGTAGCGGTCGATGGCAAAGCGCGCCAGCACCCCCAGCGCGGCAGCCAGCGGCACGGCGACCAGCATCCCGACAAAGCCGAAGAGCGTGCCGAAAACCGACAGCGCCAGAAGCAGCCAGACCGGATGCAGCCCCACGGAATTGCCCACCAGCTTGGGTGTCAGCACATTGCCCTCGATCACCTGGCCGATGGCAAAGATGCCCGCAACCAGGCCGATGGACACCCAGTCGCCCCAGAACTGGAACAGCGCCAGCCCGATGGCCAGCGCCCCGCCCAGCAGGGCGCCCAGATAGGGGATGAAGGTGACCAGACCGGCGATGAAGCCCACGACCAGCCCGAATTGCAGGCCCACCAGCATCAGCGCAAAGGCATAATAGGTGCCAAGGATCAGGCAGACGGTGCCCATGCCCCGGATGAAAGAGGCGAGCGTTTTGTCCACGTCGCGGGCCAGCTGCCGGATCACCGGCGCATGGTCGCGCGGCAGCAGCCGGTCGATGGCGGCAACCATGCGGTCCCAGTCCAGCAGCAGATAGACCGACACAACCGGCACGATCACGAACAGCAGGATCACGTTGATGATGGAGGCGAAGGAGGCCAGCGCCGTCTCCAGCAATTGACCGCCGCGCTCCTGTATCGTTGCGCCGATCGAGGTCAGCGAGTTGCGCAGCGTTGAATCCGCGTCCAGCAGCGAGGGGAAGCGCGTGGTGACGAAATTGGTGAAATCCTGCGTCAGCCTCGGCGCGGTCTCGATCAGCGATGCGGCCTGGCTGACCAGGGTCGGGACCACCAGCAGGGCCATCACCACAAAGATGAGGATGGCGACAAAGGTGATCAGCGCCGTGGACAAGGCCCGGCTCAGCCCCATACGCTCCAGCCGGTCGGCGACCGGATCAAGGAAATAGGCGATGGCCCCGCCAAGCAGGAAGGGCACCAGCACCTGACCCAGGAACCACAGGGCCACCATGAAGACCACGGCGGCGATGCCCCAGTATTTCAGTTGATCTCGGATCGGAAGGGCCATGGGGTTCTCCGCAAAGGACAGACTATCACTTCGCCCATGCAGGCGGTTATTTCAAGGGTCACGGGGGGATGACGGCGCGATTTGATCCGCGCCGCCTGACCGGCACGCGGGGTGTTGAGCCCCCCGCGCGCCGGACATAGGGTTGGCGCAACAGGCATGAACAGACCGGCAGGAGGCCATATGCGGACCGAATTCGACGCGGAACTGGAACAGCGGCTGGTCCGCTATGCGGCCATCGACAGCCAGAGCGATGCGGCTTCGCCCAGTCAGCCCAGCACGGCGATCCAGCTGGAAATGTCGCGCCTGCTGGTGAGCGAACTGCAGCAGATCGGCGCGCAGGATGTCACATTGACCGATTACGGCGTGGTGCTGGCAACAGTGCCGGGCACCGCCCCGGGCCCCACAATGGGCTGGTGCGCCCATGTGGACACCGCGCCGCAGTTCAATGCCACCGGGGTGAAACCGGTGGTCCATCGCGGCTATAACGGTGGCGACATCACCTTTGCGGATGCCCCTGAGCTGAAGCTGAACCCGGAAGTTTCGCCGCATCTCGCGGGCAAGCAGGGCGAGGACATCGTGACCGCCTCCGGCACCACCTTGCTGGGCGGGGATGACAAGGCGGGGGTGGCGATTGCCATGACCGCCGCAAGACATCTGCTTGAAAACCCTGACATTCCGCATGGGCCGATCCGCCTGGCCTTTACCCCGGACGAGGAAATCGGGCGCGGCGTCGACCCCCGGCTGCCCGCCGATCTGGGCGCTGATTTCGCCTATACCTTCGACGGCGGCAAACCGGGCGAGATCGAATTCGAGACCTTTTCGGCGGATGGCGCGGTGGTGAAGGTGGTGGGGGTCTCTGCCCATCCCGGATTTGCAAAGGGCAAGATGGTCAATGCGCTGCATCTGGTTGCGCGGATCATCCAGTGCCTGCCGCAGCAGCGCATGACCCCCGATACCACCGAGGGCCGCGAAGGGTTCATTCATGTCAGCGAGGTGAAGGGGGGGTCTTCGGAGGCGGAGATCACCCTGATCATCCGTGATTTCGAACTGGAAGGTCTGGCGGAAAAGGGCGCGCTGCTGCGCCAGGTCTGCGAGGTGGTGGGCAGGGGGGAGCCGCGCGCGCAGATCAGCTGCGAGATCACGCCGCAATACCGCAACATGCGCTATTGGCTGGAAAAGGACATGACGCCGGTGGAACTGGTGCGCGCCGCGGTGGCCGATGTGGGGCTGACACCGGTTTCGGTGCCGATCCGGGGCGGCACCGACGGGTCGCGGCTGACCGAGATGGGGGTGCCTTGCCCGAACATCTTTACCGGGATGCAGGAGATTCATGGCCCGCTGGAGTGGATTTCGGTGCAGGACATGGCGCTGGCGACCCAGGTGGCCATCGCCCTGGCGCGGCGGGCCGTGACCTGAAGGTGTGGGCCCATGGCCCACATGCGATTTTATTGATTTGGCGCTGCCAAATCGGTTTGCGAGACGCTGTCTCGCGCTCTGGTATATTTTTGGAACAATGAACGGGGCGGGTCTGAGGCGCGCATCGCGATTGCGGGCGGCGCGGACATGGCTTAGTCAGGCCGCAGCAATCGCCCAAAGAGGAGCCCGCCATGCGTCTGAGCCGATATTTCCTGCCCGTGCTGAAGGAGACCCCGAGCGAGGCGCAGATCGTTAGCCACCGGCTGATGCTGCGGGCGGGAATGATCAAACAGGCCAGCGCGGGGATCTATTCCTGGCTGCCGCTGGGGTTCAAGGTCCTGCGCCGGATCGAACAGATCGTGCATGAGGAGCAGCAGCGGGTGGGGCATATCCCGATGCTGATGCCGACGCTGCAATCGGCGGATCTGTGGAAGGAATCGGGCCGCTATGACGCCTATGGTCCCGAGATGCTGCGCATCCGCGACCGGCAGGACCGTGACATGCTTTACGGGCCCACCAACGAGGAGCTGATCACCGACATCTTCCGCTCCCATGTGGGCAGCTACAAGGACCTGCCGCTGACGCTTTATCACATCCAGTGGAAGTTCCGCGACGAGATCCGCCCGCGTTTCGGCGTGATGCGGGGGCGCGAATTCCTGATGAAGGACGGCTACAACTTCGATCTGACCAAGGAAGATGCGCTGCATGCCTATAACCGCCATCTGGTCAGCTATCTGCGCACCTATGAGCGGATGGGGTTGCAGGCGATCCCGATGCGCGCCGATTCCGGCCCCATCGGGGGGGATGACACCCATGAGTTCCTGGTGCTGGCGGAAACCGGCGAATCGGAAGTTTTCTATGACAGCCAGATCACCGACCTGAAATTCGGTGACCGCGAGATCGACCATGACGATCATGCCGCCTGTGCCGCAGTGCTGGAGGAATTCACCTCGCGCTATGCGCGCACCGACGAGACCCATGACGAGGCGCTCTTCAGCCAGGTGCCCGAAGAGCGCCGCCGGACCGCGCGCGGGATCGAGGTGGGGCAGATCTTCTATTTCGGGACCAAGTATTCCGAACCGATGGGGGCCAGGGTGCAGGGCCCTGACGGCAAGCCGGTGCCGGTCCATATGGGCAGCCATGGCATCGGGGTCAGCCGCCTGCTGGGCGCGATCATCGAGGCGAGCCATGACGAGCGCGGCATCATCTGGCCGGAGGGGGTGACACCTTTCCATGCCGGGATCGTGAACCTCAAGCAGGGCGATGCCGAAGCTGACGCGGCCTGCGAAGCGCTTTATGCCGCGCTCAAGGCGCTTGGGCTGGATCCGCTTTATGACGATACCAAAGGCGGGGCGGGGGCGAAATTTGCCACCATGGATCTGATCGGTCTGCCCTGGCGCATCACGGTGGGGCCGCGCGGGCTCAAGAACGGGGTGGTGGAACTGACCTCGCGCCGGACGGGCGAGAGCGAGGAAATGCCGCCGGAACAGGCGGTTGAGCGGATTGCGCAGATTTACGCCGGTATTCTCTGAGCATTGGACGGGCGAATGGCCGGGATGTAGGGTTGCTCGAAAAAAGGGAGCAGGCCGGATGTTCATCGGTGTCAGAATGACAGGCATGGTGCGGCGGTGCCCGGTGCCCGCCATGCCGGTTTTGCCATGATACTGCGGGCGCTGACGCTTGCGGGCGGGCTTGCCGGGGCGGTGGTCACTTCGCAGTTCCCCGAGTTTTCCCAGCAATATGCCCAGCGTCTGGGCGGTGCGGTGGATGCGCTGGCCGAAGTGGTTGCGGATTTCGACGCATCCGCGGCTGCCGTTGGCCTTTCGCGGGATCAGGCGCTGGCGCAGATGCAGGGCACCGCTTTCCTGGAGCGCAGGCGCGCGGATATGACGGCGACCTTTCAGCGCTATGACAGGCTGCGCGCGGATCTGGCGGAAGTCGAGGGGCAGGGACCCTTCATGCGGGCCTATCACGCGGCCCGGCTGACCGATCGCCAGATCGCCCGGGCGGCCTGGGCCGCCTATCAGCCGGCAGTGCCGATCCATTTCGCGGGCCTCAGCTTTGCCCTGATCGGTTTCCTGATCGGCAGTGTTGCGCTGGGGGCCGTGCTGCGCCTTCTGGCCTGGCCGTTTCGCCGCAGAATGGGCGCTTGACCCTGCCGGTCCGAAAGCCCAGTTTGCGCCAAATCTCAGGAGCCCCCATGGCGCAGAACAGCACCGCCCCCTTTGCCCCGTTCGAATGGATGATCGCCTGGCGTTACCTGCGCGCGCGCCGCGCCGAGGGGGGCGTCAGCGTGATGACCTGGATCAGTCTGATCGGCATCACCCTGGCGGTTTTTGCCCTGATCGCCACGCTGTCCGTGCGCTCCGGTTTTCGGGCGGAATTCGTGGATACGATCCTGGGGGCGAATGCCCATGTGACCATCTACCAGCTGGGTGAAGTGGCCCAGAACGGGCAGATCGACCGCAGCATATCAAATTACGCCGAAATGGCGGCGGCAGTGTCCAAAGTGCCCGGCGTGACCCGTGCCGCGCCGCTGGTGCGCCAGCAGGTGATGGCCAACAAGGGGCAGTCCAACGCGGGCGTCGAAGTCTTTGGCATTGCGGCAGAGGATCTCAAGACGATCCCGCGCATCGCCCATTCGGAACATGCGCGGGGGGACATTGATCGCTTCGACGAAGGCATCGCCATCGGCGTCGGCGTGGCCCGCACGCTGGGTGTGGATGTGGGCGACACGATCAAGCTGATCTCGCCCAACGGGGTCAAGACGGCCTTTGGCACCAGCCCGCGCGTCAATGCCTATGAAGTTGTCTATATCTTCGAAGCGGGGCGGTACGACATCGACCGTACCCGTGCTTACCTGCCCCTGGCAGAGGCGCAATCCTTCTTTAATCGCGAGGGGTTGGCGGACGAACTTGAAGTGATGGTTGAAGACCCCGAAGCGGTGGACAAACTGGCCATTCCGCTGCTGGAGGCGGCGGGAGACCGGGCCCAGGTCTGGACCTGGCGCGATGCCTCGGGCTCTTTCCTGAACGCGCTGGACATCGAGGACCGGGTGATGTTCGTGATCCTCAGCGTGCTGGTGCTGATCGCGGCAATGAACATCGTCTCCGGCCTGATCATGCTGGTCAAGAACAAGGGCCGCGACATCGGAATCCTGCGCACCATGGGCCTGACCGAGGGGTCGGTGCTGCGGGTCTTCTTCATCTGCGGGGCCTTTACCGGCATCATCGGCACCGCCATGGGGGTGATCCTGGGGTGCCTCTTTGCGCTTTATGTCGATCAGATCTTTGCGGCGGTGAACTATCTGTCCGGCGGCACCGCCTGGGATCCGTCGATCCGGGGGATCTATTTCCTGCCGGCCAAGCTGCAGATGGGCGATGTGCTTTCGGCGGTGGGGCTGTCGCTGGGCCTGTCCTTTATCGTCACGATCTTTCCCGCGCGCCGTGCCGCGCGGATGAACCCGGTAGAGGCATTGCGTTATGAATGATCCGGCCCTCGATCTGCAAGGCATCACCAAATCCTACAACCCCGGTGCGCCGAATGAAGTCAGGGTGTTGCGTGGCATCGACCTGCAGGTTGCCCCGGGCGAGGTGGTGGCGCTGGTTGCCCCTTCCGGGGCGGGCAAATCCACGCTGCTGCATATCGCGGGGCTGCTGGATACGCCCGATGCCGGCAAGGTCGGTATCGGGGGCGAAGACATGACCGGTCTGGGCGACCGCCGCCGCACCGCCGTGCGCCGCGCGGACGTGGGCTTCATCTATCAGTTCCACCACCTGTTGCCGGAATTCACCGCGCTGGAAAACATCGTGCTGCCACAGCTTGCCGGGGGCACGGGCCGCTCAGCGGCCGAGGCGCGGGCGCGTGAACTGTTGCGGCAGGTGGGCATCGAGGGGCGCGCAGACCATCGCCCGGCGGCGCTCTCCGGGGGCGAACAGCAGCGCGTCGCCTTTTGCCGTGCGCTGGCCAATGCGCCGCGCCTGCTGCTGGCGGATGAGCCCACCGGCAACCTTGATCCCGCGACCTCGGATCAGGTCTTTGGCACGCTGATGGCGCTGGTGCGCAGCACCGGTCTGGCCGCGCTGATTGCCACCCATAACCTCGAACTTGCCGGGCGGATGGATCGCCAGATCCGGCTCGACGCGGGCCGTCTGGTGCCGGTCTGAACCCGCGCCAACCCGCCACCCGGGATCATCGCGCTTGACGCTCCTTTGGTGCCGGGGACACAGTGGTGGTTCCGAACCAGAGGAATGACAGATGCCCGAGGTGGCCCTGAGAGACATCGCCGAGACGGTTCAGGCCGCCCTGATGGGGCACGGTGCCGATTCCTTTGCCGCCGCAGAGGTGGCCCGGGCGGTCGCGGCGGCGGAATCGGTGGGCAACAGGATCTGCGGTCTCTACTATGTGGAAAGCTACTGCCAGCAGCTGATGACGGGCCGGGTCAAGGGGGATGTGACCCCCGGCGTGACCATGGCCCGCGCTGCCGTGGTGCATGTGGACGCACGCTTCGGCTTTGCCCAGCCGGCTTTTGCCTATGGGCTGACCCTGGCGCTGGACGCGGCGCGCCAATACGGCATCGCCACGCTGGCGGTTGCCCATGCGCACACCTGCACATCGCTGGGATATTTCACGGAACAGATCGCCCGGGCAGGGCTGATCGGTCTGGGCTTTACCAATGCCTCGCCCATCGTGGCCGCACCGGGGGGCAGGACGCGGGTGATCGGAACCAACCCAATTGCCTTTTCGGTGCCCGACGGGCAGGGTGGGATCGCCATGCAATTCGACCAATCCACCACCATGGTCGCCCTGGGCAAGATCACCATGGCCCGGGCGGCGGGCGAGACCATCCCCGAAGGCTGGGCGGTGGATGCCAGGGGCAACCCCACCACCGACCCGGAGGAAGCGCTTGAGGGATCGCTGATCTCCCTGGGCGGCTACAAGGGCTGGGGCTTTGGCCTGATGGCGGAGATTCTGGCGGCGGGCATGACCGGCGGCGCGCTGTCGCAGGATGTGAAACCGCTCAAGGCGCCCGAGGGGCCGCCGCATGACCTGGGCCAGTATTACATCGTGATCGACCCGTCGGCATCGCCCGAATTCGGGGCGCGGCTGGCCGCCCTGGCGCAGGCGGCATCGGCAGATGAAGGTGCGCGGATGCCCGGACAGGGCAAAAAGCCCGCCGATCCGGTCGCGGTCGAGGATGCGGTCTGGTCGCGCATTCAGGCGCTTGCGGATATGCCCTGAGGCCATTCCCTGAGGCCATTCCGCCCCTGCAGTTTGATCTGCATCATGGCGGCGCGCGCGGGATGGCGCAAGATGACCTTCAATCCAACCGGAGAACCATGATGCCCAGCCCGATCAAAACCCTGTCCCTGCTTTGCCTGCTCTGCACCGCCGCGGCCTGCACCCCGCAAGAGATGCCCACCGCCGGTGACGGCGCGGCCTTCTATGCGGCCAATTGCACCTCCTGCCACGGTGCCACGGGGCGGGGTGACGGGCCGCTGGCGGCGGGCCTGAACCCGCAACCTGCCGACCTGACGTTGCTGACGCGGACAAGCGGCGGCAGCTTTCCCCGGGCGCGGGCGCTCAGCTATATCTATGGCGATCCCGAACAGGGCCATCTCGCCCGGGTCATGCCGCAGTTCGGCGGGGCCATGGCGGATGATCTGGTGCCGGTGGAGGTGGACGGCGTGATGACCCCGACACCCCGCGCGCTTGCGGCACTTCTGGCCTATCTGGAAAGCATCCAGCGCTAACCGCAGATGCCCTTGATCTGGACCCCGTCCCAGGGCAGGCGCACGTCCGATTGCGGGCGTGCGGGCAGCGGGGCCACCGGCATCACCTGCGAGATCAGCGCATGCAGCCGCTTGGTGCGCGGCGCCTGCGGGGCCAGCGCACGACAGCAGACGAATTCCTCCACGATGGAGCCCTGCTGTTCATAGCCGAATTCGCCGAACTTGCGGGGCGTGTCGATCTCGAACAGATAGGGATCGTCGCTGACCGTATGTTCCGACGCGGCGCGCAGCGGCGAATAGCCGGTGCTTGCCCGGTTCTGCCACTGCCAGACATGGGTCAGCTCATGCGCCAGCAGCATCCCCGCCACCAGCCCGATGGCATCGGGGTATTCGGGCAGGTAATCCTCAAGATACCAGTCCTTGTCGAACAGGATCGTGTTGAAAAGGGCGACGGCGGCGGGCTTTGTCGTCACGATCTCATCCCTTGCGGGGGGCAGGATCAGCTCGCGGCAGGTGGTGCGCGGGCGCGGCTTGCGGCGAAAGGTCACCGCGCGGGTGGGCGATCCGTTGTGCAGGCGCACCGCGTTCATGTCCAGCGTGTCGCCGTGGATACTGTCGAGGAAGGCCCGTTCGTTCACCGTCAGCGGTCGCCCGCAGGAGGCCAGTAGCAACAGGATGAGAAAGACGCGGATCATGGGCGCAGTAAGGCGCGGCGCGGGGCCGGGATCAAGCGGAGAATGCGCCTCAGCGCGCGAATGTCGCGGTGGCCAGCGCCACCGGCTTGCCCGAGGGTTCCGCGATCAGGGTGCAGCGGGCGAAAAGCATGGATTTGCCCGCGCGGGTCACCTCCGCCTCGGCGCGGATGCTGTCGCCGCTGGCGGGGCGCAGGAATTGCGTATCCAGCGTCACGGTGCCCACCGGTTCGGGCGCATCCAGATGGCCGAAACAGGCAAAGACCATGGCCGTATCCGCCAGCGCCGCCAGCGCCTGCCCCGAGACGATGCCGCCGACGCGGATGATCTGCGTGCTGATCGGCATGGTCAGGATGGTACGCGCCACCCCGATCTCGGTGATGGTCGGCTGCAACGCGCGCACCCAGGGGGCAAAGGCGTTTTCAAGGATGTCTTGCGCGGCTTGCGGTGTCATGGGGCCTCCGGGGCATATGTGCCCCGATCCTAGGCGTGCTGCGCGCGGGCGCAAGCCCCGGCAGGGGCCCGCGCCGCGACGCGGTTACTTGACCTTCTTGCCCGCGATCACAGTGCCGTCCTTCATGCCGCTGTTGGCGGTGGCCAGCACCTTGACCTTTTCCTTCTTGGGTTTCTTGGCTTCCTTGTTGCCCTTGTTCTTTTCCTTGGACATGGCGGTATTCCTCTGATCGGGTTCCCGAACGGCAAAGCCCATCGGGTCGATGCTCAGGGGGCAGGGGCGCGGCGCGCGCGGCTTTTCCGGTGAGGCAACAGGCCGAGCGGATGGCGCGGGCCTGTAGGGACAAGGTGGGGGTGCAAGGGGCATTTGGCAAGGGGTTTGCCGGGCCAACCGATGATGTCGGCGAGGTTGCGGTGCGTGCAGAGCACGCACCCTACGGCAGACCCCAATATGAGGGCCGCGCCCGACCTCGCGCTGGAGGCCGTCTTGCGAAAGGCCCAGGGGGCAGAAACCTTGTAGGGTGCGCGCTCCGCGCGCACCGATACGGTCGGCGGGGCTGCGGTGCGTGCAGAGCACGCACCCTACGGCAGACCCCAACATGAGACCCGCGCCCGACCTCGGGTCGGAGGCCGTCTTGC
>Ga0189278_10130_pt1 | contig 86195 bp, 91 predicted proteins | sample N26A9minimetaG_FD_130326 | JGI IMG/M metagenome (GOLD analysis project Ga0189278, IMG submission 130326) | Marine microbial communities from the Costa Rica Dome - N26 A9 mini metaG | ecosystem: Environmental > Aquatic > Marine > Oceanic > Photic zone | place: Costa Rica: the Eastern Pacific...
GGGTTCGCAGCACCTCCCCTAACTTGTAATTTAACTACCTTATCTACTTCTTTTGCCATTGTTTCTAATTAAATTTAAAGTGTGTCAATTGGAAGCAACACAGCTTTATATATGTAACAGCTCTTGTTATACTTTTTCTACTTGCATATAGCTGAGCTCCAATGGTGTCTTTCTTCCGAAAATCTTCACCATTACCTCTAGCTTACGCTTTTCCTCGTTGATTTTTTCCACGGTTCCATTGAATCCATTGAAAGGTCCATCGATTACCTTGACCGTTTCGCCCAATACGAATGGGATTGCAACATTGTCCGTGTTCACGGCCAATTCATCCACCTTACCGAGCATACGGTTTACTTCTGACTTTCTTAGCGGAATGGGGTCACCCCCTTTAACTTCGCCCAAAAAACCGATTACATTGGTTATGGAACGAATAATGTGGACCATTTCACCGCCAAGATTGGCCTTGATCATAATATATCCTGGAAAGTAAACCCTTTCTTTATTGATTTTCTTTCCATTTCTGATCTGAACAACTTTTTCGGTAGGCACCAGAACTTCATCAAGATAGTCGCCAAAACCGGCTCGCTCTACCTCGCTTTCAATATAGCCCTTGATCTTGTTCTCTTGACCACTGACCGCTCTTACTACATACCATTTTTTCTCCAGAACCTCAGACATATCGACCGATCTTTACCCTATTAATTTTTCAAAATACAATGTGATCAAATTACTGAACAAGGAATCCACGCCCCAAGTTGCCAAAGCAAACAAGATGGAAAATACAGCTACGATTACCATAAGGTTGGAGGCTTTACCTCTTTCCAACCAGGTAACATTGTTCTTCAATTCTTCAAATGATTCCTTTATGTAAGTGACCATGATTTATGTATTTTGTACTTGCACGGGAGGAGAGACTCGAACTCCCGACACCTGGTTTTGGAGACCAGTGCTCTACCAACTGAGCTACACCCGTTTATATTTACACTGAAAGGTATCCCGAAGAAATCGGGACACCCTTGAGTGCAATTTTATAGTAATCGAATCTTAATCTAGAATCTCGGTAACCTGACCAGCACCTACCGTTCTACCACCTTCACGGATAGCGAAACGTAGACCTACGCTCAATGCGATAGGCTGAATCAAATCAACAGTGATTGTCAAGTTATCTCCAGGCATTACCATTTCAACACCATCAGGCAAGTTAATGTTACCTGTTACGTCAGTTGTACGAACGTAGAACTGAGGACGGTAGTTATTGTGGAATGGAGTGTGACGTCCACCTTCTTCTTTTTTCAAGATATACACCTCTGCTTTGAATTTAGCGTGAGGCTTAACAGAACCTGGCTTACAGATTACCATTCCTCTTTTGATATCGGATTTCTCGATACCTCTCAAAAGAAGACCTACGTTATCTCCAGCTTCTCCTCTATCCAAAATCTTACGGAACATCTCAACACCAGTAATGGTAGAAGACAATTTCTCAGCACCCATACCAATGATATCTACAGGGTCACCTGTGTTGGCAACACCAGTTTCGATACGACCAGTTGCTACGGTACCACGACCAGTAATGGTAAATACATCTTCGATTGGCATTAGGAATGGCTTATCAACCTCACGTGTTGGCTCCTCGATCCAAGAATCAACCGCATCCATCAATTCCATTACAGTGTCAACCCATTTTTGCTCTCCGTTCAAAGCACCAAGTGCAGAACCAGAGATTACAGGACCGTTGTCACCATCGTACTCGTAGAAAGAAAGCAATTCCCTTACTTCCATTTCAACAAGCTCCAATAGCTCCTCATCGTCCACCATGTCAACTTTGTTCAAGAAAACAACGATACGTGGAATACCTACCTGACGACCCAAAAGGATGTGCTCACGAGTTTGTGGCATTGGACCATCTGTTGCGGCAACCACCAAAATAGCACCGTCCATCTGGGCAGCACCTGTAACCATGTTCTTTACGTAATCCGCGTGACCAGGACAGTCAACGTGAGCGTAGTGACGGTTAGCAGTTTGGTACTCAACGTGTGAAGTGTTGATAGTAATACCTCTTTCTTTTTCTTCTGGCGCGTTGTCGATGGAGTCAAAGCTTCTAAGCTCAGACAAACCAGCGTTTGCCAATACAGTGGTAATAGCAGCAGTCAATGTTGTTTTACCGTGATCCACGTGTCCAATGGTACCAATATTTAAGTGGGGTTTGGAACGATCAAAAGTTTCCTTTGCCATTTTAAAATAATTTTAATCTTAGTTTATATTAGTGTACAAATCGTTTTGAGCCAATGAGGGGATTTGAACCCCTGACCTCTTCCTTACCAAGGAAACGCTCTACCCCTGAGCTACACCGGCCTATGGGTTATCAGGTTTAGAGTTTAAAAGTTACAAGTCTAGCTCGTTAAAACTTCAACCTTCGTCTTGAAACCGCAGTTTCAAATTTAGAGCGGGAGACCGGGTTCGAACCGGCGACATTCAGCTTGGAAGGCTGACGCTCTACCAACTGAGCTACTCCCGCATTTTTTTGGGCCTAAACCCAAACATTCCATTATTTCAAAAAACCTTTTATCCCAATTGTTCCGACGAACAATCTTTGTGGGGGGAGCAGGATTCGAACCTGCGAAGGTAAAAACCAACAGATTTACAGTCTGTCCTCGTTGGCCGCTTGAGTATCCCCCCGCCTTATTTTCAGTAATTTACGAGCCGATAGAGGGACTCGAACCCACGACCTGCTGATTACAAATCAGCTGCTCTAGCCAGCTGAGCTATATCGGCATTTCACCGCTTTTTATTCACTAAAAAAGCCCGCTATTTCTAACGGACTGCAAATGTATATATTTATATTTTAATTCAAAATAAATTTTGAAAAATTTTCGTCAGGCGTTCGCCCTCATCTTTTCCTTCTTTTTCACCAATTGTCTTTCCAAGGAACTACAGGCGGAATCCACAGCCTCCTCAAAGGACTTGCATTGTTTTTTGACCATGATTTTATCCCTGGGGATGAACACCATGATTTCCACAATCTTATTTTCTTTTGCACTTGTGTTTTCCACTTTGAGATACACATCCGATTCAATGACCTTGTCATAGAACAATTCCATCTTGTCCATTCGCTTTTGGATAAAGTCAATGAGTTTACCATCAGCTGTAAAATTTACCGATTGTGCGTTTACTTTCATAAGACGACGTTTTTAGTACTGTCCGGGACAGTGAAGTTAAACAATACAAGAATGCTACTTCTTGTTTCTTGGATGGGCCTTCTGGTGTACCTTCTTGAGTTCGGCAATACTGTTGTGCGTGTACACTTGCGTAGATGCCAAACTTGAATGACCCAATAGTTCCTTTACGGAATTTAAATCTGCCCCCCTGTTCAGCAAGTGCGTTGCAAAGGTGTGCCTGAGTATGTGTGGACTCTTTTTTACCTTGGAGGACACCAAACTAAAATACTTATTTATAGTTCGATAAACAAGCGTTTCATAAATTTTAAGACCTTCTTTTGTTAAAAATAGATACTGCGAATCGACTACCTTTTCCAACTTGGAGCGTTCTTCCAAATAGCTCTTGATTTGCTCCACAGTAGAGGACAAGATGGGAACGATACGCTCTTTGTTCCGTTTGCCCAGCACTTTGAGCGCATTACCGGAAAAGTCAACATCCGTAACCTTTAAGTTCACAAGCTCAGCCCTTCGCATTCCCGTGGCATACAACAGTTCGATGATGAGCTTATCACGGATGCCTTCAAAATCATCTTCAAAAGGAATTTCGGAGAGTATGGTATCCATCTCCATTTCAGAAAACGGCACCTCTACCTTTTTGCTTGTCTTGAGCGCTTTGTGCTTGACCAAGGGGGAGACGGAAATGTCACCAACCTTCAACAAAAAACGGTAGTAGGCCTGAAGTGATGAAATCTTCCTGTTGATACTCCTATTGGAAACTCCCTGCTCCGATAAATGAACGATCCAATTCCTGATCAAGGGGTAAGAAATAGTTGCGATATCCTGTTCATCATGCTGCTCCTTGCAGAAACCCGAAAAGCTTTTCAAATCCCTCTCGTACGCCTTGATGGTATGTTGGGAGTAGTTCTTCTCCAATCTCAAATAGGATATGAAAGCAGACAGCGACATATATCAAAGGTAACGATTCAATAATGTATAGATATAAAACGAAAAATCCCGTTCCAATATTGGAACGGGATGGATATATTTTGTTGAAGCTGTAAGCCTATACTTCTTCTTGGTCCCTAAGACCTTGAATGTACTGTGCTTTTTGAATTTGCGCTCTACGCTCCACAGAAGGTTTGGTGAACTGCTGTCTTGATCTTAACTGACGCATGGTACCTGTTCTGTCGAACTTACGTTTGAAACGCTTCAAAGCTCTATCGATGTTTTCTCCTTCTTTTACTGGTATAATTAACATGGGCTACAACCTCCTTTCTTTAAAATTTTGGTCTGCAAATATACAAATGAAATTCAATGGGTAAAGAAATATTTTACTTTTTTGATTCTTCCTACACCATTCGCTTTTTGTACTCCTTTTTATCCACAATGATCTTGGCCAAGATTTCCCTCAAAATTTCCGAGGTACCTCCCCCAATGGGGCCCAACCTACTGTCACGGCTCAAACGCGCCATCGGATAATCTTCGATGTAGCCATAACCGCCCAAAAACTGAAGGCAATTATAAATGACCTCATCGGCCATTTTTGTGGATTTGAGTTTGGAAATGGTAGCCTCTTTCACCACATAGGCACCCTTTTCCATTTGTGCTACGGTAGCGTAATTAAACTGTTTGCAGAGCAACATATCGGAATAAAGGTCTACCAATCGATGGCGTAGTGCCTGGAATTGATCTATGGTTCTGCCAAAGGCCTCACGCTCGGACATGTATTGCAAAGCATAATCCAAGGCAAATTCCGCCCGGGCATGTGCATTTACGCCCATCACCAAACGCTCCAGGGCAAAAGCTTCCATGATGTAGGCAAAACCTTCGTTCTCCTCCCCCAATAGATTGGCGGCCGGCACCTCTACATTGTCAAAAGCCAATTCTGCCGTATCGGAAGCACGCCAACCCAGCTTGTTCAGCTTGTTGGCAGAAACACCCTTGGCATTTCGGTCCATAATGAACATACTGATACCCTTATTTCCGGCATCCTTATCCGTTTTGGCAGCAAGTATGATGTAATCCCCATACACCCCGTTGGTGATGAAGGTTTTGGAGCCGTTCACAATATAAACATCCCCATTCTTCTCCGCAGTGGTTCGCATAGCTGCCACGTCACTGCCCCCAAAAGGTTCAGAAACACCCAAACAACCAATTTTTTCGCCCAATACACTGGGCTCCAAATAAGCGCGCTTTTGCTCGTCGTTGGCCAATTTGTTCAAATAGGTCATGGCCAAATACTGGTGGGCCCACATGGCCGCGGCAAAACCACCGGAATTTATTTTTTGTAATTCTTCGAGGAAAATAACAGTGTAAAAAAGGTCAAGGTCCAAACCGGAATAAGCCTCTGGGGTCATTAATCCAAAATAGCCCATTTCACCAAACTTGTTCCAAATAGCCCTATCTATTTTTCCGGTCTCCTCCCATTTTTCTATGTGGGGGACTACTTCTTTTTGTAAAAAATCCTTTAAACTTTCGCGGAATAAGTTATGTTCCTCCGTGAAGTACATATCGTTCATAGCAACTATTTTATAAAGACAAATATAACGCTATTCTATCTAGTTTTTCTGATGGAAATCCGTCCACCTTCTTTAATTCATCAAAGGAAGTAAATGAGCCATTTTGCTCCCTGTAAGCTATTATACTCAAAGCCAATGCGTTGTTTATGTAAACCAACTTGGATAGTTCCGAAACATCCGCCTTGTTCAGGTTTATTTTTACTATGGCAGGTACTTGTTTGACCGTAAATTTTTCCAATGCCCTAGCTACAACATCAGGTGGCAAGCCGTATACATCGTATAGCTGTTCATTCACCATAAAGCCTCCCAGCCTACCCCTGAATTTTACGATTCTCTTGGATAAGGTTGCTCCAATGCCATATACCATCTCCAAGTCTTGAGCAGTAGCTTTGTTCAAGTCGTTCACTTGAGCCAAAACAGGGGACCTAGAAGGCTGTTTTGACTTTTTCTCAGATTTACTGGCCCACTCAGGAAATTTGAAATAGGGTGCAATTTGATGCAATAGGGAATCTGAAATACGTGTGACGGACTGAAACTGCTCAGCAGAATTAACAAACTTACCCTCTTTCCGGAAGGCGTTCAGTCTATCCAATTCAGATGGTGACAACCCCAGGTTGTACCCTTTGTAGTCAGAGATATAATTGGGGTTGAAGGGGAAAATCTTTTGTGATTCCTCTAACTGTTGAAGCTTTAGGCTATCTAACCAGGATTGTTCTGAATGATTGAGCGTAAAATTATTTTGAATTGGCGATGGATTGGCTTTTACGTAGAAGTATATAGCCTGAAGCGAAATCACAATCAGTAATAAAAAGAAAATCCCACTTCGTTCCTGTTTGTTGAACCTGAAGTGGGATTGTTTTCTCATTGTATGCTTATACGGAAAGGATTAGCTTTTCAACTTTTTAAAGAGTTGGCCTGCCTTTAACTTCGTTAGATAACCATCCAAATCTTTGCGCACCTCACCGGACATGATATACAATCCGATAATGTTCGGGAAGGACATGGCCAAGATCATCATATCCGAAAAGTCCAGTACAGCACCCAAACTTACGGAGGCTCCAACAACTACAAATACCAAGAATAGCATTTTGTAAATCATTTCCGAACGCTTGCTCTTTCCAAAAAGATAGGTCCAAGCCCTCATACCATAATAAGACCAGCTGATCATGGTAGAAAAGGCAAATAGGAATACCGCTAATGCCAACACGTAGGGGAACCAAGAAATTTGGCTACCAAAGGCATCAGAAGTCAACTGGGCACCAGCCATTCCCTCTACCTCGTGCATTCCAGTAAATATCAATACCAATGCGGTTAGCGTACACACCACTACGGTGTCGATAAACGGCTCCAACAAAGCCACAAATCCTTCGGATGGTGGATGGTTGGTTTTTGCCGCACTGTGCGCTATGGCAGCGGAACCTACACCAGCCTCATTCGAGAAGGCCGCACGTTGGAACCCGATGACCAAAACACCCAGAATTCCACCTTTTAAGGCTGAAGGGCTGAATGCGCCATCGACGATCGCAGAAAACGCTGGGCCAATATTTTGAATGTTCATGATGATTACAGCCAAGGCGGCTACAATATAGATGGAAGCCATGATGGGCACAATCTTACCGGTCACTTTTGCAATACTGCTGATTCCACCGATAATCACCACACCTACCAAGATGGCAGTGACCACACCAAACCAAAATCCGTTACCGGCAAGCACTGGGAATTGTCCTGCCAATTGCTCAAAGGATTGATTGGCCTGGAACATGTTCCCTCCTCCAAAAGAGGCTCCCACGGCAAGCAATGCAAAAACACCTGCCAATACTTTTCCAAAACCTTTAAGGTTTCTTTTTTCCAGTCCGTAACGAAGGTAGTTCATCGGACCACCGAATACACGTCCATCAGGAAGAATATCACGATATTTTACCCCCAAGGTACACTCCACAAATTTGGAGGACATCCCTAGAAGACCACAAACAATCATCCAAAAAGTAGCCCCAGCTCCTCCCAAGGATACCGCAACAGCCACCCCGGCAATATTACCCAAACCTACGGTACCGGAAACTGCGGTAGCCAAAGCCTGAAAGTGGGTCACCTGACCAGGAGCATCCGGATCATCATACTTCCCTTTGGCAAGGTCAATCGAGTGTTTAAATCCTCGTATGTTGATGAAGCCCATTCGAAGGGTAAAGAACAACGCACCGAACACCAACCATATCACGATAAAAGGAATACCTTTAATAATGGGATCGCCATTGGGGTGCAACATCGCTACGGGCTCGTCGTACTCGATTTCGGCAAAATAATGTGCGCCCTGCTCAATAACGTGTTCTTGATTTTCGGAATTATAGATGACGTTGCCTTGCTTAACCTTTTGCACCAACTTTCCCTTGGCGTTGGCCTGAATGGTAATATCTCCTCGCTTGTCGCTGGTAATAATGGCAACATCTTCCCCTTCAACAACACTTGCTCTGTTTTCCTTGAGCCATTCCTTTAAAATGAACTTATCTTGGGTTTCATTGCTCCAATCCGGAATACCAATCAATTTTACATCAGCGTAAGCAACTGGATCATAAATTCCGATGGCTGCAAAAGGGTCCCAAAATAAAACGGAGCCCAAACCACCTACTGCAGGGGTCATGGTTCCGTTAAAGACTTCTGTGATGGATTGGGTTTCCACTGTAAATTCCTTGGTCACCGAATTACCGGCAGCGTCCGTGACCACCACAGTGTACGCGATGCCTTCCACAAGGCCTTGGGCCGATTTTGAAGTGAGCGGGGTTTCCTGATCGCTCCACTTGTAGGTGTAGGGCTCTACCCCTCCATCTACTTCAAGCTCAATAGCCCCATCATTGATATTATCGGAAACATTATAGGTTTTGCCAACTACGGTCAATTCCTGTGCAAAACCAGCGGTCAATGCAAAAAAAGACAATAGAGAAAGAAAATACTTCATATATTGAAATTAGTTAGTTTTCGGTATGGTAAAGGCAGCAATATCCAAAAAAAAATCAACGCTATCAAATTTTATGTTTTTTTAACTAACCAATCTGAAACATTTGATTTAATTTCCGTATTTGCTCGGGCCGCCCCAGCACGATCACCTTGCTTTTGGGCTGTAGAATGAGGTCTGCCTCTGGGTTGATGATATAGTTTCCTTCGGGATCGATATAGCCGATAATGGTGCAGCCTGTTTTTCTTCGAAGATCCAGATCGCGCAAAGAGTTGCAATCCATCTGGTCGGTAAAGTCCTCAATGCTGACCTCTTCCAAGTTGGTCGTATGCTCCCCTTCAATGGAAAGTTGATCCAAAAATGTAATCAAATCTGGCATTACCACCAATGAAGCCATATGGTCGCCTCCAATTTTATCCGGCATAATGACTTTATTAGCCCCAGCAAACTCCAATTTTTTCACAGAGGTGATTTGAGAGGCCCTACTGATAATGAAGAGGTCCTTATTGAGTTGCCTAGCGGATAGTACAATAAAGAGGTTGGCCGAATCATCGGGCACTGCCGTAATCAAATATTGTGCACGTTCGATGCCCGCCTGGATGAGCACATCATCCTCGTTGGCATCACCTTCCACAAACAATACCGTTTCCTCGTGCCGTTCAATAATTTCCTTATCCTTTTCTATAACCACAAAAGGCTTTTTATAGGCTATTAATTTTTCCGCTGCCTGCATACCGTTCCTACCAAAACCGCAGACCACCACATGGTTTGAAAGACTATCTATCTGTTTCTTCACTTTTTTCTTTTTTAGTAGTTCGAGAGAGTTTCTTCCCAATATGTACTCCGTGACCACGGAAATGGCAAAACCAAATATAAAAACACTGGTAACGATTAAAAATACGGTAAAAATCTTTGCATTGGCATCCAATGGCCTTACCTCCGAAAACCCGACCGTAGTAACCGTAATAATGGTCATGTAGATGGCCTCCACCCAAGTGAAATCGGATAAGAATTTATACCCGACCACCCCGAATACGAGCACCACCACCATTAAGGAAAGGGCCAATACTATTTTGGAGCGCATCAGTCTTATCATTGATTAAAGGTCAAATACAGAGGTTCTTTTGGTGTAAATCAAGTCTTTGATCCGTAGCCAAAATGCGATAAAAAGGTATAGGGCAAAACCAAAACCCAAGGTCACAAAAGTCAAGTAAATGAAACTGGTTCGTACCACACGGGCACGTATGCCCAAGCGTTCCGCAATCCGTCTACAGACCTCGAAACCGCGCTTTTGAAAATAATATAAGGTATCGTAAAACAAAGACATGGTTAAAATTATGTATTTCTCTTTAATAATTGGGTGCCGATGGCGCATTGCATGCATTTATTTTTCGTGCAATAATTACTGTAAAGCTGCAATTTGGCCTGACTCTCCAAGGCGTTTTGCGTTTTTGCACCTATACGCCCAAAATTTTTGATGATGGAGTTGTCTTCCGCGTCCAGCTGGGACAACAGCTCAATCAAATCCTCGTTCATGTCCTGCCCCGTATATTTGGCATAGCAGAATTTTAAGGGCAGCAGAACATTCATGATCAGAAGATTCTTAAAGCCTTTGGACAATCGCTTGGTGCTTTTTTTGGAAACCTTCCCGAACGTATAATGGTTATCCCAGTAGGCCCCTGCCGCAACTTCCAAAGTCGTGTAAACATCCTCCTTGCTCTTGAGCAACATCAGTTCGGAAAACAAATGGTGCTTACCCGAATACAACTGTACCAATTGCGAAACCCGAATCGTGGGAAAGTTCGGTGGTCGAAGACCAAAAAACGCAGGCTTTGGTGGGGTTTGGTCCAAACTAAATTTATGCGCCAAATACTGAAACTCCTTTTGAAGTCGAGTGTAGTAGGTATCAGAACAATCATCTTCACCCAAAAGCCCAAAATGGCCAAAAAGCAGAGCCTCCAATTGCAGGGGTTCATTACTGACCTTTCGCATCACCGAAAAATCCAACCGTTGTGCCCGTTCCAAAAAATGGGCGCCGTTGACGGTCGATCCAAAACTTTTGGCCAACAACATAAACAAAACCGCCTCCCAGTCATTTTTGGTTGCCTCCAATAGTTCTGCTATCAATTTAGACTTGTGCTCCAGCCGTTCGATGTACAAGCGGTGGAGCCAATTCTCCACCAAAAATTCATCTACGGCCTTCCAATCCTTTTCACAGTTGATAAACGTAGGCCTTGCGTTTTCCACCAGCTCGCGATAGCGGTCCAACAGTTCGTCGGAGACATATTGGCGCACTTCCATGGTCGGTATCTGGGAACCATCTTTCCTAAAAACGGCAATGTCATCCTCCCATACAACGTGGAGAATGACATTGTCGTAGTTTTCATCCGATTCGTGATGGTGCACGTACCAATCCGAGGATTTGAGGTGCATCTCGACATTGCCAGCCCAGAGCTGGCCATCGATTTCGACTCTTGCATCAAAAAAGTCTGGGCCTGCCAAATGGTTTTGGATTCCAGTTGCCTTAATGGCAACCGAGGTTCCATTAGTGGTACGCAGGCCAATCTTTGGAAGCTTGTTGTGCCTCCAAATAAAATAAAGTAGGTCTTCTCGCATTGATTTGGGACAAATGGAGGTCTACTCTGCTACATCGCCTTCCCAGTTCATAAAGCCACCTTCCAGATTATAGGCATTTTCAATTCCGATACTGTTCATCAAGGCGCAGGCCTGTCCGCTTCGGTTGCCCGATCGGCAGTAGACGTAATAGTTTTTGGACTTGTCCAGCTTTTCGAGTTCGTCCATAAACTCTTGTCCCAAATAAATATCGATGTTGGTAGCTCCGGGAATATACCCCTCCTCTACCTCTTCGGGGGTACGCACATCCAAAATAAAGGCGTTATCGTCGTTTTGCAGTTGTTCCGCCCACTCTTCTTGTGATAGATCTGACATTATTTTTCAATTTAGATTCCTACAAAAATAAAAATCCGAAGCGTTACTCCGGATTTCTAACTCTTTTATTTTGATGATGGCCTATTTGATGCCACATCCGATAGCTTTTGTCGTTTTCGGGTTGATTTCGTTGCCGGCCAACATCGCATCCACGGCATTCTCCACAAATTTCTCATCCACTTGTGAAGCATCCTGATAATTGTCGTCGATAGCTCCAATGTATTTCACTTGGTTCCCCGAAGCTGTTTTTTGCAATATGAAAACGTGGGGCGTCCGTGTAGCGCCATACGCCGGATATACCTTTTGGCCCTCATCGAACAGGTAGGGAAAAGTAAAGCCTTTTTCCGCAGCGCGCTCCTTCATTTTGGCAAAACTGTCGCCCGGCTTGGCGCTGGGGTCATTGGGGTTAATAGCGATCACAGGAACACCCTGGGATTTGTATTTGGCGTCCAAATCCATGATCCTATCCTCATAAGCTTGCGCATATGGGCAGGTGTTGCAGGTAAAAATCACGATAAACCCCTTGGCCTCCTCAAAATCGGAAAGGGACACCATGCTGCCATCCACATTTTTCAGTGAAAAATCGGTGGCCATATCGCCCACTTGGTAACCTTTATCCAAACTATGTTCGTTAGCCACTTTAAAACCTGTGGCAAAAGCTGCCACAAAAACGACCAGCAAAGCTGACCATCCTAAAATTCTTGCTCTTTTCATGCCGTACTATTTTGTAAATTGATGTAATGCTTCGTTGAGTTCTTCGTACGTGAAACCACGTTCGTAAAAAGCTCGCTTGTCTTTATTATATATTAAGGTAGCTGGAATGCCTCCGCCCCATTCTTCGGATACTTTGGGAATCCAGTCATTCTGCTTGGGATCATCCAATATCACCACTTCGGATTGAATGTCTTTGTTCTCCACATAAGGCTCCAAACGCGACTTCCACATATTGGGCATATCCAAGTTGACCAAAATAACTTTTACATTGTTATCCTTTTGCTCGGCATTGATTCGCTCAAAATGGGGCATTTCCTCCACACAGGGCTTACACCAAGTAGCCCAAAAGTTAATGACATAGGTGGCACCATCATCTTTGTGCAGCAGAGGTTCAAAGGCCGCAAAATCATACACCGGGAACTTGACATCGGTATCAGCGGTTTTTTCCTTGGATATGGTAGCGACCTCTCCTTCGGCTTCATTCGGCTCTTTTTTCTTTTCGGCACAGGACCCAACCATTATCGCTAGGGCCAAAACAATCAATCTCTTCATTACCTGGTTTTTAGGCTCTCTAAAATACACACCTAAAAAATGCCATTCCATTCTTTAACAAAAATTTATCGACCCAAAATTTGGTGCATCCATCAAAATCATTTTACATTTGTATATACAATTATTGTTTGTACATGAATGTTGAAGAAGTCATAAAAACCTCAAAAAAGATTCCCTTGGAGCCTAGGACAATCATACATATGGAATTGGTGCATAATAAAATCAGTGAGATGATGACGGCTACCCTAAAGCCTTTTGAGGTTTCCATTCAGCAATTCAATGTACTTCGCATATTGAGGGGCCAACAGGGAAATCCAGCCAATCTTTCTACCATTAACGAAAGAATGGTGACCAAAATGAGCAACACTACCCGTTTGGTGGATAAACTTATTGCAAAAGGTTTTGTGAACAGAACTGTCTGCCCTTCCAACCGTCGTAAGGTGGAGATTCTGATCACCGACTCAGGCCTTAAGGCGCTATCACAAATGGATGAAGCTTTGGACAAGGCCCATGACAACATCTTGGTAAATTTTACCAAACCAGAACTCGAACAATTAAATCAACTATTGGATAAATTTTAAACTAATGAGCAACGTTTTAGAACATAGAACATGGCGCTACGCCACCAAAAAATTCGATCCCAGCAAAAAGGTATCGGAAAATGACCTTCAAACCTTGTTGGAGGCCACTCGCCTAAGTGCATCCTCTTATGGGTTACAGCCTTACCACGTATTTGTGATCCAAGATCAAGACCTTAAGGAGCAATTGAAACCGGTCTCTTGGGGGCAGTCACAGATTACGGATGCATCGCACATCATCGTTTTTGCCAATGCCACCGATTTTGGGGAAGAGTTGGTAGATAATTATTTGGCCAACGTTAGCGAGACCAGGGGAATCCCGACCGACAACTTAAAAGGATATTCAGACTTTATGAAGTCCAAATTGATGGACCTGCCCAAGGATATGAAAAGCAATTGGACAGCGAGACAGGCCTATATCGCCTTTGGAAATTTGATGCAGGCAGCGGCCGAGCTTAAAATTGACACTTGCCCCATGGAAGGCTTTGAGACCGAAAAGTACAATGAGATTTTAGGACTCAACGACAAAAACCTGAACGCAGCGGTTGTATTGGCAGTTGGTTACCGTTCTGAAAAAGACGAAACTCAGCATTTGCCCAAAGTGAGAAAATCAAAAGAAGAATTATTTACACATATATAAATCATTAACAATTAAAACAGAAATTACAACAATCATGAAAAAGACAATTTTGAGCTTAACATTGATAACCCTCGTGGGTTCATCCGCTATCGCAAACCCGATCAAAGAAACCAAAGAAGTAAAAACAACGGAAAGTACCGTTACTTGGAAAGGCTACAAAGTAGGAGGTTCTCACACAGGAACCATCAGCCTTCAATCCGGCGCTTTGGAATTTGACGGGGAAACCTTGGTAGGTGGAGAGTTTGTTGTGGACATGGCAAGCATCAACACCACCGATTTGGAAGGAGAGTATAAGGACAAATTGGACGGTCACTTGAAATCCGACGACTTTTTTGGCACTGCCAATCACCCAACAGCCAAATTGGTGTTCACCAAAGTGACATCAACCGGAAAAAACTCTTACGATGTTACTGGCGACCTTACCATTAAAGGTACTACAGAGCCAGTGACTTTTGAGGTATCCGTTTACGGTGACAAAGCAACTGCTTCCTTGAAAGTGGACCGAACCAAATACGATGTAAAATACGGGTCAGGCATCATCGGTACTGCCAAGGACAAATTGATCTATGATGAGTTTGATTTGGTAGTTGATCTACAGATGTAATCAACTCCTATTTAGTGTGTGGAAATCCCGTTCGAGCTATTCTTGGACGGGATTTTTTATTTTAAACAAAACATTGTTGTCCCGTTAAAAATTCCTCCCTATATTTGAGCCTATGATTATTGGGACAACAAATAACTGGTGGTGGAACAACTTACGTCAAATGTCGTGAGCTAAGTCCCCATTATAACCATATAAGAGGCTTGTCATCACGACAAGCCTTTTTCATTTTTAAGAACTTTAGATTTGATTTCCGCGAAGGCGGAAATCCTAAATATTAAAAAATGAGTTTTTATGTCTATATCATATCCAATAAGAAAATGGGAACCTTTTATATAGGCTATACCAACGATCTAAAAAAGAGAATGTACAGGCACAAAAAAGGTATCGGGAGTAAGTTTGCAAGTAGATATAATCTTAAAACATTGGTCTATTATGAAAAATTCAATTTCCCAATGCCTGCCATAAGAAGAGAAAAACAATTAAAAAAATGGAATAGGAGTTGGAAAATCAACCTGATAAAAGATTTTAATCCAAACTGGGAAGACTTAACCTATTTCTTTGATTAACCAAAAATAGATTTCCACCTGCGTGGAAATAGAAACAAAATGACTTATTCATTAAAGACCCATTACAAAAAAATTCTTGCGGACACGATCACACCCGTTAGCGTTTACCTGAAGATCAGGGACAAATTCCCCAACAGCATTCTTTTGGAGAGTAGCGACTACCATGCGAACGACAACAGCTTTTCGTATATCTGTTGCAATCCCATTGCTTCTATTAAAGTGGCGAACGAAACCATTACACAGCGTTTTCCCGATGGAACAAAGAAAGAAATAGCGATTACCCCGGAAACGGATGTGACCCAAGTAATCCACAACTTCGGCCAGCAGTTCAAAACCACACAAAATGGCTTCAAGTTTATCTATAATGGTCTATTTGGATATATGGCCTACGATGCCGTTCGCTATTTTGAAGATGTGGAGATTTCCAAAAAGGAAGATTCGGCCCATATCCCAGATATTTATTATGCCGTTTATCAGAATATAATCGCCATCAACCATTTTAAGAACGAGGCCTATCTCTTCGCCCACTGCTACAATACCGAAAGTAATGTGGAGGAAATGGAGCAACTTTTCAGCGTTCGCACCTTCGCTTCCTACAATTTCACCAAACAGGGCAAGCCTGAATCCAATCTTGAGGACGAAGACTATAAAGAACAAGTTGCCCTGGCCAAAAAACACTGCCAGCGTGGCGATGTGTTCCAATTGGTTCTATCCAGAAGGTTCAAACAAAAGTTCAAGGGAGACGAGTTCAATGTGTATCGGGCACTACGTTCCATCAACCCCTCCCCTTACCTATTTTATTTTGATTATGGTGACTTTAAGATATTCGGAAGTTCCCCGGAAGCACAATTGATCGTGAAGGACGGCAAAGCCGAAATCCATCCCATAGCCGGAACCTACAAACGCACCGGAAATGATGAAAAAGATGCCGAATTGGCCAAAAAATTGGCACAGGACGAAAAGGAGAACAGCGAACACGTGATGCTCGTTGATCTTGCCCGAAACGATTTAAGTCGCAATGGCAATACCGTAAATGTGGAAACCTATCGAGAGGTACAATATTTCTCCCATGTGATTCACTTGGTATCGAAGGTAACCGGACAAAAGAAAGAGGACAGCACCACGATGAAAGTAGTGGCCGATACCTTCCCCGCGGGCACCTTGAGCGGCGCGCCAAAACATATGGCCATGCAGCTCATAGAAAAATATGAAAAAACAAGCCGATCCTACTACGGGGGGGCTATTGGTTTTATGGACTTTGAGGGCAATTTTAACCACGCCATCATGATACGCACCTTCCTGAGCAAAGACCACGAATTGTATTACCAAGCCGGAGCCGGTCTGGTAGCGGCATCCAACCCCGATGACGAACTACAGGAAACCTACAATAAATTGGGCGCATTGACCAAGGCGCTGGAAATCGCCGAAACAATCTAAGCATGGGACGAAAGATTTTAATGATAGACAACTACGACAGCTTCACCTATAATTTGGTGCACTATCTGGAAGATTTGGATTGTGAGGTCACCGTGAAACGGAACGATCAGCTCACCTTGGAGGAGGTGGAACCGTTTGAATACATCGTACTTTCACCGGGACCAGGGATTCCCGATGAAGCTGGATTGCTGAAGGACATCATCAAAACTTATGCACCTACCAAACGTATTTTTGGAGTGTGCCTGGGACTACAGGCCATTGGGGAAGTATTCGGAGGAACATTGATCAATCTGGACCGAGTTTATCACGGAGTGGACACCACGATTACTGTTACGAAAGATGACCCTATTTATCAAAATATGCCCAAAACCCTTCAGGTAGGTCGGTACCATTCTTGGGTGGTTGACCCTAATTTGCCCGATGATTTGGAAATCACAGCGGTAGATGAAAACGGACAGGTAATGTCACTTCGGCACAAAACCTACGATGTGACCGCAGTACAGTTTCATCCCGAATCGGTTTTGACCCCAGAAGGAAAACAAATGTTGAAAAATTGGTTGGAAAGCTAGAAATATGTCTTTCCTGCGGAACTCTGAGCGTAGTCGAAGAGTAAGCAGGAATTCAAAACAATAACAAAATAGATTCCTGCCTTCGCAGGAATGACAAAGAAGAACAATGAAAGAGACCTTAAATAAACTCATCAATCACGAAATTCTCCCCAAGGAAGAAGCCAAGCAAATTTTGGTGAACATTGCCAAAGGGGAATACAATACCTCGCAAATTGCTGCATTTTTGACCGTTTACATGATGCGAAGTGTAACCATCGAGGAGCTCGAAGGGTTCCGCGATGCCCTTTTGGAACTATGCTTGGCCGTTGATCTTGCCGAGTATGACCCTATCGATTTATGTGGAACAGGTGGGGATGGCAAGGACACCTTCAACATCTCCACCCTGGCCTCCTTTGTGACGGCCGGAGCGGGAATCCACGTCACCAAACATGGAAACTATGGGGTTTCTTCCAAATGTGGCAGTAGTAATGTGATGGAGTTTTTGGGCATCAAATTCAGCAATGATGCTGATTTTCTAAAGAAAACCATTGAAGAAGCAGGGATTTGCGTGCTGCATGCGCCCTTGTTCCACCCAGCCATGAAAAATGTGGCCCCCATCCGCAGGGAACTGGCCGTGAAGACCTTTTTCAACATGTTGGGCCCTATGGTGAACCCCGCCTTTCCAAAAAATCAGATGGTCGGGGTGTTCAATTTGGAACTGGCCCGAATGTACGGGTACCTATACCAGAATACGGACAAAAAGTTCACCATTCTAAATGCCTTGGACGGATACGACGAAATTTCCTTAACGGGAGATACCAAGACCATTTCCAACCATACCGAAGCCATGTTGACGCCTGCTGATTTTGGTGTGGAAAAAGTTTCACAACAAGAAATTACCGGAGGGGAAGATGTGGCCGAGTCGGCACAAATATTCATGAATATTTTACAAGGTAAAGGTACCAACGCACAGAACAATGTGGTTTGTGCCAACGCAGGGGTCGCTATTGCCACTGTAAAGGGCATCACCCCGAAAGAAGGCTTTGAAATGGCTAAGGAATCCTTGCTAAATGGTAAGGGATTGGCGGCTTTGAAAAAATTACAAGAGTTGAGCTGATAAAATTTATTGAATCACAACTCAGATTGTATCCAAAATGGAAGAAATTATTGCAAAATATTTGAATTATTGGGTAGATAAGGGCTTAAATTATTTGCCAACTGAGATAGAAAAGGAAATGCTTGGACCTAGTAATTCTTCGCAAGATGATTGGAAGATGTGGATGCCCATTCCAAGCATAGTAACAGATTCAGATATATACAGTTTTGAAGAAAGTATAGGATTCAAATACCCACGGGAGTATAAAAAGTTTTTAAAGTTCAAACATTTTTTATGATTTAATTATTGGAGAATGTTCATTTTGCGCTCATCCAATAAATTCCTGGAGAAAAGAACTATCGGATTTTATTTATAATGGTTATCCAAAAGAATGTATAATAGAAAAAGGTAAGATTCCTTTTGCAAATTGGAGCGATTGGGGACTTCTTTGTTTTGATACAACTTTAGTTGATGAAAATGATTATCCAATTGTTCTTTGGGACCATGAATATCAGGATGAGTTTGAATTTAAATATTCAAATTTTGAAACAATGCTCTTTGAATTAGATAAAGAAACCGCAAAAAATAATTAAAAACCTTTAAGAGTTAATCAATTGAACATTCTAGAAAAAATAGTAGCCGATAAGCGCAAAGAGGTCGATTTGAAAAAATCACTCATCACCCTGCCCCAATTAGAGGCGTCGGTAATGATGGAACGCACCTCCGTCTCATTGGCAGAAGTATTGCGCAAAAGTAACTCCGGCATCATAGCTGAGCACAAGCGGCGTTCCCCGTCCAAATCTGTCATCAATCACGACTTGAGCGTTCAGGATGTGGCCAAGGGATACACCGATGCAGGTGTTTGTGGCATATCCGTGCTCACTGACGGTAAATATTTTGGCGGCTCTTTGGACGATTTGGTACTTGCCAGGGCTTCAACCAACATCCCACTTTTGCGAAAAGAGTTCATCATAGATGAATATCAGATTGTGGAGGCCAAAGCCTACGGTGCAGACGTGATTCTATTGATTGCCGCTATCCTATCCAAGGACGAAATCAAGAACTTGTCCGAACTGGCCAAGGGAATGGGACTCGATGTACTGCTGGAGGTCCACAACGAGGAAGAACTCGAAAAATCCCTGATGCCGAGTCTGGATATGTTGGGGGTGAACAATCGTAATCTTAAATCCTTTGAGGTGGATTTGGATATCAGTAAAACGTTGTCCAAAAAAATCCCTGATGATTTTGTAAAAGTTTCCGAAAGTGGCATTAGCTCTGTCGAAGCCATCCGTGAGCTCAAGGAATTTGATTATCAAGGATTTTTGATCGGGGAGAATTTTATGAAAACGGATAATCCTGGTAAAAGTGCGGAAGAATTTATAACCAAAATAATCTCGTAAATGTCACTTCGAGTGATTTACCAAAGGTAAATTGTATCGAAAAGCAATCGGTCTAGATACATTTTGAAACAAGTTTCAAAAAACTCGACCTGACTAAATGTATACCATGAAACTAAAAATCTGCGGCATGAACCATAACCCCGAAGAGGTTGCAAATTTGCGACCCGATTATTTGGGGTTTATTTTCTGGGAACCTTCCTCCCGATATTTTTCGGGAGAGATGCCGGTCTTGCCCAGTTCCATCAAAAAAGTTGGCGTTTTTGTGGATGCGCCTATAGAAGAAGTTTTGCAAAAAGTGGCCCAGTATCAGTTGGATGCCGTGCAACTCCATGGAAAGGAAAGTGCTGCATATTGCATGGCGCTGAAAGATTGCCTCCTGTCATTTCGAGCGCCCGCCTACCGGACAGGCAGGCAGTCGAGAAATCAGACAGGTTTTAACAAAAATGAGGTCTCGACTGTGCTCGACCTGACAGATACGGAAATCATCAAAGTATTTTCCATCAAAGATGATTTTGATTTTAACGTATTGAAGGGTTATGAAAACGTATGCGATTATTTTCTTTTTGATACCAAAGGAAAACTCCCCGGAGGAAATGGCTATGCCTTCGATTGGTCCGTTTTGGAAAGATACCCCTTCCATAAACCCTACTTTTTGAGCGGAGGCATTGGATTGGATTCCAAGGAACAACTACAAGCCTTTTTGGGGAGCCCAGCTTCAGCTCACTGTTTTGCCATCGATGTGAACAGTAAGTTTGAAACGGCCCCAGGGCTAAAAAACATTACGGATTTAAACCTATTTATTGAATCGCTCAAAGGCGGTCAGAACCAAAAAAAGAACCTATGAAAAGTTATCATGCTGACGAACGCGGATATTACGGCGAGTTCGGGGGAGCTTTTATCCCCGAAATGCTCTATCCCAACTGTGAGGAACTGCGGCAAAACTACCTCAGTATTATGAAGGAGCCCTCGTTCCAAGAGGAGTTCCATCAACTGTTGAAGGATTATGTAGGACGCCCTACCCCTTTATACCTTGCAAAACGCTTATCCGAAAAGTACAACACCAAAATCTACCTGAAACGGGAAGATCTGTGCCATACCGGAGCCCATAAGGTCAATAACACCATCGGCCAGATTTTAATGGCCAAAAAATTGGGCAAAAACAGAATTATTGCAGAAACAGGAGCGGGTCAGCATGGGGTGGCCACGGCTACTGTGTGTGCCTTAATGGGCATTCAGTGCGTGGTGTACATGGGAGAAATCGATATCGCGCGCCAAGCCCCAAACGTAGCCCGAATGAAAATGTTGGGGGCCGAGGTACGGCCGGCCACATCGGGCAGTAAAACCTTAAAGGACGCTACCAACGAAGCCATCCGTGATTGGATCAACAATCCCGTGGACACCCATTATATCATCGGTTCGGTGGTAGGCCCTCACCCCTATCCCGATATGGTGGCCCGTTTTCAGTCCGTGATTTCGGAAGAAATCAAACGACAACTACAAGAAGTCGAAGGCAGGGAAAATCCAGATTATGTGGTGGCCTGTGTGGGCGGAGGAAGCAATGCGGCAGGCATCTACTATCATTATTTGGATGTTCCCGAAGTGGGCATCATTGCCGTTGAGGCTGCCGGAAAAGGAATTGATTCCGGTGAAAGTGCCGCGACATCAGCACTTGGAAAAGTGGGCATTATCCATGGCAGCAAAACCCTGTTGATGCAGACCCAAGATGGACAGATTACGGAACCCTATTCCATTTCTGCAGGATTGGATTACCCGGGCGTAGGTCCCATGCATGCCCATTTGTACGCCTCGGGTCGTGGCGAGTTTATTTCCATTACGGATGATGACGCCATGCAAGCTGGGCTGGAACTCTCCAAATTGGAAGGTGTCATTCCAGCTATTGAAACCTCGCACGCGCTGGCCATTTTTGAAGAACGGAAATTCAACCCGGATGACGTAGTGGTGGTCAACCTATCAGGACGAGGTGATAAGGACCTTCAGAACTATATTGATTATTTTAAATTATAGATGTTAGACATTAGATATTAGACGCTAGAGTCCTAATTCTAATATCTCACATCTGAAATCAGGATGTATGAACAGAATCAAACAAAAACTACAGGAGGATAAAAAAATCCTTTCCATATATTTTTCAGCAGGTTATCCCAAGCTTGACGATACGGTAAAAATCATCGAAGATTTGGAGAAAAATGGGGTCGACCTTATCGAAATTGGGCTTCCTTTCAGCGATCCCCTGGCAGACGGCCCTACCATTCAGGAAAGCTCCACCGAAGCCCTTAAAAATGGCATGCATACCGCCTTGCTCTTTGAGCAATTGAAGCATATCCGAAAAACGGTCTCCATTCCCTTGATCATTATGGGGTATTTTAATCCAGTGCTACAATACGGGGTAGAGGCATTTTGTGCCCAATGTGAAAAAATTGGCATCGATGGACTCATCCTGCCCGATTTGCCGTTGGATGTTTATAAAGAGGAATACGAGGCCATTTTTAAAAAGCATGGATTGATCAACGTTTTTTTGATTACCCCTCAAACTAGCGAAGAACGCATCAGGGCAATCGACGATGCATCCGAAGGCTTTATTTATATGGTAAGTTCTGCAAGTACTACTGGAGCTCAACAAGGTTTTGGCAGTGAACAATCGGACTATTTTGACCGTATTTCGCAAATGGATTTGAAAAATCCGCAAATCGTTGGATTCGGTATCAGCAATGCCGAAACGTTTCAACAAGCCACCCAAAAAGCTAAGGGAGCTATTATTGGTTCGGCCTTCATCAAACACCTCACTAAAAATGGAGTTGATACTATTGGTGACTTTGTGAAGCAAATTCGCTAAATTTCACCTCTAAAATTATTCCAAGACAACATGAAAAAAACGCTGTCACTTGTCTGCTCACTCTTTGGTTTTTCGCTTTTTGCCCAAGACGATGTGGCCATAAAATCGCAAGTGGCCGATGCCATCAATGAAATTCGTGAATTTATCGCCATTCCCAACGACGCGCTCGATGCCGCGGACATTGACCGAAACATCATGTGGCTCAAGCGAAAGTTCGGTGACAGAGGGTTCAATACGGCGGTTTTGGAAACTGAAGGACTTCCCTTGTTTTTTGCAGCAACCCCCGTAAGCGGAGAAAAGCCAACAGTTCTCATCTATATGCATTTTGATGGACAATCCGTAGACCCCTCCAAATGGGATCAGCCGAATCCATATCAGGTTGTATTGAAAGCTCCAAAGGATGGAGGCTTCGAAACGGTGTCATTCGATGAATTGGATGATGACATCAATTACGATTGGCGTCTGTTCGGACGGTCCACCTCTGATGACAAATCGCCTATAGTAATGCTATTGAACGCCATGGACCTGTTGAAGAAGGATGGCAAGGAAATACCCTTCAACATCAAGGTTATTTTGGACGGCGAAGAGGAAAAGAGCAGCAAGCCCCTTCCTGCGGCCGTAAAGCAATACCGTGAATTGTTGGAATCCGACTTTTTGATGATCGTGGACGGTCCGGTCCATGCTTCGGAAAAGCCCACTGTGGTTTATGGTTGTCGCGGCATTACTACCTTGACACTGACCACCTATGGGCCCATCAAGCCACAACATAGCGGGCATTATGGCAACTACGCCCCAAACCCAGGGTTTCAATTGGCCAAGTTGTTGGCCACCATGAAAGATGATGAGGGCAGAGTCACCATTAACGGTTATTATGATGGTATTTCCATCAATAAAACGACGGATTCCATTTTAAAAAGCGTTCCCGATAGTGATGAGGCCATAGCAGAAAAACTACAATTTAAAACAGCCGAAAAGGTAGGTGGTTTTTATCAGGAAGCCTTGCAATACCCGTCCTTGAACATTCGTGGACTGGGCTCTGGTTGGGTCGGTGATAAAGCAAGGACCATTGTTCCGGAAAGTGCTACCGCCGAATTGGATTTACGATTAGTTGTAGAAAGCGATGGCGACCGTCTCAAAAAATTGGTAAAAGACCATATCGGCAAACAAGGATACAAAGTATTGGACCACGTTCCTTCAAAAGAGGAGCGGATGCAATTTGATAAAATCGTGACCGTGGAAGAGGGCAGTGTTACGGACGCTTTCCGCACTGAGCTGGACAATCCTTATGGTGATTTCATTGTGAAGACATTACACCAAACTTTTGGGGAAGAGGTGATTCAAATACGCACTATGGGTGGCACCGTACCTATCTCACCGTTTGTCAATGAATTGAAAATCCCAGCCTTTATTGTCCCCGTGGTAAACCCAGACAACAACCAGCACAGTCCCAACGAGAATGTCAAAATTGGGCAGTTGGCCTATGGCATCAAGGCCTTTTATGGGATTCTTTCTTCGGAAATGAATTAAAAAAACTCCCGATACTGCATCACCCTGAAATCAAGTGTATTGAATTCAGGGTTTTTATTTTTTAGGTCCTTGTAGGCCGGTAAACTACCAACGGCACGGTTGGCTGCTCCCGAAGGTGCTATCAGGGAAACGGTTTTTATCGTTCTCGATGCGGCTTGAACTGACTTACCGGATTCAAGGGGAAGCTCCAAATGATGGATACGAGGAACTATATCTGATACGACTTTTAGTTTAAGGCCGTGTTCCTTCAACTGTCTACGAAAGAAATATTCCGGACCATTTTTACTATTTCCTCCCGTAAACAAAAGTGTCTTGATGTTGGGGTATTCTTTTAAGTAACCAACCAAATCACGGAGCACCACATTTTTCATCCCCAAGTCGGATGCGTCAATTTTTTGGCGTTCAGCACTTTCCACAATATCGCAGACGCCAATCTTGTTTTTCATCAAAAAACGCTTCCGTTGCTCCACGGCTTCTTGGGTCGTCTCGTACTTTAGACCAAGATTAAAGATGATATCCAATATGGGCCAAAGCTGTCCGTTGCAACTTCCATAGCAAAAATCGACATCCTGTGGTTTTAACTCACCGGTAGTAAAACGAGGTGGTGGCAAGGTACCCACAATCAACTTTGTGGCCTTTTCCAAGAGAAACGGTTCGTACGGATGTATGTGCTTAAAGACTTTTTGGGCCAATCCTTTACCGATCTATGCAGAGTTTCGACTCGCGTTGATGTTACCGTAAAGCGAACGTGTCACAATTTTCTCGTACAATTCCTTGTACTCTGAATTTTGTGTGATATGGTACAAAGCATTCTGCTGAATCACCAACAGGGGCAATACAATCTTTTCCCTGATTTTGACCGACTCCCGCGATACGGCTTCGTCCTCCATCAACATCTTATCCCCTGAAATCTGTAGGAGCATTTTTTTGGACAGTTGGAATTCGTCGTGCAAAATATTCCAGAAATCTCCAAACTCAGGGTCCTCCTTCATGTAACCGGTCAGATTAAAATTGGATTTCGCCAAAGACATCATACTGTTGTGCATCAACGCCCTGAAAAATGGGACTTCTTTGTACAACTTTTTCACTTCGGACAGTCTTCCTTGTTCTTTCAGGGCACTTATGGCCGTTCCCAAACCAAAGTATCCAGGCACATTCTGCTTCAGCTGGCTCCAGGAACCTACAAAGGATATCGCCCTTAGGTCGGACAAAGTCAATTGTTTTTTATTGCCACGCTTTCCGGGTCTACTGCCAATGTTTGCCTTGGTGTAATATTTTAAGGTACTACGATGTTCCAAATAGGGCATAAATTTCTCATGCTGCTTCAACGCATCGTACTTCTCAAAGCTGAGCTCTGAAAGTTCTTCGATCAATTTACGCTGGGCAGCGGAAATGGTAAGTTCCTTACCGAAGAGGTTGTTGCTCAATCCTGCCGTGAGCAACTGTTCGGAGTTGTGGATAAACTGCTCTTTGGTACCGTAGGTACTGGTTATGGTCTGTCCCTGAATGGTAAGCTGAATCTCATGATTGGCGACATCCTTGGTCTGGGCTGCGTAGAACCTGTGCGTTTTTCCTCCGCCCCTTGCTGGCGGTCCCCCCCTACCATCAAAGAAAATAGCGGCCACACCGTTTTTCTTACAGACCTTGCTCAATGTCTCCTTGGTCTTTAAAATGGACCAGTTGGCCTTTAAATAGCCACCGTCCTTGGTACCATCCGAAAAGCCCAGCATTATGGTATGGATATCCCTTCTTCGTTCCAAGTGCTGGCGATATTGTGGAATATCGAATAAGGTTTGCATCACTTCCTCGGAAGCATCCATACCCTTCATAGTTTCGAACAATGGAACAATATCAAAAGTGATTTCCTTTTCGTCCCATCCGCACCATCTAAACAGCCCGAACACGAACAATACGGAAAAAATATCTTCGGAATTGCTGATGATGTAACGGTTGCAACCATCTTCCCCGTTCTTTTCCTGAATGGACTTAAGGTTTTTGATATTGACAATGGTATCTTTTACGATATCATCCACGAAATCCTTTGGATTGAGTTGGAAGTTTTTCTCCAGCAACAGTTTCACCAATTCCTGTTCCTCGATCTCGTTGATACTTTCTTTAATGATACCCTCTTTCTTGAGGACACTTTCCACCACCAATAAATGCTTACTGTGATCTTGACGGATATCCAGTGTGGCAAAATGGGTCTTAAAAATGTGGACCTTATCCATCAGTTGATTCAATTCATCCAAATAGAGGTCATGATAATCTGAGCGCAGTTTTTCCCTGATCTTTTCCAGGTAGCCAATAATTTCTGAATAGGAAATGGCGGCGTCCACGTTGAACATGGCATTGTACAATTTTGAGCTCAAATCGTTCAAATCTTCCTGCATCCCCTTAAAGGTTAGCTTTTTTCGAAGACCTTTCAATTCATTATAATAGCATTTCATCAAGGTAAGCCTAAGTTCATCGGCGACCTGTTTGGTGATATCGGCAGTGACATAAGGGTTGCCGTCTCGGTCACCACCTGGCCAAAATCCAAGTTTCATCAGGTTGTAGTTCTCAAATTTGTCATCCCGAATGTTGCTCTTCACGTATTGGTACAATTCCCCAACGGCATCATAATAGGTATGCCTTAGAATATAGATAATGTTTTTTGCCTCATCCAAAGGAGTGGGCTTTTTGGCATTGATCAAGGATGTTAGTCCCAACTGCTGAAGGGTCACATCAATGTCATAAATCCGGTCTTGATCAATGAGCGAACGAAGTTCCGCGATAATATCCAAAATAGCCGGGGTATAAAACTGGGTTGGGTGGGCCGTTAAAACGATACGTGCACTAAAGGTGGACAGTTTTTTGGATACCTTGTCCCAATTTTTGGTGCGGTTCACCAGCTCAAAATAATCCTTTATGGTCAAAGAGCTACTGTATTTCTGCAGCTTGGGAAATGCCGAATCCTCGACACTATCATAGAGGACCACTTGCCGCTCCACATATTGGATCATCCGGAACATAAAATCCAACCGCTCCCTTTCATCCTGAATATTCACAAAATTGGAAAAGAACACTTCCAATATTTCCTGTGGATCTTTACCTTCCTTCAGTCCCTTTTCGCATTGATCGAGCAAAAGCGGAACCAAATTCCCCACATTTTCCACGTTCTTGTAAGGCAAGCTCAGGAAGAGGCTGTTGTAAATATTGAACTTATTGGTTACCGATTTTTTGAATTCTTCTAACCGTTTAGTCTGCTGCATGGATTTCGTTTATGTTAGTGTTATCAATGGACGTTCACTCAAAGGTCGTGAATAAAGTGTAACCTCTGGGTTAAATTTAGGCGTATCACAATTTAGGGTATGGGCACTTCAATCGTAACATCATACTCCATTTGGATAACTTAAAGATTACTTCGGATTTTACCAAAGTTTTTTAACGAACAAACACAGGCTCGTTTTTCTTCACTGTATGCTCCTCGCTGTACATGTAGCCATCGTAGTCAAAATTCTTGATATCGTCCAAGGTTTCGGCACCCTTGTCCAAAATATAGCGCACCATGGAACCACGGGCTTTTTTGGCGTAGAAACTGATCACCTTTAGTTTATCGTTTTTCCAATCCTTAAAAACGGGGGCTATAACGGGAACCTTTAGCTTTTTTTCGTCCACGGCACCGAAGTATTCGTTACTGGCCAGGTTTACAAATAATTCATCCTCCTGAAGCTCTTCATTCAAAGACGCCGTGATTTGGTCCTTCCAAAACTCGTAAAGGTTCTTTTTACGGCCCACTTTAAGTTGGGTGCCCATCTCCAATCGGTAGGGCTGTATAAGGTCCAGTGGCTTTAAAACACCGTATAGTCCCGACAAAATCCGAAGTGTGTCCTGTAGATGGTCCAACTGCTCTTCGGGAATGGTGTATGCATCCAAACCTTGGTATACATCCCCGTTAAAGGCATAAACCGCAGGTCTGGCATTATCCAGGGTAAAAGGTAGTTCAAACTGTTGGTTGCGCTCCCAGTTCAAATCTGCCAACTTATCCGAAATGGACATAAGTTCCGATAGTGCCTTGGGTTTTTTCTTCTTCAAAACGGCGTTCAATTTTTCCGCTTGTTCCAAAAATTGGGGCTGACTGTATTTTGAAGTGGGCAAAGCAGTCTCGTAATCAAGCGACTTTGCCGGGGATATGACAATTTTCATGGTATTCCTTTTTGGTAAAAATAACGAGGATTTTCGTTTTTCGGAAGGGGATTCCAAAGGTGTTTTCAATCTTTGGATTGAGGAAACCTATGATTCGTGATGCTTGGCATAACTGCGCCATTTTTCGATACCGGCGACCATGTCTTCCGGTAACTCGGAATCAAACCGCATAAACTCTCCGGTGACCGGATGCTCAAAACCAAGTGTTTTGGCGTGCAGGGCCTGACGCGGCAGCACTTTGAAGGCATTTTCCACGAATTGTTTGTATTTGGTAAAAGTGGTCCCCTTCAAAATCTTATCGCCACCATAGCGCTCATCGTTAAAAAGGGTATGGCCAATATATTTCATGTGGACGCGAATTTGGTGGGTTCTACCGGTTTCCAAACGGCAAGACACCAAAGTCACATAACCAAAACGTTCCAAGACCTTGTAATGGGTCACTGCTTCCTTACCGTCGCTCCCATCGGGAAATACCATCATTTGCAGCCTATTTTTGGGATTGCGGGCGATGTGCCCCTCTATGGTCCCCTCGTCCTCTTCCACATTGCCCCAGACCAAGGCTACATACTCCCGCTCGCTGCTTTTTTCAAAAAATTGCTGCGCCAAATGGGTCATGGCGGACTCTGTCTTGGCAATCACCAACAATCCAGAGGTATCCTTATCAATGCGATGGACCAATCCGGGTCGGTCAGAACTGTTGTTGGGCAAATTCTCAAAATGGTAGACCAATGCATTGATCAAGGTCCCCGAGTAATTTCCATGCCCCGGGTGCACCACCATTCCGGCGGGCTTGTTCACCACAAGAAGTACTTCGTCCTCGTACACAATGTCCAAGGGAATGTTTTCGGGTGTCAGCAAAAACTCGTAGGGCGGGTGCTCAAACATCACTTTGACCTCATCCCCTGCCTTAACCTTATAATTTTGTTTGACTATGGCACCGTTTACCCAAATGTGCCCTCTTTTGGCGGCCTGCTGGATTTTGTTTCGCGTAGCATTCTCAATGAAGTTCATCAGGAATTTATCCACACGAAGTGGTTCTTGCCCTTTTGATGCCACAAAACCATGATGTTCATACAGATCATCTTGGGAAAGCTCGTCCTGATTATCGGAAATATCCATATTTATTGGGAGTCTGCCTGTACTTTTGCACTACCGGGAATGGTTCCATTACCGCAGATCAACTCCACTTGCGAAGTTTTGGGCAATCGGTCGCCAGGCTTAATGTATTTCCCTTTGTGCTTCATTCGGTACACCATGTCCTTTCCGAGTTCATCGATATAGGTTACACGCTCCACCTCAAGCCCTACCGCACGCAACATGGAAGCTGCATTTCGTTGGGTTACTTGGATGATATCCGGTACCGTCACTTTCTTATATCCCGATGGGTTTACGGTAAAATAAATCTTGCGATTGGCCTTTACCTTATTGCCTGCTGGTGGATTTTGGTCCAATATGGAAAATCGTGGATACTCTGGATTAAAATCGGAAGAATCCAATACTTGATATCTTAGTCCTGCCTCCTCTACGGCCTTGCGCATCTCCATCACCGACATTTTGGAAAAATCGGGAACCTCCACAAATTCACCGTGATTGGTGGTGCCCTTTAGCCATTGCAAAGCAAGGAACACCAAAACAAGGACTGCTCCTGCCGCCAATCCCAATTGGATCAAAAAAGTCTTGCTTTTTAAAAAGTTCAAAAAATTCTTCATGTAGTTCACCTTAACGCAACAAATATAGGAAAGCCAACCCTTTTTTCTTTACTTTGGTCCAGCGATATTTTACCAGCCAATGAAAAAGAACATTGCCATCATCATGGGGGGCTATTCCAGTGAGCACGGTATTTCCATTAAAAGCGGAAATGTGGTGTACAAGTATCTGGACAGGGACAAATACCATCCATACAGGGTGGTCATCACACGGGAAAAGTGGTTTTATCTCGATGAGAACAACCGAGAGTTTCCTATGGAAAAATCCGATTTCAGCCTTAACATCGATGGTAATAAAATTCATTTTGATTGTGTTTTCAATGCCATCCACGGTACTCCCGGTGAAGATGGATTGATGCAGGCCTACTTCGAACTTTTGGGTATTCGCCATACGTCTTGCAACCACTATGAGGCCGCGCTCACCTTTAACAAAAGGGACCTATTGAGCACTTTGAAACCTTATGGCGTTCCCTGTGCACAATCCTACTTTTTGAACAAGGGCCAAGATGTGGATGAAGATGCCATTGTGGAAAAGGTGGGACTGCCCTGCTTTGTAAAGGCCAACCGGGCCGGTAGCAGCTACGGGGTGTCCAAGGTGTACCAAAAAGAAGAACTTGGAAACGCCATAGAAAACGCATTTAAGGAAGATACACAGATTATCATAGAATCTTTTTTGGATGGTACCGAAGTCTCTGTCGGTGTCATCACATATGAAAACAAAGTAACCGTGCTACCGGCAACGGAAATCATTTCGGAAAACGATTTTTTCGATTTCGAGGCAAAATATTTGGGCAAATCCAAAGAAATAACACCAGCGAGAATCTCGGAAAAACAAGAGTCCAATGTGAGGCAGTTGGCCGAGTTCATTTATAAAACGTTGGGATTGAAGGGGTACACCCGAAGTGAGTTTATTTTTATTGGTGACGTGCCCCACTTGCTGGAAATAAACACAACTCCCGGACTGACAGAGGAAAGTCTCCTACCACAGCAAGCCAGAACAGCTGGAATTTCCCTCGAAGACCTTTTTGACAGTGCGATTGTTGAAGCTTTGCGCTAGAAACCGTATTTTTAAACAACTTTAAATTACAACATGAGACGCGCACTCTTCCCCGGTTCCTTTGATCCATTGACATTAGGCCACTATGACATCATTAAAAGAGGGATTACCCTTTTTGACGAACTGGTCATAGCCATAGGAATCAATGCCGATAAAAGCTACATGTTTTCCTTGGAGGAACGTGTGAGGTTTATTGAAGAGGCCTTCAAGGACGAACCCAAGATCAAAGTGACTACTTACCAAGGTCTTACGGTGGATTTCTGTAAAAAAATCGGTGCCAATTTTATTTTAAGGGGACTGCGCAACCCTGCTGATTTCGAGTTTGAAAAGGCCATTGCACACACCAATCGCAAGCTTTCCGAAATTGAAACGGTGTTTCTGTTGACCTCCTCCGGCAAATCGTACATCAGCTCCTCCATTGTTCGCGACGTTATCCGAAATGGCGGGGACTACTCCGGTCTGGTGCCGGATACGGTCGTGGTCAAATCCTAGTTTACATTTTAATTTTGTAAGATTTTTCTTTATTTTTATGTAACAACAAACAATCCTCAAACGAATAAATACAACACTGTGGGTTGTTTTCACAACAATAAAAATTGTAATTCGGACAAATAGCTCTACTTTGGTCAGAAATTTCTGAGTAGGTAGAACGTTTTTTAAGCATCCCCCGAGTTTTGAAAGCAGTTGAGAGAGTTGATCCATTTTATGTTTTGAAACAGTTGCCCAAGGCAACAGCACTTGTTTCCCAAGAGGGTACTCTTTTGGATGCTTCCTGCTCTTGGTTAAAAATGTTCGGACTTGCTTCCTTTACCAAGGGAAAAGGTCCAGAAATATTTACCTTGTTCCCCGAGAACATCGAATTAAAGCAGCAACTCAAGGACAACCTTTCTTTCACCCTTGAGCATACCATCAAAGTCAACTATACCACCCTACACCTCAAAAGCCATTTTGCTCCCTGGTTCGATGAAAAGGAAAATGTGATCGGTACCATTGTCCAAACGGACGATATCACCTCCGAAACAAAAAAACAAGAAGAATTGGACTGGCTCCATAACATTTTGGAGACCAAGATGGAAGTGTCCAAGACCGGTTGGTGGGAATTTGATTTAAAAACCGAAGAGCTATTCTGGTGCAAAGAAACCAAACGCATTCATCAGGTTCCGGAAAATTATCTGCCAAACGCGCAGGAGGCCATCAATTTTTACAAAGTGGGATACAGCAGAAACAAGGCTTCCATGCTGTTCCATCGAGTAACCAATAACCTTCAACCTTACGATATCAACCTGTTGCTGGTGACCTATATGGGACAAGAGCGATGGGTACGTATTACAGGTAAACCTTTGGTAAAAAATGGAAAGATCATCAAAGTATTTGGAACGATCAAGGATATTCATGAGGAAGTGATGGCAAATACACGGGTAAGGGAACACCAGCAGTTATTGTCCACTTTGGTCGATAGCCTCCCCTTAAACGTATACGTAAAGGATCTGGAATCCAGAAAAATTTTGGTCAACAAGAGTGAATGCAACTATTTGGGCAAAAAACCAATTGACCTCATCGGTAAAACCGATTTTGACCTTTTTGAAAAAGAGTATGCCCAAATTTCCCGTGAGGAAGACCTTCAGGTCATGAAAAACCTGACCCCTATTATTGGAAAAGAGACCAAAAGTGTCCTAAATGGTAAGGTAACCCATCATCTTACTTCCAAAATCCCCTATTTTGATCTGGACGGCAAAGTCTGTGGCCTTATTGGGATGAGCATGGACATTACGCACATGAAAAAGAAGGAGGAACAATTGCGGAGCCTCAACGCCATTGCAGTGATGCAAAACCAAAAACTGATCAGCTTTGCACATATTGTTTCACATAATCTAAGGTCGCATTCCGCCAACTTTTCCATGTTATTGGGATTTCTAGATGCTGAAAAGGATCCCACGGAAAGGCTGCGATTGATCAAGATGCTGCGCCAAGCTTCCGACAATCTCTTGGAAACCTTGGCCAACCTGAACCAAGTGGTAGATGTAAATTCAAATACCTTGGTGATCAAAAAACCCGTGCACCTACGCCATGCTGTGGTAAAGATATTGCAGGAACAGTCGGCACTATTGGAGCACAACCACGCACAGGTAACAAACCATGTTCCTGAGCAATTACAGATCAACTGTGTACCTGCCTATCTGGATAGCATATTGTTGAATCTGGTATCCAATGCGGTCAAGTATAAAAGTCCCGACCGTAAACTCCAGATTACCATCAATGCCCTAAAATCCCAAAAAGGGATTGAACTGAGCATCTCCGATAATGGACTGGGAATTGATCTAAACAAATACGGAAACAAAATATTTGGAATGTACAAAACGTTCCACAACAGAGAAGATGCCAAAGGCTTTGGGCTTTACTTGGTAAAGAACCAAATCGAGGCCATGGGCGGAAGTATAACAGTGCAGAGTGAAGTAGATAAAGGCACTACATTCAATGTAAGTTTTAATGAAGAAAGTTAGTTGTATTTTTATTGTGGACGATGACCCCATAACTGTTTTTGGCATCAAAAAAATGTTGAAGTCTGTAGCGGAATGCGATGACATCCAAATTTTTCAAAATGGCCACGAGGCCCATGAAGCTTTGAAGGAAAGGAGCAAAACCGGAGGAACCATTCCCGAGGTCATCTTTTTGGATATCAACATGCCCATAATGGATGGATGGGAGTTTTTGGATGAACTGATCCAACTGGAGATCAAAGAGCAGATCGTCATCAATATGATCACATCGTCCATAGACCCATTGGACCATAAAAAGTGGGCGGACTTCAAAGACCGCTGTCCCTATCCGCTCAACTTTAAGAACAAACCCATTTTCAAAATAGAAGCAAACGAACTGGGTTGCATGGGGATTGCGTCGTAGATCATAATATTCTGTATTTTTGGCACTTGCAAGTACACCATTTGTGCAACCTAAAGTTCCCGAAGCATTTTGAAGCAGATTATTCTTTTTTTGTCCGTAGTTCTCATAGTCTCCTGTAAATCTGAAACACAGGACGAGCAATCGTCTTATCCTACCCATTACGAACTTTCGGAAGGCAAGGAAACGGCGACCTATCAACAGACCATTGATTACTACATGGCCTTGGCCCGCGAATTTCCAGAAATCAATATCCAGACCATTGGCAAAACGGACAGCGGCTACCCCTTGCACACCGTTACCTTTAACCCTGACGGGGACTTTAATTTTGAAAATATCCGCAAGGAAAAGACCATCATCCTAATAAATAACGGTATACATCCTGGGGAAAGTGATGGTATCGACGCCACCATGATGCTGTACCGCGATTTGGCCACAGGTGTATTGGAAGCTCCAAAGAACACGGTATTGGTTACGATTCCGGTCTATAATGTGGGCGGTGCGCTCAACCGAAACTCCACCACCCGGGCCAATCAGAACGGTCCAGAATCCTACGGATTTCGGGGCAACGCCCGAAATTACGATTTGAATCGTGACTTCATAAAAATGGATACCCAAAACGCCAGAACTTTTGCCCAAATATTCCATATGGTAAAACCCGATGTTTTTGTGGACAACCATGTGAGCAACGGGGCCGATTACCAATACACCTTGACCCATTTGTTCACACAGCACAATAAATTGGGAGGTGAAATGGGCAAATACCTCCATGACACTTTTATGCCAGGTCTCGAACAATCCTTGATTGAAAAGGAGTGGGACATTACCCCCTACGTTAATGTGTTCAATGTTCCGCCGGAAGAAGGTTTTAGTCAGTTTATGGACCACCCCCGATACTCCACCGGCTATACCACCCTATGGAGCACCTTGGGGCTAATGGTAGAGACCCATATGCTAAAACCCTACCAACAACGTGTGGAAGGCACCTATGCTTTGATGGAAAGCTTAATCGATGTAGTGGAAAAAGAGCACAGCACCATCAAAACGCTCCGTAAGGAAACATTGGAATCCAATTTGGAGCTTTCCGAATACCATTTCAATTGGCAAGTGGATACCACACAAACCAGCATCCTCAACTTTAAGGGGTATGAAGCAGAACGGCTGACAAGTGAAGTAACCGGTCTACCACGATTAAAATACAATCGCGATAAGCCCTTTACCAAAGAAACCATTTATCAGGATTATTATTACCCCATGGATACGGTGACCATTCCAGAAGCCTACATTGTTAAGCGTAGTTGGAACAGGGTAATCGAGCGGTTGGATGCCAACAAAATACAATACATACCCATAAAAAAGGACACCACCCTTTCGGTGGAAGTGTATAGTATTGAGGAATACGATACCAGAAATTCGCCCTACGAAGGCCACTATCTCCATTCGGATACCAAGGTATCCAAAAACGTAAAGGACATCCATTTTAGGGAAGGCGATCTTTGGGTACCTACAAGACAGCCCGGTATTCGGTACCTGTTGGAAACCTTGGAGCCCCAAGGAGCGGACTCATTCTTCAATTGGAACTTTTTTGATACTGTTTTACAGCGAAAAGAAGGCTTTTCTCCCTATGTTTTTGAGGATGTAGCTTTGGAAATGTTACAAAAGGATTCTTTGTTGGCAAAAGAGTTTGAAGCCAAAAAAGAGGAAGACCTGAATTTTTCGAACAATTGGTATGCACAGCTCAATTGGATTTTTGAGCGTTCCGTACATTTTGAAGAGGCCTATTTGACCTACCCCATCTACCGTGTCGCCAAAAACAGTGAAGCTGCGGGATTGTTCGCCAATTAGTCAAAGGGCCAATCCTCGAATAGCACCTTAATGTTGTGGTAGGAGTTCTTTAGTGCTTTTTTGGTCTTGCGAGGACCTTTCCATTTCACTTTTTTGATGCCTTCGGATTTTTCTGCGACCAATTTGCCCGTATAGTCCGTTGACATAATGAACCAGTGGGTCTGCTTCAATCGATATTCCCCGTTGCGCTTAAAAATATGGTAGGTAGTATGAAGGAACCGCTCGATGACCAAATCTTTCACCCCTGTTTCCTCCTCCACCTCGCGAACAGCAGCGCTCTCTATGGACTCCCCCTTATCCACCTTACCTTTGGGCAGGTCCCATTTCCCATTTCTGTAAATGAAAAGCACTTTCCCTTTTTTATTGATGACAAAACCACCGCCCGCAACAACCACGGGGATTTTGTGCATGAACAGTTTGAGGATCTTTTTGTCGTCAGGATGATATAAATACGCCTTTTTCAGCTTCTTTTTGGACAATAGACGAATCGCCTCAACTATGGAATCACCATCCAAAGAAAACAAATTACCATTGGAATCCTGGGGTCGCTCGTTTGTTAAGATCAGTGGAGCCTCATTAACAAAAACTTCATACATTTGCGCAATGGTTTTAGATAAGGGAATCGCAAAAAAAACAGCAGAGCTGTTATTACAAATTAATGCAATTAAGTTGGAACCTGAAAATCCTTTTACATGGGCTTCAGGTTGGAAATCGCCTATTTATTGCGATAATAGGATCATGCTCTCTTACCCTGCAGTAAGAAACTTTGTTCGAGAAGAAATTGCAAAGCAAGTAGAGAACCTCTATGGAAGGCCCGACGTAATTGCCGGCGTGGCCACGGGTGCCATCGGAATCGGTATTTTGGTAGCAGAGGCCCTAGGTCTTCCTTTTGTTTACGTAAGGCCAAAACCAAAAGAGCACGGTAGGCAAAATCAGATTGAAGGCTATTTTGAACCCGGACAAAGTGTTGTGGTCATCGAGGATTTGATCAGCACGGGCAACAGTAGCCTTAATGCTGTCCAAGCACTGAAGGAGCAAAACGCCGATATCAAAGGAATGATTGCCATCTTCACCTACGGTTTTCCCGTTTCAACCGAAAATTTTGAAAAAGAAGGTGTGGAACTGCATACCCTCTCCGACTACGAGAATTTAATTGAGCAGGCTTCCGACACCCATTACATAAAAGAAAATCAATTACAGACCCTATTGGAGTGGAGATCGAATCCACAACAATGGAAACCATAGTTTACCATGCACATTGAGACCTCAAAAAAAATCGTATCCAAAAGCGATAAAGAAGTGTTTGAATTCCTGACGGATATCAAAAACTTTGAAACCTTAATGCCCGAGAATATCGAAAAATTTGAAGTGTTGGACGAGAATACCTTCAAGTTTGCCTTGAAAGGTATGCCGGAAATCGTGCTACGGCTCAAGGAACAGCATCCAAACGAAAAGGTAGTCTTGGGTGCAGCAAGCGATAAATTGCCGTTTACACTCACGGCAGATATCAAAGCTATCGATGATACCCAAAGTGAGGTAGGTCTAAGTTTTGAAGGAGAATTCAATGCCATGATGGCCATGATGATCAAAGGACCCATCACCAATTTTATGGGAACCCTGTCCAACAATATGGACAAAATCGGTCAATAAAGAAGCGTTACCTCCTTTAGATCAAATTCCCTTATAATCCGGTCCTCCAATTCGATGACCAACTTTCCTGAAGCGGACACCCCTCGGATATAACCCATTAACCGCTCCCCTTTCGCGTTGGCAAAGGTCGAGGGCTTATCCTTTCGGAACAACAATTGCTCGTAGGCAGGCAGCAATTGGGTGACTGTTTTCGCTTCCACGGTATCCAGTTGGAGTTTAAGGCATTCCAAAATGGTATGAAGGAGTTCGTCCAAATCGAAATTCCTACCGGTCACCAATTTTAAGGAAGACGCCTTGTCCAAACCCCCAAAATCCGTCTGGTTTACATTAAGCCCGATGCCTATGATCGCTTCGCCCACTTTATTGCCCCTAAGCAAGTTTTCTATCAAAATGCCACAGATTTTTCGCGAACCTGACATAATGTCGTTAGGCCATTTGATCTGTACATCAGGAATGGTGAGCTTGTTCAAGGCATTGAAAACGGCCAAGGACACTGCAATATTGAGCGCGAATTGATGCCGGACACTCATGGCGTCAAACTTTTTTAAAACACTGAAGGTTAGGTTTTTACCTCCTTCAGAATCCCAAACTGTATTCATTTGCCCCCTGCCCTTGAGCTGCCTACGGGTTACGACCACGGTATAATCCAAAGGATTTTCCGAGCGCAACAAATCTTTCAAAAAGATATTTGTGGAATCCGTGGCATCAAGTTTGAGTATCTGAAAATGTTTTCTCAATGTGACAAGCCTTTACGATTTGTTAAAAACTAGGGCTAAGAAAACAAAAAAAACATAACTTTGTAAAAACTAAACTTTTTGAATGCAGAAAAAGAAAGCTAGCGCAGATGAATTGATTGCCTTGATCCTGGAAGGAATAGAAGACGTTAAAGGAGTTGACATAAATCTACTGGACCTTAGGGAAATCGAAAATACAGTTTGCGACTACTTCATCATCTGTAACGGTACTTCCAACACACATGTGAACGCAATTGTATCCTCCGTGCAGAAAAAGGTCAGCAAGACCCTGCAGGATAAGCCATGGCATGTTGAGGGTTCTGAGAACGCCGAATGGGTGCTTATGGACTATGTCAACGTTGTGGTGCATGTATTTCAAAAACACATTAGGGAATTCTATGATATTGAGGGGCTTTGGGGAGATGCCAAGGTCACTATGGTGGAAAGCAGTTACAATTCTTAAAAAAAAATGGCAAAAGAAAACAACCCAAATAATACACCAAAGAAGCCACGTTTTAGTTCGTGGTGGATATATGGCGTAGTCATCGCATTGATCATCGGCTTCCAGTTTTTTGGTGGAAGCAATTTTTCAAGTACGGAAAAAACAACAACCTCCGAATTACAGGAATTCTTGCGCAATGGTGATATCTCTAAGATTGTCATCATTACCAATACCAGACAGGCCAAGGTATACCTCACCGAGGAGGCCATGAAGAAGGACGTTCACAAAGGAGTGGCCGAAAAGCCGCTGTTCCCATCGACCAATCTGGTTCCCCAGTATGTATTGGACTATGGTGACCTTCAGATTTTCCAAAACGAAATCACCGAGATAAAGAAAGAAAACAATCTGGATACCATTGTCGAGTTTGACACGGAATCCAATGTACTTGGCGAAATATTTTTGACGCTATTACCATTTGCCTTGATCATTGGTATTTGGATCTACCTGATGCGAAGAATGTCTGGAGGCGCCGGAGGCGGTGCTGGTGGACAGATTTTCAACATAGGGAAGTCCAAGGCCAAACTCTTCGACGAGAAAACCGATACACGTACTTCTTTTAAAGATGTTGCTGGGTTGGAAGGGGCCAAGGAAGAGGTTCAAGAAATTGTGGAATTCCTTAAAAACCCGGATAAATACACTTCACTTGGTGGTAAAATCCCAAAGGGAGCCTTGTTGGTAGGCCCTCCGGGAACGGGTAAAACCCTTTTGGCAAAAGCCGTGGCCGGTGAGGCCAAAGTTCCTTTCTTCTCCTTGTCCGGTTCGGATTTTGTGGAAATGTTCGTAGGGGTTGGAGCATCAAGGGTGCGTGACCTTTTCAAACAAGCAAAGGATAAGTCACCGGCTATCATTTTTATTGATGAAATCGACGCCATTGGACGAGCTAGGGGAAAAAACAACTTTACAGGTTCCAATGACGAACGTGAGAATACCCTGAACCAGTTATTGACCGAAATGGATGGATTTGGCACCAATACCAACGTAATTGTATTGGCCGCTACCAACCGTGCCGATGTGCTGGACAAAGCCTTGATGCGTGCAGGACGTTTTGACCGTCAAATCTATGTGGACCTGCCCGACCTCAACGAAAGAAAAGAAATATTCGAAGTACACCTTCGTCCAATAAAAACCGCCGAAACCCTGGATTTGGACTTTTTGGCCAAACAGACCCCAGGATTCTCCGGAGCCGATATTGCCAACGTTTGTAACGAAGCGGCATTGATCGCTGCCCGTAAGGAGAAAAAAGCGGTTACCAAACAAGATTTCTTGGATGCCGTGGATAGAATCGTGGGCGGTCTGGAAAAAAAGAACAAAATCATCACCCCAGAAGAGAAAAAGACCATTGCGTTCCACGAAGCAGGTCACGCCACGGTAAGCTGGATGTTGGAACATGCCGCGCCTTTGGTGAAAGTGACCATTGTTCCCCGCGGTCAGTCGCTTGGAGCCGCTTGGTATTTGCCCGAAGAACGTTTGATCGTACGACCAGAACAGATGTTGGACGAGATGTGTGCCACCATGGGAGGTAGAGCAGCAGAAAAAGTGATGTTTGGAAAAATTTCAACAGGGGCATTGAGCGATTTGGAGAAAGTGACCAAACAGGCCAGGGCCATGGTGACCATTTATGGACTGAATGACGAATTGGGCAACATCACCTATTACGATTCCACGGGTCAAAACGAGTACGGCTTTACCAAACCTTATAGTGAGGAAACGGCCCAAAAGATTGACCAGGAAATATCCAAAATGATCGAAGCGCAATATCAAAGGGCCATTAAATTGTTGGAGGACAACAAGGACAAACTCACCGAGCTTGCCGAACGTCTTTTGGACAAGGAGGTTATATTCAAGGACGATTTGGAAAAAATCTTTGGACAGCGCCCTTTTGAAAAAGAGGAAGAAAAGTTGGAGCCAGCAGAGTAATCGCTACAAACAACATCTAATCAAAGGAGTTATATTGATTAAGTAGAAAGAACACAAAACCATTAATGGGAGTTTTTAAAAAACTTTTCGGAGGAGGAAAAAAGGTTTCCAAAGAAACTGCGGAAACCCGGGGAGAACACATGCCCGACCTAAAAATTCCCGTTGACGAAAAGTTTACCATCTACTTCAAAAAAAATGGTGGAAAGTTCATTTACTGTGAAGATTTTGCCGAAGTTTCCGAGGCCCTCAAGAACATCGTTTCGGAAAACGACTGGCAAAACCACCTCTTCTATTCGCTGGATTCAAGGATAGAGACCAAGTTTGCTTCGGAAAAGCTTCAATTCACCAACAATCGCAACGAAAGTGATATTTTCTTTACCACCTGCGAACACTTGGTGGCCCATAATGGGTCCATTTTGGTGTGTTCCCATCAAATCAAGGAAAAGAAACTGGACGAACTACCGTCCAACCTCATTGTGTTCGCCACCACGAGCCAGTTGGTCGATTCCATAAGCGAAGCACTCAAAATAATCAAGGAACGGTACCAGAAAAACATCCCCAACAATATCACCACCCTAAAGCACTTTCAACAAACACCCGAAAACAAAGATGATTTTCTTTCCTATGGGAGTGCTTCCAAAAATGTATATCTTTTACTCCTAGAAGATTTCTGAGTAGATGAGAGAAATTTTAAGACGCTCCATAACAGGGGTAATTTACGTAGTACTTCTGTTGGGCGCAGTATTTTTGAGTTCGGACGCCTTCGACTTTCTTTTTATGGCCTTCGGACTTGGATGTCTGTATGAGTACAAGCGAATTGTAAAGCTAAAGGGGTACTACATTTTCATGGCCTATTTGGCACTGTGGTGGGTTTTTATTTACCTCACCAACGATACTATGGCCGTGAACATGCTCATGCTTTGCACCATCGCGGTCGACATTGCCCTATTGATGTTCCTGTTCTCCAAAAAACCCAAATATTTCAATGACGTACAGAAATTCTTGATCGGGCTCTTCTACATTGGTGGCGGGTGTATTTTTTTGACGATGATACCTTACAAGATTGATGAATTTGCCCAATTTTTGATCATGGGCATCTTTATTTTGATATGGGTAAACGATACATTTGCCTATCTGGTGGGACGAACTTTGGGACGCACCAAACTTTTTCCTGCAGTTTCCCCCAAAAAAACTATTGAAGGTTCTGTCGGAGGTCTTATTTTTGCACTGGTCGCCGCCTATTTTTTATCGTGGTACGAAACACGGCTTTCGATAATCGAGTGGATGGCAATGGCTTGCTTGATCGTGGTCGCAGGAAGTTTGGGCGACCTGTTGGAATCCAAGTTTAAACGAATGGCCGGTGTAAAAGATAGTGGCGCTATCCTGCCGGGACATGGTGGAATCTGGGACCGATTGGACAGTTTGGTGTTTGCCGCACCGTTTGCATATTTGATTTTAAATATTTTCTCCTATGTTTCATAAAGAGGGTCAAAAAATAATCATATTCACTTTTTTTGTAGTGGTGGCCATTGTATTAGCGGCACAATACACTATGGATTTGGAATGGGCCCGAATGACGGTTCAGATTGCGGCGCTATTGCTTTTGGTGGCCATCTTGCAATTTTTTAGAAACCCAAAAAGATTGGTGACCCCTAACTTTGATGAAATATTGGCTCCAGTGGACGGAAAGGTCGTGGTAATCGAAGAGGTGGATGAGCCCGAATATTTCAAAGGAAAGCGAAAGCAGGTATCCATTTTTATGTCGCCCGTCAATGTACATGTTACCCGTTATCCCGCCAGTGGTACTGTCACCTACTCCAAATATCACCCCGGAAAATATTTAGTGGCTTGGCATCCCAAATCCAGCACCGATAACGAGCGAACCACTATAATACTGCATACCCCAAAATTTGGCGAAATCGGATACCGACAAATTGCTGGTGCCATGGCACGCAGAATCGTAAACTACGCCGAGGAGGGCGAACAGGTTACGCAAGGGGAAGATGCTGGTTTCATCAAATTCGGTTCACGGGTGGATTTGCTTTTGCCGCTTGACTGCGACATCACCGTAAAACTGAATCAAAAAGTAATCGGGGCACGCACGTGCATTGCATCGGTAAGACCATTGGATGACTAAGGAGGAGTTACATAAACGATTTGAGGATGCCGTTAACTTTGTTAACGACTACACGGACCCACTTCCTGCGGACCTCTTGTTAAAACTCTACGCCTACTTTAAGATTGCCAACAAAAATTTTGAAAATCCCGGCAGTCGAACCCCCCTAATCAATGCGTTCAAGGCAAATGCACTCTTTCAGGCCAAGAGCATCAGTGTGGAAGAGGCCATGGAAAACTATGTGAACATAGTTGAGAAGGAGCTTAAAAACCTTTAAGAGGCCAAATCAGCCGTCGCAAAGGATTTCTCCACATAAGTAAAGTAAACACCCCCGAAAATAGTGATCAAGAAATAGAGGGCCACCAGATAGCTCCCAATGGATACATAAGCATCGATGCCAAACCAATCGCCCGATAAATAGATTAGTACCAACCCTGCCACACCCCGAATCACCTCAATCCAAACAGCATACGATTTTCGGTCCATCAAGGTGGTATAGCCATATATCCCAACAAAAATGAACGCTCCAAACAGTAGCAAACCATCAAAACCGATTTCCGAATAGCTGTAGAACATAAAAAGCATTAGCCCTGTGGTTACGATCAACTGAAAAAGTGCGTATCCCTTGAGCCAATAGGAAACTTCCGGACTGTATTTCCTAAAATTGTACACATCTTGAATCACCTCTACGGGGTATTTTTCCTTCACGTCCTGTGGACGCCAGCCCGTGGGCATAAACCATATCCGAAGTTTGTCCCAATAACTCCGAGTGCGCCATGCGTCCTGTATCAATCGCCATACATGTTGAAAATTGATAATGATGGGATTCCAAGTGTTGGCCGGTTTAAGGACCCCATATTGCGGAGGCACGTCATCCAACTCCTCTTGAAAAGTGCCAAACATACGGTCCCAAATACAAAAAATCTGTCCTAGGTTTTTGTCGATATACTCTGGATTGATGGCATGGTGCACCCGATGTTGCGAAGGGGTGACGATAATATATTCCAGAATCCCCATTTTGCCAATATACTGGGTGTGGTACCAGAACTGGGCAAAGAGGTGTATCGGGGCCAATATGGCGATCACTTGATTGGGAACGCCCAATAGGGCGGCCGGAATCAACAAAAGGGCATAGTACCCCAATAAGTTGGAAATAGGCTGCCGTAGCGCGCAAGCCAAATTAAACTCTTCACTGCTGTGATGTATCACATGCTGGTTCCAAAAAAGATTGATGTGATGGCTCAACCTATGGTTCCAATAACCGGCAAAATCCAACGCAATAAAAGCCACCACCCAGACCAACCAAGTTGCCTTGATCTCGATAAGTGCCAAATGTTCCAACAAAAAGGGATAGCTCACCAAAATAAGCACAAGACCCAATGAATCCTTCACTACATTGGTCAAACCTGAGCTAAGACTGCTCACGGTATCCATGAGGTTGTGTTTTTGATCCTTTACAAATCGGCCATACAAAATTTCGATAAGTACAAGACCGATAAAAAATGGCGTGGCATATAACAATGCCGTTGCATACGATTCCATTTCAAAAATTTAAACGTTACCCGATGCAAACATGGGATTTGCTGCCCTTAAGTTAGTCCAAATTTTTAAATAATTGAATATCGTTGGCATCGGTCAAGTCGGGAATATGTTCGGAACGTGGTATACAAAGTACGGCTTTAGGGTGGTCGGCCACCAACATTCCAACAGCCTTCGGAAGTTCCTTTTCATTACGAACCGGGTCCATGGGGCAGTTTTTCAAATATGGATAAACCTCAGCTCCAAAAAAACTAAAAATGTTCATGCTTACCCGAAGCTCGCCCGTGGTATCTTTATATTGGGGCACATCCTCCACATCTGGTTTTTCAATGATTTGCCGTAAAAATCCATCCGAAGAAATATCCATTACCGCAAACTTGGCTATGCGCTCCTCAGTATACTCAAAACCAGAACTGCCATAGCTAATCAACGCATGAGGGGCTTTTCTATCTTTCCTTAAATCCTTGAGGGCACCAACAGAATAAAGGTTATCGCCATTACAAACCGTAAAAGTGGTCCGTTGCAATTCAGGGTATTGATCCAAACATTGCTGAAGTGCATCAGCCGTACCCAATGGTTTTTGGCGTCCTACGGGAACTTCTTGCACGGCCAGGTGGACTTCCAGGTCTTTCGAAAACATCCCTTGATCTTTCAATTGTTGAAAGGCGGTATTTTCCGGGCTGGTGATCAAGTACAGTTTGGTGTATCCTGCCTCCACCGCATTCCGTACCAAATAATACAAAAAAGGATACCCTTTCTTACCTACGGGAATCAAGCTTTTATGGGGAATGTGGTCCATAATGGTTCTTTCTTCCCTAGCTTTTAGACTTCGCTTCATCCGTGAGGATGCACCCCCTACCATTACAATCAAACTCGTGTTTTCCATCTTTCTCAATTCGTTAGGTTCACCGCATAGACAGCTTTGGCCCCATGGTCCAAAAAGGCGCGTTTCACCCTTTCCTCCGTATCCTCCGTTACCATGGCTACCATACAGCCGCCCCCTCCCGAACCAATGGTCTTTGCCCCAAGGGCTCCGGCTTCGCGTGCGGCCTTCATCATTTGTGCCATTTCCAAAGGGGTATTCTTGATTTCATTTTCAAGGATACGCTGGTGCTGGTTCATCAAATCTCCCAAAAACAGGATATTCGGATTTGGTCGGAGCAGCTCCTTTTTTGCTTCCAAGGTAATATGGTAGTTATAAATAGTGGCATACCAATACCCTTTAAGTTCTTCGGGAACCAAATCGATATATTTTTCGTAGTCTTTTGGCGTGGCATGCTTCAAATTGAAGTCGGTATGCACATTTTGGACCGATGCCACCGCCTGTTGAGCATATACCCGAGCATTTTTGAGTACTTCCAATGTTTTTTTTGGTACTCCCGATTCCGCCACGAGCAATTTTCCCAAATCGGCCTTTAATCGTGTACTTTCACCTGTTTCCGTATCGATATAAATGAGTCCTTTTTGAGCTATGGTATACTGGTCCATGAGTCCCCCGGGCTGATCAAAGAACAGAACTTCGGCCTCATAGGCCCACTTTCCAATTTGTTCATCACTGATTTGATGGGATTTGCCTGCTGCCTCGACCAAAAAACGTATCCAAGCGACCACCAAGGCCGAAGAACTGGACAAGCCAGCATTCAATGGTATGTTTCCAGTAATCTCCACATCATAGCCTTGCTGCCAATGGAAGTTATTCTGTCTTAAAACGGCCATCACCGATCTAAAATAATCTCCTGATCTGACCTCCTTCAAACTATCTTGCAAAGCAACGGAGACCCCATCATCAAGATCTAATAGTTTTATAGTGTAGCTCCCATTGGAATTGGGTACTCCCTTAATCTTGATGTAACGGTCTATGGTTCCCGCAATAACGGGCAGACCTAAATAATCTTGATGGTCGCCGTAAAAACAGATTCGGGCCGGAACTTTTATGTCAATCATCAATTTGCTCTATTAATCAACAATTTCCAAAGGTGCAGTTTCTTTCCAGTTGCCCCTCGTAAAATCAGGGAAAGGCTGGGGCGCCCCACCGCTGGCCACGGAACGTTCACTCAATGGAGAAACTGCACTCCACAAACAACCCTCGTACACATTTTGGTCCAAAGGAAGTCCTTTCTGGAGGCATTCCACGATACGGTACACCATGATGCCATCCATGCCTCCATGTCCACTGCCCTTGGCCGCCTCGTTCAGTCTTTTATAAAGAGGATGGTCGTATTTCTCGTATAATTTTTGAAGTTGCTCCCCTTGCACCCAAGAGTGATGGTCTTTGGTAAGCCCTTCCACCCCACCTTCCAATGCAACACGGGTTGGGAAGCCAGCCAAAATTCCTTTGGTTCCTTGCACTAAGTTTAATCGAGAATAAGGTCTTGGACTGGTTTCGTCCCACTGCACCATAATGGTTTTTCCCATAGCGGTTTTAATGATGGATGTATTTAAATCTCCACCTTTAAAATCGAGTCGATTCCATTTATGGTCGGATGGATAATTTTTCTCGGCATATAATTCACGCCCCCTCGCCGGCGTGGAGAAGGAAACCAAGCTGCCAAAAGTATCATCTTGCCGCGCCAGGTTCATATATTGGGCCACTGGTCCCAGACCATGGGTAGGATATAGGTTTCCATTTCGTTTGGCATAGTGGTAGGTCCGCCATGAGCCCGTACCTCGCTCCTGCTCTTCCATTTGCCAGCGTAATTCGTGAATGTACGCTGATTCCCCGTGCAAGATTTCACCAATCACCCCTTGTCGGCACATATTGAGGAACATTAACTCATCCCGACTGTAATTGACATTTTCCAACATCATGCAGTGTTTTTGGGTGCGTTCGCTCGCATCCACAATATCCCACATCTCCTGAATGGTCGTTGCGATAGGTACCTCAACGAAGGCATGGGCCCCGTGTTCCATGGCACCAATCGCCATAGGCGCATGGTTGGCCCAGTTGGTTGCAATAAAAACAATATCTGGTTGCACTTCTTTCAGCATGGTTCGCCATGCATCCTTATCACCCCAGTATGGTTTGATGTTTTTATGCCGATTTTCCCCGGCCGCCTCTTTTACCCATTGGGTCTTTTCTTTTACCAAATCTTCATACAAATCACAGATGGCGACCACCTCGGTACCTTCCAGCGCAGCAAAGAACTTGGCATGTGTTCCCCCTCTGGCACCTACACCAATGAAAGCGGCTCGAACCTTTTCCAATTTGGGCGCTGCAAATCCACCCATATAGGTTGATGCCAAAGGGCGTTCCAAATTGGCTTTTAAATACGATGGAGCAATGGTTATCGCGGCAGCAGAAAGTGAAGTTTTTTGGATAAAACTTCGTCTATCGAGGTTTTTCATAAGTGCAAAAGACGTTGGTTATTGTTCGCGCAAAGTATGAAAAATAAAAAGAAAAGGGAAGCAGACTTCCCTTCTCAAACTCATGATATGACAGCCAAAGTTATTTTAAACTGGCTAGGCTTTTTTCCAAGGTCTCGATTTTGGCCTCCGCGTCGGCCGCTTTTTTGCGTTCCATGGCCACGACTTGCTCGGGAGCATTGTTTACAAAGCGTTCGTTGCCCAACTTTTTTTCAACGGACTTCAAAAACCCTTTGGTATAGTTCAGCTCCTCCGTAATCTTGGCTATTTCCGCCTCCACATCGATGGCTCCGCTTATGGGAATAAAATACTCGTTACTTTTCACACGAAACGTCAAGGCGCCGTCCAAACTGGCATCTATGGTTTCCATGGTCGAGAGGTTGCCCAATTTGATGATGATGGCATCCATTTGGGAACTTACGCCTTCGGCATTCAACATAAAAAGCTCCAACGCATCTTTCTGCGGGATGTTTTTCTCTTTTCTGATGGTTCTGACTCCGGAAATGACCTCCGCAGCAAAATCAAAATCTGAGATCAACTGGGTATTCACCTTTTCTGCTTTTGGCCATTGGGAAACGATAAGTGCCTCCTCTGGGCTGCGTTCGGCAATGTGCTGCCAAACCTCCTCGGTCAAGAATGGCATAAAGGGGTGCAACAGTTTTAGGTTTTCCTCAAAAAGACGCAACACCTCCTCGTATGTTTTCCGATCAATGGGTTTCTGGTATTCCGGTTTTACAATTTCCAACAGCCACGAGCAGAAATCGTCCCAAACCAATTTGTAAATGGCCATGAGGGCATCGGAAATTCGGTATTTGGAAAAATGGTCTTCTATTTCAACCAAAGTCTGATTGAATTTGGCCTTGTACCATTCGATTCCTTTTACTGCGGCTTCGGGCTGAGCAATATCGGCTGTCTCCCAACCTCTTACCAATCGAAAGGCGTTCCATATTTTATTGGCAAAGTTGGCTCCTTGTTGGCAAAGGGCTTCATCAAACAATAAATCGTTACCTGCGGCGGAGCTCAATAAAAGGCCCACACGGACTCCATCAGCACCAAAATCATCTATCAATTGGAGTGCATCGGGGGAGTTCCCCAAGGATTTGGACATTTTTCGACGTTGCTTATCGCGAACCAATCCTGTGAGGTAAACATTTTCAAAGGGTCGTTTTCCTCTATACTCATACCCGGCCATGATCATTCTGGCCACCCAAAAGAACAAAATATCGGGTCCGGTAACCAGGTCGCTGGTCGGATAATAATAATTGACCTCATCATTTTCTGGCTCCAAAATACCTCCAAACACGCTGATGGGCCATAACCAAGAGGAGAACCAGGTATCCAATACATCTGGGTCCTGTTTCAAGTCTGAAGCTCGAAGTCCGAGGTCCGAAGTTTTTTCCTGTGCCAATTTAAGTGCTTCCTCCGGAGTTTCGGCCACGACAAAATCCTCTTTTCCATCACCGTAATAATAGGCAGGAATCTGCTGACCCCACCATAATTGTCGGGAAATGTTCCAATCGCGGATATTTTCCATCCAATGGCGATAGGTGTTATCGAACTTTGATGGGTATAGTTTTACATCCTTGCTTTCCAAAACCCCTTCCAAGGCAGGTTTGGCCAAATTTTCCATCTTTAGGAACCACTGATCGGACAATCGGGGCTCGATTACAGCTTTGGTCCGTTCGGAAGTACCCACTTTATTGGTATGCTGTTCGGTCTTCACCAAATATCCCTTTTCCTGTAGCTCTTTCACAATCTCCTTTCGTACCTCAAAACGGTCCTTCCCCTCGTAGTGCAATCCAAAGGAATTGAGACTGGCATCCTCGTTGAAGATATCGATAACCTCCAAATTGTGCTTGTCCCCAAGATTTTTATCGTTTTCGTCATGCGCCGGAGTAACTTTGAGACATCCAGTCCCAAACTCAACGTCCACATATTCGTCCTCAATGATAGGTATGACTCGGTCGCAAATGGGCACAATGGCCTTTTTGCCCCGTAAATGACGATATCTTTCATCATTGGGGTTGATGCAGATGGCGGTATCTCCCAAAATGGTTTCTGGACGCGTAGTGGCAATGGTCACTTTCTCGTCAGAACCTTCAATGGCATAGGACAAATAATACAGGTTGCCTTGTCGTTCTTCATAAATGACCTCCTCATCCGATAGGGTGGTCTTGGCTTCGGGATCCCAGTTCACCATTCGGTACCCCCTGTAAATCAAACCTTTATTATATAAATCAACAAAAACTTTGATCACCGATGCTGACATATCGTCATCCATAGTGAATTTGGTGCGATCCCAATCACAGGAACAGCCCAGTTTTTTTAACTGTTGCAAAATAACCCCTCCGTACTCGTTGGTCCAGTCCCAGGCGTGTTTCAAAAATTCATCACGCGACAGTTTTGACTTATCGATACCATCAGCCTTCAATTTGGCAACCACCTTGGCTTCGGTAGCAATGGATGCATGGTCCATCCCGGGAACCCAGCAGGCGTTTTTACCCAAGAGCCTTGCCCTGCGGATCAACACATCTTGAATGGTATTGTTGAGCATATGGCCCATATGAAGTACGCCCGTTACGTTGGGCGGGGGGATTACGATGGTATAGGGCTCCCTATCATCGGGCTTGGAACTGAAGTACTTATGCTCCGACCAGTAGGCATACCAGTGCTCTTCCACCCGTTTTGGGTCATATTTTGATGGAATTTCCATGTTTCGGTACAGTTTTTGTTAAATTGGACTGTGATTGGTTTTTTTGAAGGGAAAGCTAAATGTTAATTTTACGCTATTCTTCGGATGAGGGCCAATCCAGAAATACGAAACAAAAATAAGTAACGTTATTCTATAACAAAAGAATTTTGGATGCAGGTATCAAAACATCTACATTTGAAGTTCACCCAAAAACCAAAAATGATGAAAAAAACTGTACTCATGCTGTTTGTAGGGCTCTTATCCTTAGGGGTATATGCTCAAGAGACCGCTAAAATCGAATTTAAAAGCGAGACCATTGATTACGGAGAAATTGAAAGAGGTAGTGATGGTGTCCGTGTTTTTGAATTTACCAACACAGGTGATGCACCTTTGGTGATCAGCAACGTTAGATCTAGCTGTGGATGTACTATCCCCAAAAAGCCTGAAGAGCCCATTATGCCTGGTAAAACTGGTAAAATCGAAGTGAAATATGATACCAACAGGGTTGGCCCCATTCGTAAGGCCATTACGGTAACCTCGAATGCCGACACGCCTACAAAAGTGTTGAAGATCAAGGGTAATGTAAAAACTCCTGGCGCAAAGTAAGCGTTAAGAAATATCGATGAATAAAGCCCCGAACCAATGGTTCGGGGCTTTTGCTTTTTAATCGTCGTCAAACATCTTTTTGAGGACAAAGGTGAACAACAGATCCTGATTGTATCGTTCGATGAGGACTTTTATCCGTTTCCCTTCCTTTTCATTGATCATTTTAAGGATTTCCTGCAATTTATATTGGTGTACCCTTTTCCCGTTTACGGCCAATATCACATCGCCCTCACGGAGTCCGGCTTCGGCGGCCGGACTTCCCGCACGGATACCGGATACCACAATTTCGGGGACCAAGCTCAGTCTTGTTTTGTTTTCCAATAAAATCTGCACATTTCCAAAAGTATCTGCATTGTCTTCTTTGACAATCCCATTGGCATCTGCAATACGCTCTGCTATGTACCGTAATCCGTTGTGCTGCAGATCTATTCCCGCCAAATTATACTGAAAGGGTTCTTTAAAATTTCCATTCTTTTTTAGGGTGACCTTACCTCGGGCATAATCAAAAACCATATTGAACCGCTTGAGTACTTCGCCTCCAAGACTTCCATTACGATCACCAAGGCTATCCAATCCTTGGAAAGATTCCCGATACGGAAAGGCTACCTTGGCTTCATCCAACTTAAAGCCACCTATCTGGACCCCATCGATCTTACTGCGTTTTCCGTAAATGTCACCGCTAAGTCCCCGCCCCAAGTGATCTTCGTAGTTTTTCTCAGGGATTTCCAAGCCTTTTTCAGGCTCAGGAAACAGCCATAAGGCATCGCTACTGCCCGTATCCACCAATAATTTTACGGGAATATTGGCCGTGTCCTTCATGAGCACGGTTCCTTCCACATAGGCTTTTCGACGTTCTACCTTTAATGGAATGGTTTGCCTATTGCGTCGTTCTTTGTGTGTATAAAGTTCAGGGTTGTGCAGTTTTAGCTTCTTGCTATTGTAATTAACCTCAACAATAAAATCCCTAAAAAGGTCATAGCCCATAATACCGTGTACAGGTATTCCCAAACTGGTAGAAAAGTCAATGCCCCTATCCATCACCACATATAAGTCTTGCGAATAGTTTTTGGCATCGCCCAAGGTAAATCTGTTTCCTTTGGAACTCAGTGCCTTCATCGGTTCGCCATCACCGAGCCCACGTATGGTTACTTCCGATACATTATTGATGGGAACGGAATCGGATTGGGAAAGATTGAAAAGAATGGGTTTGCTCACCCCAGAATCCAAAATAAAAGTAAGCTCCACCCCATTGATCTCCACTGGGATAATAATCAGGTTATTGATGAGCTCAAACCGAATTTTTTGATGTTTTTTATTGCTGGGCAAGGCAAACCCCTGTGCCCAAATAAAATTCGGCACAACTAAAAGAAGCGTAAAAATTAAAGCAATTCTTTTCCACATAAGCAACCTTATTGCATCTCCATTAAGAAATATACAAATAAAGCTCCATAACTTGCTATACTTTAACATTTTAGTAGACAAGGAAATTATCCTCAAACTTGTTGTTTTCGATACTAGGTTTTCTCATTTTTGCGAAAACTTTAGTACATGCCAAGTATTTCGAACAAAGGGGTACAGATGCCCGCATCGCCCATCCGTAAATTGGTGCCCTACGCCGAGGCTGCCAAAAAAAGGGGAACACATGTTATTCATCTCAATATTGGACAACCCGATATCAAAACCCCCAAAGTGGCGCTCGATGCGGTGAGAAACCACACCATTGAAGTACTTGAATATAGTATGACCCAAGGCTCCGAGGCCTATCGCAAAAAAATTGCGGGCTACTATGCCAAACAGGATATTTTTGTGGACTCCGAGGACATTATTGTGACCACAGGTGGTTCGGAAGCTTTGTCCTTTGCCATGGGAACCATTATGGACAACGATGATGAAATCATCATTCCCGAACCCTTTTATGCCAACTATAACGGTTTTGCGACGGCTGCAGGTGTAAAGGTCAAACCGATTGCTTCATCCATCGACAATAATTTTGCACTTCCCCCTATTTCAAAGTTCGAGGAGCTCATCACCCCAAAAACCAAGGCTATCCTTATTTGTAATCCGGGGAATCCTACGGGATACCTATACAGCAGGGAAGAAATCCATCAATTGGCGGAACTGGTGAAAAAACACGACCTTTTTTTGGTGGCCGATGAAGTATACCGCGAATTCACCTATGACGGAAGGGAGCACTACTCCATTCTCCAGGTAGCTGGACTGGAGCAACACGCCATTGTAGTGGATTCCGTTTCCAAAAGATACAGCATGTGCGGAGCACGAATCGGATGTTTGATTTCGAAAAACAAAGCTGTAATCGACACAGCGATGAAATTTGCGCAGGCCCGTTTGTCCCCTCCCACCTTTGCACAGATTGCTAGTGAAGCGGCCTTGGAAACACCGCAATCCTACTTCGAGGAGGTCATCGATGAGTACGTTGCCCGAAGAAATCTATTGATTACCGAGCTCAATAAATTGGAAGGAGTAAAAGTGGCCACTCCACAGGGTGCCTTTTACTGCGTTGCCGAACTGCCCATTGCAGATGCCGACCACTTTGCCCAATGGTTGCTGGAAAGCTTCGAAGTAAACGGGAACACCGTGATGGTGGCACCGGCCGCAGGCTTTTATGCAACACCAGGCCTTGGAAAAAACCAAATAAGAATTGCCTATGTGCTCGAAAAAGAGCAACTTGTAAAGGCCGTCCAAATTTTGGGCAAGGCCTTAACCGAGTACAACAAACAGTGAACATACAGGAAAACATATCCTTAAAAAACTACAATACCTTTGGTATTGACGTTAAGGCACGGTTCTTTGTTGAAATAACCGGTCTGGTGCAGCTCCAGAAAGTACTGGAACTAAAGGCCTATCCCAAAAAATTCATTATTAGCGGTGGAAGCAATATGCTGCTCACCAAGGATATCGATGCTTTGGTAATGCATATTGCCCTCAAGGGTATCACGGTAGTCGAGGAGGACGAAAACAGCGTAGAGGTTAAAGTGATGGCAGGCGAAAATTGGCACGAACTGGTGCTATGGAGCTTGGAGCGAGGTTACGGCGGACTGGAAAACCTTTCGTTGATTCCCGGTAATGTGGGAACAGCACCCATTCAGAATATAGGTGCCTATGGGGTTGAACTCAAGGATGTATTCGTGAGCTGTGCGGCCATGGATGTAACAACCGGAGAGTTGGAAGGCTTTGATAACGAGGCCTGCGCCTTTGGATATAGGGATTCTATTTTCAAAAACGAGGCCAAGGACAAATACATCATCACCTCGGTGGTCCTAAAACTGACCAAAACGAACCATGTACTGCACACTGGATATGGCTCCATCGAGAACGAGCTCAAGGAAAAGGGCATTGTACACCCCACTATTCAGGATATTTCGGAAGCAGTGATCGCCATCCGAAGGAGCAAACTGCCGGACCCCAAAGAAATTGGAAACAGCGGAAGTTTTTTCAAAAACCCGGTCATTTCAAAGAAGGCCTTCGACCGATTCATCAAAAAACATCCCGACGCCCCTTTTTATGAGGTCGATGACAACGGATTCAAGATACCTGCTGGTTGGCTGGTAGAGCAATGTGGGTTTAAGGGAAAACGGTTCGGTGATGCTGGTGTGCACGACAAACAGGCCTTGGTACTGGTCAATCATGGGAATGCCACCGGGCAGGAAATCCTTGACCTCAGCAAAAAGATTCAGGAAGAAGTATACAAGCAGTTCAAGATAAAAATACAACCGGAGGTCAACATCATAAAATAACCCTCGCATTGAAGACAATAACGAGGGTTATACCAAACCAAACTAACCAAACTTATGTATATCGAAAAGGGCTGTTACCCTTTGTGTTTCCAAAATCCTACGAGACAAAAACGCTTTTTCCGTCGTAGCTTTGTCTTATATACGAGATAAATCCTATTTTAGATTTTGGGCGTTCAAAAAAAAATGCCAAAACCACCATAAATGAGCACACTGATCGAGAGACATATTGTTTCGCTCCTTGCCGAGAAAGACGACAAGGCGATTTCCCTACTTTACGAAAATTATGGGGATACCTTGTTTGGTGTCGCCTTTAAAGTGGTAAAGGACGAGGATCTGGCCCAAGATGTTCTTCAAGAAAGTTTTATCAAAATTTGGAAAAAGGCAGATACCTATGATGCCTCCAAAGCAAAGCTTTTTACATGGTTGTTTCGCATTGTTCGCAATACGGCCATCGATAAACTGCGAAGCGTCAACAATAAATCCGACAAGGAAATCCAAATCGATGTTTCGGACGTATATAATGTTGGAGTGAAGGCCATTAACCCGGAACATCTGGACATCCAAGAAAACTTGGATAAAATTGAAGATAAGTACAGAATTGTTTTAGAGGCCCTATTTTTTGAAGGAATGACGCAGCAGGAGGCAAGTGATGAATTGGATATCCCTCTCGGCACCATAAAGTCCAGACTAAAAATCGGACTTAGGGAACTTGGAAAGATTTACGGTACCACCATGTCCTTGCTCTTTATTTTAAATCTATTGTCATGAAGGAGAAAGTAAAACTATTTTTGGAATCCGACATTTTGGAGAAATACCTTTTGGATGACACCACCAAGGAGGAATCCCAAAAGGCAGAACGCTATATTGCCATGTACCCCGAGGTCAGGGAAACCTACGACGAGCTTCAAAAAAATCTGGAGACGTTCGCCAACATGTACGCGAGAAAAACTCCGGAAGGCCTGAGGGAAATTATAATGGCAAGTGCCAAGAAAGAGACCATGATCAGCAAAAGGTTCTGGCGCTATGCTGCGGCAGCAAGTATCGCCATCATGATTCTTGCTGGATCCTCCATCTTCTTCTGGAACCAAAACAAAACCCTACAAGAGGAAAACACCATGGTGACGAACCAAATCAAGTATTTGGAAAACAATATGAAGGACCAATTGGCCGATATGAGGAACCAATTTATTGTCCTGAACAACCCGGCCACCAAAAAATATGCCGTGAGAGGTGAACGCGAAGCCAAGGAACTAAAGGCCATAGCATATATAAATCCGGTAAAAAAACTTTCCTACATCAATGTGAGCAATGTGCCAGAGCTTCCCGAGAACAAGTGCTTCCAGATGTGGGCCGAGGTGAACGGTGAGTTGGTCAACTTGGGCGTAATCAAAAATTTTGATGAAAAGGACAAACTCCTTGCCCTACCCTACGCAGACAATGCCGTAGGCTATATCACCATTGAGCCAGAAGGTGGAAACACCACGCCATCGGTGGACAACATTGTGGCGAACATCAAATACAACTAAGCCAAAGGGCTAAAGAAACTCTAAATCCGCTTGTCTTAATTAGCTATTTTGTACCTTTGTGCAAAAGATGGATTATGAAGTTAGTATTGGTTACCATTGGACTTTTAGCACTTGCTTTTGCAGGTATCGCCATTAAGATTTGGGGTAAAAAAGACGGAGAATTTGCCGGAACCTGTGCAAGTCAAAGCCCTTTTTTGAACAAAGATGGAGAAGCATGTGGATTTTGCGGAAAACTTCCCGAGGAGCAGGACTGCAAAAAAGATACGGTGACCCAGACCCAATAATCCCCATCCGTACAAAGAGACAAGATTCATTTTTTGGAAAAAACCGACGATTCCATTCAGGAGATTATCCAAAAGGCAAAAGAAGGAAACCAAATTGCCTTTAGCAACCTCGTTGATACTTTTTGGAACGATGTTTACGGCTTTCAAATGCTTCGCACCAAAAATGAGAACGATGCGGAGGACATCACTATTCGGACATTTTCCAGAGCTTTTGACAAAATTGACACCTACGACGAGAACTACGAATTTAAGACGTGGCTAATCACCATTTCCAAAAACTTGCATGTAGATCTGCTTCGAAAGCGCAAGAGAAGCCTGATCAATGACATGGAATCCCGTGGAGATGAGGTAAAAAAGGTCTTGGACGAAACCCCATCCGTCGAGGATCGACTCATCACGGAACAAAACCTGGCCAACCTGCTAAGGGACATCAAAAAACTAAAACCGCACTATCAAGAGGTCATCAACCTAAGGTACTTTCACGAAATGAGCTATGCCGATATCGCCAAAGAACTCAATGAACCCGTTAATAATGTGAAAGTGAAACTGCTCCGGGCCAAAAAGCTGTTGGCCGAAATCATCAAAAAAAAGTGACCCCTTCACCACTATTAAGTTTCCTCACCAGTTTCGTATCTTTGTAAACCAAAATTAATCGTATGAGCACAAGCGTAGCAGAAAACGTTCATCCACCTAAAGGAAAACCAAAATGGCTTAGGGTAAAATTGCCCACAGGCAAGAAGTACACCCAGCTTAGGGGACTTGTGGACAAGTACAATCTGCATACCATCTGTACCTCAGGCAGCTGCCCAAATATGGGCGAATGTTGGGGAGAGGGTACGGCCACCTTTATGATTTTGGGGAATATCTGTACGCGTTCTTGCGGCTTTTGTGGGGTAAAAACAGGCCGTCCGGAAACCGTGGACTGGGCAGAACCCGAAAAAGTGGCCCGTTCCATAAAAATCATGCAGATCAAACATGCGGTGCTCACCTCCGTAGACCGGGATGATTTGAAGGATATGGGTTCGATCATTTGGGCGGAGACCGTAAAGGCCGTGCGACGAATGAATCCCGATACCACCATGGAAACTTTGATTCCTGATTTCCAAGGCATTTCTACCCATTTGGACCGAATCCTTAAAGTGGCTCCAGAGGTGATTTCCCACAACATGGAAACTGTAAAAAGGCTGACCCGTGAGGTCCGAATCCAAGCCAAATACGAAAGAAGCTTGGAAGTACTGGACTATTTAAAGAAAAATGGTGCCAATAGAACCAAGTCCGGAATTATGCTCGGTTTGGGAGAAGAAGAGCACGAGGTCATCGCAACCATGGAAGACCTGCGAAAGGCCAATGTGGATGTAGTAACGATTGGACAATATTTGCAACCATCAAAAAAACACCTGCCCGTAAAACAGTTTATTTTACCGGAACAGTTTAAAAAATATGAGGAAATAGGCTTGGAAATGGGCTTTAGACACGTAGAGAGCGGAGCCTTGGTGCGATCCTCCTACAAAGCACACAAGCACATCCACTAGCCCATCCGCCTCCCCCGCCTATGAAAAACATTACGGTTGGAATAAATGGCTTTGGGCGCATTGGGAGAACCCTATTCAGGCTCCTGCGGCAGCATCCAAATATACAGGTAGTCGCCATCAACGACATGGCGAATGCCGAAACCTTGTCACATCTGCTCAAATATGACAGCATACATGGGGTACTGAATACCGCGGTAACCTACAAGGGCAACCATATTATAGTGGATAATCAGGAAATTCCTGTGCTCAACCACCATCATCCCAAAGAAATCGACTGGAAATCACATGGTGTGGATATTGTGGTGGAATCCACTGGAAAATTCAAGACGCGTGAAGATCTCGAAGGACACCTGCATAATGGGGCCAAAAAAGTGATTCTTTCTGTGCCGCCAATGGACGATGCCATTAAAATGGTGGTATTGGGCGTAAACGAAAAAATTATAGCCCCCAACGACGACATCATTTCCAACGCCTCTTGCACTACCAACAATGCTGCACCCATGATCAAAATCATAAATGAGCTATGCGGCATAGAACAAGCCTACATCACCACAGTACACTCTTACACTTCGGACCAAAGTTTGCACGATAGCCCGCACCGCGACCTAAGACGGTCAAGAGCGGCAGGACAATCCATAATCCCTACCACCACAGGAGCCGCAAAGGCCCTTACCAGTATTTTCCCCGAGCTGTCTGATGTGATAGGCGGATGCGGAATAAGGGTCCCGGTTCCCAACGGCTCCTTGACCGACATTACCTTTAATGTGGTCCAAGAAACCTCTATTGAAGAAATAAATGCTACCTTTAAGGAGCAAGCGGAAAGTACCCTAAAAGGCATACTCAACTATACCGAAGACTCTATTGTTTCTATCGATATAAACAATAGTTGTCACTCTTGTACGTTTGATTCTTTGATGACATCGGTGATCGGCAAAATGGTAAAGATCATTGGATGGTACGATAACGAGACTGGATATTGTTCCAGGATTATTGATTTAATAGATTTGCTCATAAAGAAAAACTACGTTTGATTTCAACCTTGGCCAACAAAAGGATAAGCGTTACCACGCTACTTCTACTGTGCATTTGGTTTTGCACACAGCCTTTTTATGCCCAAAGTATTGGTAATTCAGCATCCGGCGTGAAGACCATTTTCGACGATTTCATGAAGTATCGCCATGAAAACAATGTGGAGAAAGCCCTAGAATCTCTTAGCGAAGCTGCCAATATTGCAGAAAGTAACGAAGACTCCAAGTTGTTGCTGGACACCTACCACCAATATGCCCGACTTTTTTTGGAAGAAGGGGACCCAGAAACGGCCATATTTTACTGGGATAGGGCAAGTATTCTGCTCAAGGACACCTCCTATTCCTATGGAGAGGCATTCCACTTGTATTTGGATGCCGCACTTCGCTATGGCGAGGGAAACAATTTTCAGGCGTTAAAACAACTTGAGGAGTCAAGAAAAGTAAGTAACAACCGAAACCTCACCAACAATATTTTATTGCTGGAAGCACGAATCTATTCCAACATCGAAAAATATGATGATGCGGTCAAAAACTTACATGCCCTAATTGTCAACTCAGATGAAGAGGAAAGGGCCTATTTGGCCACGATGGCCAATCTGGAACTGGCCAAGATCAGTGTGACCTTAAATGACCTTGATGAAGGAATCATCCATTCCAAAGCCGCCTTGGAACTGGCCCAAAAACATGGCTACTCCAAAGAAATCAAAAACGCCTACGAGCAGTTGTCCAATATCTACGAAAAAAAGGGAAACTACGGGGAATCCTTGGTCTACACAAAGGCGTTGGCAAAACTGAAGGACTCTGTTTTCAATATCGAAAAGGCAAAATTGGATGCAGATACGGCCGATAAGGTCCGTTTCGACCACCAGATGAACGAACTCAACAAACTGCAGGCCAAAAACGAGGAGTTGAGCGAGTCCAAAAACCGCTCTGAGATAACAGCGATATTAACCTCTGCTTTTTTGACAATCATTTCCCTATTGGCCGTTTCGCTCTTTAGGAACAACCAAATCAAGTTAAAGACCAACGACCTGCTTTATACCAAGAACAAGGAATTAGAGTTGGCGAGAGATGCAGCTGTATCGGCCATGGAAGCCAAGACCAACTTTTTGTCCACGGTAACGCACGAACTTCGAACACCACTCTACGCCGTAACAGGGCTTACGCACCTGTTGTTGGAAGAAAATCCTTCGGAACACCAAAAAGAACATCTGAAGTCGCTCAAGTTTTCAGGGGAATACCTGCTGAATTTCATCAACGACATTTTACAGATCAACAAGATTGATGCAGAAAAATTGGAACCGCTCAATATTGAGTTTAAACTGCACAAAGTGCTCGAAGATGTAGTGGAATCGCTGCAACAGAATGCCAATGAAAAGAAGACAGAGCTTATTTTGGATTATGACCCCACCATTCCAAAAAAGTTGATGGGCGACCCCATCAAGCTATCACAAATCTTCATGAATCTTGTTGGGAACGCATTAAAGTTCACGAAAAATGGTAAGGTGGAAGTCATTGCCAAAATGCTGAAAAAAGATGAGGACCAAGTAAAATTATATTTTGAGGTCCGCGACAACGGAATAGGTATTTCGGAAGACCAACAGAAAAATATCTTTGAAAGTTTTGAGCAGGGATCTATTCAGATCAACAGGGAATATGGTGGAACAGGGCTCGGCCTAACCATTGTAAAAAGCCTATTGGGACTGTTCGGCACTACCATCCAATTGGAAAGCGAATTGGGCCATGGAAGCTCATTCTATTTTGAACTCGATGTGGATTACGAGGCCAAGGATGGCGAAGAGGTCCCATTTGAACTGAACGTTGAGGAATTCCAATTTAAGGGACTGCATGTATTGGTCGTGGAAGACAATAAAATCAATCAGGTAATCACCAAAAAAATGCTCACCAAAAAAGAGATTACCTGCGACATTGCCAACAATGGTAACGAAGCCATTGATATGGCAAAAAATAATACCTACGATGCCATTCTGATGGACATCCACATGCCCGGTATCAGCGGTGAGGAGGCTACGAGACAAATACGCAAGTTCGATAAAAACATTCCTATAATCGCCTTGACCGCCATTTCTTTGGACGATAGCTTGGACAGCTTTTATGAGGCAGGATGTAATGATGTGGTCACCAAGCCGTTTAAGCCAGAAGTGTTCTATCAAAAAATTGGGGAAAACATTTTTAGAAGCAAAATGGAAGGTTCCGTTTAGAGCAATGCTCGAACAGCATTCGCCAAATAAGCTTCATCTTCGGAAGAAAAACTATGGGCCACTTCCAAATAATATAGATTTTCTACTTTGCCCTGCAAGCGGACAAAATCCTTTTCCGTGGTCACAATCAACTCGCTACCCCTAAAACCTTCAATCTCCCTATCCGTAAATGGGTGGTGGTCTCCAAATTTAAAATGATTGAAATCCAACCCTTGCGACTTTAAAAACTGAACCAACGGGCCAGGTTCCGCTATTCCTGTGACCAAAGCAAGCTTTTTGTTCTTGAGATGGGACAATGGAATCTTTTTTTGGCCACCGTCGGATACAACATCTTTATAGGCAAAAGCTGCGAACAATACCTTCTGATCCGCATTTGGTTTTAGTTTTGCAACCATGTCCATCCTATCTTTTTCCGAAAGTTTATCAGGACATTTGGTTACAATGATCACATCTGCTCGTTTAGCTTCCCTTTTGGAATCCCGCAAATCCCCAGTGGGCAAATACCAATCATCCCTATAAGGCTTTTGATAGGTAGTGAGCAAAATGGAAAAGGTCGGTTTTACCTTTCTATGCTGAAAGGCGTCATCCAAAACAATAATATCCGGTCGGACCAAACGCTCCAATTGTTCAATGCCATTGCGCCTATCAGCATCCACCGCGATAGGAACTTCGGGAAATTTTTGATGGATTTGGTAAGGTTCGTCTCCAAGCTCCAATACCGTACTTCTTGGCCCGGCCAAAAAAAACCCCTTGGACTTTCGCTTGTATCCCCGACTGAGAACAGCCACACGATGATTGGACAGCAACCTCAATATATATTCTGTCATTGGTGTTTTGCCCGTACCGCCCAAACTCAAATTCCCGACGCAAATGGTGGGTGTATCGTATGATTTGGATGTTAACATCCCCACATCATACAAATAGTTCCTCAAGTAAACGACCGCGGCATATACCAACGAAATGGGGAACGCTATTTTCCGGAGCAATGGAAGCATTGGACGAAAATATAATATTTTATCTTTAGGCCACTTAACAATTTTAAAATGACCGTTAACGACATCGCAAAAGTGCTTGAAGAACTGGCTCCTTTGGCCCACGCCGAAGATTTTGACAACGTAGGGCTGCTCGTCGGCGACCCCAACATGAAGGTGGAAGGGGCATTGGTAACACTGGATACCTTGGAAAATGTGGTCGATGAGGCCATAGCTAAAGAATGTAATCTGATCATCAGCTTCCATCCCATCATTTTTAAGGGACTTAAAAGATTAACAGGGGCCACCTATGTGGAACGGGTAGTACTAAAGGCCGTTGCCAACAATATTGCCATTTACAGTATGCATACGGCATTGGACAACAGCAAAATGGGGGTCAATGCCAAAATTTGCGAAGTATTGGGCATCAAAAATCCGCAAATTTTGATTCCAAGATTCAATAGCATCAAAAAATTGACGACCTATGCACCTGTTGCCGATGCAGAAAACATCAAACGGGCGCTCTTCAAAGCTGGCGCTGGAGAAATCGGCAACTACAGCAACTGCAGTTTCAGCTTGGAAGGCACGGGCAGCTTTAAAGCAGGTAACGGGGCCAACCCAACCGTTGGCAAATTAGGTGAGGTCCATTTTGAAAAGGAGGCGCAAATCAATGTTATTTACTCCTTTGAAAGGGAAAAATCCATTTTAAATGCCCTTTTTGAAGCCCACCCTTACGAAGAAGTGGCCTACGAAGTGTTGACGCTGGAAAATAGCAATCAGGATTTGGGCATGGGAATGATCGGTACCTTGGATACGGAAATGGACGAGAAAGAGTTTTTGATACGTACCAAAGAACGCTTGAATGCCAAAGTGGTCCGCCACTCCGAATTATTGGGGAAAAAGGTCAACAAAGTGGCCGTGTTGGGCGGTAGTGGTGCTTTTGCCATTGGTGCCGCCAAGAAGGCTGGAGCGGATATTTTCATCTCAGCCGACATGAAATATCATGATTTTTACCAAGCCGAAAACCAATTGGTAATCGCCGATATGGGGCACTTTGAAACTGAGCAGTTTACAAAAGATTTATTGGTTGATTATCTTACGAAAAAAATTCCTAATTTTGCAGTCTCTTTATCGGAGAGTATAACGAATCCCATCAAGTATTTATAACATATATGGCGAACAAGAAAGAAAGCACTGTGGAAGACAAGTTGAGAGCATTGTATGACTTACAGCTCATTGATTCCAGAGTGGATGAAATCCGCAACGTTAGAGGCGAATTGCCTTTGGAGGTACAGGACTTGGAAGATGAAGTTCTTGGTCTTAAGACCAGAATGGACAAATTGAAAACGGATGTTGAGACCATCAACTACGAAATCACTGCCAAGAAAAACCTTATCGACGAGGCCAAAGCGCTTATCAAAAAATATAGCGAGCAGCAGAAAAACGTAAGGAACAGCCGAGAATTCAACTCGCTGACCAAGGAAGTGGAGTTCCAGGAATTGGAGATTCAACTAGCTGAGAAGAACATCAAGGAATTCAAGGCGCAGATTGAGCAGAAGAAAGAGGTTATCGCTGCCACTAAGGAAAAATTATCCGAGCGCGAAGGCCACCTAAAACACAAAAAAGGTGAGTTGGACGCCATTCTTGCCGAAACGGAAAAAGAAGAAAAGGCCCTTTTGAAAAAATCCGAGGAATACGAGGACAAGATTGAGGAGCGTTTGATCCAGGCTTATAAAAGAATCCGTCAGAACGTAAAAAATGGTCTGGCCGTAGTTCCCGTAGAGCGTGGAGCTTCTGGAGGTTCCTTTTTCACCATTCCACCACAGGTTCAGGTAGAGATTGCATCCCGCAAAAAAATCATTACCGATGAGCACAGTGGTCGAATTTTGGTAGACCCGTTATTGGCCGAAGAAGAACAAGAACGCATGGAAAAGCTTTTTACTAAGCTATAATCCAACATATTTTTATACCAATAATGAGCCACCTTTCGGGTGGCTTTTTTTGTTGGCACAGTCATTTCGAAATGAGGGCCACCTTTGAGAAATACAAAGCAGGCAATGCCCAGTCCAGTGCCGAACGAATTCGAAGTACCGCAGGAAATCTTAAATCCTATAATCTCTCAAAAAAATGTGAAATTAGTATAACACGACCGTTATAAAAAGATGTCTCGACTGCGCTCGACATGACAACCCATAGAAAAAACGTTCCAAGAAAAACGTCATGCCGAACTAGTTTCGGCATCCCACGCTAATTAGAGGAAATTCGCGCTATTTGTGTCAAACAACAGAAGAAAGAGATTATCGACTGTGCTCAAGATGGAATAGTTGACATCCTACTGTTCCAAAAACTCCAGGATTTTATCCTCCACTTCTTGAGAATCCCATTTTTCCTCGATATTGGGCATTTGCATCACCTTTTGCATTATCTCCTCCTGTTGGTCCCCAATGGCCAAGGCCTCGGCGTAGGGCCTGTCCGAAAATGTTACACGGCTGTACACCGGAATCCATTTATCGGGATATTTTGCAGCAAAGTGCTTTTCAATCTTCTTTTGCAATAGAAATTTAGGGTCGGCCGTTTTACTGCTCATCTCTACAAAGTTCCGATAGCTCAATTCCGCAATGGCATCGGCATTCGGCTTTCGCTCCTCTTGGTATTTGGAGAAAATGGTCTCCCAATCATCTCCGTGTTGCCGCATGAGTTGGTCGAGTACGTAAATATCCTCGAACCCGGCATTCATTCCCTGCCCATAAAAGGGTACAATGGCATGGGCAGAATCACCCACTAGAGCCACTTTGTCCCAATACGTCCATGGGTAGCATTTCATGGTGACCATGGCACTGGTAGGGTTATTGAAAAAGTCTTTGGTGAGGTCCTCAATCACCTTGCGCACGTTGGGAAAGTACGTTTTAAAGAATTCCCTGGCCTGCTCTTCGGTTTGGAGGCTTTCAAAAGAAACCTCCCCTTCAAAAGGCAAAAACAAGGTACAGGTGAAGCTTCCATCAATATTGGGCATAGCAATGAGCATAAACTCGCCCCTTGGCCAAATATGAAATGAATTTTTATCCAGTTTGTGCGTGCCATCTTCATTGGCGGGAATGGTGAGCTCCTTATAGCCCACATCAATGAATTCTTGGGAATAATTATAGCGACTTCGTCGCTGCATTTTGTGCCGTACCCTTGAGAAAGCACCATCGCAACCAAAAATCAGGTCAAAATGGTACTCTTTCCATTCACTTTTTTCGGATTCCCCGGTAAAAATCTTTGCTTCGGGCAAATCAACATCCCAAACCTTTTCATTAAAACGGAACTGTGCACCAGCCTCTTCGGCAAGGTCGATCATCCGTTTGTTCAATATCCCTCTGGAAATGGACCAAATGGCCTCCCCTTCCTTTCCGTACTTTTGAAAGTAAACAGGTTTGTCATTCACATGCATTGCCCGTTTGTCCAACGGAATGGCAATATCCTTAATTCGGTCTCCAATACCAACCTCATCCAAGGAACGCCATCCCCTATTGCTCATGGCAAGGTTTATGGACCTGCCGGAGAACTTGATGGTTCTAATATCCGGTCTTCTGTCAAATACGGTTACCTTGTGACCGATTCTTCGTAGATAAATTGCTAACAGGGAACCCACCAATCCGGAACCGATGATGGCTATATTTTTTGAAGTCTGTGCCATAAATGCCCAGTGGGCGAATTCTGATTAAAGCGATAAAAATAAGCATTTTGGTCGTTACGACGGGGCGATTCCAAGCTTTCCACCTCATCCATATATTTTTGTTTAATTTTTATGTATTTTTGTTAAACAATTATGCGCCGTGGCACACAAAAAAATGCACCTTCCCACCAAAATCTGTCCCGTTTGCCAACGGCCCTTTGCCTGGAGAAAAAAATGGGAAAAGGATTGGGACCAAGTGGTATACTGTAGCGAGCGTTGCAGAAAAAACAAGCATAAACATGAACACTAGCCTGCTTTGGTTTGGAAATAATTTACGGGTATCGGACAACGAAGCCCTTAGTTTGGCATCAAAAGCCGATAAATTGATAGCGGTCTACTTTTTTGACCCTAGACATTATGAAATCGGTCCATTTGGCTTTAAGAAGACGGAGCGGTTTCGGGCAAAATTTCTTTTGGAAACAGTACAACAGCTTCAAAAGAGGTTAAAAACTCTAAACATTAGCCTACTGGTCTATCCGGAACAACCAGAAAATCGCATTCCAGAATTGGTGGAACGCTTTCAAATCGATACCATTTATCTACAAAAGGAATGGACTTCAGAGGAAACGAATGTTATAGCAAACGTAAAGCGAAAGGTTCCGGAAAATATCCAATTCCATGAAACCTTTGACCAATTTCTGTTTCATCCAGAAGATATTCCTTTTGACGCTTACGAAAAGATTCCTCAGGTATTTACGGTTTTCCGTAAAAAGTGCGAAAAACACTGCGAAGTAAGGCCTTGTTTTGATACTCCACAACCATTCCCAATAGACAACCTCGTTGAAGAAACTCCCAAAATGCCTACTTTGGAAGAACTTGGTTTTTCCCACTTTGATATGGACCAGAGGTCAGCCTTTCCTTTTAAAGGTGGTGAGGAGGAGGCACTCAAACGCTTACAACATTATTTTTGGGATACCCAAAAACTGGCTTACTACAAAAAAACCAGAAATGGGCTGGTAGGCACCGATTATAGTTCCAAGTTTTCCCCTTGGTTGGCCAATGGTAGTATTTCCGCTCGAACGATCTATTGGGAAGTAAAGCGTTTTGAAAAAGAGATAAAGAAAAACCAGGACACCTATTGGCTCATCTTTGAGCTGATTTGGCGTGATTACTTTAAATATGTATCCTTAAAGCACGGGAACCAAATCTTTAAAATTGATGGTATCCTTGGAAACGAATATGATTGGCACAACAACAAAGCTGCCCAACATGATTGGATCAATGGGCAAACGGATGATGATTTTGTCAACGCCAATATGATAGAGCTGAAGGAAACGGGTTGGATGAGCAACCGTGGCCGACAGAACGTGGCCAGCTACTGGTCCAAACACCTGCAACAAGACTGGCGTATCGGTGCCTCCTATTTTGAAGCAATGCTCATCGATTACGATGTACACAGCAATTGGGGCAACTGGATGTACAATAGCGGCGTAGGAAACGACCCTAGAAATCGGACCTTCAATACCAAACGGCAAGCGGAGATGTACGATCCCAATGGAAAATTCCAACGGCTTTGGCTGCAACACTCTTTATTTTAATCCATGAAAAAACTTCGACTGATCCTTGGCGATCAACTCAACCTTTCACATAGCTGGTTCCACGGAACAAGCGATGACCATGTATACCTAATGGCGGAAATGCGTCAGGAGACCGACTATGTAAAGCACCATATCCAGAAAGTGGTCGGCTTTTTTAGTGCCATGCGAAATTTCGCAAACACTTTGGAAAACAATGGCCATCAAGTGATGTACTTCACCATAACCGACAAGGAAAATCCGCAAAACTTGCCCGACCTCATCAACCAAGTAATCGAAACGCGGCAGATAGAAAAATTTGAGTACCAATTACCGGATGAATATCGATTGGACGAGCAGCTAAAGGATATTTGCCAATCCCTTTCCATTCCCAGTGAGGCTTTTGACACCGAACATTTTTATACGTCACGCGACGAACTCAAAAATCACTTCAAGGGCAAAAAACAATTGATCATGGAAAGCTTTTACCGCATGATGCGGAAAAAACACCATGTTTTAATGGAAAACGACCAGCCCGAAGGCGGAAAATGGAACTTTGACCAGAGCAACCGTAAAAAATGGCACGGTTCGCCCAACATTCCCAAGGAACTTTCCTTCGACAAGAATGTAAGCCATATTATGGAAGAAATCGAACAGGCCGAAGTGGAGACCTTCGGCAATATCGACCCTAAAAACTTTGCATGGCCTACTTCCTACGAGGAATGCAAAAAGCTGTTGGACTTTTTCTGTTCCGATCTACTGACTTACTTCGGGGATTATCAAGATGCATTGCATACGGAGCAAAAATACCTGTTCCACTCCCGATTGTCCTTTGCGATGAACAGCAAAATGCTTTCCCCAAAAGAGGTTGTGGATGCTGTTGTAAACCATTACCATAATCACAAAAACGATATCCATATTTCGCAAGTAGAAGGATTTGTTCGCCAGATTTTAGGTTGGCGCGAGTATATGAGAGGGATTTACTGGAAAGAGATGCCCCAATATGCCCAATTGAACGAATTGGATAACCATAATCCATTACCAGATTTTTTCTGGACGGGCAAGACCAAAATGAACTGTCTGCAGAAGTCGATTTCCCAAAGTTTGGACGATGCCTACGCCCATCACATTCAAAGATTAATGGTGATAGGCAATTATGCGTTGTTGACCCAAATACACCCCGATCAAGTGGATGCCTGGTACCTCGGAGTGTACATCGATGCACTTGAATGGGTGGAAATTACCAATACCAGGGGGATGAGCCAATTTGCCGATGGAGGCATTGTGGCCACCAAACCCTATGTAAGCAGTGCCAACTACATCAACAAAATGGGCAATTATTGTAAGGAATGCCACTACAGCCATACTAAAAAGACGGGGGAAAAAGCATGCCCGTTCAATGCGCTATATTGGAATTTCTTGGATGAGAAAAAAGCTCATTTCAAAAACAACCAACGCATGTCGATGATGTTGAGCTTGCTGGAAAAGAAAAGCAACGATGAATTGAAAGAGTTAAGGGAAAGGGCCCAGCAAGTGATATCCCATCCGGGTGAATTTTGATTTTAACGATTCTTTAATATCCGAGAGTAGCTGCCCTGCCGTATATCTTTAAAATATTCCGCTTCGGCGCCTATATATAAAAAGTCCTTCACAATGCATTGCGAAGGACTTTTCACTTTTTTGGAACTATTGTTTTCTTATTTCAGGATTTCATCCACGATCCCATACTCTACGGATTCTTCGGCGCTCATCCAATAATCACGATCAAAATCCTTCATCACCTTTTCATAGGGTTGGCCACAGTTTTCCGAAAGGATCTTGGCACCCAATTCTTTGGTCTTGATGATTTCCCTTGCTTGGATTTCGATATTGGAGGCTTGCCCCCTTGCGCCACCACTGGGTTGGTGGATCATCACTCGGGCATGGGGCTGTATAAACCTTCTTCCCTTTTCCCCTACCGATAACAGTATGGATCCCATGGACGCTGCCAAACCAGAGCATACCGTAGATACCGGACTTTTGATTTGCTTGATGGTATCGTAAATGGCAAAACCGGAGGTTACGTATCCCCCTGGGCTGTTGATGATCAATTGGATTTCCTTATGGTTCAACATATCCAAGTAGAGCAATCTATCTATGACATGCTTGGCAGAGTCGTCATCTACTTGGCCCCAAAGGAACACTTTTCGGTCCTCTAACAGTTTTTCTTGGATCAATTCCTGAACTTTTCCTTTTTTTGAACTCATTATATAGCTATTGTAAGACTTCAAAAATAATCAAATTCCAAGGAAGTTGAGGCACTTGTTCGCCACAATGACCCGATTATGATTTTATCTCCACCTTTTGGGAAACCACATCCTTTATCGGAATGATAAATTTTCCCTCCTTGGTCTCCAAGGTAAGGCTGTTGTTCTCAATGGCCTTTATGGTACCTTCATCTCCGTTGACCACAATTCTATCGCCCACCACATACGTCTTGCGGGTGTAGAATGCCCTAAGGATATCGGCCACGATCTCACGGGACCCCAACCCTACCCCCAAAGCGAATGCCAATAGGAAGGAACCCATAATCAGGGTAATGTTGTTGGTGATAATGGTAGTATCTACCCCTGCTTGGTTCAATGCTGTGATGGACATAAAAACGACGATCACGTAAAAGAACAGGTTGCTCACAATATTGGAACCGCCAAACTCAAGGGAATCGAACAACCGCTTGATGGTCTTCTTCACGTAGTTTCCAATATAAAACCCGAGCATCAACAGGGCCAATGCACTAAAGAATTGTGGCAGGTAATGTAAAAGGTTGCCTATTTCCTGTGAAATGATCTTCCAGTCCAAAATATCAGCCGCCACGATCAAAAAGACCAAGATCAAAAACCATCGCACAAAACCCAATATGATTTTTATGACATCCACATTGAGTTCGCCCTTCCCGGCGACCTGCATTCCATTGATCTTATCGTTGAGCAGGTCAACTTTGGCCAATTTTAGGATTTTCTTTAATAGGAACAGTACAATTTTGATGACGATCCAACCTAGGCACAAAATGACCAAGGCCCCCAAGATTTTAGGAAAGGCAGATGCAATCTCTTTGCCCATTCCCGATAGTGAATCAAGGGTCACATTTTTCCATTCGTTAATAGTCTCCATAGTTGTTGTTTATTTATAGTGTTCTGTTAAGTTGATTAGTTGTTTCCCATAGTTCTGAATAGTTTGCGCAAAGCACCCCCCAGATTGATGGAGAAGAGCGAAGCCATGTCCATGATCAACTTTGCCGCCGCAATGTCGTTCATGACCTTTTGCTTCATTTCTGGAGGGGCCTCGTGTAGGGAGGCCTCCAGTTCCTTAAATGGGTTTTTTTGTTTCTTTGCCATCTATTCCAAGGTATTATAGATTTCCACTAGTCGTTCCTTTGCTCTTTTAATGCGCATTTTCACCGCACTTTCCCCAATCTCCAACAAAGAGACCAGATCTTTTATGCTGGCCCCATCTTGGTATTTTAGCAGCAGTAACGATTTGTCCTCTGCCGCAATCAGCTCCAATGCCTTTTTGAGTTTGTCCGCTTTCATTTCAAACAAGCTCTCATCGGGCACTTCTTCGGTAAGCTTATGTTCGGAAGTTTCCACCTGAACGGACTTGTCCCGTATTTTCAGTTGTTTGTTCCGGTTGACATAATTGACACAAAAATTATAGGTAAATGAGTAGAGCCATGTAGAAAACTTCGATTTGCCCTTAAAGGTTCGAAGTTTGATAAAAAGCTGAAGGAACACATCTTGGGTGAGATCCTCCGCTTCGTCCGCGGATTTTGCAAATCCGTAACATTTGTTATAGACCATTGTAACATAGCGGTCGTACAACTTCCCAAAAAGCATGGGGTCGTTGTCCGCAACAATCTGTTTCACCAATTCCTCATCAGATAGCTGCACGTATAAGTCTTCCTTTTCCAAAAACGCTTTGTCGGGGTTACTTATAAGTATGAGAAACAGGTTTTTTAAAAAAGTCACTCCAAAAACAGATTTATTTGACCCAGCTTTTTAAATTGGGGGGCAAATTAACGGATTTTCCTAGTATATTTGGTTAAAAACCAGACATGAAGACCTATTACATCGCCGGACTGCTTGCCTTTTTATTTTTTACCGCTTGTAAAACGGAACCGAAGAAAAACGAAACTGCGACCGAAACTACCGAAACCGAAAAGACCGTCCCTGAACGGATTGCGGAGGCCCATGGTTTTGAACATTGGAAGGATGTGGAGCGAATCACCTTTACGTTCAATGTGGACAGGGATTCCATGCACTTTGAGCGTAGCTGGGATTGGGAACCCAAAACCAATATGGTAACGGCCATTTCGGGTGCGGATACCTTAAGGTATAACCGGAATGCGATGGATAGTATTGCACTAAAGACCAATAGTGGTTTTATCAATGACAGATATTGGTTGATGGCCCCCTTTAATCTCATGTGGGATGCCAATAACTATACCTTTGAGCATACAGCAGAGGCAACTGCCCCCATTAGCCAAGAACCTATGCAAAAGCTGACCATTGTATACGCCAACGAAGGCGGCTACACTCCTGGTGATGCCTACGACTTTTATTTCAAGGACGATTACCTTATTCGGGAGTGGGCCTATCGAAAATCCAACCAAGAGGAGCCGAATTTAGTATCCACTTGGGAAGATTATGTGGAGATGGAAGGCCTCCAGTTGGCACAACAGCACAACCGACCAGAGGGTGGAACCAGTCTATATTTTACTGGTCTTTCTGTAAGTAAGGAATAACCTCAACGGATGATTTACTAAAGCAAAAACGGAAATTGAACAGTCTTGGTCATCATTGAACAAGATGATATCAATTTGTTAAGGTCACACAGATACGGAAAGATGTGGAATGGAAGTTGGTAAAATCATATGGTAATGATCTGGCTCGTGATGTTGATTAGGGCCCTTGATTAGCCCGTAAACCAATCTCTATAGATTTAAAGTAGTGGTTCTAATTGAGTAGTGCTATGAAAAATAAGTCAATCCATGTTATATTATTTTCGATGATTTTTATTTGGGGTTCCTTGGTAATGGTGAACCTTTATTCCAACCCTAAAGGGTTTATATCCTACTTGGGATTTTCCGATAGTAATAGCGGGACCCCTCTAGGGTGGGTATTGGCCCTTCTTACCGTTGTCATATATTGTGGCAGCGCAGCAAAACTATCCGAGGTATGGAACTATATGTTCAAATTGGATAAATTAAAGCTTGCCGCGATCATCGCGGCCGTTTTTGCCGGAATCATGGAGGAGGTGATTTATAGAAAATGGATTATGGACTATTTGGCTACACACGATTATTCTTACGCAGTACAGGTTATGCTGTCGGGTTTAGCTTTTGGGGTCGTCCATTTGATATGGGGAATAAAAAACCTAAAAGCTGGTGTGAATGCTTTTATATCTACCGCCATATTGGGTTTTGCGCTTGCCATTGTTTACTTGGCTTCCAATCGTAGTTTAGCCCCTTGTATTGTTGCTCACTTTGCTATCACTGCCCTAATTGAGCCTGGTTTATTGATTGCGGCCAAGAACAATACTTTGAATTATTGGTAATAAAACTAGAGCTGTAACCAATTCAAAAATTTGGAGTCTCTAGTAAAAACAGCTTTATTATGAAAAAACTAATTTTCATGCTTTGGGCAATCTTTACTAGCTCCATGTCTGCCCAAATGCCCAATCACTTGTCCAATGCCGAAAAAGTGTACGGACTGTCCAAGTTTTGGCAAGAGGCCAATTACAACTTCATCTACCTGAACAAAGTGGACAAGGCGGAGTGGGATTCGCTGTACAGAGCCTATATCCCAAAGGTCCAAGAAACCAAAAACGATTATGAATACTATCGCTTGCTGCAGCGGTTCTGCGCCTTTCTAAAAGATGGACATACCAATGTTTACTTTCCGGAAAGCATCCAAGACAGCATTTTCAATACAAATTTCGGGGAATACCGTCTGTTTTTGACGAATATAGAAGGTAAGGCCATCATCACAAGAGTGAACGAAAGCAAGAAAAAGGAAATCCCCATCGGAACCGAAATCACCAAGGTAAACGGAAACCCAACCCATATTTATCTAAAAGAGCATGTGCTTCCCTACATTTCTTCATCCACGGATTACATACTGCAAGATTGGGGTGTTTGGAGACTGTTGGAAGGTTACGTTGGGACCTCCTACGATTTGGAGCTAAAACTGCCCAATGGCAAAATCAAAAACTTGACCTTGACCCACTCCATAACCGAGGAAGAAGAAGTCTACCCACCCTTTGAGGAAAGGGAATTATTGGATATGAAATGGTATGACAAGAACATTGCCTATGTAGCGCTGAATTCCTTTTCCGACCCAAAAATAGACAGCCTGTTTTTTGAAAGGATTCCTGAACTAAAAAAAGCGAAAGCCCTTATTGTAGACCTTAGGAATAACGGTGGGGGAAGTACTGGAATCGGACAGGAAATCTTCAATCACCTCACCAACGATACCATTTTATATGGTTCAAAATTCCAAAGCAGGCTTCATGTTCCCAGTTTTAAAGCTTGGGGCCGTTGGACGGAAGAAAAAGATACCCTAAATAATTCCTGGGCCAAACAGGCCTATTTATCGTTTCGTGACGAATACTATCATGATTTTCCTTACAGTCCTGACACCCTGAGTGTAGCCGAGAAGGAATTCCTCAAAGACAAAAGAATCATTGTGCCCATAGTACTCTTGATAGGCCACAATACAGCTTCTGCGGCCGAGGACTTCCTCATATTTGCCGATAACCAAAAACATATGACCAAAATTGGCGAGCCAACCTTTGGCAGTACAGGGCAACCCATGTTGTTTGACCTACCCAATGGTGGACAAGCGCGGATTTGCACCAAAAAGGATACCTATCCGAACGGTAAGGAATTTGTTGGCGTGGGTATCCAACCTGACATTGAGGTACGTAAAACCTTATCCGATTATATGGAGAACAAGGATCCTGCTTTGGACAGGGCACTGGACTTTTTAGGTAAAAAAATCAGATAATATCTAAAAATAACCCATAATTCATTGTAAATTAGAACCATACGATTATATCAATGGTTCTTACTGGCGTAGTTGAGACCAGCATATTTTTTCTGAGAGGATGACAGCTCTCAACGATGGTCAATAAGTATGTCCAAAATCATCCAACAAAAACCAACCGCAAAAATTATGAATTATGAAGACACCTAAACATATTGCCTTAGTGGCAACCTTATTAGTAGTGACCGTTTTTTTAATCGGATGGGGTGTGGAACAAGACACGGCTACTACAGAACCAACAACCATTGTTGTGCTCAAGTTTAAAGCCCAACCCAACAAAAGTGATCAAGCCATATCGGCATTGAACAAACTTTTTGAAAAGGTAAAAGAGGAGCCCAATTTTGTTTCCATCAAACTCCATATTCACCCATTGGACCATACAAACATTATGCTCTATGAGGAATGGGAAGACCAATCCTATTATAATAATGAGCATATGAACACGGCCCATTTACAATCGTTTATGGCCAACTCTGTCAATTTTTTGACCGGACCACCTGAAATATCCTTTTGGGAAGTAAAAGGTGTCATTGATTAACCTTTGTCGCTATAGGTTTGCATCCCAAAAAACCATTTTTTACAATACCTTAAAGTAATTTTAAAAAAACTGAAAAAATGAAGGTAACATTGATCAGCATTCCTGTCCAGGACCAAGAAAAAGCATTACAGTTTTACACAAAAAAACTGGGGTTCATTAAAAAGAAAGATGAACCCTTGGGAGGAGGCAACCGATGGCTCACCCTAGTTTCCAAAGATTGGCAAGATGGACCAGAACTCCTATTGGAACCAGCCCCCAATCATTTTGAACCATCAAAAGTGTACCAAAATGCGCTTATGGAAGCAGGAATCCCTTGGACACAGTTTGATGTTGTTAATGTGGATGCCGAGTATGAGCGGTTAAGCAAGCTTGGAGTCGAGTTTACGACCAAGCCAACTATGGCCGGAAATGTAAAATATGCAATTCTTAACGATACTTGCGGGAATTACATTCAGTTGGTACAGGAGCTATAGCGATACCTATGCCATGATTAAATAGAGGAAAACTTAAGTCATAAATTACTTCCCCCTTCTCCTTAGGAAAAACGTAATCCCAAAAACCAACAGGGCCATGCACAATAGCAACATAAAGCTATAATTGAGCGAGGCGCTTTCCGCAATAAAACCGAGAATTACAGGACCCAACAAAAACCCGATATATCCAAAGCCTGCGATAAAGGCTACTCCTTGGGAGGAATCCACGCCCTTCACGTTGCCACCAATACGGAACAATTCGGGTACAATCACCGAAAATCCCAACCCGTTTAGGGCAAAACCGATTATGGACCAAGTGGTTTGTTGGGTCAGCACCAAAAAATATCCACAGGCCGCAATCAGAGCACCCAACCCCACCAACTTAATGGAGCCCATCCGGGCGCTGATGCCATCACCTAAAAACCGACCCACCGTCATAGTGGTGGAAAAGGCCAAAAATCCAGCTCCAATGAGCATTTCCGGAGCCTTGGTCATTTCCTTGAGATAAAGGGCACTCCAGTCGATAATGGCCCCTTCGCTACCAAAGGAAACAAACCCAATGATTCCCAACAACAGCAAGGGTCTAAAAAGTTTGAAGCTGAACGGCTCCTTTTCCACGGGCGCTGCTACAATGTGGATGTAGTGCTTTCTAAAATATAGGTTGATGATGAACACCAATACCACCGTTATGCCCATGTGCAGGACAGGACTTCCGATTACGGGAATCAAAAAGCTGCCCAGCCCCACCAGAATACCGCCTAAGCTGAAAAACCCGTGGGCAGCAGACATGAAGTTTTGCTTATCCTCTTTCTCAATCTCAGTGACCAAGGTATTTATGGCAATATCGATAAAACCGTTGCCCGCACCAAACAGGTAGAGCGCCCCCATCAACAGATAATAATTTGGGGCCATGAGTGGTAGCATGGCGGTAGCAGACACAAAGATGACCCCAAGCCAAGAAGCCCTGCCCACCCCAATCCGGTTGATCAATTTGGATGCCACGGGAATAATGGTAAATACCCCAAGGGACAAACAAAACAGGGCTATGCCCAGATCAGCCTTGTCTATCCCCAGTTTTTCTTTAACCGTGGGAATATAAATGGCCCATGTACCGAACCATATATTGATACTGGTAAACACCCATGAAACTCCAAAATATCTTGGATTGGACAAAATCAGTTGTAAGGACTTCATAAATGGAACTGGTTGGTTGAATTCTCGTAAAAAAAAGAAGTTATTTAGTTTGGATACCTTGTTTTAGTATCTGTCCAAAACGGTACATATCCTCAAAGGAACAATAAAAGGGTGCTGGGGCCAATCGAATAACGTTGGGCTCCCTCCAATCCGTGATTACACCATTCTTCATCAAATAATCAAAAAGGGACCTGCCCTCACCATGCAAAAACACCGAAAGCTGGCATCCTCTATCTTGGGGTGTGATGATCTCGAAGGTACTATCCACCTCCTTATCGATTTCGTGCAGCACAAACTCCAAATAGGCCACAATGGTCTTTTGTTTTTCGACAAGCGCATCCATACCCACTTCATCAAAAAGCTCCAAAGAGGCCAAGTAGGGCGCTACGGAAAGTATGGGCGGATTGCTCAACTGCCAAGCATCGGCACTCTCAATGGGGTCGAACTCGGGTTTCATCAAAAAACGGGTTTCCTTTTTGTTGCCCCACCAGCCTTCAAAACGGGGAATATCCTCCTTGCCCAAGTGGTTTTCATGTATAAAAATACCTGATGCGTTCCCAGGCCCGCTGTTCATATACTTGTAGCTGCACCAAGCGGCAAAATCGGCGCCCCAATCATGCAAATACAATTTGATATTTCCCACGCCATGGGCCAAATCCCAACCCACAAAGGCGCCAGTATCTTTTCCTGCCTTGGTAATGGCTTCCATATCCAAAACCTGGCCATTGTAATAGTTCACGCCACCCATCAACACCAAGGCAAGCTCATCGCCCACTTCTTCGATTTTTTGGATGATATCTTCCGTACGCCATGCGTGCTCCCCTTCCCGCTTTTTTACCTCTACAATTGTTTCTTCGGGGTCCAATCCATGAAAACGCACCTGACTTTGGAGCATATATTGGTCGGATGGAAAGGCCTTCTCCTCACAAATTATCTTGAATCGCTTAGCCGTGGGCCTGTAAAAGGAAACCATCAATAAATGAAGGTTTACGGTGAGCGTGTTCATCACCGAAATCTCTTTGGGTTTGGCTCCCACCACCTTGCCCAATCCTTCGGCAAGCCGCTCGTGGTAATCCCACCAAGGTTTATCGGCATAAAAATGTCCTTCCACGGCGAGTTCCCGCCAATCCTTCATCACCTCGTCCACAAACCGTTGGGTTCGTTTGGGTTGCAGCCCAAGGGAATTCCCGGTAAAATAAATCACATCCTTTCCGTCGACCTGAGGGTAGTGGAACTCATTTCGGTAAGGGGCCAAGGCATCGGAAGCGTCTAATTGTTTGGCGAATTCAAGTGTATTTTGGAACGTCATTTTTCTTTTGGTTTGTCCCAAAAATACAACTTGTGGGGGTAATGTGGCGAAAAGAAAACTATTCCAACCGCATTTCGATGATGTGTTTTTTAAAGCCCACCTTTTCGTAGGCTTTAATGGCCGAAATATTGTCATTGTAAACGGTAAGCCGAATCTCCTGAAACCCTTTGGCATGCGACCATTGTTTGAGCTCTTCCACGATTTGGGCATTGATCCCCCTACCGCGATAGGCTACATCAGTATACATAAAACCCAAATAAGCGTACCATTCATGATCGAGGTAATGCCTGGCCCGTTTGGGAATGGCATAGCCTGAAGCGACTATCTTCCCTTCAACTTCGGCTACCACCACATGGGATTCGCTATCTTGAATCATAGCACCAATATCGTAGTAATTGATGTTTCCACTTTTTATGGTCACATCGAATGGGCGTTCCGCCTTAATGATTTCCTGTTCAAAATTGAGCAGTATGGGTAGGTCGTCCAAGGTCGCCGCCCGCACCGTTACCTTTGGTAATGTCATGAAGTTGTTTTGTTTAATAGGTACACCAATGTAGTTGTTTTCCCTATTTTTGCGAAAAATATCACATGCATTTCCTATCGCCCATTTTGGAAACATATATTGCCAACCATTCGGAGGACGAACCGGAACTGTTGCAGGAACTCACCCGTGAAACCCATTTAAAGGTAATCCAGCCCAGAATGATCACGGGACATTTTCAAGGGAGGGTCTTGAGTATGTTGTCCAAGATCATCCACCCAAAGTACATCTTGGAAATCGGGACCTATACGGGCTATTCGGCGCTTTGTTTGGCGGAGGGGCTTCAAAAAGATGGGGAATTGCACACCATTGAGGTCAACGAAGAACTCTATCCCATGCAGCGGAGGTATTTTGACAAAAGCGGGCATGGTTCCCAAATCCATCAACATATTGGGGATGCACTGGACATTGTTCCCAACTTGCCCCAAACCTTTGACCTTGTTTTTATAGATGCACAGAAGGTCAACTACGATGCCTATTTTGAGGCGGTCATCCAAAAAACAAGACCGGGCAGCATTATTCTTTCGGACAACGTACTCTGGTCGGGAAAGGTGGTGGAACCCTTGCAAAAATCGGACAAGGCCACGGAAGCTTTACTGGCTTACAATCAAAAATTGAAAGAGGATAACAGGGTGGAGACCGTTCTTTTGCCCATTAGGGACGGACTGACCTTGAGCCGGGTGCTATAAATCGTTCGTACAGCACATAAAACAACCAACCAGACAATAGTCCAACCAGCATTCCAACCAAAATATCGATGGGAAAGTGTACCCCGACATAAATTCGGCTCATCGCAAAAAGTATGGGCCAGATAAAAAACAAAATCGCCCATTTTACTTTGTGCCTCAGGAAGAGGAACACCAACATAGTAATCGAAAACGAACTGGAGGCATGTCCAGAGAAAAAACTATAATCCGTGGGTGTTTTTAGTATTCGGATAAGGGTATTGATTTCTTCCGTATTGTTGGGACGTAGCCGCGCTACCGAAATTTTGGTGACATGTGTTATCAATCCGATGAAAACAGCTAGCCCCAAAACCATCAGAAACCTATACCAAGCTTCCTTTTTGGGGAACTTCAGAAAAAATAGCGCTATAAATAACAGAAAAAGGGGAATCCAAGTGGTGAATTGGGTGACCGTGGACCAGAAAACATCATATTGTTCTATACCCAGCCCATTGAGATAAATAAAAGTGTCCCTATCCCATTTGAGCAGTCTTTCCCACATGGATATTTATTTATTGAGATCTCGTTTGATGGAACCGGAAACTTCGTTCACATTCTTCTTGACATCGTCAATTTCCTTTCGGATATTCTTGGTAAAGTCGGTATCCACGTCGGCACTTTTTTGGATTTCGCGCTTAATATCGTCGGTGGCATCCCTGAGTTGGCGCATTCCTTTGCCGAGCCCCCTGGCTATTCCAGGGATTTTATCCGCACCAAACACCATCACCACTACAAATAGGATGAAAAATATCTCGGCTCCGCTGATGAATAAAAATTGCATGCCACAAATATAATCAGATCTTAGGTTCAAAATAAAAAAAGCCCCGTGAAATCACGGGGCTCTTAACATAGTTTTTTGGAGTCTTATTTTCCTTTGATGTTCTCCTTGAACTTATCAAAGTCGGACTTCTCTTCTTTCTTGGGCCATGAGTTATTGGTGGTATCGATATCGGCAGTCTCCAATTTGGGGTCTACCACAATGCCAACAATCTCCTTTTGGGTGGCCATTACTCTTTTCACCTCAGCATCGTTCTTTCTCCAGATTTCCGGTGGATAGGTTACGCTTTCAGTGGTGCCATCTGCGTAGGTATACTCCACGATCAATGGCATCGGGATACCTCCTGGCTTATCAAAAGTGATTTCGTAGAAATACTTAGGCTCTTTTACCTGAGACCTTTCGGCTTCGGTCATATTGTCCATCATAAATGCCTTCAAGTTTTGGGAAGTCTCTGTTGGCGACTTTCCTTTCAGTTCAGGCTCAAAGTCCTCGCTATCTTCCTCGGCCAAGTACACTAATGGTGGTAGGTCGGCTTCGGTAAGATTTCTATCGGCCATGTATTTTTCCATTTCCTTGGTAGGCTTGTTGGATACGTAGTACTTTTTAACGCCCTTCACGCCGATGTCTACATAATCAGTAGTATAGAACCATCCTCTCCAGAACCAATCCAAATCCACTGCGGATGCATCTTCCATGGTGCGGAAGAAATCCTCAGGGGTTGGGTGCTTAAACATCCAACGTTGCGCATAGGTTTTAAAAGCATGGTCAAAAAGCTCCTTGCCCATTACGGTCTCCCTAAGAATGTTAAGGGCCGTGGCTGGCTTAGCATAGGCATTTGGACCAAGCTGGTACACGTTCTCCGGATTGGACATGATGGGAGAAATATAACTCTGGTCTCCTGCCATGTAGGGAACAATCTTGGATGGCTCCCCTCTTCTGGACGGGTATTTTTCGTTTGGAGCAATAACATCTGGATAGTTTTCGCCAAATTCTTGTTCGGCCAAATACTGCATAAAGGTATCCAATCCTTCGTCCATCCAACCCCACTGACGCTCATCTGAGTTGACGATCATTGGGAAGAAGTTGTGTCCTACTTCGTGGATAATCACACTGATCATCCCATACTTTACCCTATCGGAATAGGTGCCATCCTCGTTAGGACGACCATAGTTCCAACAAATCATTGGGTATTCCATTCCTTGGTTCTTGGCATGAACGGATATGGCTTTATGGTATGGATAATCAAAGGTGTGTTTTGAATAGGTCTTTAGGGTCTGTGCCACGGCTTTTGTAGACTGCTCTTCCCAAAGGGGATTTCCTTCTTTGGGGTAAAGCGATACGGCCATCACATCCTTATTTCCTATTTTGACGGCCTGCATGTCCCAGATAAATTTTCTGGAGGTAGCAAAGGCGTAGTCCCTTACATTGGTTGCTTTAAACTTCCAAGTCTTGGTATCGTTGGAAAATCCTTTTTCGGCAGCTTCGGCCTCTTCTTGGGTTACAATGAGCACAGGCTTGTCGTACGACTTGGTAGCTTGCTTGTAACGCTTCATCATTTCTTTGGAGAAAACTTCGTCACGGTTCTGAAGTTCCCCTGTCGCATCCAGCACGTGGTCGGCAGGTACCGTGATACTTACCTCGTAGTTACCAAAAGGCAAAGCGAACTCGCCGCTTCCCCAGAACTGGTGGTTCTGCCATCCTTCCACATCGCTATAAACCGCCATTCTTGGAAAGAACTGGGCGATCACATACGCACGGTTTCCGTCTTTTGGGAAATATTCATATCCCGAACGGGCTCTATTTACAGTGTGGTCTGGAATGTTGTACCACCATTTGATGGAAAATGAAATCTTCTCACCGCTCTTTAAAGCCTGCGGAATGTTCACTCGCATCATGGTTTGGTTGATGGTATACGACAATGGTTTGCCATTGGCATCGGTTACGGATTCGATATTGAACCCGCCATCAAAAGGTTCGCTGATATAGGTTTGCGCAAAATTATCGGCGGTGTAGGCAATGTTCACACCGTTTCCATCACGCAATGTGGATTTGGAATCCTTGGCACGTACATTTTGGTCCAACTGCACCCAAAGAAACTCTAGGTCGTCTGGCGAATTGTTATGATAGGTAATGGTTTCCTCTCCGCTGATTCTCGCGTTCTTGTCGTCCAATTGTATGTCCATTACATAATCGGCCTGCTGCTGGTAATAATCGGGACCTGGTGCCCCGGAGGCGGACCGATAGGTGTTGGGAGTTGAAAACTCCTCATACAATTGTTTGAATTTACTCTGGTTGTAATGACCGGGCTCCCGTTCCTGTTTCACTTCGCCCTCTTCTTGCGCCATGACCATGGCACCAAAAAGGAACAACACGGAAGCAAAGCAATACTTAAATCTGTTCATTTTCTATCTGATTTTATAAGGGTGAAAAATAACTAATTTTAACCAATTGTTAAGAATAGGTTATAAGTTTAACATTCCTTTATTGTTTTCCCGAATGAGCACAAAACTTTTTTTGTTTTCCTTCCATTTGACATGCACGATGTTCTTTTGCTCATCGAACAGATCGGTAAGGATTTCGTTCTGTACGGACATGGTTTTGGTTTCCGATAAATTGACATTGGAAATTTCCAAATAGCAGATTACGACATCGGTGTCGTACCGCTTTCCAAGAAAAGTATAATTGGCAGGTTCCCCGTCGAGTTCCACCAAAAATTTTGTCCTGAAGTATTTTTCGATATACTCATCTGCCACCTTGGATTCATTCGGTGTCGCCAATTTGGCTTCAATCCAATAGCGTTCCTTAAGAAGTTTATCCAAATCATCAATAAATATCCGGCTTGTAATCTGAAAGGCGGCATCATCCTCGGAATAGTTAATATTGGTAACGCTGACGTAGAATTTATGGGCTGTTGCAAAAGATACCATTAGAAAAAGTACCATGGGAAGCAATGCCTTTTTTAATTTCTTGAATTTCCTCATCGCATCATAATCTTTAATTGGAAAACAATGTTACGGTTTTATGCTAGCTAACGCAATTAACTTGCCAAATTCGTTTAGATAACAGAATTGAGATTTTAGATGTTAGATATTCTATTGCTGACTCCCGACTCCTGACTTTTGACTTTTGACTCCAACAAAGATTTCTCGACTGCCCCTTCGACTGCGCTCAGGGTGACAGCTCGAAATGACAAGAACCCTATTGGTGCTAATTCGTGAAATTCGTGTCAACTCCCAACATGAATCCCATAACTCGTAACTTACCACTCCCGACTCCTAAAAAATCAATCCAAATCATTGTTCTCCCGATACGCCCTGCTTTTCCGAATCATGATATCCAAAATTTGCAGTTTGTCCTCGGAAGCTATCGCATTTTGAAATGCTTCGTCCACTTCGCAGAAATACATGAAATCGTCAATGCGCTCCATGGGAATCTTCAAAGTGGTCAAAAACAGGGAATCTCCATAAAATCCTTGCACTTCTTGGGTCTGGGCATAAGTTCTATCAATTTTTACCCGGTTCTTGAGCATTTTTGTACGTCCGGTGATGGCATTGATGATGGGATTCAGGCTCATACCCCCACCGGCTCCGCCAAGTCCGCCCCCAGCGGTTACCCTCATGGCAGATGCTTCTTGCAGCTTTCGTTCGCTCTGTGTGGGTATCCGACGATGGGCATTGGGCAGATTCAAGGCCTCGGCAGTCACATCTTTTTCCAGTACCACCCGGTCTATGTCCTTTGTGAGGTCTCCCGTAAGATTATAAGGGGTCACCACCACTTCTTTCAATTCGTTCACAAACTCCTGCATAGGAACCTCAACAAAGTTGGAATTGTACAGGGTTTCGGTGACAGGTACTATTTTTCTAAGAAAGTGTACGGCAGAGAACACCAAGGTATCGTTCACGCTGACCTCGATGGCAAAATTCCCGTCCAAATCGGTGATAACGGCGTTTTGGGTGCCTAGATTTTGGACCACAACCCCGACCACATCCTTATCTTCGCTGACCACTCTTCCCTGCAATACCTTTTCTTCACCAGATTGGGCCGCGACCCATTGGGTTACAAAAAACAATACCGCAAGCCAGCAGTTTTTCATTCTTCGTTCAAGGTTGCCAGATATTCTTTGCTCTGGGTCACTAGAAAATCGATCAACTGAAATTCGTTCTCCTTTTTAAGGAGCGTCTGTGAAGGTACCTTATCGTCGCAGTATAGTAGAAAAGCATCTATTTTATCCTGTGGAAGTCGAAGATCTACGACAAAAAATTCATCATCGTACACTTGGCGAAGCACCTCGCTTACCTTTAAAGGCTCCCTTTCCTGTCCGCTTTCATCCTGCGACTTGAACAGCGCCTTGAAAATGTTCACGAAGTTGATACCGTCCCGCATCCCCCGGGTAATCCGGGAATTGGCCACATTTTCTACCTCTGTGCCACGATCTATTTCGTATTCAAACTGTTTAAAGTCTTCGTTCTTGACCTCTAGGAAACGTTCTTGATTTTCTGGGGTAACAATCACCTCGTCCAACTCCTGCACCTTTTCGTCCACTTCGACCACCAAACGGTTATTCGCCAAAATTTCCGGGGTTACATCCACCACTTTCAGCTGATAGTTGATGGCGGTAAATACCAACTGATCACCTTCCTTCACTTCGATCATAAACTCACCGTTATCGTTGGTAATGGTCGCCCGCCCACTAGTGGAGTTGATAACATTCTCATTGGGCACGTTGGAACTCCTATACAGCACCTTTCCCCTCAGCATGGTGCGTGAATCCTGTGCTAAGCACCAGCCGCTCAGGAGCAAAGAGAACACTATCAAAAATGTATTTTTCATGTATACGTGTTTACTACAAGTTAAAGAAAAACCTTGACACCGATATAAAAAATTAAGTGGTTCTAAACTTTTGTTAATTCTGCGTTGCCAAATATAGGAAAGTGCTTTCCGTTCACCCGTAAATTTCGTGTTTGGACGGTATTTATGATAAAAATTGGAACATAAGTTTAGTTTTGCTTTTTACGTTTGGTGAAATCCTCAAATAACTAACACTGTGAAAACTTACATTGTCTATTTGGTCATTGGCCTAGTGGCGATCAACTCCCTGAGCGCGCAGGTAAAAATCGGTGACAACCCGCAGAACTTGAACCCCGCATCGTTATTGGAACTGCAGAGCTCCAATCGTGTTTTGGTCATTACCCGGGTTACCGATGCCCAAATGAGCGGTATTTCCCCACTGCCCGGTGCCGTGGTCTATAATACGGACCAAGGCTGTTTGCACTATTACAATGGAACGGAATGGATCAATATCTGTGAGGAGTTGGACAATTCGTTTACCGTAAGTACAAGGGCTGATTCCCTGCAACAGGTAAATCCCAATGCAAGGGACAACACTATTGCCATTTTGGAGTCCATCAACCCAGATGGGAGCACCAATTATAATTTTGAGGTCAACCGAATTACGGGCGCGAACATTGTGGATACGTCCATCAACGGTTCCACCAAACTGCAAAACGAATCCGTGACCAACAACAAACTGGCCGAAAAGTCCGTAGGACTGCGTAATTTGGCCGATGCCACCAATACTGGCGACCTGTTGATGTACAATGGAACCGCATGGAACTTTGTGAACCGTACGGACCTGCTGAACACCCAGTTGGACAGTATTGTGGGGAATGAGGTGGTTGGTCCTACCGATGCCACTCTTCTTTTAAATGGTGCTGGAAGTCAAGCCGACCCGTTGACTTTGGATGTGGCCGAAGGCGGAATCACCGCTTTTGAGATTGCGACCGATGCAGTGACCACGGATGAAATTTTAAATGGCAACATACTTACAGAAGATATTTCGGATGATGCCGTGACACGAGACAAACTAAATTCCAACGTAGCTGGAATAGGTTTAAATCAAGCTGCTGATGGCTCTTTAGAAGTGGACAACGCTAACATCGCGCCCGACTGGACGAACATAACCGGAATACCAACAGGGTTTGCAGATAACACCGACAACGATACCCAATTGACAGATGCACAGGTGGCGGCTGCCGTCAACAGCGAATTTCCCAATCTCGATACTGATGCGACCGACGATTTTTCGGGCGACTTTACAGACTTGACAAAC
>Ga0189278_10133_pt1 | contig 84531 bp, 87 predicted proteins | sample N26A9minimetaG_FD_130326 | JGI IMG/M metagenome (GOLD analysis project Ga0189278, IMG submission 130326) | Marine microbial communities from the Costa Rica Dome - N26 A9 mini metaG | ecosystem: Environmental > Aquatic > Marine > Oceanic > Photic zone | place: Costa Rica: the Eastern Pacific...
ACATTCATTGTCGCCCACCCGTTTCAGTCCAAAATTGCTCAGTTCCAGGCAAGAGAGCGCAGGAATAGCCAGCTATTTCAAGCTCTCTTAACGCAGAAATGGGCAATTTTGGCGAAACCCCTGAGGGGCGCGGCGGATTTTGCCTCTGCCATCCCGGATGTTCGCTTCCAATGATCACATTGCTGCGCTCACATCAGGGCGCCAGCGGCAAAATCCGTCTCGCGCGGGTGGTCGACAATGAATGACAGCACGACCTAGGCACCTTACGGTACGCTTGCAAGTGCGGGGCCGCTGATCCACTCTGGCGAAAAGAACGGATGAGGAGGATCCCGATGCTAGGCCAGATGATGTCACAACCCCTGTTGATTTCCAGCCTGATTGAACATGCTGAGAGGTACCATGCCGGGGGGCAGATCTATTCGGTCAACACCGGTGGCGGGGTCGAGGAAACCACATGGGGGCAGGTCGCGGCGAATGCCCGGCGTCTGGCCTCGGCGTTGACCGTCCTGGGGCTCGACCCGCAGGCACGCTGCGGCACGATTGCCTGGAACAACCGGCGGCACCTTGAGATCTATTTCGGCGTATCGGGGGGCGGTTTTGTCTGCCACACGATCAACCCGCGCCTGTTCCCGGAACAGCTGGTCTATATCCTCAACCATGCCGAGGACAAGGTGCTGTTCATCGACGCCACCTTTGTCCCGCTGGTCGCCGCGATCCGCGACAAGCTGGAGCATCTGGAACATATCGTCCTGATGGAGGGCGCGGTGGGCGATGCCGCCGGTAAACTGCCCGGCATCATCGCCTATGACGATCTGCTGGCCCAGGGCGATGCGGCTTATGACTGGCCGGAAATGGATGAATATACCGCCTCAAGCCTTTGTTATACCTCGGGAACCACCGGAAACCCCAAGGGTGTTCTTTACAGCCACCGCTCCACGGTGCTGCATTCCTTTGGCATCAACCTGGCCGATAGTGTCGCGATTTCCGCCGCCGAGGTTGTGCTGCCGGTGGTGCCGATGTTCCACGTCAACGCCTGGGGCGCGCCCTATGCCTGTGCCATGGTCGGCGCGCGCATGGTGATGCCGGGGCCGGGGCTGGACGGCCCGTCGCTGGTCCGGCTGATCGACACCTACCGCGTCTCGCTGGCGCTGGGAGTGCCGACGATCTGGCTGGGCCTGCTGGGCGAGGCCAAGAAAAGCGGCAGCACGCTGGCCAGCCTCAAGCGCACCGTGGTGGGCGGCTCGGCCTGTCCGCCGTCGATGATCAAGAGCTTCCGCGAGGAATTCGGCGTCGATACGATCCACGCCTGGGGGATGACCGAAATGTCGCCCGTCGGCTCCGTCAACCGCCCGCTGGCCAAACACGCCGACCTGCCGGAGGCGGAACAGCACCGCCTGCGCGAAAATCAGGGGCGTCCGGTGTTCGGGGTGGAGCTGGAAATCCTGGACGACGATGGCAAGCCGCTGCCGCATGACGGCAAGGCGCAGGGCGATCTGGTGACCCGCGGGCACTGGATTCTGGATGCCTATTTCAGGAAAACCTCGGAAGAGACCCTGACCAACGGCTGGTTCGACACCGGCGATGTCGCCACCATGGACCCGGACGGCTATATCACGATCAAGGACCGCTCAAAGGACATCATCAAGTCGGGCGGCGAATGGATCAGCTCAGTCGAGCTGGAGAATATCGCCATCTCGCATCCCAAACTGGCTGATGCCGCAGTGATCGGCGCGCGGCACGAGAAATGGGACGAACGCCCGGTGCTGGTCGCGGTCAGGGCCGAAGGGCAGGACCCGTCCGAAGAAGAGGTCTTGAGCGTGTTCGACGGCAAGATTGCCAAGTGGCAGGTGCCGGACAAGGTGGTGTTCACCGATGTGCTGCCGCGCAATGCGACGGGCAAGGTGTTGAAACGCAACCTGCGCGAAGAATTTGGTGAGGTGCTGATCGGATAGGGGTCAGACCCCTTTCCAGCGTTCCAGCCGCGGGATCCCGCGGGTAAAGAGCCATGCCATGATCTTCGGCATGCCCGACCGCATCAGCGCCTCGACGCAGTGCTGCTGGAATTCGGTCACCGTGACATCCGGGTGCCGGAATGCGCCTTCGGCATAGCAGATCGAACAATAGGTGGTGCTGAGGCTGCCGTCAGCCTCGGTGCCGCCGCCCTGGGGGTCCTTGCCGAGCGGCATGCCGCAACTTTGACAGGAGGATGTGGCCATCTGGATTCTCCGAAAGGGTCAGGCGCAGCGGGTCAGGGACGCGGGATCGGCACGGACCGGCTGTCTGAGGATGGTTTTCAGCCGGGCAGGTGCCGTCCGGCGCGGATCACTGAGGTAGATCTCGTGGTGCGGCCCGTTAAAGGTCAGCCCGCGTTCAGGCATCACCCGGTGATGAAGATCCGCAAGCACCGGCGCTTCGTCATCATAGCTGCCCAGATGCAGGGTTTGCAGCGACAGGCCTTCGTCATGGCGTTCAAGCCGCAGCGTTTCGGGCAGGCTGCCGAGTTTGCGCCTGGTCTTGTCGCGGGCGGCCTCGTAGATCGCGGATGTCACGAAATCCGGCACCATGATCATCATCGTCCACTGCCATTCATCCTTTCTGCGCGCGGCAAAGGCAGTTGGATCATCCGCCCACCACAGCCCTTCCAGTGGCGGCACCACATAATCCTGTGACAGTGCCGCCCTGGCGGCAAATTTCATCGCATAGCTGACGCCATAAAGGCATTGAACCGCCTGCAGGTATTCGGCCGAAGTGTTCGGATTACCTGCGCCATCCACTTTGACAAAATGCATCTGCGGCACGTCAATCTCTGCAAATGGCCCGACCGCGGGGCCATAAAGCTGTTTCATCGTCTTTTTGAAGTCGATCTTCTTCATCGTGGAGCCCGTTCCGCCCGGTTTACGGGTCATCGCCTTTGATTGCCGATTGCCCTGCAGGTCGAAGCAAACTATAAACTGTGGACCATTGTCAACGGTTTTGAGGGCATGATGCGCATCGGTGAACTGGCAAGGCGGGCGGAGGTCAGCCGCGATACGATCCGTTTCTACGAACGCCACGGGCTGATCCGGTCCGACACCGATCCCGAGGCCTCCAACAGCTATCGCATTTACCCTGAGGATGCGATTCTGACCCTGGAAGTGATCCGCGACGCCCAGGCGGCGGGTTTGAGTATCGCCGACATCACCTTGTTCGTCAGCCAATTCATGGCGCAGGGCGGCGGTGCGGAGGAGATGGAGCGCTTTCTGGACGACAAGATCGCCGAGGTCGCGACCCGCCTGGCGGCGAGCCAGCGTTTCCTGACCCTGCTGCAACAGACCAGACAGGCGCTTGCGCGCGCGCCGCAGGATGGATTGAATGAAGTGGAAGGTGTTAAGGTCAGACGCGGGAAGTGAACATCGGCACGGCAACCATTAAGGTCGTTATCTCGGTCCAAACTTCGGTTCACGGACACTTTCAACGTCGGAAATTTCCTTGGCATCAAATGACGAAACATCGCGATCCGAATCGAGACCCGTCGCGTCAATAATGGTTTCGGCGAAGCTGAAAACGGTTTCTCGGTGGTAATTCATAATTTCGTTAGCATCCCAGCCAGCAATAAATGCCGGAAGGCCAACAGCAGTCGCGTATGTTCCGAAAATGGCCATAGATTTAGCAATTGCGACATAGGTGTAGTATATCGCTGATGTTCCCATCGATCTCAGCTTTTTAAGATTTGATTGAACCTCAGGTACGACTGTTGATATTTCGTTCTCAAGCGTCTCTAGACCAAACGCATTATTAGCGAACTGTTCAAAGATAGCTTGAAGTGCTTGGACCTGTTCAATTGATCTAATTGACCCATGCAAGAGTCTGACGGTCTCTGTCGTAAAATCAAAAATCCCATCTGCAACCTTCGCGTGTTCGTTGCCGCACAACATGCAGGTTTCTTCGTTGTCTCGTGAATAGAATTTTCCGTTTCGAACTTTGTAATTTCGAGACGGAAAGATGGAATCACATTCGGGGCAGTGCGCTGGCATTGCAGGTCCCGGAGTGCCGCTTCTAACGCCACCGACCATCGTTGGACGTTGATCAATTTGAGCTTTCGGGTCATTTCTTATTCTGGTCGAACTGATATCAGCGGTTGAGCCTTCCAAGTCAAATGGCTGCCTAACGTTGTCAAAATGGGCGCTCTTGGCGGATAGGTTCGTGTTCCGCGTCTGAATGCCGATGTCGAATCCAGAAATATGGACCCTGTTTAGTTTGGCATTATCAATACCCTCCAAGCGAATGGCCGTATTCATAGCGTTAACTTCTCAGACTTTCTGGCTCGAGCAGCAGATTTCTTCATGTGTGATTCTCAAAGCATAGGTCAATGTAACCGAAGACACGCAAATTGTAGAATATTTGCGACCGTGACCGGGCTCCCCAAGGAAAAGGACTGAGTTCTTCGAGAGACAAAACGTAAAGCATGGCTGACTTCAGCAATCTTCGAGGCGATCTTAAATAGGGACGCACGTGCTACTTCAACTGCCCTCGGAAAGCAGTAGGCTATCGGCGCAGCTAGATCGCGGTTTAGTCTGCGAAATAGTCTGGGTAGGTGGTTCCGGAACTGCCCCAGAGGTTCCCGATTTTCACTATGTTAAGTCAAGCGGTGCGCGTCGTTACTTCACGCAACGTTGCGCAGAACCGCTATGAAAACATGGGTACTTGGTTTATTTTTTCGTGGAGCGGGTAACGAGAATCGAACTCGTAACTAAAGCTTGGGAAGCTGCCGTGATACCTTTTCACCATACCCGCGCGCCTGCGTTTGGATATGCGCGGGGCGCAGCGCCGTCAAGGGGGCGGCGCGTACAAAGCGGAGGACAGGATGAGTTACAAACCTGACGGATACAACAGCGCGTCGCCCTATCTGATGGTCCGCGATGCCTATGCAACCCTGGGCTTTCTGGAAGCCGCCTTCGGCGCCACCCGGCTGCGGGTGATCCCGGGCGAGGGCGGCAAGGGGATCATGCATGCAGAGGCGCTTGTGGATGATACGGTGATCATGATGGGCGAAATGCCGGAAAGCACCGAAGCCCATGTGCATGTCTATGTGGCGGAGGCGGAAGCGGCCTTTGCCTCTGCGCTGGCGGTTGGCGGGACGGAGGTGCAACCGCTGACGGACAAGGGCGACGGCGACCTGCGCGGCGGGGTGCGGGATGCCAATGGCGTCACCTGGTGGATCTCCCGGCAGCTGGATTAAAGTTTCCGGTTTTCGTTGAAACGAAGCATCGCCAATGTCCCGGGATCGCCAAAGGCGCGGCAGGGTGTTGGCGATACGACATAACTGGAAACGCTATAGGCGGGATCAGCCCTTGGTCCGGGCGGTGAAGAGGTTGATCTGCGCGGGAATGCGGATGCCTTTTGGCGTCTCGAAGGGTTCCAGACCTGCAATCAGTGCGTCAACCAGCCGTGCGCGGTCGGCGTCATCCGCCTCGAAATGGGTCAGGGCCCGCTGGGCCGGGCCGATGTCGCAAAGCAATTGCGCCACCTGCGCCGCGTCGCCCGGCGGTGTCAGATCCAAGGGCAGCACGCGGGCCTTGATCTCCACCAGTCCCGCCGCGTCCAGCAATGCGACAACCTTTTGCCTGTCGCGCAGGGCGAAGGGGCCGGGCGCATCCGGATCAGTCTTGGGGACCGCGCCGATCACCCTCTTTGCGATGGCGGCGGGCATGGTGAAATAGGGGTTCTCCGCGATGTCACCCCAGGTGGCAAAGCTCAACTGCGCACCAGGGCGCAACCCGCTGGCAATATTGGCAAAGGCCGCCTGGGTGTTTTCAAAGAACATCACGCCAAAGCGGGAAATCATCGCGTCGAACTGATCCGGCTCGAAGTCGAACGTCTGCGCATCGCCCTGGACGAACGTCAGGCCGGGGGCATCCGCCGTGGACAGGCGCGCATGGGCCAGCAGCGCATGAGAGATGTCCAGCCCGCAGGCGCTGCCATCGTGTCCGGCCAGCCGTGCCGCCGCCGCTGTGCTGGTGCCGGCACCGCAGCCGATGTCGAGCACCCTGTCGCCCCGCCGGATATGCGCCGCGCCAAGCACATGGTCGAGCACCGGCGCAAGGGCGCGGTCCATGTTTTCCATCTGGGCCACCCAGATCGGGCCTGCCTGAGCGTTCCAGAATTCCTGTTGCTCTGCGTTGCTCATGCCCGGCGCCGCCTGCGTCTGCCGCCGGAATCGCCGCCGTGATCGCCCCCGGTGTTGAAGGTGGCTTTCGGCAGGGTGACGATGGAGCGGAGGATCGGAAAGGGTTCAACCGCGTTGGGGATGGCGGAAGCATTGACGAAATGCTCCTGAAAGCGCGGTTCAATCGCGGTTTCGACCTTGTGGATGTCGCGCACGGTCTGTTCGATTTCGGCCCGCGCGTCGGTGTTCAGCAGGGCAATCCGCGCGCCGGTCCCGGCGGCGTTTCCGGCCGATGTCACCTTGTCCAGCGGCGCATCGGGGATCATGCCCAGCACCATCGCATGTTTGGTGCTGATATGCGCGCCGAAGGCACCGGCCAGCACGATGCGGTCCACCTTGTCGACGCCGAATTTGTCCATCAGCAGCCGCGCCCCGGAATACAGCGCCGCCTTGGCCATCTGGATCTCGCGGATGTCGCGGTTGGTGACGGTGATCAGCGGGCCGCCATTGCCGGTGCCGTCATAGACCAGGTAGGAATTGGTGCGCCCGTCGGCAAAGACCGCAGGTGATCCGGTCTGCTCTGCCGTGCCGATCAGGCCGGGGGCGTCGACGATGCCGTGGATGCGCATCTCTGCCACCATCTCGATGATGCCGGAGCCGCAGATGCCGGTGACGCCGGTGGTGGCGATTTCGGCCTCGAAACCGGGGTCATCGGACCACAGGTCGCTGCCGATCACCTTGAAGCGTGGCAGCTTGGTCACCGGGTCGATCTCCACCCGTTCGATGGCACCGGGGGCGGCGCGCTGACCGGAGCTGATCTGCGCGCCCTCGAAGGCCGGGCCGGTGGGCGAGGAACAGGCCAGCACCTTGGTCTTGTTGCCCAGCAGGATTTCCGCATTGGTGCCCACGTCGACCACCAGCACCAGATCCTCGGATTTGTCCGGTGCCTCGCTCAGCGCGACGGCGGCGGCATCCGCGCCCACATGTCCCGCGATACAGGGCAGCAGATAGACCCGCGCCGAGGGGTGAATGTTGAGGTCAAGATCATCGGCGCGCAGGCGCATGGCGTTGGAGGTGGCCAGCGCAAAGGGCGCCTGACCCAGCTCGAAAGGGTCGATGCCCAGAAACAGGTGGTGCATCACCGGGTTGCAGACAAAGACCGCGTCGACAATCAGGTTCTTGTCCACATTGCCTTCGGTTGCGATCTGGGTGAACAGCGCATTCATGCCTTCGCGCACCGCGCGGGTCATTTCCTCGGCACCCCTGGGGTTCATCATCGAATAGCTGACCCGGCTCATCAGGTCTTCGCCAAAGCGGATCTGCGGGTTCATCACCCCTGACGAGGCCAGCACCGCGCCGGTTTGCAGATCACACAGATGCGCGGCGATGGTGGTTGACCCCAGATCGACCGCCAGCCCATAGACCGTGCCATCGTAATATCCCGGCCAGATATGCATGATGCGGGGCGGGTTTTCCGTATCGCCCAGATGCACGGCGACAGTCACCTTCCACTCGCCCTTGCGCAGGATCGGTTGCATCAATTGCAGGATGTGCAGGTCTGCATTGACCTTTTCGAGGTTCCATTGTTCACGCAGCGCATCGCGCAGGCGTTCCAGATCGCCCGAGGGGTCGTGCATGTCCGGTTCGGCCACTTCGATATAGAACAGCTTGGTCGAGGGGTTGAGAACGATCTCGCGCGCTTCGGCGCGTTTGCGCACCACCTGTTTGTGCACCTGGCTTTCGGGGGGCACGTCGATCACCACGTCACCCTGCACGGTTGCCTGACAGCCCAGCCTGCGCCCTTCCTTCAGCCCGCGCTTGTCCTTGTAGCGCTGCTCCACCGAGTTCCATTCACTCAGCGCGTTGCCGCTGACGGTAACGCCGTGTTTGGAAAATTCGCCGTAGCTGGGCGTGATCTGGCATTTCGAGCAGATGCCGCGCCCGCCGCAGACCGAATCCAGGTCAACCCCCAGCTGCCGCGCCGCCGTCAGGATCGGCGTGCCGACAGGGAAGTTTCCCCGCTTGCCAGAGGGGGTGAAGATCACCAGGGGATCGCTGCTCATCTCGTGCCGTCCTTAACTGCTTTTGGCCACCATAGCGCCCCCTGCGGCAGGTGGAAGCCAAAGGGCGGCAATAAATGAACGCTGGGCGTCATTTGCGCCATCCCTTTGCCGTCACGGCGACGATTTTCGCGCTTGCCACGCCCCGGGGAACCCCCCCGCGATCAGTCGCGGCGAAAGGTGAATAGGTCGCCGGGCTGGCAGTCAAGGTAGTCGCAGATCTTTGCCAGCGTCTCGAAACGTACCCCTTTGACCTTGCCCTGCCGCAGCAGTGAAAGATTGGCCTGGGTGATGCCGATGTGTTCCGCCAATGCGCGCCCGCTCACGCCACGTTGCGCCAGGATCACGGCAAGATGAACCTCGATCTGCATCAGACGAACTGCTTGTTTTCGGCATCCAGTGCCGCCGCTTCGACGATGATCCAGGCCAGGATCCAGACCCCGGCGGCCAGGAGCATCGTCTGCAGATCACCCATGCCGAAACGCAGGCTCAGCGCGCCCTGTTCTTGACCAATTGAGAGGATCACGCCGGTCAGCGGGACCACAGCCACCCGCATCAAGGCAGAAACGAACAAGGCCACCGCAAAGCGTTTGAGCGCGCCAAACACAACGGGGGCAAAACAGGCGCCGCGACCAAAGGAGATCAGCGCGGGCCGCAGCGCCCACAGCCCCCAGGACAGCAACAGGGCAGGCAGGCTTGCAACAAGGGCAATCAAAAGCTGCGTGCCGGAGGAAAGGGCAACTGGCGGTGGTGCGACATGGGCAGATGCAGCGAGCATGTCGACAGGAAGCAGCAGCACCGTGATGAACACCAAAGGCGGAAGCGCGACTGCCAGAACAAGCGTTGCTGCGGCGAGACTCCTGCTCCACCACATGATGCGTTTTTGACGGTTGACCTGATCCATTTCAACTCTCCCTGGTATTGGACTTGATCTTTATTAAGCAGATGAATTATCGTTTAGCAATAATTAATTTCTGTTTAGGAGTAAACAATGCGCCGCCACCTTGCCATACTGCTGATCGTCCTTGTCTGCGGCACAGGCCCCGCCGCAGCGGATCAACGCGCGCCAGCGTTGGGCCTTGACCGCCTTTTCGCCTGGATGGATCGCGCCCGGACCGATCCCGAAGAAAAGAAGAGGCTGGGTATCTACCTGCGTCAGGTCATCGGACAGGCCATGGCAGAAGACCGGCAGTCTGGCAGGCCGACCATATGTGCCGCAGCGGGGCAGGGGCAGTTCGACGCGGTGGACTTCTGGCGATACGCCAGCGCCCGCGTGCCCGGACCTGCTGCTCAGAGCAGGATGGACGCGGCGGTGATGGTCGTTCAGTTCGTCCGGCATCAGAATCCCTGCCGATGACACGCGATACAGAACCATCCGCAAATGGACGCAATAGGTCTTTCCAATCCAGACCATCCGTGAAATATGAAACCGCCAAATGAACCCATCCAAGCCGAGGTGTAAAATGGAGATTCGTGAGGCCCTGACCTTTGACGATGTATTGCTTGTTCCCGCAGCGTCGTCTGTATTGCCATCCACCGCAGATACCCGCACGCATGTGACCAGATCCATTGCGCTGAACATTCCACTGCTGAGTTCCGCCATGGATACCGTGACCGAGGGGCGCATGGCGATTGCCATGGCGCAGGCTGGTGGCATGGGGGTGGTGCACCGCAACCTGACCATTGACGAACAGGCCCGCGAGATCCGCCGGGTCAAACGGTTTGAATCCGGCATCGTCTATAACCCGATCACCCTGACCCCCGAACAGACCCTGGCCGATGCCAAGGCGCTGCAGGAACGCTATAACGTCACCGGATTTCCGGTTGTCGATGACACCGGGCGTGTCGTGGGGATCGTGACCAACCGTGACATGCGCTTTGCCAGCGATGACAAGACCCCGGTGCGGGTGATGATGTCTTCGGAGAACCTTGCCATCCTGCACGAGCCGGCGGACCGCGAAGAGGCGATCAGCCTGATGAAGGCGCGCCGCATCGAAAAGCTGCTGGTGACAGATGCCAAGGGCAAGCTGACCGGTCTGCTGACGCTCAAGGATACCGAACAGGCCGTGCTGAACCCCACCGCCTGCAAGGACGCGCTGGGGCGGTTGCGGGTCGCGGCGGCCACCACCGTGGGCGACGCGGGCTTTGAACGGTCGCAGGCGCTGGTGGATGCCGGTGCCGACATGATCGTGATCGACACCGCCCATGGCCATTCCGAAGGGGTGGCGCTTGCGGTCAAACGGGTCAAGGCGCTGTCCAACGAGGTGCAGGTGGTCGCGGGCAATGTCGCCACGGCCGGGGCGACCCGCGCCCTGATCGACGCCGGCGCCGATGCGATCAAGGTCGGCATTGGCCCCGGCTCCATCTGCACCACGCGCATGGTGGCAGGTGTTGGCGTGCCGCAGCTGACCGCCATCATGGATTGTGCCGCGGCGGCGGGTGAGATCCCCGTCATCGCCGATGGCGGCATCAAGTTTTCGGGCGATTTCGCCAAGGCCATTGCCGCCGGCGCATCCTGTGCCATGGTTGGTTCCATGATCGCAGGCACCGATGAGAGCCCCGGAGAAGTCATTCTTTATCAAGGCCGTAGCTTCAAGTCTTACCGTGGAATGGGCTCGCTTGGCGCGATGGCCAGCGGATCGGCAGACCGCTATTTCCAGAAGGATGCCGCGAGCGACAAGCTGGTGCCCGAAGGCATCGAGGGCCAGGTGGCCTACAAGGGCAGCGCGGCGGCCGTTGTGCACCAGATGGTCGGCGGTCTGCGGGCCGCGATGGGCTATACCGGCTGTGCCACCGTCGAAGAGATGCGCAAGAATTGCAGCTTTGTCAGGATCACCGGGGCGGGGCTGAAGGAAAGCCACGTGCATGACGTTCAGATCACCCGCGAGTCGCCGAATTACCGCGCCGGATAGGGGAATATCATGAATTTCAATCTGTTGCGCGACGTTCTTGATGTGAATTCAGCCCGATGACCCCGGGGGCGCGGGTCGCGGCGGCGATTGAAATCCTTGATGACATCCAGGGCGGTCAGGCGGCAGAACAGGCGCTGACCCGCTGGGCCCGGCGCAGCCGTTTTGCCGGTTCCAAGGACCGTGCGGCAATCCGGGACCATGTCTTTGACGTGTTGCGCTGCCGTTCGCTGGCGGCGCATTTCGGGCGCGGTGAGGCCGGGCGCCAGCTCATGCTGGGGCTGCTTCATCTGCAAGAGGCTGATATCGCGGCGTTATTCACCGGCGATGGCCATGCCCCCGAACCCGCAACTGCGGCAGAACTGGATTTTCCCGCGCCGCCCGAAGACCGTCCAACCCTGTGGTGCCTGCCGGAATGGCTGGTGACCCCTTTCGAAGCCTCCCTGGGGGAGGATGCCGCCCGCACTGCCGGCGCGCTTCAGGCGCGCGCCCCGATTGTACTGCGCGTCAATCTTGCCCGCATCCAGCGGCAGGCCGCCGCAGACATGCTGCGCGAACAGGGGGTTGAGACCGCGGTGAACCCGCTGGCCGAAGCGGCCCTGACCGTGACCGAAGGGCAGCGCCGTATCCGCAATTCATCCGCCTTTGCCGAAGGGTTGATCGAGCTTCAGGACGCCGCAAGCCAGGCCGTTGTTGCCGCCCTGCCGGCGGGCGGACGGGTGCTGGATTATTGCGCAGGCGGCGGGGGCAAGGCGCTGGCCCTGGCGATGGACCCGGCGCGGCAGGTCACCGCCCATGACATCGCGCCCGCCCGCATGGCCGATCTGCCCGCCCGCGCGGCACGGGCGGGTGTCACCGTGGCACTTGCCGAAACCGCGACGCTGACAGATGCCGCCCCCTTTGATGTGGTGCTTTGCGACGCGCCCTGTTCCGGTTCGGGGGCCTGGCGCCGCGCCGCCGAGGGGAAATGGACCCTGACGCCTGCGCGCCTCGCTGAATTGACCGCGCTCCAGGACGAGATCCTTGACCGCGCCGCAGCGCTTGTCGGGCCCTCGGGCCTTTTGGCCTATGCCACCTGCTCGGTTCTGCGGGCGGAAAACGAGGACCGGCTGGCGGCCTTTCTGTCGCGAAACCCCGGCTGGACCTGCAGCTTTGCGCATCGTTTTGCCGTCGATGCGGCGGGCGACGGATTCTATACAGCGCAGTTGACGCGGGTATCAGGCTAATCATACTCAACTTTGGGATGCATCTCTGCTGTGGTTAAGGTTCGATTAACCCGGGAGACGCTTAATGGAGGACGATTCGAGGGCCGTCGGAGGATAGATTTTGTCTGTATCGCTGGGGCAGAACGCGCCGGACGTTATTGCCGAACCGCGGCCGCCGGTGCCGCCGGTTGGCGCGGCGCCGCTGCGGGTGCGCAACAGACAAACCTGGCTGCTGGTGATCCTGGGGGCGGTGCTGGTCGCTGTGGGCATGTTCGTGTCGCAGCGGATATTTGCGCTGGCTCTGTTCTGCTCCGGGGCGACACTGGTGATGGTGGGCGGTGTTCTGGGCCTGCGCGCGGCGGGTCAGGCCGTCCGCCGGTCCGGGCTGGTCGATACCATCGAGACCTTTATCGAACATGATACCACCCCCTGTTTCATTGCCGAAAGGGACGGTCTGATTCACGGCGCGAACCGCGCTGCGCATCGCCTCTTCGAACGCGACAGTTTCACGACGCTGGGCGCGGCCCTGACCGAAACCTTCGCGAACCCGGCGGGCATTCTCTACCGGTTGCAATCGCGCGCCGATGCCAGCGGTGCCGCGCAGGAGGATGTCGCGACACGGGCCGGGCACCTGCGCGTGGCGGTTCATGAGATCGCGCAGGACCGGTTCCTGTGGCGGCTTGAGAACATGGGCGCGCGGACCGCTGCGCGCACCCCGCACGACGGGGTGCAACTGCCGATGCTGATGCTGGGGCGCAGCGGCGCGGTGCTCTTTACCAATGATGCCGCGCGGCGGCTGCTTGGCGGACGGGTCAAGACCCTTGATCGCATATTCACGGAGCTGCCCGTCGTGCCCGGGACGCTGGCAGAAGTGTCCTGCCCTGACGGGCCGCGCCGGATGCTGGTGGCGGAAATGGATGCCGGGGCCGGGCGCCGCGTGATCTTTCTGCTGCCGCCGCCGGAGGCGTCCCTGGAGGCGCCGATGCAGGGGTGGCAGGCCTTTCAGGACATGCCTGTGCCGATGATAAAGGTGGCACCGGATGGTGCCGTGCGCTCTTTCAACCGGATGGCGGCGGGGCTGATCGGCACCAAGCTGGTTGAAGGCGCCAATATTTCGCAACTGATGGAGGGGCTGGGCCGTCCGATCGCGGATTGGCTGAATGACACGCTGTCCAACCGGATGGTCCAGAAGTCGGAATTCCTGCGGTTGACCCGCACCGACAAGGAAACTTTCGTGCAAGTGGTGCTGAATCGGATTATGGAAGACGGCGAACCGGCGCTTATTGCCGTGCTGCACGACGCAACGGAACTGAAGTCACTGGAGGCGCAATTCGTGCAAAGCCAGAAAATGCAGGCAATCGGCCAGTTGGCAGGCGGTGTCGCGCATGATTTCAACAATTTGCTGACGGCAATCTCGGGCCATTGCGACCTGCTGCTGCTGCGCCACGATCAGGGCGATGCCGATTATGGCGACCTGATCCAGATCAACCAGAACGCCAACCGTGCCGCCGGGCTGGTGCGCCAGCTGCTGGCCTTTTCGCGCAAACAGACCCTGCGGCCGGAAACGCTGGACCTGCGCGACACCTTGGCGGATCTGACCCATCTGCTGAACCGGCTGGTCGGCGAAAAGGTGACCCTCACGCTCAGCCATGATCCGGTGTTGCGCCCGATCCGCGCCGACAAGCGTCAGCTCGAACAGGTTCTGATGAACCTCGTGGTCAATGCCCGCGACGCCATGCCGGCGGGCGGTGAGATCAGGATCGTCACGGAATGCCTGACGCTGGAAGAGCCGCTGACACGGGACCGCGTCACCGTGCCGGCCGGTGACTATGTGACTGTCGAAGTGATTGACAGCGGGCTGGGCATTGCTTCGGACAAGCTGCAAAAGGTGTTCGAGCCGTTTTTCACCACCAAGCGGACGGGCGAGGGGACCGGCCTGGGCCTGTCGACCGCCTATGGCATCGTCAAGCAGACCGGCGGGTTCATCTTTGTCGATTCCCAGCCCGGCGTCGGCACCACCTTCGTGCTGTATTTCCCGGTGCATGACCACAGTCCGGAGGTGTCGCCGCGGCCCGATGTCGCGGAGCGGTCAAACGCGTCCGATGCATCGGACGGCGTCGTCCTGCTGGTGGAGGACGAGGCCCCGGTGCGCGCCTTTGCCAGCCGGGCGCTGCGTCTGCGCGGCTTTACCGTCCTTGAGGCTGAATCGGCAGAGGCGGCGTTAAAGACCCTGGAAGACGAAAACCTTACCGTGGATGTCTTTGTGACCGACGTGGTGATGCCCGGCATGGATGGCCCCAGCTGGGTGCGCGAGGCACTGAAGGAACGGCCGGACGTGCGGGTTGTCTTTGTCTCCGGCTATGCCGAAGACAGTTTCGGAGAGGAGCAAAGCAGGATACCGAATTCCGTTTTCCTGCCGAAACCGTTTTCACTGAACGAACTGACCGAGATGGTGCACAAGCAGATGCATTGAGCCGGGTGCTTCGAATTGGGGGAGGTGTGAGCTACGGTCCGGTCCGGACGAATATGGCCGGCAGCGACCCCTGAACCACCTGTGGCACCGGCACTACGGGATGGACTGGTAAAGCGCGAATTCCTCGGCGCATTTGCGGCGAAACCGCTCCTCGACCTCCGGAGAAAGCCTGAGCGCCATCGCGGGGGAGACGTTTTCGCGGGCAAGGGACAATGTCACTTCCAGACGTTCTTCGAGAAAGGCCTTGAGCCTCGGCTGGTCTTCGTAGCGGAAGAAATGGGTGACCCCGGTGCCGTTCGGCTGGCTTTTCATGAACTGGGCCTGGCTGCCCACATCGGCAAAACCGGGTTTGTTCCCCTTCATATAGGCCAGGACAAAATCGTCGAAACTGATGCCATGGGTCGCATTCGGCTTGCCCTCCATGAAGGGGCGCTGGCGATAGCGGTACCAGCTGCCCAGCCAGGAGACCGGCTCGCGCATCACCGCCATGACTTCCAGTTCGACCCCGCAGACCCTTTCGAACATGGGCCGGATGAAGCGATTGTAGCGATAGACAGGCGCGTGTTTCAGCATCGGCGGGTCGGAGATCACCATGTCCGCCCGCGCCGCGAGCGCACTTTCATAGGCGGTTGTCCCGGTTTTCGGCACCGACAGGAAGGCCAGGCGTTCCTTAAAGAAAACAAGCATTTAAGGTGGCCTCGCGCGTTGGATCATCCCGGTTTGTCGCCATAAACTACTTCTTAACCCATTCCCGTAAAAGATGGGGAAAGAAATAAAGTGATTGAAATGTTCCACTTTTGGTCCCATAGAGAACATTAACGGAACAAAAAACCGGCGCAGGACGGCGATTGCCGATCCCGCGCCACTATGACACTAAGGGAACGGGCATATGGCAACGGCAGATTTATTGACAATGGACAACAAGAAGTCGGCGGAAAAGCAGAAGGCGCTGGACAGCGCCCTGGCCCAGATCGAACGGCAGTTCGGCAAGGGTTCGATCATGAAACTGGGCGCGGAAGGTGCGATTCAGGACATCACGGCAAGTTCCACGGGATCGCTGGGGCTGGACATCGCGCTTGGCATCGGCGGCCTGCCGATGGGCCGGATTGTCGAGATCTACGGCCCCGAATCCTCCGGCAAGACAACGCTGACGCTGCACTGCCTTGCTGAGCAGCAGAAGGCCGGCGGCGTCTGTGCCTTTGTGGATGCGGAACACGCGCTTGACCCGCAATATGCCCGCAAGCTGGGCGTGGACATCGACGAGCTGCTGATCTCGCAGCCCGATACCGGCGAACAGGCGCTTGAGATCACCGATACGCTGGTCCGCTCCGGCGCGGTCAATATGGTTGTTGTCGATTCGGTTGCCGCGCTGACGCCGAAATCCGAGCTTGAGGGCGACATGGGCGACAGCAGCGTCGGCGTGCAGGCCCGCCTGATGAGCCAGGCCATGCGCAAGCTGACCGGCTCGATCAGCCGAACCCAGTGCACGGTGATCTTCATCAACCAGATCCGGATGAAGATCGGCGTCATGTTCGGCAGCCCCGAAACGACAACGGGCGGCAATGCGCTGAAATTCTACTCTTCGGTCCGCCTCGACATCCGCCGCATCGGCGCGCTCAAGGACCGTGACGAGGTGGTGGGCAATGCAACCCGCGTCAAGGTCGTGAAGAACAAGGTCGCGCCGCCCTTCAAACAGGTGGAATTCGACATCATGTATGGCGAAGGCATCTCCAAGATGGGCGAGCTGCTGGACCTCGGCGTCAAGGCCGGCGTGGTCGACAAATCCGGCTCCTGGTTCTCTTACGGGGATGAGCGGATCGGGCAGGGCCGTGAAAACGCCAAGGCCTTCCTGAAGGAAAACACCGCCATGGCGATGGAGATCGAAGACAAGATCCGCGCGGCGCATGGTCTGGATTTCAATGGTTCCGACACGGATGATGCGGACATTCTGGAGGCCTGAGGCCCGGACCAGATTGCAATCGCTGCAAGACATCAGGGGCGCGCCGGCGGGCAGCGCCCCTTTTTCCATGCCGGACCTGTGGACAGGCAAGCCTGCCAAGGCTATCTGACAACGACGCGTATTTGCCCCGGAAGGCCTGACCGATGAAGACCCTGAACGAAATCCGCTCCAGTTTCCTGTCCTATTTCGACAAGAACGGACACCAGGTTGTCCCTTCAAGCCCGCTGGTGCCCCGCAACGACCCGACGCTGATGTTCACGGCGGCGGGCATGGTGCAGTTCAAGAACCTGTTCACCGGGGTCGAAACCCGCGACTACACACGTGCCGCCACCGCGCAGAAATGCGTGCGCGCTGGCGGCAAACACAACGACCTGGACAATGTCGGCTATACCGCGCGCCACCACACGTTCTTCGAGATGCTGGGCAACTTCAGCTTTGGCGATTATTTCAAATCCGAAGCGATTCCGCTGGCCTGGGACCTGCTGACCAAGGTGTTCGGCATCGACGAAAAGCGCCTGCTGGTGACGGTCTATCATACCGATGACGAAGCGGTGGCGATCTGGAAGAAACATGCGGGCCTGAGCGATGACCGCATCATCCGCATCGCGACGGATGACAATTTCTGGTCGGCCGGTCCCACCGGGCCCTGCGGCCCCTGCACCGAGATCTTCTATGATCACGGCGACCACATCTGGGGTGGCCCTCCGGGCAGCCCGGAGGAGGATGGCGACCGCTTTGTCGAGATCTGGAACCTCGTCTTCATGCAATACGAACAATTCGAGGACGGCACCCGCCGCGACCTGCCGAACCAGTCGATCGACACCGGCATGGGGATCGAACGGGTTGCCGCGCTGTTGCAGGGCACCAATGACAATTACGCCACAGATCTGATGCGCGCGCTGATCGAGGCCTCGGCAGATGCCTCCAGCACCGATCCGGACGGGCCGGGCCGGACGCACCACCGGGTCATCGCGGATCATTTGCGCTCCACCTCCTTCCTGATCGCGGACGGGGTCATGCCCGCCAACGACGGGCGCGGTTATGTGCTGCGCCGGATCATGCGCCGGGCGATGCGCCATGCGCATCTGCTGGGGGTCCAGGACCCGCTGATGCACCGTCTGGTGCCGGCACTGGTCAGCCAGATGGGCGCGGCATACCCTGAACTGGGGCAGGCGCAATCGCTGATCACCGAAACCCTGCTGAACGAGGAAACCCGGTTCAAGCAGACGCTGGACCGGGGCCTGCGCCTGCTGGAGGACGAGGTCAGCGGCCTGCCGGAGGGGGCGAACCTGTCGGGGCAGGCGGCCTTCAAGCTTTATGACACTTTCGGATTCCCGCTGGACCTGACGCAGGATGCGCTGCGCGAGCAGGGACGCGCGGTGGATATTGAAGGTTTTGACACGGCCATGGCAGAGCAGAAGGCCAAGGCCCGCGCGGCCTGGGCCGGGTCTGGCGAGGCGGCGGATGCAACCGTCTGGTTCGACGTGGCCGAAAAGGACGGCCCAACCGAGTTTCTGGGCTATGAGACCGAAACCGCAGAGGGCCAGATCAAGGCGCTGGTGATGGAAGGCGTGTTGACGGAACTGGCCCGCGAGGGCGACAGCATCCAGGTCGCCTTCAATCAGACGCCTTTCTATGCGGAATCCGGTGGCCAGGTCGGTGATACGGGTGTGATCCGCACCGGCACCGGTGAAATCACCATCACCGATACCCGCAAGGCGGCAGGCGTCTTTGCCCATTTCGGCAAGGTGACAAAGGGCGAGGTCAAGGTGGGGCAGGCGGCCGTGCTGGAAGTGGATCATGCGCGGCGCACGGCGATCCGGGCCAACCATTCGGCGACGCACCTGTTGCACGAGGCGCTGCGCGGCGCCCTGGGCGATCACGTGGCACAGCGCGGCTCGCTCAATGCGCCGGACCGGCTGAGGTTCGATTTCAGCCATGCCAAGGGGCTGACCGCCGCTGAACTGGCGCAGGTCGAAGCGGAGGTGAACAGCTTCATCCGCCAGAATGCCGCTGTCGATACAAGGATCATGACACCGGATGACGCGCGCGCGCTTGGGGCGCAGGCGCTGTTTGGCGAAAAATACGGCGACGAGGTGCGCGTGGTCTCGATGGGCCATCAGGCCGGATCGGGCAAGGGGAATGACCGGAACACCTATTCGCTCGAACTCTGCGGCGGCACCCATGTGCGCCAGACCGGGGATATCGGGGCCTTTGTGCTGCTGGGCGACAGCGCCAGCAGTGCCGGTGTGCGCCGGATCGAGGCGCTGACGGGGGCGGAGGCGCTGGCCTGGCTGCGTGAACAGCAATCGGCATTGTCGCGTGTCGCAGAGGCGCTCAAATCCGCGCCGGGTGATGTGCCGGACCGGGTCCGCAGCCTGATGGATGAACGCAAGAGCCTGGCGAATGAAGTGGCGCAGCTGCGCCGTGAATTGGCCATGTCGGGGGGCGGTGCGGCCGCGCCGGATACCCGCGAGGTCGGCGGGATCAAGTTCATCGCCCAGGTGCTGAGCGGCGTGACGGGCAAGGATCTGCCCGCGCTGGTGGACGAACACAAGGCGCGGCTGGGCACGGGCGCCGTGCTGCTGATCGCCGATGCGGGCGGCAAGGCTGCCGTTGCCGCAGGGGTGACGGCGGATCTGACGGACCGGCTGTCTGCGGTGGATATCCTCAAGGCCGCAGTGGCCGAACTGGGGGGCAAGGGCGGCGGCGGACGGCCTGACATGGCGCAGGGCGGCGGTGCCAGCACTGAAAACGCGCAGGCGGCGATTGCCGCTGCGGAAAAGGTAATGGGAGGATAACATGCCTGCACTCTGGATCGCTCATGTCACCGTCACGGACGAAGAGGCCTACAAGAAATACGCCGCAGGCGCGACGGTTGCCATCGCCGATCATGGCGGCGAATTCATCGCGCGGGGGGGGCGCTTCGTGCAGCTCGAAGGTAAGGCGCGCCCGCGCAATGTCGTGGCCCGTTTTCCGGACCTGGAATCAGCGGAAAAATGTTATCATTCAGATGCCTATCAGGCGGCTTTGAGCCATGCGCGCGGCGCATCTGAACGTGAACTGGTGATTGTGGAGACCAGCGCATAACGCTGGTCTGCTTTCTTTTTGGCCTTAAATATTCCCGGGGTCCGGGGCAGCGCCCCGGAATCTCCCGTCAGGCCGATTTTGCCATCCGCTTGCGTTCATGCGGGTCCAGGAAGCGCTTGCGCAGCCGGATCGCATTTGGCGTCACTTCAACCAGCTCATCATCGTCGATATAGGCGATGGCTTCTTCCAGCGAAAGCGTGATCGGCGTGGTCAGGCGCACCGCCTCATCCGTGCCGGAGGCGCGCACGTTGGTCAGTTTCTTGCCCTTCAGCGGGTTCACTTCCAGATCGTTGTCGCGGGAATGTTCGCCAATGATCATGCCGGTATAGACGTCGGCCTGGGCGCCGATCATCATTCTGCCGCGTTCTTCGAGGTTCCACAGGGCATAGGCCACCGAGGTGCCGTTCTCCATCGAGATCAGGACGCCCGCGCGGCGGCCCGGGATCGGACCCTTGTGCGGTGCCCAGCTGTGGAACACGCGGTTCAGCACGCCGGTGCCGCGGGTATCGGTCAGGAATTCGCCGTGATAGCCAATCAGCCCGCGCGAGGGGACATGGGCCACAATACGTGTCTTGCCCGCACCGGCCGGTTTCATCTCGACCAGTTCGCCGCGCCGCACGCCGGTGATCTTTTCGATCACCGCACCGGAATATTCGTCGTCCACGTCAATGGTGGCTTCCTCGATCGGCTCGTGCCGCTCGCCGTCGATGTCGCGGAACAGCACCTGCGGGCGGGAGATCGACAGTTCGAACCCTTCGCGGCGCATGTTCTCGATCAGCACGCCCATCTGCAATTCGCCCCGTCCGGCAACCTCAAAGGCTTCGCCGCCGGGTGTGTCGCTGATCTTGATGGCGACGTTCGATTCCGCTTCCTTGTGCAGGCGCTCGCGGATGACGCGGGATTGCACCTTTTTGCCATCGCGCCCGGCCAGCGGGGAATCGTTGATGCCGAAGGTGACGGTGATGGTGGGCGGATCGATCGGCTGGGCCGGGATCGCCTCGGTCACGCTCTGGTCTGCGAGGGTGTCGGCCACGGTGGCCTTGGTCATGCCGGCAATGGAGACGATGTCACCTGCCTCGGCCACGTCGATGGCGGTCTGCTCCAGCCCGCGATAGGCGAGGATCTTGGTGCAGCGGAAATTCTCGATCAGCTTGCCGTCGCGCGACATCGCCTTGATCGTCTGGCCTGCCTTCAGCGTCCCGGATTCGACCCGGCCGGTCAGCAGGCGCCCCAGGAAAGGATCACCGCCAAGGGTGGTGGCCAGCATGGTGAAGGGCTGGTCGATATCGGAAAGCTGCTTGGGCGCCGGGACATGTTTGAGGATCAGTTCGAACAATGCGTCCAGACCCTTGCGCGGGCCGTCCAGCGAATGATCTGCCCAGCCGGCGCGGCCGGAGGCATACATGGCCGGGAAATCAAGCTGCTCTTCACTGGCGTCGAGGTTGGCAAAAAGGTCGAACACCTCGTCCAGGGCGCGGTCCGGCTCGCCGTCGGGCTTGTCGACCTTGTTGATCACCACGATGGGCCGCAGGCCCAGTTTCAGCGCCTTGGAGGTCACGAATTTGGTTTGCGGCATCGGGCCTTCGGCGGCATCCACCAGCAGCACCACACCATCGACCATGGACAGGATACGCTCCACCTCGCCGCCGAAATCGGCGTGGCCGGGGGTGTCGACGATGTTGATCCGCGTGCCCTTCCATTCGACCGAAGTCGGCTTGGCAAAAATCGTGATGCCACGCTCGCGTTCCAGATCGTTGCTGTCCATGGCGCGTTCGGTGGTCGCCTGGTTTTCGCGGTAGGTGCCCGATTGTTTGAGCAATTCGTCCACCAGAGTCGTCTTGCCGTGGTCAACGTGTGCGATGATTGCGATATTGCGCAGGTCCATGGGGTCAGCCTTTTTGCGGGAGTTGCGCGCGCCATACCGTGCAGACGCAGCAAAGGCCAGCCCTAAAGCAGTTTCAGCCCTTTCATCATGGCATCTGCCGGCCCTGTGCCGCAGCGTCAGGAGCGTTCAGTGGGTCGAGGCGGTGGAAAAGAGATGGATCACCAGTATCCCCGCGATGATCAGGGACAGCCCCAGCACCGCAGGCAGGTCGAGACGCTGACCAAAAAGGACATAGCCGATCCCCGCGATCAGCACGATCCCGAGGCCGGACCAGATCGCATAGACGATGCCTACCGGCATCACCTTGAGCGCCAGCGCCATGAAATAGAACGACGCACCATAGAACAGCACCACGCAGACCGAAGGCCAAAGCCGGGTGAATTGCTGGCTGGCCTGCAGGGCGGTGGTGCCGATGGTTTCGGTCAGGATGGCGATGAAGAGCCAGAGATAATGCAGCGGCATGGGCGGTCCTTACAGGGGCAGGGCGGTTGTTTCCTTGATCTCTTCCATGACGAAACTGGCCGAGACATCGGAGAGCGGCACCTTGCGGATCAGGCTTTGGTAAAGGCGGTCGTACCCCGCCATATCCGCAACCTGCGCCCGGATCAAATAGTCCAGCTCGCCGGACATCCGGTAGACGCCCATGATCTCCGGCATGGCGCGGGTGGCGGTGGAGAACCGTTCCAGCCAGTCGGGCGCATGGGCATTGGTGCGGACCTGGATAAAGACGGTCAGCGGCAGGCCCAGACGCGCGGCATCCAGCAGCGCCACGCGCCCCTTGATCACGCCCGCCTCCTCCATTTGGCGCATGCGCCGCCAGCAGGCATTGCGCGACAGGCCAACCGTCGCGCCGAGGGTTTCGAGCGATTGCCCCGCGTCGCGTTGCAGTTCCACCAGGATACGGCGGTCTATGTTGTCGATGTTATGCATGATCGGATAATGATGGGAGGATATCCCATGATCAAGGCAAAATTCGATATCTTTGGGAAAACTTCTTGTGCCGGATGGCCTAGGTTGGCGGCACCCAACCAAGGAGAGTTTGATGTTCGCACGCGTATTTCTGGACCACCCCGCCAAGGTCGATGAGAGCTTTTTCGAACATATGCTGTTCGCGCTGCGGTTTTCCGCATTGTTGTTCGCGGCGGCCGGTGCGGCGCTGGTGCATGCGCTGATCCCCTGCCTGTTCGAAAAGACGGCGAGCGGCATCATTGCCAGGCTTTACGCCCGCACCCACCACCGGGGCCAGTAACCCATGTGCCGCTGGGCGGCCTGGCAGGGCGCGCCATTGTTCCTGAGCGAGATCATCTCGGCCCCGGATCATTCCTTGATCCGCCAGTCCCGCGATGCCACCGAATGCAAGACCGCGATCAATGCGGATGGGTTCGGTCTGGCCTGGTACGACCGGCGGCCGGAGCCGGGGCTTTATCGCGATGTCTATCCGGCCTGGTCGGACCCGAACCTGCGGTCGCTGGCCGAACAGGTGCAGGCGCGGCTGTTCCTGGCGCATGTGCGCGCCTCCACCGGGACGGCGACCAGCCGCAACAACTGCCATCCCTTCGTGCAGGGGCGGTGGAGCTTCATGCACAATGGACAGGTGGGCGGGTTCGAACGGTTCCGCAAATCCGCCGACATGATGATCGAGGATGCGCTTTATCCGCACCGCAAGGGTGCCACGGACAGCGAGGCATTGTTTCTGGTGGCCTGCGGCCTGGGCATCGACACGGATCCGCAGGGCGCCATGGCCCGCAGCGTCGCGCGTTTCGAGGCGCTGTCGCGCGCCCAGGGGACGGGCCCGCACATGCGCATGGCCGCGGCGCTGTCGGACGGGCATACGCTTTACGCCCTGCGCTATGCCTCGGACGATCTGGCGCCGTCCTTGTTCTATCGCTGGTGCGCGGACTGGCAGGGCTGGGCCGTCGTCTCTGAACCCTATGATCTGGATCAGACAGGCTGGACAGAGGTGCCGCAGGGCAGTTTCTGCCGGTTCACGCCTGATGGCTGCGAGATCACGGGATTTGCACCCGAAACGATGGCGCGCGCCGCCTGAGATCGGCTGTCATGGAAAACCCGGCAGTCTTTCGCAAGATCTGCCGGCGAAAAGGAAAGGGCCGCGCAGTTGCGCGGCCCTTGAATGTTCAGCCTGCCAGGGCCTTGTTCAGGTTCTCGTCCACTTTTTCGAGGAAACCCATGGTGGTCAGCCACTTCTGGTCGGGGCCGACCAGCAGGGCGAGGTCCTTGGTCATGTGACCGGATTCGACCGTATCCACCACGACTTTCTCAAGCGTTGTGGCAAAGTTGGTCAGCGCCTCGTTGCCATCCAGCTTGCCGCGGTGCTTCAGGCCGCCGGTCCAGGCGTAGATCGACGCGATGGAGTTGGTCGATGTCTCTTCGCCCTTCTGGTGCTGGCGGTAGTGACGTGTCACCGTGCCATGCGCCGCCTCGGCCTCGACGGTCTGGCCATCGGGGGTCATCAGGATGGAGGTCATCAGGCCCAGCGAGCCAAAGCCCTGTGCCACGGTGTCGGACTGCACGTCGCCATCGTAGTTCTTGCAGGCCCAGACATAGCCGCCGTTCCATTTCATCGCACAGGCGACCATGTCGTCGATCAGGCGGTGCTCATAGGTGATGCCCGCTTCCTTGAACTTGTCGGCGAATTCTTCGTCAAAGACCTGCTGGAACAGGATCATGAACTGACCGTCATAGTTCTTGAGGATCGTGTTCTTGGTGGACAGATACACCGGCCAGCCGCGCTGAAGGCCATAGTTCATGGAGGCGCGGGCGAAATCCTTGATCGATTCATCAAGGTTGTACATCGCCATGTAGACACCCGATGCCGGAGCCTTGAACACTTCTTCCTCGATCACGGTGCCGTCTTCGCCGACGAATTTCATCGACAATGTGCCGGCGCCGGGGAATTTCATGTCCGTGGCGCGGTACTGGTCGCCATAGGCGTGACGGCCGATGACGATGGGTTTGGTCCAGCCCGGCACAAGGCGCGGCACGTTCTTGCAGATGATCGGCTCGCGGAACACGACGCCGCCCAGGATGTTGCGGATGGTGCCGTTGGGCGAACGCCACATTTTCTTGAGGCCAAATTCCTCGACCCGGGCTTCGTCCGGCGTGATGGTCGCGCATTTGACGCCAACGCCGTATTTCTTGATCGCTTCGGCGGCGTCGATGGTGATCTGATCATCTGTCTCGTCGCGCGCCTCGATGCCGAGATCGTAGTATTTCAGGTCGATGTCGAGGTAGGGCAGGATCAGCTTTTTCTTGATGAAATCCCAGATGATCCGGGTCATTTCATCGCCGTCAAGCTCGACGACGGGGTTTTCTACCTTGATCTTTGACATGAAGCCTATCCCTTTCGGTTATGGAGAACTGTTGCGCCGCGCATAGCGCAAAACGCGGGCAGGGGAAAGCGGTATACGATAGTATACAGAACTTGATCTGCAGATTCCGGCGCAACTGCCGCGAATATGTGCCCTGCGGGCGGTCAGGTGGATTTATGTGCGGCGAAAAACGCGGCGATCCGGGCTTTGGCATAGTCCCACAGACCCGGTGCGCCGATGGCGATCTTGCTGCCGACGCGGTCGTGGATCTGCGCTTCGGTCACGTCGTAATCGGTCCAGCTGCCGCCACCGCTGGCAAGATTCTGCATCGGCGGCTGGAACCTGTCCAGCGACTTGGCGAATTGCGCGGAGGGGGTGCGGGCGGCTTCGAATTCTTCCCAGATGGCGCGCAGGTGATCGCGCTGATCCTCCGGAAGCAGGCCAAAGATACGGTCGGCGGCGGCCTGTTCTGCCGCTTCGATCGCGGCATGGTCCAGCTGGCCGAAGATCGGATTGTCGCCCGCGTCGATTTCCACCAGATCGTGCAGGATCAACATCTTGATCACCAAGTTGATCTCCACCTCCGGGCCGGCCTGATCGGCCAGCACAAGGGCGTAGAGCGTCAGATGCCAGGAATGTTCGGCGGAGTTTTCATAGCGCGACCCGTCGCAGAGTTCGGTCGCACGGATGGTGTTCTTGAGCTTGTCGGCCTCGACCAGAAAGTCGATCTGCCGGTCGAGACGGGTCTTTTCCGTCATGCCTTGGGGTGCGCTTCGCGGTGCGACTTGAGCTTTTTGCGCAGGAAGGCGCGGCCCTGATCATTGGCCATCCGGGTGCGGATGGCGGTCAGGAACGCCTCTTCAAGGGTCTGCGATGAGGCCCCGAGCACGTTCCCGACCTCCATGAACAGCCGGTCCTCTCCGGTTTCGTTCTGGACCGCCAGGCATTCTTCGGCCAGTTTGTTGGCCATTTCGATGACGACCGGATCGGCCATGCGGGTGCTCCTGTCAGCGGGTGGTTTCGGTCAGGCGGCGCTTGACGTAATCGGTTGTTGTCCCGATCAGCGTGTCCATATGCGGCTCTTCAAAGAAATGCCCGGCACCTTCGACCTGTTCATGGGTGATGGTGATGCCCTTTTGTTCGTGCAGCTTGCTGACCAGATTGACCGTATCGGCGGGCGGTGCCACGCGGTCTGCGGTGCCGTTGATCACCAGGCCGGAAGACGGGCAGGGGGCGAGAAAGCTGAAATCGTACATGTTGGCGGGGGGCGCGACCGAGATGAAGCCGGTGATTTCCGGGCGCCGCATCAGCAATTGCATGCCGATCCATGCGCCAAAGGAGAACCCGGCGACCCAGCAGTGTTTGGAATTGTTGTTCATCGACTGCAGGTAATCCAGCGCCGAGGCGGCATCAGACAATTCACCGATGCCCTGATCGTATTCGCCCTGGCTGCGGCCGACGCCACGGAAATTGAACCGCAACACGGTAAACCCCATGTTGTAGAAGGCGTAATGCAGGTTGTAGACAACCTTGTGATTCATCGTCCCGCCAAATTGCGGATGCGGATGCAGCACGATGGCGATCGGCGCGTCGCGTTCCTTTTGCGGGTGATAGCGGCCTTCGAGGCGGCCTTCTGGTCCGGGAAAGATAACCTCTGGCATGGGCGTCCCTGTTTGCGGGTTCCAAATGGCTGGCAGAATGGCGCGGTCTATAGTTGACGACTTCACTCAGGCACTTTAGAACGGTTCTAATCTGTATGGGCCGGACCGTAGGACCGGATCAGAAAAGGGATGTATGCGCATCACGCGTCCGCGTCAATCAATGCGGGCATAATGGGGACGGCTGGATATGAAACTATCGACAAAGGGACGCTATGCGATGGTGGCGCTGGCCGATATCGCGCTGCAACCGGGTGACAGGCTGGTCTCGCTGGGCGACATCGCTGAGCGGCAGTCGATTTCACTGCCCTATCTGGAACAATTGTTCGTCAAGCTGCGCCGCGCCGAACTGGTGGCGTCGGTGCGCGGCCCCGGCGGCGGCTACCGGCTGTCGCGGCCGCCGTCGGATATCCGGGTGGTCGATATCCTGTCGGCGGTCGATGAAAAGGTGGATGCGATGCACAAGGGGGCCGGGGCCTCTGGCGGGCTGTCCGGCAGCCGTGCGCAATCGCTGACCAACCGTTTGTGGGAGGGGCTGAGCGCGCATGTCTATGTCTTCCTGCACCAGACCCGCCTGTCGGATGTGATCTCGAACGAACTGGCGCCCTGTCCGGCGGTGCCGAACCTCTTTGCCGTGGTGGATGAGTGATGCGGTGTGATCTGAATGCCGCGCAAGCGCGACGCGATCCAGGGATGGATGGGGGACGCTGTCCCCCAAACCCCCTGGGAATATTTGGGGCCAAAAAGAAACGATGAGAACCTACCTGGATCATAATGCCACCACGCCTTTGCGGGCGGAGGCGCGGGCAGCGATGATTGCGGCGATGGATCTTGTCGGGAACCCGTCTTCCGTACACGCCGAGGGGCGCGCGGCAAAAGCTCTGGTAGAGCGTGCAAGGGCTCAGGTTGCGGCGCTGGTCGGCTGCAAGCTGTCGCAGGTGATCTTTACCGGCAGCGCGACCGAGGCGGCAGCCCTTGCCGTGGCGCAGAAGGCGCGGCATGGCGGCGCATTTGCGGCGCTGCCGACGGAGCATGACTGTCTGGCCGTGTGGGGTGAACGGGATCTGGCGTCGGTCTATGATCGTGAGGGCCGGATGGCGCCTGACTGGCGCGCGGCGCTGCCGGAGGGGCTGGTGGCGGTTTCGGCGGCGAACAGCGAAACCGGCGTGATGTTGCCGGAACGGCAGGTGGCGGGCAGCGGGGCCGGGCATTCGGTGATCTGCGACATCACCCAGGTGGCGGGCAAGATGCCGGTGGTCTACGAGGCTGAAACACCTTCCTACGCGATCCTGTCGGCGCATAAGCTGGGCGGGCCCAAGGGCGTCGGCGCATTGATCAACTTTACCGCCTCGGACCCGGAGCCGATCCTGCGCGGTGGCGGGCAGGAAATGAACCGCCGGTCGGGCACGGAGAACATCATCGGGATTGCAGGGTTTGGTGCGGCGGCAGCGGCGGCGGCGCGGGATGTGGCGGCAGGCGCCTGGGACCGGGTTGCGCAGCTGCGCGATCTTATGGAGGTGGCCCTTGCGGGGGCGTCAAAGAAGACTATTTTTGTCGGGAAAGAGAGGCAGCGCCTGCCCAATACCTCCTGCGTCCTGACCGAAGGCTGGAAGGGTGAAACCCAGGTCATGCAGATGGACCTTGCCGGATTTGCCATTTCCGCAGGGTCGGCCTGTTCCAGTGGCAAGGTCAAGGCAAGCAACGTGTTGCGCGCCATGGGATATGACGACACAGAGGCGGCAAGCGCGATCCGCGTCTCGCTGGGGCTGGAGACAACCGAGGACGATGTTTTGCGCTTTGCCGAGGCATGGGCCGCGAAACTCGAACGACATGCACAACGGGCCGCGTAAGCGCCCAGGGAAAGGATGATGACTTTGGACATCGTGAAAGAGCAGGACAACGTCAAGGACGGCGTCGATCAGGATACCGTCGATGCGGTGCGCGAAGTGGGCGGCAAGTACAAACATGGCTGGTCCACGGACATCGAGATGGATTACGCGCCCAAGGGGCTGTCGCCCGACATCGTGCGGCTGATTTCCGAAAAGAACGAAGAGCCGCAGTGGATGACCGACTGGCGGCTGGAAGCCTATGACCGTTGGCTGACCAAGACGGAGCCCACATGGGCGATGGTGGATTATCCTGAAATCGATTTTCAGGATCAGTTCTATTATGCCCGGCCCAAGAGCATGGCTGAAAAGCCCAAGTCGCTGGACGACGTGGACCCCAAGCTGCTGGAAACCTACAAGAAACTTGGCATTCCGCTGAAAGAGCAGATGATCCTTGCGGGGGTCGAGGGGGCAGAGGATGCGCCCGCCGAGGGCCGCAAGGTGGCTGTGGATGCGGTGTTTGATTCCGTCTCCGTCGGCACGACCTTCCAGGCGGAACTGAAGAAGGCGGGCGTGATCTTTTGTTCGATCTCGGAAGCGATCCGCGAACATCCCGAGCTGGTGAAGAAATACCTCGGCTCGGTTGTGCCGGTGTCGGACAATTTCTATGCAACGCTGAACTCGGCGGTGTTTTCCGACGGCTCGTTTGTCTATGTGCCGCCGGGGGTGCGCTGCCCGATGGAACTGAGCACCTATTTCCGCATCAATGCCGAGAATACCGGCCAGTTCGAACGCACGCTGATCATCGCCGACAAGGGGTCTTACGTGTCCTACCTCGAAGGCTGCACAGCGCCGCAGCGCGATGAATCGCAGCTGCATGCCGCCGTGGTCGAGATCATCATCGAAGAAGACGCGGAGGTGAAATATTCCACCGTTCAGAACTGGTATCCCGGCGATGAGAACGGCAAGGGCGGGATCTATAACTTTGTCACCAAACGTGCCGATTGCCGGGGTGACCGGGCCAAGGTGATGTGGACGCAGGTCGAGACCGGATCGGCCGTGACCTGGAAGTACCCGTCCTGCATCCTACGCGGCGACGATTCACAGGGCGAATTCTATTCCATCGCCATTGCCAACAACATGCAGCAGGCCGACACCGGGACCAAGATGATCCACCTGGGCAAGCGCACCAAGTCGCGGATCGTGTCCAAGGGGATTTCGGCGGGCAAGGCGCAGAACACCTATCGCGGGCTGGTGTCGATGCACCCCAAGGCCAAGGAATCGCGCAATTATACCCAGTGCGACAGCCTGTTGATCGGCGACAAATGCGGGGCCCATACGGTGCCCTACATCGAGGTCAGGAACAACTCCTCCCGCGTGGAGCATGAGGCGACCACATCCAAGGTGGATGACGACCAGATGTTCTATTGCCGCTCGCGCGGGATGGACGAGGAGGAAGCCGTGGCACTGGTGGTCAACGGGTTCTGCAAGGACGTGCTGCAGGCGCTGCCGATGGAATTCGCCATGGAGGCGCAGGCGCTGGTGGCGATCTCGCTGGAAGGGTCCGTCGGCTGATGACAACCGGGGCGTCGGATATGCCCAAATCGGCCCTGCGGCAGCTGGGCGGACGGATCGCGTACCTGCGTTCCGTGACGGGGGTGGACCGTCTGCTGCGGATCGCGGATGTGGGGGCCAACCCGGTCAATGTGCCGGACTACAAGGAGCTGCTGGACATCGGCGGCTGCGAGGTCTGGGGATTCGAGCCGGAGCCGGAGGCCTTTGCCGCCTTGCAGGCGCAGGCCGGACCCAATACACATTTCGTCCAGCGCGCCCTTGGCAAGACCGGGAGGGGTATGTTTTATCCCCATAAATCAACCGGTTTGGGGTCGTTGTTAAAGATGGACGAACGCTCGGTCACCTATCTGGGCCGGCCCGGCTGGTTTGCAAATCAGGGCGCGGGCGTGGAGATTGACCTGATTGCGCTGGATGACATTCCGCGCGATGAACTGCCGCGTCCGGATGTGCTGAAGATGGACATCCAGGGCAGCGAGTTGGACGTGCTGGAACATGGCCGTGACACGCTGAGCGAGGCGGTTGCGGTGATCCCCGAGGTCCGCTTTGCCCAGATGTACGCCAATGAGCCGATGTGGGCCGAGGTTGATCTGGAACTGCGCGATCAGGGGTTTGTCCTGCACAAGATGGCGGCGATCAAGTCGGTCCCGCTGGGCAACTCCATGCGCAGCGCGATGAAGACGGAACATTTCCGCAGCCAGATGCTGGATGGGGATGCCGTCTATATCCGCGACCCGCGCGACATGGATGAATGGCCCGAGGCACAGGTCGCGCAACTGGCGATCGCGGCGGCGGGGGTGTTCGGGTCTTATGATCTGGTGATCGCCTGCCTCGATCACCTTGCCACACGGGGCGTCCTTGCACCGGATGTGCCGAAAGATTTTTTCAACAAGCTACCGAAATGGATGAGAAAACCGGCATAAGCTGCTGATTTTCAAATGGATAAGGGCCGTGACGGCCAAGAAGGAGACGACGACATGCTGAGCATCAAGAACCTGCACGTGAAACTGGAAGAAGAGGACAAGCAGATCCTCAAAGGCGTTGATCTGGAGGTCGAGGCCGGCAAGGTCCATGCGATCATGGGGCCGAACGGCTCCGGCAAATCGACATTGTCCTATGTGCTGTCCGGCAAGGACGGCTATGAGGTGACCGAAGGATCCGCCACCCTGCTGGGGACAGATCTGCTGGACATGGAGCCCGAGGAGCGCGCGGCGGCGGGTCTGTTCCTGGCCTTCCAATACCCGGTCGAGATTCCCGGTGTGGGCAACATGACCTTTCTGCGCACGGCTGTGAACGCGCAGCGCAAGGCGCGGGGCGAAGAGGAAATGTCGGCTGCCGACTTCCTGAAAGTGGTGCGCGCCAAGGCCAAGGACCTCAAGATCGACGCGGAGATGCTGAAGCGCCCCGTCAATATGGGCTTCTCCGGCGGTGAGAAAAAGCGCAATGAAATCCTGCAGATGGCCATGCTTGAGCCGAAGATGTGCATCCTGGACGAGACCGATTCAGGTCTGGACGTGGATGCGATGAAACTGGTGGCCGAAGGCGTGAACGCGCTGCGCTCCGAAGGGCGTGGCTTCCTTGTCATCACCCATTATCAGCGGCTGCTGGATCACATCAAACCGGATGTCGTGCACATCATGGCCGATGGCCGCATCGTCAAGACCGGCGGCCCCGAGCTGGCGCTTGAGGTCGAGAACAATGGCTATGCCGATATCCTCGCCGAGGTGGCGTAATGGCCCGGACTGCGGAAAAGACCAACCTGACGGACGCACGGATTGCGGCCCTGAGCATACCGGGCAGGGGCTGGTCGGTGCCTGCGCGCGAAGATGCGGTGAACCGCCTGCGGGCCATGGGGCTGCCGGAACGCCGGGATGAATACTGGAAATACACCCGCCCCGATACGCTGACCCAGGTCACGCCGGAACCGGCGGCGGTGTTTGAGAATGACGAGGCGCCGCTGTTTGACGGCATGGACCGGGTGAAGATCGTCTTTGTCGACGGTGTCTTTGATGCCGAAGCCTCCGATGATCTGAGCCTTGAAGGCGTGCGGATCGAGCGGCTGGCAGAGGCGAACAGCGATCTGCACTGGGCGCGCGATCTGTACGGGACGCTGGAAACCAACGGGCAGACGCCCGTGGCCCGGCCCCTTGCGGCGCTGAACACGGCCTTTGCGACCGATGGCATTCTGATCCATGTGACCGGTGCGGCAAGCAAGCCGATCAGCATCGTTTATCGCCATGAATCAACCACTTCCGATGTGATCTTGCATCACCTCATCAAGCTGGACGCGGGGACCGAGCTGACGGTGCTCGAAAACGGACCGGCGGCGGCGCGGTTCAACAAGGTGATGGAAGTCGACGTGGGCGACGGTGCATCCTTTCATCATGTGCGCGCGCAGGGCCGCGACCATGAACGGCGCGCGGCCACGCATGTCTTTGCCCGGCTGGGCGCGGAATCGACCTTCAAGAGCTTCACGCTGACCGTCAACGGCGTCATGACGCGCAATGACTGCGTGATCGAACTGACCGGCGATGACGCCTCGGCGCATGTGGCCGGAGCCTGTGTGGGCGATGGGGCGTTTCACCATGACGACACGGTGTTCATCACCCATGACGCGGTGAATTGCGAAAGCCGCCAGGTGTTCAAGAAGGTGCTGCGCAACGGTGCGACCGGCGTGTTCCAGGGCAAGATCCTGGTCAAGGCAGGCGCGCAGAAAACCGACGGTTACCAGATCAGCCAATCGCTTCTGCTGGACGAGGACAGCCAGTTCCTGGCGAAGCCGGAGCTTGAAATCTATGCCGATGACGTCGCCTGTTCGCATGGGTCCACCTCGGGTGCGATTGACGAGGATGCGCTGTTCTATCTGCGGTCGCGCGGGGTGCCGCAGGCCGAGGCCACGGATATGCTGACCCTGTCATTCCTGGCCGAAGCGGTGGAGGAAATCGAAGCGGAGACCCTGCGCGACGAGATCAACACCCGTATGGCCGCCTGGCTGGGCCGTCGTCGCGGCTGATGGCGGCGACACGCGATATCGTGGCCACCTACCGGGGGCCGGGGCGTGTGGTGCGCCGGCTGCTGGGGCAGGGCGCGCGCGAGGACCGGGCGCTGCTCTATCTGATGATCGGCTGCCTGCTGGTCTTTGTGGCACAGACCCCGCGTCTGGCGCGGCAGGCCTATGTCACCGGTGAGGATCTGGGCATGCTGATGGGCGGCACGCTGCTGGCGTGGCTGTTCATCGCGCCGCTGATCCTTTACGCCGTTGCCGCGCTGAGCCAGCTGGCCGGGCGTGCCTTCGGGCGCGGTCCGGGGGGCTATGGCGCGCGGATCGCGCTGTTCTGGGCGCTGCTGGCGGCGGCCCCGGTGATGTTGCTTTGGGGGCTGACGGCGGGTTTTGTCGGCCCGGGGATCGAGATGAACCTGGTGGGGCTGGTCTGGCTGGGCATCTTTGGATGGTTCTGGGCTGCCGGATACCGCGCCGCCATGGCGGAGCAGGCGGGATGAACCCGGCATTGGTAGAACTGGTGCGGACGACCCTGCGCGCCCCGCGTGACGCGGCAGGCCAGATCATGGCGCTGCGGCTGACGCGCGATGTGCTCTGGACGGCGCTGGCGCTGGTTGCTGTTGGCAATGCCGCCTTGCTTTTCGTGATCTTCCAGACCTCCGACACCGAATTCCCTTTGCCGGGCTATGTTGAACGGCCCCTTGCGCTGTTTGTGATCATCGCCGGGATGATGGTGATCTATGTGCATGGCATGTATTGGGCCGGGCTGGCCCTGGGTGGGTCGGGATCGCTGGACGATGTGCTGGCGCTGGTGATCTGGTTCCAGGCCCTGCGCGCGCTGGCACAAGTTGCGATCATCGTGATGTCCTTTCTCCTGCCGGCGCTGGCGCTGTTGCTGTCACTGGCCGTTGCGGTCTGGGGGTTCTGGATCTTTCTGAATTTCGTGGCCGCTGCGCTGCATCTTGCCTCCATCTGGCAGGCATTTGCGGTGCTGGTCGCGGCGGCAGTCGGGCTGATAATCGGCCTTGGAATCCTGTTGACGTTAATCGGGCTGGGCGCCCAGGGAGTCACGTGATGTATGATGTAAATGCGGTCCGCCGGGATTTTCCGATCCTCGCGCGCGAGGTGAACGGCAAGCCGCTGGTCTATCTGGACAACGGCGCATCGGCGCAAAAGCCGCAGGTGGTGATCGATACGGTCACGAATGCCTATTCGATGGAATATGCAAATGTTCACAGGGGGTTGCATTATCTGTCCAACCTCGCGACAGACAAATACGAGGCGGTGCGTGGCACTGTGTCGCGGTTCCTGAATGCCGACTCCGAGGATGAGATCGTGCTGAACTCCGGCACCACCGAGGGGATCAATCTGGTTGCCTATGGCTGGGCCATGCCGCGCATGGAAGCGGGCGACGAGATCGTGCTGAGCGTGATGGAGCACCATGCCAATATCGTGCCCTGGCATTTCCTGCGCGAACGGCAGGGTGTGGTGCTGAAATGGGTGGATACCGACAGCACCGGCGCGCTGGACCCGCAGGCGGTGATTGATGCCATCGGCCCGCGGACCAAACTGGTGGCGGTCACGCAGCTGTCCAACGTGCTGGGCACCAAGGTGGATGTGAAGGCGATCACGGCGGCGGCCCATGCCAAGGGCGTGCCGGTGCTGGTCGATGGCTCGCAGGGGGCGGTGCATATGCCGGTCGATGTCCGCGATCTGGGCTGCGATTTCTACGCCATCACGGGCCACAAGCTTTATGGTCCCTCCGGGTCCGGCGCGATCTACATCCGCAAGGAGCGGATGGCCGAGATGCGCCCCTTCATCGGGGGCGGTGACATGATCCGCGAAGTCAGCAAGGAAAACGTGACCTATGCCGATCCGCCGATGAAGTTCGAGGCGGGGACGCCCGGCATCGTGCAGACCATCGGCCTGGGTGCTGCGCTGGATTACATGATGGCGCTTGGCATGGAGAATATTGCCGCCCATGAAGATCACCTGCGCGACTATGCGGTTTCAAGACTGTCCGGGCTGAACTGGTTGCAACTGCAGGGCACGACGCCGGACAAGGCCGCGATCTTCAGCTTTTCGCTGGATGGGGCGGCCCATGCCCATGACATATCGACCATTCTGGACAAAAAGGGCGTCGCGGTGCGGGCAGGGCACCATTGCGCGGGGCCGTTGATGGATCACCTTGGTCTGACCGCGACCTGCCGGGCCTCATTCGGCCTTTATAACACCACGCAGGAAGTCGATGTGCTGGTCGAGGCGCTTGAACTGGCCCATGATCTGTTTGCCTGATCTCGGGGGCTGACCCCCGAGACCGGATCTTGCCGGATCAATCGGCCGGGGTATTGGCCTTCCATGCCGCTTCGGTCGGACCGCAGCGCAGGTGCTTGGCGTATTCCACGTCGCCATAGTGCTTTTCGACAAAGGCGATGATGCCTGCCAGCACGCTGTGGTTGCCACCGAACCCGTGCCAGGGTTTGAAATGCGGCAGGTGATAGAAGCTCGCCTTGTCCCGCTTGAGCAGGTTTGCGAACACCCCGGCAACCAGGTTGCCGCCGACACCGGTCAGCTTGCCTGCGCCAAAATCCTCGGCTTCCTGCAGACAGTAGAACCACAGCGGGGTTTTCCTGAAGCCCTTGTCCTTGAGGGGGGCGGGCACCGGGGGCCGCTTGCTCACCTTGAAATGATCCGCCGCCATCTGGCCGCTGGCCAGCTCATAGGTATAGCGGTCGCGGATCATGTTGCGCAGGGCCAGGTTGCGGGACTGGTCCAGCGTCAGGGTGTGGTCGATGTCCTTCAGGTGGATGGGATCATGCACGAAGGGCAGGTTGAGCAGCGGCAAACCCAGCCCGGTGCCGACGGGACGCGCGTGCTGATGGGCCGTGCCGCCCTTCATGTGGAACATGATGTCATATTCCATATTGGCGCTTTCGGGCCGCGGACCGAACCCCAGGGTCGAGAACAGGCCCATCGGGGCGTCCCCCTTGCGCAGCTTGTACTGGAACTGCGTTGTCGCATGGCCAAAGCGGTAGGCCGCACCGGTGAATTCCACCGGCATGACCGGCGCCATCGGCGGCAGCAGATCGCCCTGCCAGGCTGCTTTCAGGCAGGCCTGATCGACAAAGGACGGCAGCAGTTCGTTCCAGACAATGTACTGATAATGCAACCGGATAAAGCGCCGGACCTGTTCGAAGTCTTCCAGCGAGGGGACAACATGGTCTTTCCAGACCTCCGGCTCCATGCCCGCCATGGCGCAGTCCTTGATGTCCCTGGCCTTGTCGCCTTCCTCCTTGCGGTAGGTCATCAGGATGTTGTGCAGGCGGATGAAAATGCTCTGGATCTGCGCCACGATCACATTCTCGTCGTTGCGCGGATCGCCGATCAATGCCTTGCCGGCACAGGTGCGCGCGAGATCAAGGTGGTTTTCCTCGCGGCCGAACATCAGGAATTGTTCGGCTGCCCCGTTGCCATAGAGATGCGGCGAGGCTTCGGGCCCCGCGCCATAGACGCAGTCAAGGTCCAGGTTGGGGGTGCGCACATTCGTGATGGTGGCAGGGTCGATGCGCGACCCCAATGCGCTGGTGGCATCCAGCGTGATGTCATGGTCGACGAATTGTCCGAGAAAGGTCATCCCGGCCTCTGCCGGGCCATCGGTCTGTTCGTCCTTGCCCATGGTCACGGATAGGTCCGTCAGCGCGTCGATCACATCGGCATGGCTGATGTTCTCGATATGCACCGGGTTGCGCTTGAGCATCCGGTCCAGCACGCGGGGAAAGACGGCATTGGGGCCATTGCCCTCAAGGCAGGTCTTGGCAAGTTGGTCGAGCCGCGACAGCCCGTGATATTGCTTGGTCATGATAATCTCCATTTCTTTGAAAAAAATTTGGTACTGAAGGCTACTGGCTAACAGATTCCCTTATTGCGGGTATCTTGATGCATGACCGCCCCGTCGCATAAGTCCGGAAAACCATACCCGGAGGCATTGCGGGGGCCGGATGGCTTATGTATAGGAGCATCTGTGAACCAGCTCTTCGGCCAGAGCACTGCCCTCGGATGGCAGATGCGAAGGGGCCGGGGGACAAAGAGGAGAAGAAAAGGATTATCGGAACGGGATTTGCGAGGCCCTCTTTCTGATCTTTCAACTCGCGAAAAGTTCACGTAAGCATTGCCACAGCATTGCGACACGGTAAGCACCCATAGCTCAGCTGGATAGAGCGCTGCCCTCCGAAGGCAGAGGCCTCAGGTTCGAATCCTGATGGGTGCGCCATACCTCTTCCACCGGTTTCAACTCCTTTGACAGCTTGCAGCGAAAGGCCGTTGCCGGTTTCAGCGCTGCGGTCTGGTGGCGTCTTTCGGCTGGCCAGCAGAAATGAGAAGTTGGAGGGTTCCCCGCGGGGAACCCAACACATTGTTAATAAGTGTTTTTACTTGGTTGGTGCCGCGCGCAGGGGGCGAGAGAGACCCTTGCTGAAGGGGTTCAGGATAGAACTGAAATACTTGTTCGCTGCCTCTTTCTGCGGTCCTACGCGTTACGCGATGCCAGATGTTTCAGGACGTTCGTCAGACGCAGTCTTCACCTTCTACATGGTGCTTGAAGTTGTTCAGGATCGCCTGCCAGCCGTCCCGTTGCATGTCGACCGGATTCTGGTCTTCGGCATCGAAGGTTGTCGTGACTTTTGTCTTTCCGTTCTCAACCTCGAATGTCGTGCGTGCCTTGCGGCCGTCGCTCATGGCCAGGGTCAGCGCCTTGTTCGGTTCGACCTCTTCATAAACCGCGTCGAAATCGAAACCGAAACTGCCGTCCTTTGCTTCCATGCGCGCCGAATATGCACCGCCGACTTTCAGATCGGCGCTGGCGCTTGGGCAGCACCAGTCGTCAGAGGCGAAGTTCCATTGCGTGATGTCGGCGGGGGTCGAATATGCCTGCCATACACGTGCGACCGGCGCGTCGATCACGGTGTCGATGGTGATTTTCTGTGTGCTCATAAGCCTATCCTCTATGCTGAGCCTTCTTTATCGAAACGGTCGATCACCGGACCCGCGATGCCTTGGCGACGGGCGACATTGTTCCAAAGCCTGATCTATGGCTCCGCGCATGTCGATGATGTGACAGGTTATCGCCCCGGTTACGTCAGACCTCCACAACCGGTATGAACCCGCCATAAATCAGCCGTGCGCCATCGAAGGGCATCGGGTTCTTTTCCGGGTTCATGCGCGGATCGGCGTTTTCCGGATGTTCCATCCAGTCCTTCATCTTGTCAAAGGCCGCATCGCGGGTTTGCTTGTCGGGCCATTCGATCCAGGAAAAGACAACAGTCTCATCCTCCTTTGCCTGAACGGCCTTGCGAAAATCGGTGACCTTGCCATCGGGCAGATCGTCGCCCCAGCATTCCAGGATGCGCGTGGCGCCGAGATCCTTGAAAACGCTGTCGCCGAGTTTGGCGTGGTCGATGAATTTCTGCTTGTTCGCCGTCGGCACGGCGATCACGAAACCGTCTATGTAGCCCATCTTGTCACTCCCTGAATATGATGGTTCCTGGGTTTAAGTCTTGCCTGCGCGCGTGGCTCAGGCTCTTGCTCAGATCAAGGCAATGGAAGTCGATATCGAGCGCGACATGGCGCGCAGGTTTTGTATGAGTTCATCGCCGCGGCGTAGTAGAGTTTCATCCTAGGACTCCCATGCGCACTGCGTTAAGCGACGGCGGCTTCGAGCGCCGCAATGTCGATCTTTGTCATTGTCATCATCGCTCCGAATGCACGTTTGGCCCTTTCCTTGTCGGTGCTCGTCGTCAGGTCGAGCAGCAATCGCGGCGTGATCTGCCAGGAATGGCCCCAACGGTCCTTGCACCAGCCGCAGGCGCTTTCCCGTCCGCCGTTGGATACGATGGCGTTCCAGTAGCGGTCGGTCTCTTCCTGGGTTTCGGTCACGACCATGAAGCTGACGGCCTCGTTGGGCGTGAAGTTCGGACCACCGTTCAACCCGACGCATTTGCGGCCAAGCACAGTGAATTCGACGGTCAGTTCATTCCCGGCCTTGCCGCCCGGAAAGTCATCCGGCGCGGTGTTCACGCGGTCCACGCGGCTGTCCGGAAAGGTGGCGGCATAAAACTCCGCCGCCTTTTTCGCTTCGCCGTGGTCGTACCACATGCAGGTGACAAGTTCGGTCATGACGATGCTCCCTGCGCCTTGCTGCCGGCAAACATCAGCATCCAGGGCGTTCCGTATTTGTCGGTGAACATGGCAAAACGTTCGGCCCAGAAGGTTTCGTCGGGTTCCATTTCGACGCGCGTCGCATCCTTGGCAAGCGCGTCGTAGATGCGGTCGAAATCCGCCAGCGAGGTTGGCGAGATCGAGATGCGGAAGCCCTGCGGCTTGTCATACATCTCGTCGTTGTTGTCAGAGGCCATGACCAGGGCGCTGCCCAGCTTCATGGCCATGTTCATCACCATGTCGTCGCCGCCGGGCATGCGGTTTTCGGGGGTCGGGGCATCGGCGTTGCGGAAAACACCGGTGATTTCACCGCCCAGCACCTCGGCATAATGGCTCATCGCCTCCAGGCAGTTTCCTTTGAAGAAGAGATAGATTGCAGGTTCCATGTCTTGGGTCCTCCCTTGATCCTGAAGTATTGTTGTAATTGTCCGGCATCACTCAACCGGCAGCACTGCTGTTGAAAAAGTCGCGTTGGGCGTCATAGGCCCGTCTGAATGCTGGTCGCGCTTCGGCCCGTGAGACATAGGCGGAGAGGTTCGGCCAACTTCCTCAAGTGCCCATCGCACCCGCATGTCGCGTGCCAGGCCCTTGCCGCCATCGGGTGAGCGTTCGAAGACGGTGATGACGGGTCTGGCGCGGGCGCGCGTTGATTGGCGGGATGACTCAGTCATATGCATCGTGCCTTCGCCACCATTGATACGGCCTGGTCTGCGGTGTTCCCTCGGGGGCGTCCTCCCAGTCTTCCTGACGGCCAAGGGGGGTCAGATCGAGCAGGGTCCAGACCGTGCCGAGCGTCTCAACCCCGCGGCCTGTCGTGAAGTATGTGCGGTAGATGTCCGGCCCGTCGCGGTAGAAAACGTTGAGACCGAACCCTGAGGTCACGTCGAAATCGGCGTTGAAGCTGTCTTTTGTTTCGTACCAGGGCATCGACCAGCCCATGCGCGTTCGGAACGCCTCGATCTCGGCAATTGGCGCTTTCGAGACGAAGGTGAGCGTGGTGTCGCGCGCGTGCAGATGGGCCAGATGCGGGATCTGATCGGCCACCATGCAGCAGCCTGAACAGGGGCTCGGATCCGCGGGCCTCAGCATGTGGTGATAGGTGATTAGCTGTGTGCGGCCGTCGAAAAGATCGGCCAGAGTGGCGGTTCCGCCGGGCCCCGTGAAAGCATAGTTGCCATCGACCTTTGACCAGGGCAGGCGGCGCCGCTGTGCGGCCAGCCGGTCCTGAGCACGGGTCAGCTCCTTTTCCGCAACGCGCAGATCGGCGAGGGCGCTGTGCCAGGCGTCCGGCGATATTGTCTGACGGGACACTCCGGAAATTTCCCTGGTTCCAGGGTTTGCATTCTCAGCCATGTGTTGGTCCTCCCCGGGCGCCTGGCCCATTGTTCTCCGGTGCCCTCCCGAACAGGAGCAGCAGATAGCGTTGCAGATGATCGACGCTGCCGCGCGCGATGGTGCGGTCGCCCGTCGCCTTGGCCAGAATGAAGGCGCCCTGAAGCACGGCCTGGGTGTGGGCGGCAAGGCTCGCCGGTGTCCAGTCTGCCGCAATGCCATGCGCTTTCATGGCCGCTTCGATATCCGGTTCCAGCGTGGCGGCATGGCCGAAGATGCTCGCCGCACAGGCATCGCGGATCGCCGGGTGCGAGAGATAGACCTCCTGCGTCATCGTGCCGACAAGACAGGTGAACTCGGCAAGATCGCCTTCGATGATCTCCTTGCGGAACGCGACATAGGCAAGCAGCCTGTCGAGTGGATCGTCGTGGTCGTGATAGGGTGCTTCAGCGAAGAACGCCGATGTCGTCTCAGCCCAGAAAGCGGCGGCGGCGACGCCCAGCGCTTCCTTGTTTTCGAAATGATGGAAAAACGCGCCCTTGGTCACGCCAGCCGACTTGCAAAGGTCATCAAGCGTGGTGGCCGCGAAACCCTGGGACCGGATCACGTCTCGTGCCGCTTCAAGCAGCCTGGTGCGGGCGTCGCCGCGTTCGGGATTTTGTTTGGTTGGTCTTGGCATAGGTATTAAAATACCATCCGGTCGGTATCTATGTCAAGATGTCCGATATGATGGGTGCTGACGGGTGCAATGAGCGGAGATTTTTGCGAGCGCAGCAAAGGGGAAAGGGCGCGACACAGGTGATGCCCGGCCCAAGCCGGGCAGGGGGCAGGCGCCACCCAAACGGGCGGCCTGCCCGGACAATCCCGGCAACTCGGCAAGTGTGTCCCGGCTTTGCTTCAGGGCATCGGTGATCGAGGCCTGAGCAAAGCCCGAACCACGGCCTGACCGTCAGTCTTCGACAATCGACAGGTCGAACGCCGCCATGTCTTCGGGCTCTGCAATGACATTCATGCCCGTGATTCTGTCGCCAGCAATGTCGAGGCGCAGCAGAAGCAGAAGCTGACCGCCGGGGACGACGGCAACGTCCATCACATTGTCCACCAGTGCCGGTCTGGCCGCCTGGGCGCTGCCCTTGAAGAATGCCGCGACCGCCGGAGCGCCACGCAGTTCAGCATGTCCGCCGAGTTTCACGGCAACCGCATCTCCGCGCAGGACCACATCGGGATCGAGCATTGTCATCAAAGCATCGAAATCACCCCCGCGTGCAGCGGCAAGAAAAGCATCCACCACTTCGCGCCGGCGGGCATTATCGACCCTTTCGGCGGTCTGTGCGCCCTGCACCCGGCGCCGCGCGCGGCTGGCAAGCTGCCGGGTTGCATCCGGCGAACGCCCGACAATCCCTGCGATGTCGTCAAACGGGACGGCGAAAACATCATGCAGCACAAAAGCGACCCGCTCGCCCGGTGTCAGGGTCTCAAGCACGGTCAGCATGGCCAGACCGACGGAATCGGCCATGGCAAGTTCTTCTTCGGGGGTGGCATTTGTCGCCGTCAAAGCGGGGTCTGGCCGAAGCATGTTGTCCAGCATCCCGTCCAGCGATTCTTCCTGGCGCGATTTACGGGCGCGCAGCATGTCCAGACACAGCCGGCCCACCACGGTGGTAAGCCAGCCGCCAAGATTGGCGATACTGTCCGGTTCGGAGCGGTTGAGCCGAAGCCAGGCTTCCTGAACCGCATCCTCCGCCTCGGCACGGGAGCCAAGCATGCGGTAGGCAACCGCGTTCAGCCGCGCCCGGTGGGCCTCGAATTCGTCCAACAAAAATTTTTTGCCACGCATTGTCACATTCCTTGTTTGCGTTCCGTCATGCTTATGACGAACGGTTCAGGCCCGATGTGACAGCGGGCGGCCGCTATGTCATCGCACCGGGCCCAAGACCCCGGGAACCTGAACAGATAGGAAGAAACCATGCTCGATAAAGTTGAAACCATGCAAGCCCGGATGAAGCATCCGGTCCTCGTTCTGCCCGAAGCCATGAAAGCGCTGCTGGCGCTTGGCAAGGCCGCCACCGCCGACGGGCTTCCCGCGGTGACCTGCTACCTCGTCCATCTGCGTGCCAGCCAGATCAATGGCTGCAGCTTTTGTGTGGACATGCATGCGCAGGAGCTCAAGAACGCTGGCGAGGATGACAAACGCATCCATACCGTGGCCGCCTGGCGCGAGGCCCCCTGGTTTACCGATGCGGAACGGGTCGCCCTTGCCCTCACGGAAGAGCTGACCCGCCTCGCGGATCGCCCCGAAGCGGTTTCCGATGAGCTGTGGTCGGAAGTGGCCCGGCACTACGACGAACCCGCACGGGCGGCACTGCTGCTGCAGATCGCGCAGATCAACGTCTGGAACCGCCTCAACGCCGGGATCCGGCAGGTGGCGGGCGTGCGCTGGTACTAAGATAGCAACGGCGCAAAAAGACGCGGGGGGAGATTGCCGTCTTCCCCCGCGACGGCAGGCCGCAAATTGCCGCCGGGTCTGTCGGGTGATCAAGCGGGGGCATAGACCAGCCGCAGCACGTTATCGCCAATCCGCTCATGCGACAGCAGGGTGAGGGGCGGCCGGGCACCCGCGAAATAACCCGTGCCATGGCCAAGCACCACGGGATGAAGGTACATCCGGTATTCGTCAATCAGCCCGAGTTCGGTCAGGCTTTGTGCCAGGGTCGGACCGGCAACTTCGATCTCTCCGGCGTGTTCTGCCTTGATCCGCCGCACCGCGCCTTCCAGGTCATCCCCGACAAGTGTCGCATTGGGGCCGACCGTTTCCGGTGTCCGTGAGACAACCCATTTCCGCTGTTTCCGCCAGGCCGCCGCAAACGCCGCGCCCTCCGGTTCCCAGTCTTCGTGGTCCTCATCCCAATAGCGCATGAGTTCATAGATGTTGCGACCATAGATGCTGCCCAGCTGACCCTCGGCCTCTTCGATGAAATGACGAAAAAGACTGGGGTCCGGCGCAAACCGCTCATGGTCGACATAGCCGTCCAGTGACACATTCATTCCGAATACGAGCTTTGCCATGCCCTTGCTCCCTCCTTGTGATGATCGGCTATTTCAGGGGCCAGACTTCGACGACGCCATGGGCGACGGCACAGGGAACCTGCGAAACCTTGTCGATGGCCTCTGCCAGGCTGGCCGCCTCGATCACAGCGAAACCTGCAACCGGAAGGTCGGAGGACATGAATGCACCTTCGCGCGTTGTCACGCCGGAGGCATTCGGATTGCGGACCTGGACCGGTGTCCCGGCAATCCTGACCAAAGCGCCTTCGGAAACCAGTCTGGTGTCCTGCGCATGTGCGGCCTCCCTGACGGCCTGAGGCGTGCGGTCATAGCCGTCCTGATCGCCATATCCGATGGTGATGAATTTGGGCATGATGCGAAGGCCTTTCCTATCTTGCGAGCACGATGTGGGTCGCCGCCTCGGTCGCGGCAGTTTCAGTGACGGAAAAGCCAAGCGCCGGCAGGTCAATCCCCGCGAACAGCGCCTCGCCCCGGCCCAGGACCACCGGCGAGATGGCAAGATGTATCTCGTCGACAAGACCGGCCTGAAGATATTGCCGCACCGTCGAGACTCCGCCGCCGATCTTGACGTTTCGGTCCCCGGCCGCCGCCTTCGCTTGTTCAAGCGCGGCCGCGATCCCCTCGGTCACGAAATGAAAGACGGTGCCGCCCTCCATCTCGACGGGGTCGCGCGGATATTGGGTGAGGATGAAGGTCGGGGCGTGATACGGGGGATTGTCGCCCCACCAGCCTTTCCAGCTGCCATCCGGCCAGTCGCCACGGATGGGACCGAACATGTTGCGGCCCAGGATGAAGGCACCGAAGCCTTCCATCGAACGCGTGGCATAATCGTTGTCGACGCCCCGCGAGCCGCCATCCTTGCCCAGCATTTCGTGGAACATGCTGGGTTCGATCATCCAGGTGTGCAGCGTCTCGCCGCCCTTGCCGAGCGGGTTCGCAAGGCTTTGGTCCGGCCCGGCGCCATAACCGTCGATGGAAATCGAAAAACCGGAAACGATCACCTTGGTCATGGTTACCTCCCAAACCGTATGTGTTTTGCAAGCAGTTGTGAACTACCAGAACCGTATGTATATTGCAAGCAGTTTACGGAGGCCCTAGATGGACAAACCTATCCGCTCCGGTTGCCCGATCAACCTGACGCTTGAAACGCTGGGCGACCGCTGGAGCCTGATTGTCATCCGCGACATCATGTTCGGCAACCGCCGGCACTATCGCGACCTGCTCAACAATTCCGAGGAAGGCATCGCCTCGAACATCCTGGCGGACCGGCTGAAGAAGTTGGCTGAATCGGGTCTGCTCTCCACCAGTCCGGACCCGTCGCACAAGCAAAAGACGGTCTACAGCCTGACGGAACCCGCGATCCAGCTGGTGCCGTTGCTTGCGCAGATGGGCGCATGGGGCCGGCGCTTTACGCCGGTCACGCGGGAATTGTCGATCCGCGCGCAGCTTCTGGAAGAGGGCGGTCCCGAGATGTGGGAGGCGTTCATGGCGGAATTGCGGAGCCTGCATCTTGGCGCGGCACCGCCGGCGCGCTCGGTGATTGCGGAATTGACCGAAGCCTATCTGACGGCACTTGCCGAATGACAGCGGACTGCCGCGCAGATCGCAGCGTGACAAGAATTTCATACGTTTTCGAGCGATGGGACGCACCGGATGTCATTCCGCAATTTCACGACCGGTGACAGCCATTCCTTTGGCGGCGCATACAAGGAGCTGGTTCCGGGTCAGCGGCTGGTCTACAGCGACCGGTTCGACGATCCAAACCTGCCCGGCGAGATGACGATCACCGTCGACCTGAAGGCTGTCTCTGTCGGCACGGAAATGAAGGTTGTGCAGGAAGGCGTTCCGGAGGTGATCCCGCTCGAAGCCTGCTATCTGGGTTGGCAGGACAGCCTGCGGAAGCTGGCAAAGCTCGTGGAACCGGAGATTAATCAGTAAGGTGCCTGAGGCCGGTGCTGCCATCGTGGTGCCGGGCTGCGTCAGAACATGCCCATGTTCAACCCAGCACCCATCGCCGCGCCAAGGTCACGGCACAGGGCAAGGTCCTTTTCCGGTATTGTCTTTTCCGCCAGGATTTCCTCGGGCGTCTGGGCATTGGTGCAGATGATGATGGGCGCTTGAACCTCTTTCAGACGCCAGCCCTGGGCGATGCGGGCGGTCTGGCGCTTGGCGTTCTCCCCGTCTGATCCGGCACAGATCATCTGCGCATAGGGGCGGCCCTCGATCCGGCCCAGCACCGGGTAATAGCAGCGGTCAAAGAAATCCTTCATCACACCTGCAATCGCCGCGAGATTTTCCGGGCCGCAGAAGATGTAGCCGGCAGCGGCCAGCAGATCCTCCGGGCCTGCTTCGGCGGCGGTCAGCAGGGTGGTGGGCGTCTCGGCCTGCGCCGCCTCTGCCGCCGCTTCGGCCATCTGCCTGCTGCCGCCGGTTCTTGAATGATAGACCACAAGGAGCTTTGTCATCGAATGCCTGTCTGACCGCGGGTTCGGGTGCTGAGGCGCTGCATGCCGCCCCGGTACAAGGGTTGTCCGACAGGGCGGTGGGCGCAACCGGAAAACTGCCGGGGGCAGCGCGCCGGTCGGTCCCGGGCGGCTTCGACGCCTGCGTGAGCCGGGGCATCAGGTGCGGCACCGCGCGCGTGTGCCTTGTTTTTGAGCATATTGCCGCCTGCGACGATGTTTTGTGCAAAGCAGCCGTTCGGAATCCATGTGCAAGATTGCCAGGTGGCCGGTTTGTCATATGTTTTACCCATGAAATCAAAAGTCTTTCCCTTCGATGAAATGCTTTCAGACGCCGGTGCGCGTGCCCCATATGATTATTACGATGCGTGGTTTGCGGCCCAGGACAACCAGCGCCTTGCGCAAAAGGCGGCCGAGGCCGAGGCGTTTTTTCGCCGGACGGGAATCACCTTCAATGTCTATGGTCAGACGGATGCCGAGGAACGTCTGATCCCCTTCGATCTGATCCCCCGCATCCTGTCGAGCCGGGAGTGGACCAAGCTGTCGCGCGGGATCGAACAGCGGGTGGCGGCGCTGAATGCCTTTCTGCATGACATCTACAACCGCCAGGAAATCCTGCGCGCAGGGATCATCCCGACGGAACTGATCGCGCGCAACGACGCCTTCCTGCCGCAGATGATCGACTTTACCCCGCCGGGCGGCGTCTACACCCATATCGTCGGCACCGACGTGGTGCGCACCGGGGAGGACGATTTCTTTGTCCTGGAGGACAATGCGCGCACGCCTTCCGGGGTCAGCTACATGCTGGAAAACCGCGAGACGATGTTGCAGATGTTCCCGGAACTCTTCAGCACGATCCGCGTGCAGCCGGTCAGCGACTATCCCAAGAACCTGCGCCGCGCGCTTGAGGCAACGGCCCCGGCTTCCTGCACCGGCCGGCCCTGCGTGGCGGTGCTGACGCCGGGCATCTTCAATTCGGCCTATTACGAGCATAGTTTCCTTGCCGATCAGATGGGCGTGGAACTGGTGGAAGGGCACGACCTGCGGGTTGTGGATGGCCATATCACCATGCGCACCACCCAGGGATACAAGGTGATCGACGTGCTCTACCGCCGGGTCGATGACGCATTCCTCGATCCGCTGACCTTCAACCCCAGTTCCATGCTGGGTGTGCCGGGGATCATGGATGTCTACCGTGCGGGCAATATCACCATTGCCAATGCGCCCGGCACCGGCGTTGCGGATGACAAGGCGATATACAGCTACATGCCTGACATCGTTGAATTCTACACCGGTGAACGGGCGATCCTGAAGAACGTGGAAACGCACCGCTGCTCGGAACCCGACAGCCTGAACTACGTGCTGGACAACCTTGCCGATCTGGTAGTGAAGGAAGTGCACGGCTCCGGCGGCTACGGGATGCTGGTGGGGCCTGCCGCCAGCAAGGCGGAAATCGCCGCTTTTGCCGAAAAGCTGCGTGCGCGGCCAAACAATTATATCGCGCAGCCAACGCTGGCGCTCTCCACCGTGCCGATCTTTACCGAAAGCGGTCTGGCCCCGCGCCACGTGGACCTGCGCCCCTTTGCGCTGGTCTCGCCCAAGGGGATCAACATCACGCCGGGCGGCCTGACACGGGTCGCGTTGCAGGCGGGGTCGTTGGTGGTGAACTCCAGCCAGGGCGGCGGCACCAAAGACACCTGGGTTCTGGACGACTGATATGCTGGGAAAGACTGCGGGTGGATTGTACTGGATGTTTCGTTACCTTGAGCGGGCCGAAAACATCGCCAGACTGGTGGAGGCGGGGTTCCGCATTGCGCTGACCCGTTCCAACGACGCGGAGGCCGAATGGAAATCGGTGATCGTCACCTCGGCCAGTCAGGACACCTATGAGGCGCATCATGAGGGTTATGACAGCAGCCAGGTGATCAATTTCCTGCTGCGCGAGGCGCATAACCCCAGTTCGGTCCTGTCGATCATCAAGGCCGCCCGCGACAATGCGCGGCTGACACGCACCGCGCTGACCACCGAGGTCTGGTATGCGGTCAACGACACCTGGATGATGTTTTCCGAGTTGCTGAAGAACCCCGTGCCGGAAACCGAGGTGCCCCGGGTGCTCTCCGTGATCCGGCAGCAGGCGGCGCTGGTGCGCGGCGCACTGCATGGGACAATGCTGCGCAATGACATCTATGACTTCTGCAGTCTTGGCATTGCAATCGAACGGATGGACAGCACCGCGCGCATCATCGACGTGAAATATTATTCATTGCTGCCGTCGCCGTCCTTTGTCGGCAGCCGGCTGGACAATGTGCAATGGGAAACCGTCCTGCGCTCCGTTTCGGCGCACCGGTCCTTCCGCTGGGCGGTGGAAGACGACTTTACAGCCCCCGCCATCGCGAATTTCCTGATCCTCGATTCCCGGATGCCCAGGTCATTGAATTTCTGCGCCAGTCAGATCGCCGCGAACCTGGGCCTGCTGGCAGAGGAATACCAGATGCGCAAACCCTCCAACGACCTGGCCGAGGAACTGCTGGCGCGTCTCAAGGGCCGTGACATCGGGTCGATCTTTGATGAAGGTTTGCACGAATTCGTCGAAACGGTGATCGACGACACGGCCCGGCTTGCCTGGCAGATCGAGCAGGATTACAGGTTCAACGGATAGATGCAGATCCAGATCAGCCATACCACCGAGTATCTTTACACCGCGCCGGTCAGCTACGCGCTGCAAAAGGTGCGCGTGCGTCCGCTCTCCTCTGCGGTGCAGGAGGTCATTGACTGGAACATCGTGGTCAAGGGCGGCAAGGTCGAGAACCAGTATCTTGACCATTATGGCAACCATGTCGATCTGGTCAGCCTCGACCCCGGCGGGCAGGCGCTGTCGATCATGGCCTCTGGCACGGTGGAGACCAAAAACGCCAGTGGCGTGCTGGGCCAGGTCTATACCCGCGCGCCGCTGTGGCACTTCAGGGAGCCGACCCTTTCGACGGAACCGGGCCCTGAAATCCGCGATATCGCGGGCATATTGAAGGGCTATGACAATCCGCTGGACGGGCTGCACGGGCTGTCCGCCGCGATCCTGGAACGGGTGCCATATGTGCTGGGCAATACCCACAGCCACACCACCGCCGAAGAGGCGCTGACCGGCGGAGGCGGCGGGGTCTGTCAGGACCATGCGCAGATCTTCATCTCTGCCGCGCGGGTTGCGGGCATCCCGGCGCGCTATGTCAGCGGCTACCTGATGATGAACGACCGGGTGGATCAGGATGCCACCCACGCCTGGGCAGAGGCGCATGTGGACGGGCTGGGCTGGGTCGGTTTCGACATCTCCAACGGCTATTCGCCGGACGAACGCTATGTGCGCATCGCCATCGGGCGCGACGCACGCGACGCCTCGCCGATCGAAGGGCTGCGGCTGGGGTCGGCAGAGGAAGAATTGATTGTATCTTTGCAGGTGCAGCAGTAATTCTGGGCTGAACCTCGTAATCGGAAAATCGGATGACGTATTGCATCGGGATGCGGATCAACAAGGGTCTGGTCTTCATGTCGGATACCCGCACCAGCGCGGGTGTCGATAATTTTGCAACCAGCAAAAAGATGTTCACCTGGTCCACGCCGGGCGAACGGGCCATCACGATCATGACCGCAGGCAACCTGGCCACCACCCAGGCGATGATCAGCCTGCTGAAGGAACGTTCCAAATCGCCCGAGGACCGCGACCCGAGCATCCTGCGCCAGCCCACCATGTTTCAGGTGGCGCGGCTGGTGGGGGCGACCCTCAAGGAAGTGATCGTGGACAGTTCACCCACCGGGCAGACCTCCGACGACCAGTTTGCCGCCTCGGTCATCGTGGGCGGCCAGATCGGGGAGGGGCCGCCGACGGTATTCCTGGTCTACCCCCAGGGCAATTTCATCGAGATCACCGACGATACGCCGTTCTTCCAGATCGGAGAGACGAAATACGGCAAACCGATCCTCGTGCGGGCCTATGACCGGAACATGAGCTTTGAAGAGGCGATCAAGCTGTTGCTGGTTTCATTTGATTCGACGGTGAAATCGAACCTCTCGGTGGGGCTGCCCTTCGACCTGATGGTATACGAGACCGATTCCTTCGACACATCGCGGCAAAAGCGCGTGGGCAAGGATGATCCTGTCTATCAATCCATCTCCACCGGCTGGGGCGACGCGCTGCGCGATGCCTTCCAGCTGCTGCCCAGCTATTCGGTCTGACGGGGCGTCAGCTCCGGCCCAGCCGCGCATCTTCTTCGCTGAGGGCGGGGTCACGTTCGGACGCGGGGCCAAAGCCGCCGCCGCCCGGGGTTTTCACCCGCACCCGGTCCCCCGCTTTCAGCGCGATATCCTGTTCCTTGGACAGGTGTTCGGGGATGTAGCGGTGACCGTCGCGCCAGACTTCGACCTCGTTCACCGCGCCATCGGCACCGCCCAGCGCGCCTTGCGGGCCAAAGCGTCCATGGTCCATCACGAAACTCGCCCGCGCGTCGCCGCGCCTGAGTTCCAACTCGTAATCCAGCCCCAGACCGCCGCGATGCCGCCCCGCTCCGCCTGATCCTTCGCGCAGGGCATAGCGGTGGTAGAGCACCGGAAAATTCTGCTCCATGATCTCGACCGGGGGGGCCTTGGAAATGCCGATGGTGGAACAGCCGTTGGCGATGCCGTCATGATCCGCATTGCCGCCATAACCGCCGCCCGAAAGCTGGTACATCACGAAATCGCGCCCGGTCAGCGGGTCATGCCCGCCCAGGGCAAAGTTGCCGCTGGTGCCAGCAGGCGCTGCTGTGACGCGGTGCGGCAGCGCCTCGACCAGGGCCGCAAAGACGGCCTCGGCGATGCGCTGGCTGACTTCCGCGGCACAGCCCGAGACCGGGCGGGGGTATTGCGCATCCAGGAAGGTGCCTCTGGGGCGGATCACCTCCAGCGGTTCAAACGCGCCCGCGCTGATCGGCACCTGCGGAAAGATGTGGCGCATCGCGAGGTAGACGGAGGACAAGGTAGTCGCCAGCACCGAATTCATCGGCCCCATGCAGGGCGGGCTGCTGCCCGCAAAGTCGAACGTCAGATGGCCGGGCGTCTTGGTCACCTTCAGCCGGATCGCCAGCGGTTCGTTCACCACACCGTCGCTGTCGATCCAGGCGGTGGAGGTATATTCCCCATCCGGGATCTCGTCGATCAGGCTGCGCATCTGGGCTTCGGCCCGCTTGCGAAGCTCCGCGATCGCCGCGCGCACCACATCGTCGCCGTAGCGGTCCAGCAGCGCGTTCAGCCGTTCCTCCCCCACCATCAGCGCGGCGGCCTGCGCCTTGACGTCGCCGATGCGCTGGTCGGCCACCCGGATGTTGGAGCAGATGATCGCGTAAATTTCCGGGTCCAGAACACCCTGTTTGAACAGGCGCACCGGCGGCAGGCGCAGCCCTTCCTGTTCCACGGATGTGGCGGAAGCCGAAAAGCCGCCCGGCACGGCACCGCCCGTGTCGGGCCAATGCCCCGTGTTGCTGAGCCAGCAGAAGATTTCACCATTGCGATAAAAAGGCCGGGCAAAGCGCACATCCATCAGATGCGTGCCGCCAAGGTAGGGGTCATTGACGATATAGATGTCGTCGGGCTGCGGGGCAGGGGCGGTGCCCGCCGCAATCATCTCGATCAGGGTACGGGTGGAATATTGCATGGTGCCGACAAAGACCGGCAAGCCGCCCGCGCCTTGCGCAATCAGCGCGCCATCCTCGGCGGCATAGATCCCGTCGGAGCGGTCGTTCGCCTCTGCGATCACGGGAGAGAAGGCAGCGCGGGAGAAGCTGAGGTCCATCTCGTCGCAAACCTGTTGCAGGCCCGCCTGAATGACCGAAAGGGTGATGGGGTCGATACTGCTCATTCCGCCGCTCCGATATGGATCATCAGGTTGCCGTCGACGCCGCCGGTGACCCGGTCACCGGGCGGGATCAGGGTGGTGCAATCAAGCTGTTCGATGATCGCGGGGCCATCCAGGGTCACATCTGCCGGCAGGTGATCGCGCCAGTAGATCGGCGTGTCATGGGGGCTGCCATCAAAATAGACGCTGCGGTGGCCGGTGGGCGTGGCATGGGCCTGCCTGCCCGCAGCGTCGATCAGCCGCGACAGGTCCACCGGTGCGCAGACCCCGATGACAGAACAATTCACATTGACGATGCGCGCGCGGATCTCCGGCAGCGCCACCTTGAAGCGCTGCCAGTAGACCTCGTTGAAGCGGCTGCGCAGGGTTTCTGCCGTGGGTGTCGCATCCGCCAGCGGGACACGCACCACATGGCTTTGACCCAGGAACTGCATGTCGGCGCTGAAATGGTGTTCGACACGGGTGACGGTGACATTTTCACGCGCCAATGCCGCCTGACCTTCGGTCAGTTGCCCGGCGAATGCGGCGTGCAGCGCGGGAATGTCCAGATCGTCCAGCGGCTGGTTCAGGGTTTGCACAAAATCATGGCGCAGGTCGGCCACGGCACAGCCCAGCGCATTGGTGATCCCCGGGCGGGCTGGCACCAGCACGCGGGGCACGCCCAGCTCACGCGCAAGAGCGGCGGCATGCAACGGCCCTGCGCCGCCAAAGGCAAACAGGGCAAAGTCGCGCGGGTCCGCCCCCAGCGACAGCGACACCATGCGGATTGCCCCCGCCATCTTGGCATTGGCCATACGAATGACCGCATCCGCCGCGCCGTGGGCATCAACCCCCAGCGGCGCACCGAGTTCGCGGGCAAAGACCGCGGCAAGCTCCTCCATTCCGACGCCGCCCGCCACCGCGTTCAGCTTGGCGGTATTCAAGCGGCCCAGCAGCATGTTGGCATCCGAAATCGTCGGCCGCGTGCCGCCCTTGCCATAGCAGATCGGCCCCGGATCGGCCCCGGCGCTTTCCGGTCCGACCTCAAGCAGCCCCGCCGCATTGACCCGCGCGATGGAGCCGCCACCGGCCCCCACGGTGCGCACGTCGACCATGGGCACATGGATCGGCATGGCATATTCCACCTCGATCTCGTTCGAGACTGGCGGCGTGCCGTCGCGGATCAGCGCCACATCGGTGCTGGTGCCGCCCATGTCATAGGTCAGCAGGTTCGGCTCCGACGCGCGCCTGCCGGTATAGGCGGCGGCCATCACGCCAGAGGCGGGGCCGGACATCACCGTCTTGGCGGCCTCGCGCGCGACAAGGCGCGAGGACACCATGCCGCCATTGCCGTTCATCACCAGAACATCGCCGCGATAGCCCTTGGCCGCCAGCTCATCGCGCAGCCGCGCGACGTAGCGTTCCAGCAGCGGCTGCACAGAAGCATTGACCGCCGCCGTCACACCGCGTTCGAACTCGCGGCTTTCCGACAGCAGGCTGTGGCCGGTGGTGATGTAGCTGTTTGGCCATGTCTCCGCCGCGATTTCTGCGGCGCGCAGCTCATGCGCCGGATTTGCATAGGCATGCAGGAAATGGATCACCAGCGCCTCGCAGCCCGTGTCGATCAGTTGCCTGATCGCGGCGCGCAAAGCGTCCTCGTCCAGCGGGATCAGCACATTGCCCTGGGCGTCCATCCGTTCGGGCACTTCCAGCCGCAGGTCGCGGGGGATGATCGGCGTGAACTGCCCTTTCATCCCATAGGCCTGCGGGCGCGTGCGCCGCCCCAGTTCCAGCACATCGCGGAATCCGGCGGTGGTGATCAGCCCGGTGCGCGACAGTTTGCGTTCCAGCACCGCGTTGGTGGTGGTGGTGGTGCCATGCACGATCAAGCCGACCTCGCCCAGATCGACTTCGGCCTGTTCCAGTGCCGCCAGCACGCCAAAGGCCTGATTATCAAGGGTTGTCGGTGTCTTGGCGATGCGCATGGTGCCGCTTGCGCTGTCCACCATCACCAGGTCGGTAAAGGTGCCGCCGACATCCACACCAATGATGCTGCCCCTCGTTTCGGAGTGTTCCACGCCGGTGCCTTTCGCCAAACTCACTTGTGTACCAATAAAATCGCGAAGCGCCGCGTTTAGTCAACCGTTATGATGGTACTGGCGGTGACAGGGGTCTCGCCGACCACATAGGCGCGGTGGTCATTGGTGTTCAGCGTCACCCGGATTTCGTGGGACCCCGGGGGCAGGGGGCCGATGTGGTATTCGGGCGCAAAGAGCCGCCCCAGCTTCATCCCGCCCACATAGATATGGCCGTGTCCGGTGCCGGGCACATGGTAAAGCCCCATCAGATCCTCGGAAAAGGTGAAGTCGCTTGCCGTGATCCGCACCTGCCAGCCATCGCCCTCGGGCGTGGCGCCGATCGTGATCTCCGGCGCCGGTTCGCCGTCCCCCACGATGCAGATGTCGCCCATGCCGAAAAGGCCCACTTCGCCCGCGGCCCCGGCCTGTGCCGGGTCCGACATGCGCGCCTTGACGGTCACGTCCCCCGCATTGGCAAAGCTCAGGACCAGCGGCACCAGGGCGCCATGTGCAAAGGGGGTTTCGGGTTGGCGGATGCTGATATGGGCCGCATCCAGCGCCAGGGCGGAATGTCCGCTGGGCACCGGCAGCCCCTCCGCGCTGGCCGGGCTGTAAAGCGTCGCCGCCGCCACCGGGCTGGACACCGACAGCAGCCGGTCGGGCGCGCCCTGGTTGTCGATGCTCAGGAAAGCGCCAAGGTGGCTGTCGTCCATCGGCTGGGCCACCGCATTCTCGATCAGCAACCGGGAGGCGGCACCGCCAAAGCCTGCCAGCCAGACCGCAAGCGACAGCGCCGCAAGGGCCACAAGAACAAAAGCCGCTTTCAAATCCCGTTTCCCGTCGCCAGAGTGCCGCCATGAGACTGCGTGAGATCGTCATAGGCGTCAAGCTGGGCGCCTTGCTGCCCGCTGCGGCGCAGGCGCATGTGTCGGAGCAGGGATTTGTCCTGCTGCTGCCGACCGAAGTTTATACGGCGGCAGGTGTGGCGGCGGTGACGCTGACGGTGCTGGCATTGTTTGCGCTGCCCGGCGGTGCGGTCAGGGGGCTCTTTGCGCACCGCCCGCTTGCACCGCGACACTTCGAGCGCGCGCAGCAAATAAGCAGCCTTGTTTCGCTGATCTGCCTGTTTTTTGTGCTCTATCTTGGCGTCACCGGGCCGCGCGACCCGCTGTCGAACCTGATGCCGCTCAGCTTCTGGACCCTGGGCTGGGTGGCAGCGGTCAGCCTGTCGGGTGTTCTGGGCAACCTCTGGCGCTGGATCAACCCCTGGACCGGGCTTTACCAACTGCTGGGGCCGCTTCGGCCTGTCTTGAAGCTGCCTGCGGGGCTGGGCCGCTGGCCTGCTGTGGCGTTGCTGCTGGGCTTTGCCGCCTTCCTGCTGGCGGATATCGCGCCGGACGATCCGGCGCGGCTGGCGCGTTTCGTCGCGATCTACTGGCTGGTGACCTTTGCGGGCATGATCCTGTGCGGGCGGCGCTGGCTAGCGCATGTGGAACTGGGGCACGCGGTCTTTGCGGCCTTTGCCAGCCTCGCGCCCCTGCGTCTTTCGGGGCGTGCCGGGCTGGGCGGGCCGGGCTGGCGGCTGCTGGCGGACAGTCCCGCTCCGGCCGCCGGGATTTTCGCCCTGACCCTGCTGGCCGTGGGCAGTTTCGACGGGTTGAACGGGACATTCTGGTGGCTTGGCCGGATCGGTGTGAACCCGTTGGAATTTCCGGGCCGCTCCGCCGTGGTGGTGCAGACGCTGACCGGGCTGGCGCTGGCGTTTGCAGCACTTCTGGGTGTCTTTGCCCTGGCGGTCTGGCTGGGCCTGCGCCTTGCCCGGGCAGAGGTGCGCTATGCACAGGCCTTCGGCTGGCTTGCCCTCAGCCTGTTGCCGATTGCGCTGGTCTATCACATTGCCCATTACCTCACTACCTTTCTGGTCCAGATCCAATATGCCATCGCGGCGCTCAGCGATCCCTTTGCGTGCGGGGCGGACTGGCTGGGCATCCAGCCGTTCCGGGTGACCACCGGGTTCTTCAACAGCATCGACAGCGTGCGGGTGATCTGGGTGACGCAGGCGGGGCTGGTGGTGCTGGGGCATGTATGGTCGGTCCTGCTGTCGCATCGCATCGCGCTGCGGCTGTTCGGGGAGGGTCCGCGCGCCGCCGTGGCCACGCTGCCGCTCTCGATCTTCATGATTGCCTACACAATGCTCGGTTTGTGGTTGCTGGCCGCGCCAAAAGGGGCATGAATCGCCTTACCGGAATGCGATGTTCAGAAAATTCTGGACAAATTGCATGTATGCAAACAACATTCAGGGACAAACGGGAAACCGAAAATGGTCCCGCCCAACAGGGAGAGTTGGAATGACACCTAAACTGATGACAAATCGCCGTAGCGTACTGAAGGGTGCTGCCGCCGGCGGGCTTCTGGCCGCCGCACCTCTGGCCGCCCGCTTTGCCAGCGCACAATCTAGCGCACCGATCAAGATCGGCTTTCAGCAGCATTCGACCGGCATCGGCGCCGCCTATGGCCGCTGGTACGGGCGCACCACCGAGGCCGCCGTCAAGATGATCAACGACGCGGGCGGCATCAATGGCCGGCCGGTGGAGATCGTGGCCGAGGATGACGGCACAGACCCCAAGCGCGGCGCGGAAGTGCTGGAGAAATTCGCGAACCAGTCGGGCTGCGACGTGGCTTTCGGCACGCTGTTCAGCCATGTGGTGATCGGCTCCGCCCCGGCCGCGGGCGAGCTGAAACTGCCTTATTTCGTGGTTTCCGAAGGGCATCACGTCGCCAGCGGCATGTTGAACCGCTATACCCTGCAACCCGGCATCACCGACGTGAAAAGCCAGGTCCAGGCGATGGCGCCCTACGTGTCGGAGAATCTGGGCAAGAAGGTCACGATGATCTATCCCGACTTTGCCTTTGGTCACGACCACCGCGACTATTTCTCGGCGGCGATCAAGGAGCAGGGCGGCGAGGTGCTGGAGATGATCGCGATCCCGCCGACCGAGACCTCCTTTACCAAGTATTTCCCCAAGATCCCGCGCGATACGGAAGTGATCTATCACGTGATGGTCGGCCCTGCCGTTCTGACCTTCGTCAAGGAGCTGGGCGAATTCTTTGGCCCCTCGCGGCCCGAGATCTTTGGCTTCATCGACTCGCTCGAAGCGGTTGATCTGGCGTCGCCGGGGCTGGAATTCCTCGAAGGCACCTATTTCTGGGAGGGCAACCCGCGCTACGCGCAGGAGGACCAGACCAGCCATGACAAGATGTTTCGCGAGGCGGTGGGCGTGGATGCCAACGGCGCGTCCGTGTCGGACCCCAAGGATGTCTCGACCTATGCCCATATGTTCGGCTGCTGGGAAACCCTGCACGTCATCAAGGCCGGGATGGAGGCCGCCGGTTACCAGGGCCCCGAAGACCGCGCCAAGCTGATCGAGGCAGTCGAGGCGATGACCGACATGCCGCAAAGCGATGCGCACCCGCAGGGTCCGAAACGCTTCAACGGCAAGACGCACCAGGTTTTCGGCGTGCAATACATCTCGAAAGTCGAAGAGGGCAAACTGGTCAAGGTGCATACGACCTCCATCGAGGATACGCTCTATCCCGATGAAGTCGATTACACCTCGATGTCCTTCTGAGGAGCCCGCGCCGGGGTTTCGGACCCCGGCGCATATCATCAGACATATGGATTTCGGACCTCACCTTCTTCTTGCCGTGCTGGAAGGCGCCGTTGGCGCTGCGGTGCTGGCACTTACGGCGCTTGGCCTCAGCCTCGTGTTCGGCGTGATGCGCGTGGTCAACGTGGCGCATGGCGAATTCTTCATGCTCGGCGCGGTGATCGCCTGGTTTGTGGCCACCTCCATCGGCGGACATCCGGCGGTTGGCTTTGTCGCCGCTCTGGCGCTGGCGCCGCTGATCGCGGGGCTGGTGGCGGTGCTGGTGGACCGTCTGATCCTGAAGCCGGTGAAATACGACCCCGAAGCGACCATCGTCGGCACCATCGGGGTGCTTTACATCCTGCAACAGACCGCGCTGATGACCTATGGCCCCGAGGCGCGGCCCGTCGAGCCGCCCTTCAGCCACCGCATCGCGCTGCCCTGGTTCGAATGGGGCGAGAACGGCTTTGCCATGTTCTATCCCTGGGGGCTGAGCACCAACAGCTACAAGCTGTTCGTGATCGGCGCCGCCATCGTGATCCTGCTGGCCTTCTGGCTGATCATGACCCGCAGCAAGGCGGGGCTGATCATGCGCGCCACGCAGCTTGACCGCGAAACCGCGCTGGCCTTCGGCATCCCGGTCTCGCGGGTCTATTCCATCGTCTTTGGCCTTGGCGCGGGGCTGGCGGCACTGGCTGCCGTGCTGATCGTCCCGATCCAGCAGGCGCATTACCTGATGGGCCACGACCCGCTGCTGCTGAGTTTCATCGTGGTGATCATCGGCGGGCTGGGTTCCATTCGCGGGACTGTCCTGGCGGCGGTGCTGATCGGCATGTCCGACGGCATCATCTCCGTCTTTCTCAGCCCGACATTGTCCAAGATCATCGCAACCCTGCTGGTGGCGCTGGTGCTGGTGTTCCGCCCGCAGGGCCTGTTCGGAAAGAAACCGGCATGAGCATCGGCACCCGATCCACATTCCTTCACCTTGGCCTTATCGCGCTGCTGTTTGTGCTGGCCTTCGTGCTGCCCAGCTATCACCAGGGCAACCTCGCGCGGATCATGGTGCTGGCGACCTATGCCATCGGATATAACGTGCTGTTCGGCTATACCGGGCTCTTGAGCCTTGGTCATGCGATGTTCTTTGGCGCGGGCATGTACGGGCTGGGGCTGGCGATGCAATACGGCGGGCTGGGGGTGATCCCGGCCTTTGCGGTTGCGCTGATCTGTGCGGCAGCGCTGTCGGCCGTGGTGGCGCTGCTGGCGCTGCGCACCATCGGGGTTGCCTTCATGATCGTGACACTGATGTTCGCGCAGGCGGGCTATCTGACCGTGCTTTATTTCGGGGCCTGGACGCGCGGCGACGAAGGCTTTGTCATCGCGCAATCGGCCCGCCAGATCGCGGGGCTGGACCTGACAGCGCCGACCACGCGCTACCTGGCCGCGCTGCTGCTGTTTTCCGCCGCCTTGCTGATCACCGCGCGGATGATGCAGGTGAGCTTTGGCAGCGTGCTGATCGGCGTGCGCGAGAACGAGGAGCGCACCCGGATGCTGGGTTATGACGTGTTCCGGCACAAGCTGGCGGCAGTGATCATCTCCGGCACCATCTCCGGCGCTGCCGGGGCGGGATATGCGGTGCTTTTCGGCTATGTCGGGGCGACCTTCACCTCGGTGCAATATTCGATCTTTCCGCTGCTCTGGGTGCTGCTGGGCGGGGCGGGCACCACCATCGGGCCACTGGTCGGCACGCTCTTCATGTTCTACCTGATTGATTATTCCAGCGGGCTGACCAATGCCTATATGCTGATTGCAGGCGTGGTGCTGGTGCTGCTGACGCTGTTTGCGCGGGCCGGCCTGGTGGGCGAGATCCGCAAACGCTGGGTGGCGTGGCTGCCATGATCCTGCTTGAGACAAAGGGGCTGACACGGGTCTATGGCGGGCTGACAGCGGTGGATGGGGTGGATTTCGCCCTGCCGAAAGGTGAGGTGCATGCGCTGATCGGGCCGAATGGCGCGGGCAAGAGCACCTTTGTCGGCATGATTTCGGGCCGTATTCCGGCCAGTTCCGGCGAGGTCTGGTTCGACGGGCAGAATGTCACTCCGCTGCCCGCCCATGCGCGGATCCGGCGCGGCATGGCCTATACCTTTCAGATCACGGCGGTCTATGCACGGCTTTCGCTTGCCGACAACCTGGCGCTGGCGCTGCGCAGCCGGGACCGGGGGGCGGCGCTGGCCGCACTGGACCGGGTCGGGCTGGCCGACCGCGCCGACCAGATGACCGGCGATCTGGCCTATGGACACCAGCGCCTGCTGGAAATCGCCATGGGCGTGGCGCAGAAACCCCGGCTGCTGATCCTGGACGAGCCCACCCAGGGCCTGGCCGAAAGCGAGATCGAGGGGTTCAACGCCCTGATCCGCGAACTTGCCGGGGAAACCACCATCCTGCTGATCGAGCATAACATGAACGTGGTGATGGCCCTGGCCGACCGTATCACGGTGCTGGAAATGGGCCGCATCCTGGCCTCCGGCACACCGGCGGAGATCCACGCCAACCGCGCGGTGCAAGATGCCTATCTGGGGACCGGATGATGCTGAAGCTCGACCAGATATCCACCGGATACGGCCCGATCCAGGTGCTGTTCGATTTCAGCCTTGAGGTCCGCGCCGGTGAGGTGCTGTGCCTGATGGGGCGCAACGGTGCGGGAAAATCCACGGCGATGAAGGCGATCATGGGCCTGTTGCCGTTGAGCGGCGGGCAGATCAGCCTGGACGGTACGCCGGTCAGCACGCTGCCCGCCCATGAGGTGCCGCGCCGGGGCATCGGATATATCCCGCAGGGCAGGCGGCTGTTCACCGAGATGACGGTGGCCGAGAACATCCAGATCGGGCTCATGACACGGGGCAAGGGGGCAGAGACCCGCGAGCGGGTGCTGGACATGTTCCCGCGTCTGCGCGAACGGCTGGACCAGCGGGCCGAGACGCTCTCTGGCGGTGAGCAGCAGATGCTGGCCACGGCGCGCGCGCTGTGCCTGGAGCCGCGGGTGCTGTTGCTGGACGAGCCGACCGAGGGGTTGCAGCCGTCGATGATCCAGCTGATCCGCGAGACGGTGGAAAAGATGCGGGAGGCGGGGGTGGCGATCATTCTGGTAGAACAGAGGATCGAAGCCGTGCTGCAGATCGCCGATCGCGTCGCCTTTATCGAGAATGGCCATGGTCGCGAGGTGGTGGACACCGGGCTTCTGCGTGGTGACCGTCGGTTGTTCGAGAAATACGTGGGCGTGTAGGAGGCGGAGTTTTCAAAAACTCCGGCCCGTTTTCTTCAAAGAAAACGGGGTTGTGCAGCGTCGTTGGCGGCGTAGCAGCGGCCTGCGGTTGTTTGGGAAAAATGCTGGCGTTCAGAAGTCGGAGTTTTCAAAAACTCCGGATCGTTTTCTTCAAAGAAAACGGTGGCTTGCAGCGTTGTTTTGAGGTGCATGAGCGATGCAATTCTGGCAATGGTCGCAACTTGGTGGACTGCGATTGCTTGTACGTTGACCGGCGGTTGCTCGGGAAAGAATTGGGCGTGCAGAAGTCGGAGTTTTCAAAAACTCCGGACCGTTTTCTTCAAAGAAAACGGGGCTATCGACAGGCTCAGACCAGCTTGGCCAGCAAAGCCTCGAAGATTGCCGCTTCTTCGGTGCTCAGGGGGGCCATGGTCTCGGCCCGTGCGGCCAGCGCCTGTGCTTCGGCACGTTTGAACTGTGCCTTGCCTTCGGCGGTCAGATCCACCAGCCGCAGCCGCTGGTCGTTCAGGTCGGGCCGCGAGGTCACCAAACCCTTTGCCTTCAACCGCCCCACCACGCCCTTGATGGTGGCGCTGTCCATGGCGGTCTCCCGGCCCAGCCGGTTCTGCGACAGGGGGCCCTGTTCGAACAGCCGCGCCAGGGCGGCGAATTGCGTTGGCGTCAGCCCGTCCACATGGCGGGCAAAGATTGCCACATGCCGCTGGTTCGCCCGACGCAGGTTGAATCCAACCTGTGTGGACAGCTGATAGGCTTCATCCGTGATCTCTGTTTCACTCATAGGGAAATTATTGACAGTTTGCGCGGGCTCCCGCAACATCTGCTTGTACACCAACAATCGGGAATGACATGACCGATACCGCGCATTATCACCGCCCCGACACGCTGGAAGCTGCCCTTGCCCGGCTGGCGCAGGGCGATTGCCGGATCGCGGCGGGCTGTACCGACCTGTTTCCCACAACCCAGCACAAGGCGCTCGGCGGGTCGATTCTCGACATCACCGCCATCGGCGCGTTGCGCGGCGTCACCCGGGCCGATGCGGGCCTGCGCATCGGTGCGGCGACCACCTGGTCCGATCTGATCTGTGCCGATCTGCCACCGGCCTGCGACGGCCTGAAGCTGGCGGCGCGCGAGGTCGGTGCAAAACAGATCCAGAACCGGGGTACGATTGCGGGCAACCTGTGCAATGCATCGCCCGCAGCTGACGGGGTGCCGCCCCTGCTGACCCTGGATGCGGTGGTCGAAGTGGCATCCGCAAGCGGCACCCGCAGCATCGCGCTGGCCGATTTCATCACAGGGCCGCGCCAGACCGCACTTGGCCCGGGTGAAATGGTGACTGCCGTGCTGATCCCCGAGGCGGCGCTGACGGGGCAGGGGCATTTCCTGAAACTGGGGGCGCGGCAGTATCTTGTGATCTCCATCGCCATGACCGCAGCGCGGATTGTTCTGCAGGACGGCGTGGTTGTGCAGGCCGCGCTGGCTGTCGGATCCTGCGGTCCGGTCGCCACCCGTCTGCCGGGGGTGGAGGCGGCGCTGATCGGCAAGCCACTGGACCCCGCAGCGATTACAGACAGCGCCGTCGCCGCTGCGCTGCGCCCGATGGACGACATGCGTGCCACGGCCGGTTATCGCAGTACCGGCGCCGCCGAACTGCTGCGCCGCACCCTCGCCGCACTGCAAGTGGAGGAGCCGGCATGAACATCCACAGGGCCAAGGGACAAGAGATCACCCTGACCATCGGCGGCGCCTCCCGCCGCATTGACACCGCGCCGGGCCGGCGCCTGTCAGAGGTCCTGCGCGAGGATCTGAACCTGAAAAGCGTCAAGATCGGCTGTGACGCAGGCGATTGCGGGGCCTGCACGGTGCTGATCGACGGGCGGCAGGAATGTGCCTGTCTGGTCCCGGCGGTACAGGCCGATGGCCGGACCGTCGAAACCCTGGAAACGGCTGAACCGGTGTTGCGCGCGCAGCTACAGCAGGCCTTTCTGGCCAAGGGGGCCGCGCAATGCGGGATCTGCACGCCGGGCCTGATGATGGCGGCAATGGAATTGCTGCGCGACACACCGACACCCGACGAAGCCCAGGTCGAGGATGCGCTTGCCGGGGTGCTGTGCCGTTGCACCGGATACCGCAAGATCATCGCGGCTGTCATGGCCGCCACCACGCCCGCGCAGATGCAGGACATGCCCCAGGCAGGTGCCGCCGTGGGCCGCGCCATCCCCCGGCTCGACGGGGCGCGCAAGGTGGAAGGGACAGAGATATTTGGTGCCGATTATGCACCCGAAGGCGCGCTTCTGGTCCGCGCGGTGCGCAGTCCGCATTACCATGCCGGTTTCAGCTTTGGGGATACGGAACGCTGGGCCGCGCAGATTCCGGGGATTGCCTGCGTGATCACCGCCGCCGATATCAGGGGCGAGAACCGCTATGGCGTGATCCCGCCGCTGGCCGATCAGCCCGCACTGGCCGAGGAATTCGCCCGCTACAGGGGCGAGGCCGTGGCGCTGGTGGTCGGCACGCCTGAGGCGGTCGAACCGCTGGATCTGGACAGCTTTCCCGTCACCTGGTCGCCGTTGCCCCATACCCTGACGGAGGCAGAGGGCATGGCCGCCGATGCGCCGCAGCTGCATGGCGACAGGCCCGAAAACACCCTGATCCGCGGCCGCGTGGCCTGCGGCGCGCCGGATGCCGCGCTGGCGGAAGCGGCCCATGTGGTCACCGGACATTTCGAGACCTCCTATGTCGAACACGCCTATATCGAACCCGAGGCAGGGGCGGCCTGGCTTGAGGGCGATAGGCTGGTGATCCAGGCCTGCACCCAGGCCCCGGTCATGGACCTGGAGGACACGGCGCGGGTTCTGGGCCTGCCGCATGACCGGCTGCGCATCATACCGGCGGCGGCGGGGGGTGGCTTCGGCTCCAAGCTGGACGTGACGCTGCAGCCCTTGCTGGGGCTGGCGGTGCTGAAAACCGGCAAGCCCTGCCGCATGGTCTTCAGCCGCACGGAATCCATGCAGGCCAGCACCAAACGCCATCCCGGCACGATGGAGGCGCGCATCGGGGCCGATGCGGAAGGCCGCATCACCGCGATGACCTTTCATGGCGATTTCAACACCGGGGCCTATGCCAGCTGGGGGCCAACCGTGGCCACGCGGGTGCCGGTCCATGCCTCGGGCCCCTATCTCACGCCAAATTACCGCGCCACCAGCCGCGCGGTGCATACCCATGGCCCCACCTCCGGCGCCTTTCGCGGTTTCGGCGTGCCGCAGGCGGCGATCACGCAGGAAATGCTCTATGACGAGTTGGCGCAGGCCTGCGGTATGGACCGGCTCGCCTTTCGCCTGCGCAATGCCCTGCGCGATGGCGACAAGTCACCCTGCGGGCAGGTGATGCAATCGGTCGGGCTGGTGGAATGTCTGGAGGCGCTGCAACCGCATTGGGAAGCGGCGCAGCGCGCAGTTGCGGCCTTCAACGCGGCCTCTGACACGCGCAAGCGCGGCATCGGCATCGCTTCCTGCTGGTATGGCTGCGGCAATACCGGCCTGCCGAACCCGTCCACCATCCGCATCGGCATCACCGCCGAAGGGCGGTTGAAGCTGCATCAGGGGGCCACGGACATCGGGCAGGGGTCGAATACCGTGATCACGCAGATTGCGGCGGATGCCATCGGCATTGCCATCGCAGCCATCGACATCATCGGCCCCGACACCGCCCTGACGCCGGATTGTGGCAAGACCTCTGCCTCGCGCCAGACCTTCATCACCGGGCGCGCGGCCGAGGCGGCAGGACGTGCCCTGCGCGCGGCGATCCTGCGCCAGACCAACCTGGCCGAGGCCGAGCAGATCACCCTGCGCGATGGCCGGTTGACGGTCACACAAGGCGGGCAAACCCGCGAAATCGGCCTGTCGGACATGGTGCCGGATGCACAGGGATATGTCATCGCTGCCGAGGAAACCTATGATCCGCCCACCACCGGGCTGGATGCGGACGGGCAGGGCACCCCCTATGCGCTTTACGGCTATGGGGCGCAGATGGCCGAAGTCGAGGTGGACATGGCCCTTGGCACCACAAAGGTCCGCCATATCGTCGCCGCCCATGATGTGGGCCGGGTCATCAATCCGCTGCTCGCCGAAGGTCAGATCGAGGGCGGGATTGCCCAGGGTCTTGGGCTGGCGCTGATGGAGGAATACCTGCCGCGGCAGACCGAGAACCTGCACAATTACCTGATCCCCACCATCGGGGACATGCCGCCGGTGACTTCGGTCCTGATCGAAAAGCCGGACCCGGAAGGCCCGATGGGGGCCAAGGGGCTGGGCGAACATGTTCTGATCCCGACCGCACCCGCGATCCTGAATGCGATCCGCGATGCCTCGGGGGCGAAAATCACCAAAGTGCCGGCATTGCCCCATCGGGTGCTGGCCGCGATCAAGGCGTCACGCCAATGACCAAGCCAGAGAAAATCCGCTGCGATGCCTGCCCGGTGATGTGCTACATCGCCGAAGGCCGGGCCGGGGCCTGCGACCGTTATGCAAACGAGAACGGGCAGATCATCCGGTGCGATCCCCTGACCATCCTGGACCGGCGGATTGCCAAGGGCGACGCGGTCAAACCCTTTCTCGCCGCCGACTGGGACGGCACATCGGCGTCGGGCGATGATGTGGTTGTCTCTGCCATCGGGGCGGGAACCACCTATCCGGATTACAAGCCGGCCCCTTTCATTGTCAGCCGCGAGATTGACGGGGTGGATTTTGTCACCGTGGTGACGGAGGCGATCTTTTCCTATTGCGGGGTCAAGGTGAAGATCGACACCGACCGCCACCTGGGGGCGGAGGCTGCCACCGTGCGCGCGAAGGGCGAGGCGGTGGGCCATGTGATGACCTCCGAATACGGCTCGCAGATGTTGTCGCTGGGCGGGGTCGATCACCTGACGGGCGGTGAAAAATCCGAAGGGCGCGTCACCTGCGACACGCTGCTGCGCCTGTGCAACGGCGAAGCGGTGGAGCTGAGCATCGACGGTGGTTCCACCGTGGTGGTGCAGGCCGGTGCGGCGCCCATCGTGGACGGCCAGCAGGAAAGCCGGATGCGGGTCGGATGTGGTTCTGCCACCATCGGCATGTTCGCGGTGCAGTGGCAGGGGCTGGTGGATGAGGTGGTGGTGGTGGACGACCACATCACCGGGGTCGTGTCGGAACATCAGGCGGGCAAGGTGATCGACTGGCCCGAGACCGGCATCAAGATCAATGGCAGACGCTCCACCCCGGGGCGCTATTTCAAGGTGGCCGAACCCGGCCTGGGCTGGGGCGGCACCGATATCGACGACCCGCTGAAGATTCTCGGCCCCTGGCGCGCAGCCAAGGGCGCGCGGCCCGGTCTGTCGCTGCTCATGGTCTCCACAACGGGCGAGCATTCGGCCTATTACGTGCTCAACGACGATCTGGAACCAGAACCGCAGCCGATGCCCGAGGCGCTGAAACCCTCGGTCGATCTGATTGCGGAAAATTGCGAGCCTGCGCTTTGCACCGTGCTGTTCATGGGGGGCGCGGGAGGCTCGCTGCGCTCGGGGGTCACGCGCAACCCGATCCATCTGACCAATTCGGTGAAACAGGACCGCACCCGCGTGACCATTGGCGGCGCGCCGACCTATCGCTGGCCGGGGGGCGGGATCACGGTAATGGTGGATGTCACCCAGGTGCCTGCGGGGGCCTTCGGCTATGTGCCAACCCCGGCGCTGGTGGCGCCACTGGAATTTACCGTGCGCCGCGCCGATTACGAGGCGCTTGGCGGGCACGGCACCCAGGTGCGCGACCTGAAGGACGTGCTGGCACGGGGCGGCGAATACGGACGCGCATCGCGGGTACTGGGGGATGGCGCGTGAGCGCGGAACCCCAGGCGCATATCCTGCCGGACGGGCGGCGGCTGCACCTGAACCATGGCCCCATCGACCTGATCATAGAGGTGACCGGGGGCGATGCCACCGCCTGTTACGCAACGGCGACGGCGCGGTTTCAGACCCTGCTTTCGGGGCTGGTGGCGGAACTGCCGGTGCTGCGCAGACCCGTTGATGCCGGCACAAGGGTCACCGACCCGGTCGCGCGGCGCATGGTGCAGGCGGTCAGGCCTTACGAGGACACCTTTGTCACGCCGATGGCCGCTGTCGCGGGGGCGGTGGCGGATGAAATCCTGGCGGCTGTTCTGGCCGAACACCACGCTGGCAAGATCTATGTCAACAACGGCGGCGACGTGGCGTTCCACCTGGAAACGGGGCATCAGATTACGGCAGAGGGGCCCGCGGGCCCGATCCACATCACCGCCGGGGATACCGCGCGCGGGCTTGCGACCTCCGGCTGGCGTGGGCGCAGCCATTCGCTGGGCATTGCCGATGCGGTCACCGTGGCCGCCACGACAGCCGCTGCTGCGGATGTGGCAGCAACACTGATCGCCAATGCCGTGGATCTGCCGGGTCACCCGGCCATCAGGCGGGTCCCGGCCCGTGCGCTCAGCCCCGACAGCGACCTTGGCGACAGGCTTGTCACCACCGAAGTCGGGGCGCTGGATGCAGCCGAAATCGTCGCGGCCCTCGCCCGCGGACAGGCCCTGGCCAACAGCCTTTGCCGGCGCGGATTGATTGATCAGGCGGTGCTGGGCCTTGCGGGCCGGACCGTCCATGCCACCCATACCCAAGGAGCCATCCCAAATGTCTGACTTTCCCATCCGCAAGATGCAACTGATCCTGGAAGAGGTCCATCACGACGGCGGCCCGCTGCCCGAGGTCCCGCGCAAGCTGGGGGCCATCATCGCCTGTGTGAAGAACCCCTTTGCCGGACGCTATGAGGCGGATCTGCAACCGGCCATGGAGGATCTGAAGCCATTGGGGGCGGAGATGAGCGAACGCCTGGTCGCCGCACTTGGCGGCAAGGAGGGCATCGACGGCTATGGCAAGGGGGCCATCGTCGGCGAAAACGGCGAGCTGGAGCATGCGGCACTCTGGCATGTACCGGGGGGCTATGCGATGCGCGGGCTGCTGGGGCGGTCCAATGCCATCGTGCCCTCCTGCATGAAGCGCGGCGGCGTGGGCAGCAGGCTGGACGTGCCGCTGGGCCATATCAACGCGGCCTATGTCCGCAGCCATTTCGACGGGATCGAGGTGGGCCTGCCCGACGGGCCGCGCGCGGATGAGATCGTCTTTGCCCTTGCCATGTCCTGCGGCGGGCGGGTGCATTCGCGCATGGGCGGGCTGGAGGTCTGGCAGGTGAAGGGGGAAGACGGGCTGCGTTAGGGGCGGTTGGCGGTCTTTTCCTTTGCTCAGATCCGGATGTTTCGCGGGACGCTGAGGAGGGAGAGCAGGCCCGGTTCGAGCAACTCCCGGCCCGGCGTGTTTGTTGTGGCCGGTTGCCGCTGCACCGCGTTTGAGACCTGTCAAAGATGACATGTCATTTTTGACATGTCATCTTTTGCGGTAGGTTCGCAGGCGTGTCGGAGGCAACCCGGGGCAACATTGGATAGGTGACAAAGACGCGAGGTTGATCGCTCTGCTGCCGGTACTGTCCGGTGGACACGCCGAGTATCCCAGGCCTGCATGAAATGAACTGCGCGATATGACCTGTCATAAAAGACATGTCATTTTTGACATGTCATCCTGATAGCAGGCGTAGAAACAGGACTTCGGCAATGCCGTCGCACGATCTGGTGTGCCGCGGCGCGCTGCCACCGGCCGGTCGGCAACAACCGTTTTCAAAGGCCCTCAGACCTTTTTCTGACGTCCGAACCAGCCTTTCTTGACCGGCGCTTCCGTAGCCGCCTCGACGGGTTCAGCACCGCCCAGCGCCTGCTGGAAGTTGGAAAAGAACTGGTCGGCCATCTTCTTGGCAAAGCCGTCGATGATCCGGCTGCCCAATTGCGCCAGCTTGCCGCCCACCTTGGCATCCACCTCGTAGTGCAGGATAGTCTTGTCGCCCTGCGCCTCAAGACGCACCTGCGCGCCGCCCTTGGCAAAACCGGCAGCGCCGCCCTTGCCTTCGCCGCTGATGGTCAGGCTTTCCGGCGCCGCCATGTTGCTGAGGAATACGGCCCCCTTGAAGGTCGCCTTTACCGGCCCGACCTTTTGCACCACTGTGGCCTCGAACCCCTGTTCGGCTGAACCTGACATCTCCTGGCAGCCGGGGACGCAGACCTTGAGGACTTCGGGGTCAAGAAGCGCCGCGAAAACGCTGTCGCGGTCGGCATCTATGGTCTTTTGATCGCTCAGGTTCATCTGCTGTCTCCCTAGTTCGTCATGTTTCCCCACGCGAAATCCTGCCGGGTCTGGCAGATGTACTAGGGGCGGAGGCCACAACGCGCTATTGGACTTTGGTTGGGGGCAGGGGCATGAGCCTAAGACCTTTTGGCTAGATACCTGCGCGGGAAATGCTGCTAATCTTTGCCCATGAAAACAGATGAAATGCCGATGACGGATATGCTCACCCCCGAGACCCCGGGCAAATGGGCCCTGATCGTGGATGATCATCCCCTGTTCTGCGACGCGCTGGAGCTGACGCTCAGATCCGTGGCCGCCTATACCGACGTGCGCAGGACGCATTCGCTGGCCTCTGCGCTGGAGGAACTGGGGCAGGCCGCACCACCGGACCTTGTGCTGCTCGACCTCAACCTGCCGGATGTCAGCGGGCTGGACGGTCTTTTGCGGCTCAGGCGGCAGGTCGGGGATGCCCATGTGATCATCGTGACCTCGGTCACCGACAACGCGGTGATCAATGGCGCCATCGCGGCGGGGGCATCGGGATTTGTACCGAAACACAGCAGCCGGGGCACCTTCAAGGAGGCCATCGACGCCATCCGCTCGGGTCAGGTCTTTACGCCCAGCGGGTTTGTCGCCGGGGAGGGCGCGGCCGAAGACAACGTGAACCTGCGCCGCCTCACCTCGCTGACCAACCAGCAGGCCCGCATCCTTGAATTGATCTGCGCGGGCAAGCTGAACAAGCAGATTGCCTATGAGCTGTCGATCGCGGAAACCACCGTCAAGGCGCATGTGACAGCGATCATGCGCAAACTTGGCGTGCAGAACCGGACACAGGCGGTTCTGGTCGCCCATGAAGCCCAGTTCACATCCCAGTTGCCAAGTGACGAAGAGCGCCGCTAGTCTGCGTTGAGGGAGGCGCGATGTGGCAATTCAGCAAGAGGTTGAACCGCTGACGGGGGTGCGGCATGCATTGTGCCGCGGCCAGGTCGATGCGTCCCATCCCGATCCCATCGGCGTGCTCCGCCAGGCTCTGGGCGCAGCACCCATGGCGGTGGTGGCGCTGTTCATTTCACCCGCCGCCGATTTCGACAGGCTTGTGCGCGAGGCCGATGCCGCCTTTGGCGAGGCCGAGGTGGTGGCCTGCACGACCGCCGGAGAAATCGGGGCGGGGGGTTATGCCGAGAACACGGTCATCGCCATCGGTTTCCCGCAGGCCCATTTCGCCGCCACCTCGATCCTGATCGAGGATCTGGGCGGAGGTTCTTCGCAGGCCCTGCAGGACCGTATCGCCCTGGAACGCGTCGCCCTGCAGGAGGCGCATCCGGACAAGCGTCATGGCTTTGCCTTTCTGCTGGTGGACGGGCTGTCGCTGCGCGAGGACATGCTGACCGTGGCCATCGCGCCGGCGCTGCGTGACATGGCACTGTTCGGCGGCTCTGCAGCGGATGGCGTGGATTTCGGCCATACGCGCGTCGCGCTGAATGGTCGTGCCTGCGAAAATGCGGCGGTGCTGACCCTGATCCAGAGCGCATTGCGGGTGAAGGTCTTCAGCATCGACCACCTGGTCCCGACCGACCGCCAGATGGTTGTGACCGGCGCCGACCCGGACCGGCGCATCGTCAAGTCGATCAATGCGGAACCTGCCGCGCAGGAATATGCGCGGCTTGTGGGCAAGGACCCCCAGCAGTTGGACCAGTTCACCTTTGCCTCCCATCCCGTGGTGGTGCGCATTGGTAGAAACCATCACGTGCGGGCGATCCAGCAGGTCAAGGAGGGGGGCGAACTGCTGTTTTTCTCCGCCATAGACGAGGGGATGGTGCTGACCCTGGCCGACCCTCTGGACATGGTCGACCACCTGCGGCGCAAGCTGGACGAGCTGGCGGATGCCGGTGCGCTTACCGATATCGTCGGCTGCGATTGCCTGCTGCGCCGGATCGAGGCCGAGCAGAAACAAACCACCCGCGCAGTGTCGGCGGTGCTCGCCGATCACCGTGTGATCGGCTTTTCCACCTACGGGGAACAGATCGGCGCGCTGCATGTCAATCACACGATGACCGGCGTGGCGATCTATGCGCCGGAGGAAGATGCGGAGTGACCCGGTGTCGGTGATCAACCCCGCAGATTCGATCGAGCGGCAGAACGAGAAACTGTTGCAGATCACCCAGGCCCTGATGCGCCGGGTGGAACAGAAGAACGAACAATCCGGCGTCGCCTATGCCCAGTTCGAACGCGCCGCCCTGCTGGAAGTGCAGGTGCGCGAACGGACCATCGACCTGGAACGCACGCTTGAACTTTTGCAGGAGTCGAATGCCCGGCTCGAAGTGGCCAACCGCGAAACCGCCATCGCGCGCGAAAACCTGACCGAAGCGATTGAAACCATCAGCGAAGGATTTGCCCTGTTTGATCCCAGTGACCGGCTGGTGCTGTTCAACAGCCGGTTCTGCCGCGATCTGTCCGACATCGAGCCGCAGTTGTGCGAGGGGCTGTCCTTTGACGCCTATGTCGACCTGATTTCATCCAGCAGGTACCTGTCCCTGACCGCAGAGGTGACCCCGCAGAAATGGGCGCAACAGCGCACCCGGCGGCACCGCGACAACCATGTGGTGTTCAATGTCAGCCTGATCCATGACCGCTGGCTGCAGGTCAGCGAACACCGGACCGCGCGCGGCGGCACAGTGATTTTGCAGACGGATGTGACCAATATCATCCGGCTGGAACGCAAGGAGCGCGAGAAACTGCGTGATGAACAGGCCCAGATCCTGCGGGCCACGCTGGATCACCTCGACCAGGGGGTCTGCATCTTTGACCGGCACCGCAAGCTGATCGGCTGGAACCGGCGCATGGACTACCTGCTGGACCTGCCGCCGCAGGATACCGACCTGGGCCGCAATTTTGTGGTCCTGCTGGAGCGGCTGAACCGGCAACTGACCTTCCAGGACAGTTTCGACAGCCAGATGCTGATCGACTGGGCCGGGCAGGAAAGCGGGCGCAGGCCCATCGCCTTTGAGGTGACAGGCGACAACAACAAGGTGCTGAGCATCTTTGCCCAGGAAATGCCGGACCGGGGTTTCGTGATCAGCTTTACCGATGTCACCGCCGAAAGAGGGGCCGCGCGGGCGCTCGCCGAGATGAACGAGATGCTTGAACGCCGGGTGCAAAGCCGGACCCGCGAGCTGGGAATTGCGCTCTCCGAAGCGGAACGGGCCAATGCTTCCAAGTCGCGCTTTGTCGCGGCGGCCAGCCATGATCTGTTGCAACCCCTGTCGGCGGCCAAGCTCTTTGTCTCGGCCCTCTCCGAACAGATCGAGGCACCGGACCAGCGCGGGATTGTCGAAAAGGCAGAGACGGCGCTGGCCTCGGTCGAGCAGATCATCGAGGCGCTGCTGGACATCTCTCGGCTGGATGCCGAACACCCGACCTTTGACATCCAGCCGGTGCATCTGAGCGCCATTCTGGCACCCCTGCGCGATGAGCTGACACCGGTGGCGCAGGCCAAGGGGATAGAACTCTCTGTGGTCGATTGCGGGCTGTCGGTACGCTCCGATCCCGGCTACCTGCGCCGGATCGTGCAGAACCTGGTATCCAACGCGGTGCGCTATACGGAAACCGGCCGCGTGCTGGTGGGGGTGCGGCGGCGCGGCGGGATGGCACAGCTTCAGGTCTGGGATACCGGACCGGGCATCGCCGAAGAGGAACAGGAAGCGATCTTTCAGGAGTTCCAGCGGCTCTCTGCGCATCAGAAGGAACATAGCCTGGGCCTGGGCCTGGCGATTGTGGAACGCGCCTGCAAATCGCTGGGCCACCGGTTGCAGCTGACCTCGGCACCGGGCCGGGGCAGCCTGTTCTGCGTGGATGTGCCGGTTGTCGAAGGGCGGCAGGACCCGATCGTGCTGGCCCGCGAGCGGCCCGAAACCTCTGATCTGGAACGCAAGGGCGACATCGTGTTCCTGGTGGAAAATGACGAAAATCTTGCCAATGCGCTGGTCCTGATGATGGAAGGCTGGGGGGCAGAGGTGATCCACAGCCGCACCGGCGAGGACGCGTTGAAACTGCTGGCCGACATCGACCTCAGACCCGATGCGCTGGTGCTGGATCACCAGCTTGGCGAGGGCATGTCCGGCCTGGATCTGCTGTGCCGGATCCGCGCGCTGCATGGCGATGTGCCGGTGCGCCTGATATCTGCCGACCGCGGATTGGAACTGGAACGCGCCTGCCGGGAACTTGGCGTGAACCTGCTGCCGAAACCCATTGATAAAAGTAAGTTATTCGCGTTTCTGAACAGCTAGGCATGTCGCCCGGCCACCGGATGCGCCCGGAATTGCGCCGCAGATGCTGCCCACGGGCACCGGATTTTCGCATCCGGTTAAAGAGCTGTTCATGATCTGCCGTCATAGAAGAGGGGTGCCCCCGCCGGGGACGCGCGCAGGGTTTCGTTAACTTTCCAGCGGGAAATGGTCATGAGTGGCATCTTTGTGGGAAAAGCGCGGTGACGGATGCACCGCCCTCCATGGGGATGGATCCTGCGCGCTTTCAACAGCGCAAGACCGTGGTGATCGTGGACGATTCGCCCTTGCTGCGGCGGTGGTTGCGCTTGGTGCTGGAGGGCAATCGCCGTCTTGTTGTCGTGGGCGAAGCCAGCGACGCGAGAGAGGCAGGCGCGGTCATCAAGGCGACGCGCCCGGATGTGATCACCCTCGATATCGAACTGCCGGGAATGAACGGGTTGGAATTTCTGGAAAAACTGATGGTCCGCAATCCCTTACCGGTGGTCGTGTTTTCCGGCGTGACCCGCGCAAATTGCGAGACGACCGTGCGGGCGCTTATGCTGGGGGCGGTGGATTGTCTGGAAAAGCCCGAAAACGGGACCAGCCGGCGCTTGCGCGACACCATCTCGCGACGTGTCTTTGCCGCCGCCTGCAGCAGGATACAGACAGCGCCGCGCGCCCGTGCCGCCAGCACGTCTGCACCTGCTGTCCGGCATCAGGGCATGGAACCTCTCGTGTTGATCGGGGCCTCGACAGGGGGTGTTGCAGCCCTGGACACGCTTATTGGCGGGCTGGATCCTGCTGGCCCGCCGGTTGTGATCGTTCAACACATGCCGGGTATGCAACTGGTCAGTTTTTCGCAGCTTCTGGACCGCAGGTTTGATCAGGATGTCCTGCTTGCGCGTCCCGGCATGGCATTGACACCTGGTCAGATCGTGCTGGCCCCGGCCCTGGGCCAGCATACGCAGGTGACGCGCAGCCTTGGGCAATGGGAAATCCGCCTGCAATCCGATGACGAAGGGGCAGGGCATTGCCCCTCCATCAATCAGTTGTTTCACTCGGCAGTGCCCCATGCCCGCGACGTGATCGCGACGATCCTGACCGGTCTTGGTCAGGACGGTGCGCGCGGGCTGAAGGCCCTGCGCGATGCGGGCGCGACCACCTTTGGCCAGGACCAGGACAGCAGCACCGTCTACGGCATGCCGCGCGCCGCCTGGGAAATCGGTGCCGTGGAACGCCAGTTTCCACTGGCGGAGATGTCGCAGGCCCTCAATCAAGCGGCGGCGCGGCACCGGGCACGATTGGTGAGGGCAAGACAATGACCACAACGACCAGGGTGATCACACAGGGGGAATATGCGGTTTCCGATGACCCCGGTGTGGTCATTTCCACCCTGCTTGGCTCCTGTGTGGCCTGCTGTCTGCACGACCCTCTGGTCGGTGTCGGTGGGATGAACCATATCCTGATTGCCGCAAATGCCCGGCAATCCACCCGTTTCGACCCGGAAGGTCTGAATGCGATGGAACTGGTGATCAACGACATGCTCAAACTGGGGGCCCAGAAATCGCGGATGCAGGCAAAGCTGTTCGGCGGGGCGAAAATGGTGACCGGACTGTCCGACATCGGCGGCGCAAACGCGGCCTTTGTTCTGAATTTCCTTGAAAGCGAGAATATTCCCTGTCTGTCAAAATCCGTCGGCGGCGATACGGCGCGGCATCTCATCTATCTGCCAGCGCGCGGGATCGCCCGGCAAAAGACCAAACCCCGCGCCGTGGTCACCGAGGCTGTGCCAGCGGCGCCAATGGCGAACCGGGAAATCGAATTGTTCTGACCCGCGGCATGTCGTGTCGATGGCCGACAGCAACAGCGGTGGGGGGTTAGAACAGGTCCAGATCTCCCGACGAGCGGGTGGGAAGTGGGGCGGCACCCTGACAGTGCTGCGCTTGAAACAATGCGCGCGTGTCCGCCAGCCGCAGTGAGGAACAGGCATCCGCCAGGCCCGCCACCCCGATGGTGTTCACACCGGGCTGGCACCCGATTGCTGCTGTCAGCGCGGTCAGATCCTCCAGCGACTGCCGCAGATAGTCGAGGCTTTGCAGCTGTCCGATCACACCCGCATCCTCGCGCGACAGATCAAGCCTGTCGCCGATGGCATGTTCGGCCCAGTTCACCATTTCGGCCAGCCCTGCCACGTGCGATGAGACACGCTGCAAGATGACCCCAAGGTCAGGTTCCTGCATTGATCCGCCCCCCCTTACAGGCGTCCAACTACCTGTTCGATGCAATTGCGCAAGTCGTTGGGTTCAAAAGGCTTCTTGAGATAATTGTTCATGCCCAGCTTCTTGCCGTGGTCGATGATCTGCTGTTCGGCCCGGCCTGTGATCAGGACAAAGCCGATGCCCTTGGTCTTGGGGGTGGCGCGCAGGTAATGCAGCAGTTTCAGCCCGTCCATTTCGGGCATGTTGTAATCGGAAATGACAAGATGCACCGGTTTTGCCGTCAATGCCTGCAGGGCCTGTTTGCCGTTTTCTGCGGTGAACACATTGCGCACCCCGAAAGAATCCAGCGCCTGCGTGATCAGGCCACGGCTGGTGGACATGTCGTCGACAACCATGATGTGGATTTGGTCACGCAAGGCCATATTGGGATTTCCTCGTTGGTTTCGGGCGACGCGCCAGGCACGTGCGGTCTGTTGTCGGTTCAGATCGGTCGATAAGTCGTGGGCTCGCCCACGCGGAAGCCGAATTTCTCCGGCTGCGCGATACGTTCGGAATGACCCAGAAAAAGAATGCCGTCAGGGCGCAGCAGCTGATGCATGCGCGGCCAGAGCCTGCATTGCGTTTCAAGATCGAAATAGATCACGACATTTCTGCAGAAAACCACGTCAAACTGGCTGCGCATCGGCCATTCCCTGAGCAGGTTCAAAGGGTTGTACCTGATCATTCTCTTGATGTCTGAATGCGCGGCATATCCCGCCTCTCCACCGGCACCGGCGCTCTGACGGGTGAAGAACCGCGCACGCATCTCATCGGATACACCGCTCATCAGCCGGTCGGGGTATATCCCTTCGCGGGCGAAATTGATCACGGTGGAATCAATGTCGGTCGCGAGAATGCGCAGATCGAGCTTGTGCATATCCGGCGCATGATCCAGCAGGGTCATGGCGATCGACAGCGGTTCCTGTCCCTTCGAACAGCCGGCCGACCAGATGCGCAGGCATCCGCCGGCGCGCAGCTCGGGCAGGCGTTTCGCCACCAGCTTGCCCAGCGTGTCGAAATGATGGCTTTCGCGGAAGAAATGCGAGACATTTGTGGTCAGCGCGGAAATCAGATGCTGGTGTTCTTCCCGCCCATCCTCCGACTGGAGATAGGAGCAATAGGCGGCGAAATCCGACAGGCCAAGATTGCGCAACCTGTGGCGCAGGCGTGACTGGATCATCGTCGCTTTCTTGTCGGCCAGGATCAGGCCGCTTTCCCGGTACGCCAGATCCGCGATGGCGCGAAAGCTGTCGGGATCCAGCGTTGTCGAGGTCAGCCGGGGCGCGTTCATGCGGCCAGGCCTTCGCCCACGTTGATGGTCGCACCAAGGTCAAGGACCCGGATCATCCGGTCGTCGATCAGGGTCAGCGCGCTGACCACACCGCCGCCACCGGCGGAGCCGTCCGGCGGCGGTTGCAGATCGTCGGAGGTGAGCGCGATGATGTCCGAGACCGCATCGACCAGCAGGCCGGTCATGCATTCGTCATGTTTCACCACGATGATCACAGCGCGATCGCTTTGGGCGCGCGGCGGCAGGCCCAGGCGTTCGGCCAGGTCCATCACGGGCAGGACCGTGCCGCGCAGGTTGATCACCCCTTTCATGTAATGCGGTGCCTGGGGCAGCGGGGTGGCGCGGGTCCAGCCCCGGATTTCGCGCACGGACATGATATCAAGGGAATATTCCTGCTCGGCCAATTGGAATGTCAGCAGTTCGATGCTGCTTGTCGGATTCGTTTCGGTCATGCGATGGCTCCTTCGGCGCGGGTCTGGGGTGCCACGGTCAGATGCGCGGACATGGCGTTGGAAATGATGTCGGAGGGGTCGAGGATCAGGGCGATCTGGCCGTCCCCGAGGATCGTCGCGGCGGCAATGCCGGGGGCGCGATGAAAGCTCTCGTCGAGCCCCTTGATCACGACCTGCCGCTGGTCGACGATATTGTCGATCATCAGGGCGGCATTGCTGCCGTCTTCCTGGCCGATCAGCAGCACAACGGCGCCGGTCATATCCTCAAGCGGGGCGCGATAGCCCAATGCGCCGCCAAGATCGAGCAACGGCACAAAGCCGCTGCGCACCCGCACGACGTTTCTGCCCGGGCGCAACATCTGGACATCGCCGGCCTCCAGCGTGAGGGTTTCGACAACAACATTCAGCGGCAGGACCAGGGTTTCATCCGCCACCTCGACCACCATGCCATCGAGCACCGCAAGCGTGAGCGGCAGCGAGATCGAGAATGTCGTGCCCTCGCCAGGATGCGAGGTGGTCGTGATACGGCCGCCAAGGGCCTGGATCGCGGTGCGGACCACATCCATGCCCACGCCACGGCCCGAGAGGTCAGAGACCTTGTCCGCCGTGGAAAAACCGGGCATGAACAACAGGTTATCAATTTCCGTATCGCTCAGCACCGCGTCAGGGGGGATCAACCCCTTGTCGATGGCAAGCTGTTGCACCTTGGGGCGGTTGATCCCGGCACCATCGTCGGAAATCTCGATGATCACCCGACCCGAGCGATGGGCGGCAGACAGGTTGACCTGACCCTGTTCGGGTTTTCCGGCCGCGAGGCGGGCGGATTTGCTTTCCAACCCGTGATCCACCGCGTTGCGGATCATATGGGTCAGCGGGTCGGCCAGCCGTTCGATCACGGTCTTGTCGACTTCGGTGTCTTCGCCGTGAACAATCAGGCGCACATCCTTGTCCACCGCACCGGAGGCTTCGCGGACGATGCGCGACATGCGCTGGAACAGCGATTTCACGGGCTGCGCGCGGATCATCATGACCGAATCCTGGATGTCGCGGGTCAGGCGTTGGAATTCCTCAAGCCCGTTCATGGCGTCGGAGTGCGGCGAAAGCCCCGATTGCTCCAGACTTTGGCTGAGCATCGCCTGGTTGATCACCAGTTCGCCAACCAGATTGACCAGCCGTTCGATCCTGTCGATATCGACCCGCACAACGGTCTTGGCTGCTGGCGGTGCCTGCGCGGCAGGTTTGGGCGGGGCCGGTGCGGGTTTTACCGCGGGTTCCTTTTCCTGCTCCGGCAGTGGTTCGGGGGCAGAGAGCCCCTCGGGTGTCTGAGGCACCGCGGCCTCAGCCGCTTCTGGCATTTCCGGCGCTGTGGGGTCCGCCGCTGCGATGACGGTGCCCGGAGGTTCGGCATCGGCATCGGATATGATGTCAAGGCGGCACAAGCCGTCCACAAATTCGAAGATCGAGGCGATTTCCGCCTCCTCTGCTTCGGTTTCAAGCGTGATGTCCCAGGTCAGATGGGGAACCTCGGGAACCAGTTGCGCAAGCTCCGGGACCGCCGAGGTGTCGCAGGTCACATGCATCTCACCCAGCGCCTGAAGGTTGCGCAGCAGCAATGCCGGTTCGTTACCGGTCTCGAAAAGCTCCGCCGTCGGGGTGAACCGGATCTGATAGTGACGTGTATCGGGTGCATCCAGCCCGGGCAGGGGGGGCAAGGGCGGCAGGTCCTCAAGATCGGCAAGGTCCGGGCCGTCACCGCCGTCGGTGCCGAGGTCCAGCGAGATGCCCATCGGTTTGAAATCAATCTCTTCTTCCGGCGCATCGGCGAGTTCGTCACTGTCGCCCAGAAATGCGCTCAGGGCTTCAAGCAGCTCATGTGTGCGTTCCTCCGGGGCGGGCAGGTTGTCGCGGCTGATCCGCACCAGATCAGACAGATGGTCCGCCGCCTGATAAAAGACCTTGAGCGCCTCCGGCGTGACCGCCAATCGTTCGGCGCGGACTTCATCCAGGACGGTTTCATAGCGGTGTGCAAAGCGCACCAGGAATTCCAGCCCAAAGGCGCCGGCGCCGCCCTTGATGGAATGGACCGCGCGAAAGACGATATTGATGGTTTCGCTGTCGTCGGCACCGTCATCCATGATCTGGAGGCCATCCTGCAGGGATTCCAGCAGTTCCTCGCATTCGATGAAGAAGGAGGCGCGGATCTCTGCCATGGGATCGTTCTGTTCACTCATCTCATCGACCCCCTCAACTTGCGATCATCTGCAGGGCCTTGACCAGTTTCTCAGGGTCAAAGGGTTTCACGATCCAGCCGGTCGCCCCGGCGGCACGAGCGCGCTGTTTCAGCTCTGGCGCGGCTTCGGTTGTCAGCACCAGGATCGGCGTCGCGCGGTGCCTGTCCTGACCGCGCACGGCGTCGATGAAGCCGAACCCGTCCATGCGGGGCATGTTGATGTCGGTGATGATGGCGTCGGGTTCGATGCCATCCAGCACCTCGACACCATGCACGCCGTCATCGGCGGTATGGACGGTGAAACCGGCGGGCAGCAGGGCCAGGCGGATCATGTCGCGCATCGTGCGGCTGTCGTCGACGGCAAGTATTTCCAGGCTCATTCCTGCCCCTCCACTATGGTTTCGGGGGACATGCCCATGACCGTCATCTGGGCCAGCACCTTGTCTGGCACATTGACCAGATGCAGCGCGGCACCAGCCGCGCGCAGCGATCTGGCGGCGGAGACAAGAACCTGAAGGCAAAGGGCCCCCAATTGGGTCACCTCCGCCATGTCCAGGGTGACATCCTGACCGGCACGGGCCATGAGGGCGGCATGCAGGCCAGCGGCCTGCGTCACATTCAGCCGACTTTCCGGGATCAACGGCTCAGCCATCTTGGGACTGGCCCTGCAAGGGGTGAGCAGACTTCATCACGCAACTCCAGTTCAGCTTTGTCAGCCCGGTGTAGCGTGCGGTCCGTTAATTCTGCGTTACCTTGCGCGCCCTGCGCAGGATTTCCCTGAAACCCGCATGAAAAAGCCCCGTGGAGGGTGCCACGGGGCCTTGAATGTCATGGGATCGGCAAGCGCGCCTCAGCGGCGGCGGCGTCCGCCGGTGCGCCCGGCACGGCCGCGCCCCTCGTGGCCCGCTTTCGGGGCCTGCTTGTTGAATTCGATCCATGCGCCGCCATGCGGGTCGCGGTTGAACAGGAAATTCGCCGCCCGGATCGCTTCCATTTCCTTGCCCGGACGCGGCAGCGAAGAGCCCATGCCGAAAAGCTGCACGAATACTTCGTCGTCCATGCCTTCCGGCAGAATCACGCCCAGCGCTTCCAGCTCGGCCTTTTTCTCGGCGATCTTGGTCTGGCTCACGGGCAGGGCCACCGGGTTCATGATGGCAGAGGTCATGCCGGCACCCATCGCCATCGGCAGGAAGGCGTTGTTGATGCCGTGACGGTTGGGCAGGCCGAAAGAGATGTTGGAGGCCCCGCAGGTGGTGTTCACGCCCAGTTCCTCGCGCAGGCGGCGCACCAGGGTAAAGACCTGATGGCCCGCCGTCGCCATGGCGCCGATGGGCATGACCAGCGGGTCCACCACGATGTCATGGGCCGGGATGCCGAAATCGGCGGCGCGTTCCACGATCTTCTTGGCCACGGCAAAGCGGACCTCGGGGTCTTCGGAAATGCCGGTGTCATCGTTGGAAATGGCCACCACGGGAACATTGTATTTCTTGACCAGCGGCAGCACCAGCTCCAGCCGCTCTTCCTCGCCGGTGACCGAGTTGAGCAGCGGGCGGCCTTCGCAGGCCTGCAGGCCGTTCTCAAGCGCGCCGGGCACGGAGCTGTCGATGCAGATCGGGCAGTCGGTCACGGCCTGCACCCGCTTGATCATCTCGGGCATCAGCATCGGCTCGACAAAGTTGTTGTCGGCATAGCGCGGATCTTCGGCCATCTTGTTGGAAAAGACCGCGCCTGAATTGACGTCCAGAATGTTCGCACCCGCCGCGACCTGCGCCACCGCATCGGCTTCGACACGAGAGAAATCGCCGCGCTCCAGTTCTTCGGCCAAGATCTTGCGGCCTGTGGGGTTGATCCGTTCGCCGATGACGCAAAACGGCTCGTCAAAGCCGATGATGGCGGTCTTGGTCTTGGATTCGACAACGGTACGGGTCATGAAAAGGTCCTTTGTTCGGCGTTATTCGGCGTTTGCGGGGGCAGCGGCGTCGCCCCCGTTCTGGATGGCCCAGTTGGCATTGGTCTTGATGCCACCAAGCGGGAAGAAATGCACGTGGCTGATGTTGAAATCGGGGTTCTCGGCCTTGTGACGGGCCAGTTCGGTCACAACATCGGTCGGCTCATAGGGCAGCAGCAGCTTGGTCACATCCATCGCGCGTTTCTGCAGGACCTTGAGCGAGGGGCCGACGCCGCAGGCGATGGCGAATTTGATCAGGGTCTGCAGCTTGGCGGGCCCCGCGATGCCGATGTGGATCGGCAGGGTGATGCCCGCGTATTTCAGGCTGTCGGCCCATTCGATGATCGGCTGCGCCTCAAAGGCGAATTGCGTGGCGATGGCCATCTTCGCATCGGTCCGGCGCTGGAAGTCGTTTTTCCAGCGCAGCGCCTCGTCCACCCGCAGGCGGGTGCCGTCGGTGTCGATGTCGCGGTTGCCTTCGGGATGGCCCGCGACATGCAGGCGTTCAAAGCCTGCCTCGTCGAAGAGACCGGTTTCCATCAGCTGCATGGAGTCGCTGAAATCGCCGTGCGGGGTGGTCACGCCACCGGCCAGCAGCAGCGCCTGTTTCACATCGGCTTCGCCCTGGTACATGGCGATCCAGTTCGCCAGCGTCGCCCGGTCCTTGATGATGCGCGCGGGAAAGTGCGGCATGACCTTGTAACCATCGGCGTTCAGGCGTTTGGCCGTGGCCACCATGTCCTCGATCGGGGTGCCCTCGATATGGGCGATATAGACGCGGGTGCCTGCGGGCAGCAGATCGCGGAAATCCTCGACCTTCTCGGCGGTGCGGGGCATCACCTCGATGGAGTAATCTTGCAGGAACGCCTCGACTTCTGGGCTGTTTGTGGGCGCCTGGGGCGCTTCCTTGCGGCGGAAGTTCAGCAAAGACATGATGTTATCCTTGAACATGGGGCGGCCCTCAGGCCCAGCCGTCGTTGGCGATCAGCGCTTTGATCCGGTCCTTGTCGTATTCGGCGTCCAGGCGGGCGGCCTCAGCGTCGGCCACGGCGTCGGGGTCTCCTTCAACCTCGTAAGGATCGGCTTTGCGCCACTCAGCGAGATAGGCATCGGTGTCTTCGGCTCCCACTTTCATGGCGGCACGGTCGATGGCCTGCTCAAAGCGCTCCGGCAACTGGCGTTTGGAGCCACGACGGCCCTTGCCGACGATCACCTGTGCGGGGATGTCGCGCCAATATACGATCGTGACGTCCGGCATGGGTGATTCCTCCGTTGCGCTTTGTGGCCTTCTATCGGCAGTCGCGTCTTTCCCGTCGTCGTTTTTCGACAATCGGGACCCCATCCGCGACCTGCGTCTTGTAGCCTGCCGGTGCGTGCAGGGCGAGGGGCAGGGGTGCTCATATTTCTCAACAAGGTTGTGAGGTTTGCTGCATGGAGCGGGACAGCGTGGCAGCCGCACGCAGTGGCATTGCCAGATATCTGGCTTTCTACAACACGAGAAGACCGCATTCATCGCTGGACGGGCAAACGCCTGCCCGGGGTGGGCGATGCTAACCTTGGTTCAAGCCACTTTATTTCTCAACCGTGATGAATCCCAACGCGGGAACAACTAGCCTCACCAAATCGCCTACCCGTCATGCCAAAGGCATGCCAATGATCAACGACGCACCTTCGGTGCGACGGGCGGGCAGGCGATGGCCCGGCGCCTTCGGCTTGTTCCGGGCCTGGGTGCTCATGTTTGATGGCAGCAATGTCCGCTCAGCAGCCATTCGTCAGCTTGTCGATGAAGGTCCGCGTTCAAAATGTCTATGCCGACCGGGCGTGTCGATCCAGGCTGACTGGCTATGTTGAAAGTCCTGGATCATGGCTGTTGGTTTGCGTGATCACCAGCACTAAAATACCGGGATGAACGATAAACCGCATGCCTATGTCCTGTGCAGCAACCCGCGCAGCGGCACCACGCTGCTCTGTGACATGCTGGCGCAAACCGGCGTCGCGGGGCGGCCGGATTCGTTCTTTGGCGCGCAGCATCTGGCCGACTGGTGCGCCGATTGGGGCATCACCGAAGCTGTTGACCCGGATGATGCGCATTTTACCGAAAAATATTTCGCTGCCATGCGCCGCGAAGGGCAGGGCGGCACCGCGCTGTTCGGTCTGCGGCTTATGGGGCCTGATCTGGGCTCGGCCTGCGCCTGGCTGGGCCGCAGACACCCCGGCCTGCGCGATGACGCCGCCCGCTTTGCCGCCGCGTTCGGACCGGTCCGCTTCATCTATCTCAGCCGCACGGACAAGCTGGCAGAGGCGGTGTCCTTTCTCAGGGCCGAACAGAGCGGGCTCTGGCACAGCCGCCCCGATGGCAGCGCGCTTGAGGAACTGCCGCCTGCCGGGCCACCGGGCTATGATGCAGCTGCGCTCACCCGGCGCATCACCGAATTGCAGGCGCTGGATGCGGCCTGGCCCGTCTGGTTTGACGCCAATGGCATTGCGCCGCTGCGGCTGAGCTATGAAAACCTGTCGGAGGCCCCGCAAAAGACGCTTGCGCAGGTGCTGGCGTTCATCGGTCTTGACCCGGGGTGCGCCGCGGATATCACCCCCGGCACCCGCAAGCTCGCAGATGCCACCAGCGCCGCCTGGATCGCGCGCTACAGGGCCGAGGCGGGCCGCGCCTGACAGCACGCGGCATCCCGAGACAGTTGCTAGGTCGTGTTGACATTCATTGTCGCCCACCCGTTTCAGTCCAAAACTGCTCAGTTCCAGGCAAGAGAGCGCAGGAATAGCCAGCTATTTCAAGCTCTCTTAACGCAGAAATGGG